>BNJU01000301.1_pt1 | contig 123997 bp, 139 predicted proteins | sample 8539281 | NCBI WGS metagenome assembly BNJU01 (sample SAMD00202456, study PRJDB9452) | human saliva metagenome | isolation source: human saliva | place: Japan | reverse complement strand
ATATAATCAAAAGTCGGAGGGTATGTTAAAATAATTTTATCACAATATCCACAACGGAAATTTCTTATGATTTTTTTTGTTGTGGATTTTAATTATCTTCTTCATTTTTATCTAGACTCTTTCATCCTTAAACCTTATTCTATAAAGCAATCCACAGAGTTATCACAATATCCACATTTTTATCGGATAGCTTCCCTTACTGTCCTCTATTTTATTTTAATCATCTTGTGATATACTCATATTAGTAGTAAATGCGGAGGATATATGTCTGAAAATCAGCTTAAATGCAACTATACGTACCAGTTTGACATCATTTTAATGCCTTCATTGAGCGTTTTATAGGCATTCACCAAATGCTTCACATATCAGATTTTATTTGTACCTTATGCTATTCTCAGAAACACAGAAGTTTTTCCATCAGTTCAGCCTGATTTTCTTGACGATAGCGAAAGGACATTATGCGTTCTATAACTTATTGGAAACTCATGGACTATTTAAGGTCACAAGAGATGATGACAATCAGATAACTTATAAACATATCGGATGATGCCTTAGTAGCGGATCTGAGACACTATGTTCTGGCCTCTCAGGGTTAATAGAGACGTGTTAGGATAAACCTTCTTGCACCAATAATTGATCCAAGCCATCTTTATAGAACCGGCAGTAAATACCGACAATGTTTAGACCTTGACAGAGTATTTCAAAGGCCAGGAGATCTTGGAGAATTCTGTCCAGCTCAGAAATAGATTTTCTCTGAATTAAATGAAAACTGGTACAACCGAATTAATCCATTTATCTATATAGACACTGTTGCCTCACCAGGGCATCAATCGTTTCATACATGAGTGTCGCTCTTGCTTGGGCTGATAAGGATGTTTTGACTGTGGACGCCGCAAGGCTGGGGCCGACAACTGTGCAGAAAACTCTGTTGTTATGAAGTCCTTTGGACTCTCCAGGCTTCAAATTTTATCGGAAAAACAATATAGACGGGCGGTTTCATTCTTGCAATGCCTGCTGAAATGGTGGCGCAAGCCTGCAGCCGTACTCTCTTAACACCAAACGGGATTTTTAAGTATACTGAACATCCTCAAAATTGGCTGAACAACGGGTAACGGTTCAGAGGTGTAAAGAGACAGATAAATTGTTATATGACAAAACAGCACTTCAAAATTGAACGGCTCTGATTTCCAGAAAGCCTGAAACAACCGTTTTAACAATTTTGAACGAAGATTCAGCAGTGATAAGATGGAAGACCTTACAAAAAATTACTGCAAAAGCAATCTATTAAATAAAAACAGCTTTATCTGCTACCACGTGCGCCAAAGGGCTTATAACCTATGACAGGGATAATTCTGGTTTATTTCCGGATCATTTTTAATTGATATAAATATCCTCAATATTTTCAAGAATATTACAGCCGTTAATAATTTTTACATTAATTCTGTTGTAATCTTTTTGCTTGCATATTTAGTAAATCTTTGCTATATGTTAGGGTGATTTTATGGGATTAACTAACTCTAATTATGGAAGCTGTTATGCGTGAATATGACGGTATACGGTATAAGAATGCAACTATTCATAAAAACCACATTACAAGGTGTTGATAAGTGCACGAACCCAAACAGCTAAATGATGGAAATAATAACAGACTTTTACCAAGGCACACAGCTTAGTCTGTTCTCTTAATAGCGGTGGAGTATGCGCACAAAGTGAGCTCGGTAAAATCGGCAATATTTGAAAGCCAGAAAAAAGCAGCAGCTCCTTTTAGATAACGGCACAACAGGACTATCTTGCTCCTTATATATGATTGTCCACTTTGCAAGGACTGGAGTTTTATAAACGATGTAAAAATGTGATTGTTTTACAAACGGCTGGCATTAAATCAGATTTATTCGGTAAATATTTATGGTGGTGAACTCCACTGATTTAAGTTTTAATGAAAAATACTACTGAAAATGATTTTGACAAGACCACAGAGCGAAATTCAAAGGGAAAATGCCCTGGATGCCTTTTCCAGGTTAAAACATGGCTGACTGAAAACAATGCACAATTTAATTTGGCAACGTTAGCGTAAACGTTGCGCCTCTATACGTTCTCTTATCAGAAGCGGACATTCATTAGTTTTTTAACAGCCTTGAGTTTTGTATATTTGAGGTGCTTACCTTTCATAGGGATGACGTTGATGATGAGGTTCACCATCCTACTGAGCCTATATTGTTTGTGATTTCGCATGCTTGACAGTGTCAGCGGGTTTCAATGCTTTCACCACATCAGCTCTTTGATTGCATAAATGAAATGCTGCACAACAAACCTACGTTATCTCTTCTGGTGGGTCCGGTTTATATAAAGCGAACTATAGTGACCACCCATTTTTCAAGGCCAACACAACAGTATAAGTTTCACCAGAAACTGACAGAGATGATATGGGATGAATCCTGTAAGGTTAAACCTCAAAGGTGATGGCATCCGTATGTTACCCTTACAGATAAGGAGAAGAACAATGCCAAAAGATTATATCAAGGACTATCCCCGTGGGACCGCGTATCATTTTCGCTGAAGGCTGCGCAGCGGCGGCACCGTAGGAAGATTACGCATAGTGGACTGGAGAGTGGAAGGCAGACGAGCATACCTCCTCTCTCCGCATTTCCGGCTATCAAGGAATCTCTTATCCTCTTGGCGCTTCAAATTCCGCTCGTGAAGCGAGTGAAGCCGTCGTGTAATCACGCCAGGTACCGTGAGAGGTTTTGATCTCCTGTCACTTGTTGATGTGTGCAACTACGTGGCTACTTACAACATCGAGCGGCTACGAGAATCATATGTCACCGGATGATCCATTGCAGGGATCTTAAAGCAGGTAATTGAGGCTTGTGCGGAAAAGCACATCGAATAACCTGTAATCATCTGCTCTCTCTCTACTGAAGGCCGTCAGCTGACCGACGCTCCGGAAGAGAATCCTTAGACTGCAGCTTGTTGCTCTTCAGCTTATTCACATGGATGGAACAGCATTATCTGCCTTTGATACACATAAGTCCTGGAGAACAAATGCCATCCCTCTGGCAGTAACTATCATGCATCATCTTTACCAGTTCGTCAAAAGATATCTTAAAGAATGTTCCGGATATAAAGATGGACGCTGATAATATGATGATGTAAATCTAGCAGCTGACGAAAGGTGCAATGAATAGGGCTGTTTACTTTGCAGGAGTACTCAAGGTAGATGTGAGTGCCTGTTTTACAAGCGCCGTGACTACGAGCCGTAGTAGCGGTAAAGGAATCCTATAGTTAACTCCACGAATATCTCGGTAGAAAGCAGTGGAAAGGATGTTATCATAGTGGATGATATCAGTTTCCTCCAGGCGAGTATGCTTGATGCCATACAAGAACTAAGAGAGAAATGCAGGCCGTATCTTCCTTGGCCTCTACACCTGGTTTGATCTGCACGGACGGACTTGCCAGATTCAGTGCTGCCTATGAAGACGGACTCGCTTACATAAGAGTAATCACTACCAACCTTGTACGCAGACTCCTGAACTTCTAGCGCACACTTATTACATAGGTGCACGAGTAAGAGTAAATATGCTTATGCAAGCTCTGATTATGAGATAAACTAAACCAGGAGTTCTTCTGTCAGTGGGCTTTTTAAAGCCCTACCGAGAAAGAAACAAAGGCGATACTTATATGGGCAAATTTGGAAAATAATACTCATTTTCCAAATTAACTGATTTTTAAAGTAAATTAGTGAGGTTTTAATAAAAATTCTCTGATAAACTCCTTAACCTATGTATGCTGCCGTCGTATTACGTTGAGAGGTAAATACCAATGGCTGTCTATCATTAGTGAGTGAGTGTATTAACAGCGCGCTTGCTGCTCTGTCTGTCCTGTAGAGATGTATGTTTCAGAAGGTTCTGCACATTGTGAGAGTAGATGGTTCTGCTTGTATAGAGTGTAGCGCTTGCGAAGAAACTATCTTACAACAGGAGCTATGCCTCGGGAATAAAAAGTCGTTATTATATGAGGAGGGCACTGAGTCATGTTGGTGTGGCTCCAGTGCTTTCTGTCAATATTCTGATTCTGTTAAAACATAGCAAAATATAGTTATAACCTTACTTAGTAGAAATTGAGAACATGGATAAAGATTAAAGTTCCTCCGGCAAGTCAGGTTCTAATCTGTATGGTTGTTAGTTTGTGACCTTTTCGCAGTGCTATTATGTTTACACTATCTCTCAAGTTTTACGGAACACTTTCAGTGCTTTTGTGAGACACAAGCCACCAGGACTTTAACCATCCTCTAGATGCAGCTAGCGAGATAGAGATCAAAGTATGGTAGCTTCTGTATGCAGCGCACAGCTGCTGAGACAGAAAATTCTTTTTGTCATAGATGAGCGCAGAAAAACCGGCTGTGCCAACGATTCCCGGAATACGCAGCTATGCGACGCCTTAATGCACCCTGTACAGGAAATAAAGTACAATTTATCGTCGAAACTTTTGGCACCTCGAGAGCCAAAACATCTACTACTCAGGGATCGGCGTGAGCTTATGTCAAAACAAACACAGAAGACAAGATAGGCTGACTATGACTGTCATCATCTTTGCAAGTATCAGTTCACTCTCAATCCTTTTAGAGTCAGGCTTGAAATGATGACAATGATATCCATGCTCCTCATCATGCAGGCTTAAAACACGCAACTGGGCAGACTCTTGGTTCACAAATTGGCATAAGCCTCGATCTTTCTGTGATGAAACAGCATTATGGGGCTTGAAAATGAGATATAATGTTGATTGCCTTCACAGACGGATGAACGATGTTATGATCTCTAAGAGAATGTTGACCTTCCATTCCTGTGGCTCTAATATATGACTAAAAGAGGCAGCATCTTCCTGCTATCATTATTCAACTGGTTCAGTGAGGTGCTGTTACAAGAAATGGATAAGTGATCGGATTTGTTTAATATAAATAAAGCTGCTGTGAACTCCAGATAGTTTGCGCGTATTGCTGGTATCTTGTTATGTACAGGCGCAGCTATATTATGAAAGAAATAATCAAAAGCGCTCTTTTGCAGCTTATAATGCTTGCTGTATTGCTTTTGTTACGATTGCTGTCATAATAAATATACAATATCCCAATACTATGTCGTATCCATTTCGCTGGCTACTAGATGAATTGACAAAGATATGAACCGAAAGTCATTTATGGCAGATTTGATTATTTTTCAAAACAGACTCTGCTGAGGATGGTCATCTTTTCCTAATAGATATTGACTTTTTCAAAACCATAAAGCACACTCTTGGGGACATAAGGCTGAGATGAGGCTCATCTTCATCGCCTCTGCACTTACCGATTATGTCATGAAGATGGTTTTGTTACCAAGATGGGGTGGTGACGAGGTTTATCAGGTGTATTCTTTCCCGACATAAATGATCCGTTGCCAGTCACCCAAAACTTTTATCGACAAAATATTGCAAATGCGAAACAGGAATGAGACTGCCTCATCTCTCAGTGTCGGTGTTACACTTATTGAAAACCGGACTTTCCCTAACGTAAAGAGGTTGAAAAAGCTGATTTACTTTTATACCTCTAAGACGGTAGAAATCAAACTACCCTCTACTCAAAGTCAGACCAGGCGGAACGGAATATAGTAAGGGAGCTGTTGAAATTTAAAAGATATGAGATAAATGGTATAATCAGCACTTGTATACATAGTCCACTGTGGTTTGGGGCTATAGTAGCCATTAAAGCCTATAACATAGATGAATGAAGCCATAAATCAGGCCATGAAAAGTTGTTGTATCAAAAGGGGCGGGAGAGGTGAAGAGCCTAAAATACTAAGGATACCGTTGGTTCTACTATAGCAAAACCCTGCTTCCGTCCAAGACAACCTGTGCTTGGACCTGTAGATGCTTCTACTTTGACGATGCCGTCTTCCTTGGCGACAGCCATACGGTCAGCCTTAGGGCATTTTGAAGTTTTAATAACTCTGCCTATTTTGCCAGAACCGGTATCAGTGTCAATTCCTTTGCTGATGTACCCTGCCCTTGATGAAGAAAACTAATCTTACGCTAACTCAGACTCTATCATTAAGACAGTTTTAAAAAGGTCTACATTATGATCGGTGTAAATGACGCAGCAATGGTACCTTTAGAAGATTTTGAAACCCAGTTTTTTGATGCTGTAAGAGAAATCCAAGCCCTGCAGCCGAATGCAGTTATCCATATACAATCCATACTCAGGTAACCAATAAAGAACTTCATGATCCGATCATTATAACAACGAGAGAGTATGTGAGAGAAATGCCCTTTTACAATCCAAGTGTGATGGTGAAAAGCTGATTTATTTGGATGTATTTTCAGCTTTCACAGATGAAGAGGGATATTTGAACCAATTTAATTCTTCAGACGGCTTACACTTAAACAGTTCTGAGCTATGATCTATGAGTGTGACTATCTAATGCAGCTTGTCTGCATTCCTGTTAACCAATTACAAAAATATAAGTGTCAAAAGTATAAATTCTTTTGATACTTATATTTTATGATCTAAGTGTCAGTATAAAATTCTCACGCAACGCTTGTAGAGAGATTATTATCTTTGACACACAAAAATATGGTAAGTAGCCATTTTTGCATGAGGCAAAATACGAATATTTTATAGAGGATTGCGAAACAGCGCAGCTGTAGCAATCCTGTGTCAGTGGTGTCGAAATACTTTTGACACCACACGATCATTATTAGGCAGATGAACCCTCTATGTCAGAGGTTCATCTCATATCTCACATTTTTAATCTGCTATTAACTTTCGCTGTATTGTGCTTCTGGTGGACTGTACCTCTCTTTCGCATCTTTCTATCAGTTACCTTATCTTTTGTTAAGCCAAAATGGTTCTAATGTAATCTATATTTAACACTTAGCTTCTAATCAACTTCATTCTCATCTCACCTCTCCTCTAAACTGTGCATTGAAAGCTACCACTATCTTTTTAATATTTTCATACCCGCCATAGCTCTATCTTCACTGGCTGTTCTCATACTGTTCTTTGTTTTTATTGACTATAGGATGTCATGGTTTTTAATATTTGTCAATACTATTTTAATAGTATTATTATTTTTCTGATATTAATTTTTATATAGAAAAATATTGTAGTTAGTGTTTATTTTATTTATATTATTCAGAAAAATTGTTTTTATTTTTACCTTACCCTATACTATAACACCTTAATTCATAGTTCATTATAAGAAAAGGATAAGCTGAATATTTTTCTCATAATAATGGGGGCTGTCAACAATATTTGACAGCCCTCTGCACCCATTCAAAATAACAATAATGTGATACATAACATACTCTTTCTTAATTCTTCACCGCTAGAGGACTAATGTAGGCCGGTGCAATGTCAAACTTACCGTCTTGCATCCACTCATCCCTCTTTACTTAACCTCATAAGCCGCCTGGCATAGCCGCTATAACTGAACCGGTAAACTCCAGATTAGTCAAGCTTTAGCTGTATTCTCTATGATGTGTTTATTTTCTTTGTTAAAACCTGTTGCACCGCTTCTAAGCACAATCCGCCATAGAGGCGGTCCCTTATGGTCTCTTTCCCATTTCCTCTGCAGAGATGAAATGAACTGTAGTGTGTAATCACTGAAATAGTTGGCATCATTTACTACTTTCATCTCACTCAATAGCTGTTTTATCAGCACCTTCCTCCTACCCTACTAAAAGCATGCCTCGTGTGTTTTCTCTCTTGTGGAGAGGGTGGGATTCTCGCCCTTTCTAACTCTATTTACAGCCTCTTCTACAGGTATGGTGTACTGTCGCATCCTTCTCCCTTTGTCCTTCTAATAGCATCAGAGAGACTGCAGCTTACACTTTTGAGAAGTATAATTTTCTCGCCGAGGACGGACGGGTGGATATCATTCTAAACAGGAGAACGCACCGGATCAGCCTACAGACATAATTCTACCTCACTGCTAGCCTGCTGCCTTATCAACATTTTCAAAAATGTTCGGTATTCTTACGTGGTGTCAGAACTGTCTACAACATTAAAAATACTTTCCACATCACTCGGTGTCTGAGCAGGAATCTGTTGCACTCCGCCTCCAAGCACCAGCACTCAATCTTATTCTTATAATTTTCAGTTCTGATACTTCAAATACAGACACCGCTCTTAGGTTTTACAGCGTCGAGTTCCTTCTCGTAAATACAGCCACTAAGTCCATATCAGCATTCTGCACTATTGCACTTTCTACTCCTCGTGACAGATTGCCATAGCCCTAGTAATCCTATTCTTATGCTCATTTTTCCTCCTTATTAGTTACCATATTATCATATCAATCGATTCTCCAGCTACATAGATATTGTATACAGCATACAAAATCAACTCGATGGTTGGATTTTAACTAATGAGGTTTTCGAAATGCAATATTTTTATCAGTATTCCAAATTACTTCAATTCTTCAATCCTGCTCTAACTCCATCTCCCAGTTGCTAATATATGCAAACCATACACAGCCAAACACACTTCATCCTTTCTACGTTTCTTTGATGAACATATGATAATCGGAAAATTTAACCGTTCACTTTTTCAAAACTTCACAAATTTATCTCGGTTTCTTTTCCTCCTAACCCCTCAGTTCTTGAGATAGTACATATCTGTAATAGCTAAGTCAATTTCCCTTTTCCCCAGCTTCCTTTAACTTTATCTATTCCGTCCATAAGGTTTTGTCACCCAAACTATATCCTCGGACTATTCCACGGATAATCAAAACCCGTCGGAGTTTTCACCATCTTGCTACCGAATCTTCTAGATGTAAAATTTTCTACGTATTCTCTCCTTTAATATCATCATAGATATGGGTGTCAGAAGATAAAATTTCTTTACAGCAGAGCTTCGGATGGATTTCTATACTTTTTGACATATGCACACTATTTAATGCAAGCCAAAGAACTTGAGCCTATTACCTTAGAAGCTAAGTTCTTGCATAGATCTTATGAAATTTTGATTTACTCTTTTATTGCAGCATCATTTTCTTGACAAGGAGTCTTCACGATGTTTATTTAATATATATCTACAACTGTCTCCTGTTTAATCTCCTCTCCCTTATCAGAGCCCTCTTCTTTTTCTCTCGGGCTCGAAAGTCCATCTATCTCTCTGATCATCTGAGTAATTCCCTTGCCTGTAATGTTTTCCTTCTCAATAAGGTATTCGCTATCTTATCAAGTGCATCTCTGTTTTTCCCCGATAATATTCACTGCTCTGTCATAGTATTCTTTCAACGCTTTGCTACTTCTCATCTATTTTCAGCATGTTTCCATCTGCACAGTTTGAAAATACTGCTCTTCCATCGAGATAGCGGTTTCTGCAGCTCAGAGTCCTACCATGCCGAATTTATCCAACATGACCATACTGGGTAATCATAGAGCGAAGAATAGCAGTGCTGAGCTCAATATCATTGCTTGCACCTGTAGTAATAGAGTTAAATACCCACATCTTCTGCTGCTCTTTCCACCATGGAAGGTCACGATGTCAGTCTCAGCTCCTCCTCTCTGCAGAAATTTTTCCTCCTTGGAAGCCTGCACTAGGTATATCAGAGGGCCCATTGTTCTAGGCACTATTGATATCTTCTGTACAGGATCTGCATTCTTCATAGATGCTGTTATGGTACGTCACTACCTCATGGACAACCTATAGCTTTTCTTCCTTGCCAAGTATCCTATCCTTCTTTTCTTTTCGGCTATGACAACTTCAACAGCTTCCAAAAGGTCGGCTGTCATCTTACACTCTGCCTTTACCATAATAACGCTTCATTTTATCATATTTGCAGTCTGAACCTTCGCTCCTGCCATTAGCCATCGCAATTGCATCCGTCTACCGTATCATCCCGTCTAAAATTGCATACTGCTGTCACGCCAGGATGTGATTCTTCCCTATAAGGTCGGGGCGGTCGCTATAACCCTTCTGTCAAATCGTCCCGAGACGAAGAAGAGCCTTATCAAGCCCTTCGGGGACGGTTTGGCCGCCAGTATAACCTCCCTTTGATTTGGCATCGATCCGTCCATCTCGGCGAAAGCTGGTTCCAATGTCTGCTCACGCTCGTCATTGCCGCCACCATACTTAGAATCCTGCTCTTACCCTATGGCATCTATCTCATCTGCGAAAATGATACAAGGAGCCTATGCTGTGCCCTGTAAATAAATCTCTTGCTCTTGAAGCACCTACACCTACGAACATTTCCACGAGTCAGAGCTGAAAGTGAAAAGAAAAGCTACATTGGCCTCTCCGCCACTGCCTTTACAGGAGGGTCTTACCTGTTCCCAGGAGGACCTACGAGGCTCCCTTGGGAGTTTGGCTCCTATTTCAGCGTATTTTCTAGGATTGTGAGGAAATCAACCCATTTCTACGAGTGAATCCTTGGCCTCATCCTCACCCGCAACATCTGCAAAGTAATGCCCTCGTACCTTCTCACATGACATAGCATTGCTCTTGCCTACTCCCATCATACCTCCTGCATTCTTAGAAATGAACGGTAGGCGGTACATCACCACCAGATTCCCACAAGAGGGAGGATGTATATAGCAAAAAGAACTCAAGTATGCCACAGAGGCATCCGCCACAGAGAACTTAGCTTTCACGTAGCCTTTAGAGTCTTTCTGCGAGATCATTTATCCCTATATAGCCTACGTATAATGAGTAGGAGTATAGATTTCATTTGCTGAGAGACTTTGCAGGTGTATATTTCTATCTTCCCTGCTTCAATAATGCTGATTCCACCTTGCCGTCATCTATCATCTTAACAAACTCATTGCTAGAGTTATCTCTTTTGTTGATTCCTGTTTTATAAAAGCTGCATTCCGTAGATGAGAGAGGTCAAAAATATGACAATCATCGCTATAATAGTAATGAGTCCAGTCTGTTCATTTCACCTCGGAATTATCATCACCAGGTTTTTGTTCTTATTCTCGTCCATTCTTCCTTTTCCCTAACTCATTACTTTTAAAGTTTCATTTGTATACAATTATATCTTAACACAACCTTAATTTAAGATAATGCACGGTCTTTCACTATTCTTATATTCTGTTTCTTCTCGTAAAATTAGTCAAGCCTTTGTCAGCGGTGAATCGTCAGCAACTATTTTCTACGCGATAAGGAACAACCAGTTTTGCAAATCCTCCGTTGCTATAGTTAGAAGTTCTTTCCCCATCTCTTCTTCGATTCTTTCTATCATTCCGTCTATCATTTGCGGCATTTTCCGTATATGGTGCCCGCTCTTCATACTATCTATTGTGATTTGCCTGTCCCTTTCTTTGGGGCTGAGCTGATTCTTATAAGCTGTGAGTACCGCTTATGAGTGAATTTAGAGCGGTCACAACTCCGGGCATTATAGCACCTCCCGGAGACTGTTTCTTCTATTTATCTAGCTAAAGGTTGTGGCTGTACCTAAATCTATAATGATAAATGGCGGCTCATGCTCATCAGGGGCAGCAGCAGCCTGCAATGAATCAGGCTCAAGCTGTGCAGGTTATCACTATTGTATATTTATCGTTCTTTGTTCGGTCCAACTAATTCATCTGTTTCTACAGACCTTCTTACCGCATCGCTATTGTGTCTGTAGCTGTGGTACTACTGATGAAATTATACAGCCTCTACCTCTGTGAGGTGTTTTTCTCAGGATCAAATAAATTCTTAATATGATAGCATGCTCAAGGCTTGTCTTCCCCATATTGGTGGCAAAGCCCTCTTTCAAGCTACAAGTTCTTTGCCCTCCAGACATCTAGAACTATATTGCTATTTCCCTTATCTACTGCAAATATCATAATTCTCTAATATATAATAATGAGGACAGGACACTCCCTTTCGGTACGAACCTGCCCCCATAAATTTTGAGGTTTTAATTCTCTTCTGTAATGCTCTTAGCCTTATCCGGATCAGCTGAAACTGAAAAGGTATACATAGTTCCCTTTTTCTAATAACAAAGGCCTTTTCAAGACGCTTCAGTTCTTCGGTACATAGTTCTTAAAACTTGCTTTCTGAGTTTCAATTCTTTCCATTAAGCTTTTGTCTCAATGGTTTTGCTAGATATCTTCATCATTTGCTTCAAGACAGCAATGTCTACTGCTGTTCCACGGAACGATACATAAATCTTCATGGCCTTTATCTTATCCTTTGGCAGTCGGGTAAAGAATATCATAGTTTCAGCCTCTGGTTCTGCAGGCTTTATCATTATATGTAATCTCATTCAAAGCCTGTCCTGCACCTTGGTTACATCCACCGCAGCAGCTGCTGCTTTCTTGCTGACTAGCTGCACCGGAGCCTGCTTTGCTGCAGTCTTAGAATCACTCTTCCCATCACAGCCATATAAATACAGCAGATGCGTAAGTGCAGCCACGCTATCAAGCTACTAACATCTTCATTTTGTTTGTTCTCTTTTTCATTTTCTTAACCTCATTCTTAATAATTCATATTTTACGATATAAGCAAGTATCCGCTTGCAATAATCCCTATTCATATGTATCCCATCGGTGTAACATCTTTTGGAAGATATCCCTGTTGTTAGATACCGCAGCAGAGTTGTCTACTATGTACAGCCTCTATTTCTTCGATCTGTCTTGATTACCTTATTGAACTTTACATTTTTCATAGTGAGAGATTTTATCTGATTTGGACTGCTTTTCAGTCACTGGCAATTCCACGAACTACATATCTCAGCATCCGCTGGAATTTTCTTTCAGCCTCTATAGTCTTCTTATATTCATCTGCAAAATATGTTTGTATATGTGAGCCAGTTCGTTTATGCGAAACAAAATGTATACCTTTTTGTATTTTCTTATCTTTTAGGGCATCTATTACGTGTAACAGAATTACCCTTGGCATTCCTTACTACTTTTCAGTACGGCATGCTTCAACCCTCGTCCTGCAAAAAGTCCGGACTCGTAAGTCCGCTGCATCTGTAATCCCTCATGCATGATCTCCGATAAAAACAGCATCTTTATAGCGTATCTTCATCTTCTTTTGTGGCTGTCTACTCAAATCATAATATCCTGCCTCTTCTTTTTATCATCCGTCTTGTCCACCATCACTGTCTGTCATCCTACTCGGGCTGCTCTCGACTGAGGCCGTCTCACTGTGGATGTTTTCTGATGAAGCACTGCTGCCCAAAGCTACACTGTTGCTATCATCTGCACGAACTGCGAGCTGTGCCAGCTGATGAAGAACTGCCTCCCGTAAAGGTTTATTACACATAGCTCCCGTATGCCTGCAGCCATTATAGTGACCTATGGCAACCAGCCCTCATTCTATTGCATCTGTTTTGCGTGGTGTGATTTCATTGCTTCATATTGATTACTACTCATCACTACCCTCATTTCAAATTAACTGTTATTCGTCACTGCTGCTAAATATCTTAGCAAAATGGTATACGTTTGCTGATATCAATTGTCAAGCGTATTTAAGCTATTTTTATATTTTAAGATGTAACATATGCTTAATTACTTCTTGACAGAGATATTCGTAATCTTGTTATCTGCATTCGCCAAATCCTCAAAACCATCTCCTTTTGAGTACGCGAAGCTCCTTTAACAATCTACTCTCCCTTAAGACTGATGCCATATCCGTCTCGCACAGTAATATTCTTGCTTATGAACAGCGGTTTTCCCTATCTCAGATAGTTAAGCTTAAAAGTACCGCTTTCGGCAAATTCTTCAAATTTGAGTCTTATCTGATTATTCCATTGATGTCCGCGTATTTTGCTACCAGCCTCTGTGTATTTGCTGCCTCATTTCCAAGGCCTGTTTCCTGTGGTAGAAAATAGTGTCGTCAATCTGAACTACTTCTCACCCTCCGTAAGTTCGAGGTATTTTTGATAAGTCCTCCTAGCTTTTCCATCCCGGTTTCTATCCCACAATCATTGATTACAGCAATAGAAACCACAACTTCAGGGCGTGGTGACAAAATTGTATGAAAAAGCGATGCAAGAAGTCCACCTACTGCAATTAGAATAATAATTACCTTATTTCGATAATAATCGTTAAAGTAGGCAAGCTTCAATGTGCTGTTCATCTTCTTCCATTTATCAGATTCTTTTCATCTTCATGGTGATTATAAATATAGGCTTCATCATCTAAAAAGCAGTATCATAATTATTCTTCAATTAAATCAAATTTCAACATAGCCTCAAGTTTTTCTGATTGATGAAACTTTTCCCATGACTAGGTGTACAGCCATTTTCGAAACCTTTAGTCACATCTCTGGATTTTCCTCCAAAGCTGTTGTCATAACTATCTTTTAACTCATCATCGTCGTGCACATTATCTTTCTTCTCTCTATCTGAATTTTCAAGTGCGATGACCGTCCATTTCAGAGCATCATTATATCAAAGGCAGATAAAGTCACCAGGCTCCATCCATTTCTTAACTGCCCTAGTATACGCCTCAACAGCTTCCCTTCCATCTACTGTTTACATCACACTCTGTATCAAAAATCTAAGCATAAACTTTCTACTTGCAAAATCATCTTCTGCTATCATTGCCTTCATTTTTACCTCAAATACATGCAAAGTGTACCTTTTGAAATTTTATGTTATCATAATGACAGAGCAGTGTCAAATAGAAAAATATGGATTTTTAGTGATTCTTTAATGCAATGCGGTCAAAAGGAATAATTTTCAAAATTAAAATCAGCTGATTGTAGAAGGAAGTGCTGATGGTCGGAACTAAAATAGAAGGAACTTATGGTGCGGGAGTTCAGTGGTAGAGCCATGTTTGAAGATGGACAGAAAAGTGGCTGAGCAGTTTGGAAAAGACGAGTGACAGACTTTGTTGGTAACAGTGTATATCCACCCGAAAAATTAAAAAGTGTTATCAAACTTATAGACAGAAACAAACCCCTGCCTATCTGCATACATGCTGCATAGACTTTCAGGTTACAAGAACTGTCGTGAAAAATCGCCCTGTCCTAAACAAAGGTTCGGTCATGACTTTCATTTTAGAAATATAGTAATGACAGTGCTGCAGGCTTAAATGTGGCTTTTAAGGTATACCAAATCCTGGCGACGAGGTTGTACCTTTTCACCTTATTTTAGTGAATCAGGCATTGCGTGGAGAAATTACGGTGGAAGGCTCGTAACTGTAGTAAATACAGCCCGGTGGTTTTAAAGCCCCGATACAAAGGAACCTGAAAGGCTGTTACACCACTAAGGCTCTGATTGTAAATACTCCAAACAATCCCACAGGTGTAGTATCGTCTAGGAAAGAAGATATTAAAAATATAGCTGCCACTTCTAAGTAAAAAGGCGTAGAAACAGGGCAGACAATATTTCTTGTTCTGAATGAACCTTATAGAGGTTGGTATGCGGCGGAATAACGGTACCTTGCGACTAAATATTATGACAACACTATAGTCTGCTATTCTTGCAAAGTCTCTTTCACTGCCAGCGAGCGTATAGGTTACCTGGTTGTTCCAAAAGTGATGATTTCGATGAAATGGTATCTGCTTTCGTCATTGCAACCCGTATCCTGGGATGTATGCGTACCATCCCTTATGCAGCTTGCCATTGCTGAGTGTCTGGAGGAATGTGCTGATGTGGGCACTATGAAAACAGAAATAAGCTTATGAAAATGCTTGATGAAATCAGTTTTTCACTACATAAAACCTCCCGAAGCTTTTCACTCTTTTATGAAAACATCCCGAGGATGATAGGCTTTGCTGAAAAGGCTAAGAACGAGAATCCTCTTGTTCAGGCTCCGCCTTTGGCTGCCCCGGGATATGCAAGGGATAGCATTGTGTGGATACAAAAGGTGATAGAGAGGTCTTATGAGGGTTTGAGGCTTTAGTGAGATATGAGTTAGTTCAACCCAACGTCGATTACGCTCCCACCTCTTTATATTGCTCACTGACGCTTTAGCTTTGCAATGCAATAGTTGATGTCTCTCTCTACTTTCCACAGTCGCCTTCTCCAAAAATATCCCTCCACATTTTTGTAGAATATTCTGCATTTTTCTTTTTGTAAATGTCTCAATATCACCATCTGTAGCCCATAAAAGGGCTTTGATAATCTTTTCCTCAAATTCAATATCTGCATGACAAAGGTATTTGTTTCTAATCTTTCCTCATCTTCCATGTCATTCTATATGGGAATGGATAATGATAGCTAAACTTCTGACAAATAGCGCACTTCCCATTATCTAAGACTCCATATGACACTTTCTACCTTGATATTCTATTCGTATTGATTTTGATTGTTCAACATCAAATTTCATGATATTAACAAACTTACAGGCATAGTATCCTTCAGATCTTTCAAACCGAACAAATCTAATTCCTTCATATTGTATTGATGATATCTCACGCCTGCTTTGCTATCGATACTCCATCTAAGCTGGTGAAAAATATCTTTTTCCGTATTTTAACTATCTTTACTGCCTGCATAATTGCTTCGTCGATTTAGTGACCATTTTTACAGGTTGGACAGTAGTCTACTTTGTATTTTGTCACTTACGCCCAAATCACAGATTTTTTCATCACGTCTCCATATATATAGCAATAATTCATCGTTGCTTCCCCTGGAATGCCTCATTTTCTGTTTGAGAAAAACAAATCATCGCTCTAATGTTTTTAATTGTGTTTAGATCTTTTGTAACTATAACAGTTTCAAATTCTTACTTCAAATAAAATCAGGATTACTGCTATTCTATAGTATCTTTATAGCCTGGAATTTTAATAAATTGCTCTGCAACATCAAAAATTGTTTTGAACTTTTTAGACCATCCCCTTAGCTCTATTGATGTTCATTTCCGAGTGAGGAATTGTAGTAAACGCCACATAAGGATTTGAATTTATTTCTGATTTTATCGTTTCCTTTACAAAAGAAGAAAGAAGTATATTTTCAGCTGGCCTCAAAAATAAAAATTTACTATTCTCACATTAGGAATATTATCTGACAGATGTTGCTAAAGGCTATCTCTGTTTTGTTCAGTCCTCAGTGATTTTAAAAGTCTGTTTTTATGTTCATTTAAGAAGTCCTCCTCTTTGCTATTGCCAATTATAATTATGCACGACTATAATAACCGGTCTTGGCATACCGCCGCTACATATACTCGCTTATTTTGATTATGCGCAGTATATCCTTCAAGCTATACCCTCATTTCTACTACCGCAGATTTTTCTATGCGAATCAATTTCACTTGCCAACTTGTAAAACCTGTTTTATCTCTTTACTTTCTAATTCTCCAGCTATCAAGCTCAAGTTTTAATCAACTCTGGAAATTTCTTACAATATCCCTTAGAAAGCATTTCCAACTGATTTTCCTAACATATTCGCTTGCATCTTCTTTTAAGTCTTGCAATTCTTTCTATAGCTTCATTGGATTTTCCTTGAAATATGGTCTGCTCGTCCATATTCTTAGTCCCTCTGTTACTGTCTTCCTTGTATTCGGATTATTGTTTTTAACCATTCATCAATTGTTGGAAGTGCTTTTTCATATCCCATTTTTCTTGCAAAATTCATCAAATGCCTTTGCCAATACTTCTGAACTCTCAATTGTCATCTTTGGAAACTTATCTCATAAATGCCAGAAATATCATCTTTGTTCTGATAAATATCCAAAAAGAAATACACCGTACATCCTTACTTGATATGTGTCAGATTTATATGCTAAAAAACGCCAACTTCTTGATATATTCATTATCATTAGATTTATAATCAGTTAAAGGCTCTTTTTTCTTCCTCTTTGAAAGCCATTTTCTATCAAAGAAAATTCCTTTTTCCTAAAACTCTCGCACATATTCTTCGTACGATTGCCTCTCGCCGTTCGCCTACTCTGACACGCACTTATCTAGTTTTGATGTCCTCTAACCCAATCAAGCCAGGTCTTCATTCACACCTTGCCTGCGCCACATCTAAATCACCTGGCATACAACACTCCTTTGCGTAATCCGGCTCAGCACCATTTGAGCGCAAGAAGCACTAGCATCGATCGTTCCTTTCTTTTACAGCAGGAGTGTAAGATGAAATTTGTCACCTCGCCATAATAAATCATTGTTTTACAGCTGTTTTACGAAAATTGGGTGAATTCCCCGAATTTTTCGTATTAGAAATCAAATTTTTCTATCTTCTTTTTCTCATAGCCCTACAGTCCGCGCAACCTTATAAAGTGGATTATCACATATATCATCAGTGTATTTTGTAGTCTTTTACTTCATCCGTGACCAAAAGGAGCCACTGACTCCATAATACTTCTGGAAGAATGATTTCAGCCTGTCAATTACTTCCTGCTTCTTTTTACTGCCCTATCTCACCAAAACGGATGCAGGAGGCACACATTTATCAATGTCTGTACCTGTAGTTTTAATCTCTCCATACTAAATGCGTTCTCTATAAATCTTCTTGTTTCCGCTTCCTGCGCTTTTCTTCAACAATAATCGCATCAGCTCTTTCTTCACGCATTTTCGCAACATACTCATGCCATTCTGCCATTCCCATCATCAACATCATTTGATGCCTGAAAATAAATGTTTCAATAGTGCTTTTTACTTCTAAGCTCGCGACTGGCGTCAATTGCCTCTTGATGGTTATACACTTCCTTATCCTCACAATGACTATCGTGGTATTTCTTAACTAGTAAGAATATAGTCGATGTTTATCTCTATCTGTTTGATCAGCTCAATCTCAAAAACTATATCATCAATAATATCCGTACTTTTGCTACTTTCTTCTTCTTCGTTCCCACTCATCACGCGAAACCTCTATATGCCAAGATAACTGAAAATCACGAATCAGTAATAATCTCTTTCCTTCCAAATTCGATCAAAAGGGATGATAGAAGATTTCATACGAGGATTGCGACAAAGAGAGAAATAAATTTTTTGGCTTTGTTGCCTTCTATCCTAGGCTCTGAAAGCGGAAACTTGTAGTAAGCTCCTCAATCATGACTGGTAACCTCGATAAGTTTTTCCATCAATACCTTCATATCCATAATAATAGTCATTAAAACTCTTCAGCAGTACAATCCCTCCTGCATCCTTATCACCAAAACGAGAAAGTGCAGTATCCAATCTCTTTTCTGAAGATTTCTAAAAGCCCACACTATATTTCCAAAGGTCTTGATCGAATTGAGGATTCTGTTTGTCCCTGAAAATGCCTGGAATAAAGCGATGCATCTTAAGGTTCTTATCCACCCATAAGGTATTAAGCGTAGTCGCATCAAAGCCGTAAGGAACATACTTACAACAATAAGCAAATCAAGCTCCCGATTCTTCACTACGAAAGGGAAACATCTTTTGTAATAATTTTGAAAATCTGTCACCATCTGTAGACTAGCCTGTATGAAACACATCTAACAGTAGTCACTAATAGCAGCCTCTCAGGAATCTCTCGAGGAATAGTCAAGCATAGAAGTATCTTCGTGATTTTCCTCATCTAAGAAACCACTTTCATCCTCATCACATACAGCTTTCGTTGGCTCCATAACTATATATATAACTGCAACACGAAGTTTCTTGCCAGGGTCAGCCGCCATCTGTTTCTTAAATTTATAATATAGCCTTTCCACAGGGCACTGAGGCAAACTGCAAAATGGAGTTAAACCTGTGCAATTCGTTGTCTTTTGCTTAATCTCTTCAACGGCTCCATCGCTTACCCAAGGCTACCTCCTCAATATTTTAGCAAGAGTGTTGTAAACATAGGATTTGTCTCCACGGTAGGTCTTTTCTATCAAAGTTATTAAGAATGTATTCTAGCAACCAATTTAATCTCTCAGAGCCATCATAGCTCTTTCACGCGCAATGTCCCATAGGCTCATCATCATATATCATCCCATATCCATTGTTTTAATATAATCAACTCCTAAATGGAAGCATCGTTATCATTGATGGCATCAACTATGGGTAGGTATGAAGTTTATCCCCAAAGGTCTGTTCAGTTGTACTTTGACTTACTCAAATCACCGATATTCGCAGGGAAAAATAGAGTGTTCCTGTAAAGCCGAAGAGATAATATTTCTAAAACTCTTTACTATGGCAGCAGTATATCATAAACTGGCTTTCGTGGCACTCATCAAATATGATAACCACTCCGTTTTATTATAGACCTCTATATTCATATTCTTTTTGATAAAGGTAGCAAGCTTCTGAATAGTAGTAATAATAATATGGGCATTGCTGTCTTCTAACTGTTTTTAATATCGCTGTAGAAGTGCTGCTATTTATGGCATCCTTTTTCAAAACGGTCATACTTCTCATAGTCTGATAGTCCAAGTCCTTGCGGTCAACCTACAAACAAAAACCTTGTCAATAAAAGGCAGAAGAGAGGGCTCTCTGCAGTCTTAAATGAAGTAAGAGTCTTACATGAACCTGTGGTATGCTATATATATAGCCACCGCCTGCAATATCTCCATACTTTTTATAATTATGGCAGCTGCAATGCGGTTAAGAATGCTCTGTTGCAGTTATCTGATAAGGACGACATTAAAAGCATATTCTCAGATGTGAACCGCACTTTGTATATATTAAGATAGTATGCTTTGAAAAATGTTTTCGTAAAGTCAATCAATCAGCTATAATGCGATTCTTAGAATCCGCCCATGAAGTAAATTCAAAGCTATTACTTGTTTTACCTTTCTTTTTGATGCGTGCAGCAGGCCTTTGCATCGTTAACAGCATTAAAGCGAGTACTGTTTTGAATAGTGACTTTGTATTGGTTCCATTTGATATGACAAATATCTGCGTATATTCAAACAAAGCCGTTTCCTGCCCGGAAAGAATCACGCTGGTACCTGTCAATCTGGCTGAAAGCTCACGGATGGCAACACCTCTGCGTTTGTAATTCACTGATGAATAAGAGGAAACCATTCCTCAATATGGTTACATCATATGCGTTGTCACGCTTGGCACCTTCTGTCTTTGCTAACCACATACCGATTAATAAACTCGAAAGATAGTTGCGGATGTTTTTCTTGTCATAAGGTATTATTCTTTGTACCTCCATCATCACGCTTTTAAGACCGAACATTATCTTCCCTCGAATCTTGGTGTCTTCTCAACGATTCCTTCATTTTGATTGGCTATGGAATCATTGAAAATCTAATCCACTCTTCTTCTGTAAAATGATAGTCATTCAGTTTTTCCTAACTGTGTACGGAGATTCCAGTCAAGTCATTTTCATTGATGTAACTTAAGATATTCATAGTCTCTGTTCCGTAAGCAGATGGATAAACTCTTTTTCCAAAGTCTGCCTCGGTCTGATAGCTCCCCAGGCAGTGTCTTCACAGGCTCATACTCAGTTACAACTGTATTTCTCGTAGACTGTGCTACAATGTTAAAATATGACATAGAACTCCTCCTTTACTCAAAAACTAAGTAACCTATCCCTATAGTATTCATACTGCTACGAGCCCTCAATCTCAGCAGGAAGTCCTGTTGAAATCTCGTTTAGCATAATGAATCAAATCTATCAGGATAGATACGATTCTTTCTTGTTCTTTCAAAGTGTAACATTATTTCGTAATATTCCCCAGTTTACTTGGTAGTACCTCTCATACCTTTGTTCCATATGTGCCAATGTTTCTTCTGCTCAAAGATGAGTTTTGAATGGAAGAAATATGACAAGTACTTTGCATTTTGATTATGGCTTATAATCAGCAGTATGCCCACTAATAGCAATTTTCTTCATTGCTGCCAAGCAGTACAAGAACACACATCTTCAACATTTTTCACTTGTTACTGCCATTACGATATATCACCTTTGAGCAATTTTGCGATTTATTAAATACTTCATTGTTTACAAATGTTACATGTCTTATCTGTGTAACCCAAAATAAGTGTACATTTGTCCGTAATGTATCAAGGTCTTCCACTTTGCAACAAAACTCTTTTTGAAAATTGCCACCACGAACAATAGTTGCTATGCTCACTTAACTTATAGGTACATAACCGAACACATACTGAACAAGCTTTTAATTACTGTCTGTCTGTGTCAGTCTGTCTGTCTGTCTGTCTGTCTGTCTGTCTGTCTGTAGCGATTATCTTTCCAGTCTCAGCAAATGTCAATAGCAAGTCCCTATATTCATATTGTTTGCTACGGGCTTTCAATCTCAACAGGGAGAGACCGATATTGAGGTCGTTACAAATCTGTTCCGAAGTTGTCAAGAACATCTGCATAGCGCTTTCTGAACCTCAAGTGAAGGCAAAGGAATTTTTCATCTGTTCAATTGATGGTACATTTGAATGACACCTTGCTCTTTAACTTTCTCCTTTACTCTTTTGTTCCCTTTGCAAAAGAAGTATTGAGTATATGCGAAAGATATCGTGGGTTCTGCTGATGTTTCATTACTACTATATCACCACTAGCCATACACTCTCGTAGCTCACTATAAGCAATCGACTTAGCTATATCTTTCACACACTTTCACCGGTAATAGCAAACAATATATCTCCATGCTCAAAGTACTTTTGGATTGTACATACTTTCCTTTGTGCGACACATTTATCAAACCAAGTGTTATAGGTAGTATATATCTCCCATATCTTACAAGGAATACCGCTTTCGTTATCTGTTTCTTTTAATGCCAGAGCCTCTGTAAATCAGAAGTTGCAATCTCTTTCAAGAGTCACTAAAGGAATTGTTTCTTCTGGCTTTTATAACTCATTCCTATAATATTCATACTGTGCGAGCTGTAAGCTCTGCTTTGTTCTGCTATAAGCTCTTGTTGTAAAGTACATGAAAGAGTCCAAAACGGACTATTTTTCACGTTGTACTCCAGAGGAGGCACAGGAATTTTAGCGTCGATTATCATTGTATAGCCTCGGCAATCGTTCCACGATGAACATATTCCATGGTTTTAGTTCATAACACATCGAGTAAGTATGTAGAATATTTACCTTTTCATTTATCTGACAACCCAAACAATATTAGAATCTTGATATACAGGTTCACTGTTATATATTACTCATTGCTGCTAACTGTACCAAGCGCGGATATCAATATTTCCTACTCAGGATATGGATATCTTTCCCTATTCCGAATCAGTTTTCGTTTGAAATAAATACACTTGCCTTTCACCAAAGGTTCCAATTTTATAGATGGTATTCCAACATTTGACATTGGTTTGCGATTTTATATACGTACACATTTTGACTCGACCACTTCCTATATATTTACACTCCCCATTAGGCATACTCCTTTATTAGTTCATCGTTATCATCGATGAATTACACCTCAATTTCTGCAATAATATCATCTATTGCTTTTTCTTAAGACCTCTTCACGAGCCACAATTTCTTGATTTCGGCATTCCGCTTTAACCATCTCTATCTTCCTCTCTCGTATCCTCAGCCTCTACATAGGGTTGATACAGAGATTGTAATCATTTTCCACAACTTTGCACTAGTTCTGCAAGATGGGAAAAATGCTTTTATTCCTTTCTATTAGCAGCAGTCAACAATCTTATCTATGTTATCCTGTGTCAGCTTATTATTATTGTTACCTTAAGAAACTCATTACTTGCATCTATGAACAAAGTCCTATTATCTGGCTCCTACCCTTTTTAGCACCATAATACAGGTTGCTATTGATGCACCAAAAGAAAAGATTAGATGGTAAATCTGAATGATACAGTCAACATAGTTATTGTCAATTAAATACTTACGAATCTTCTGCTCAGTACCGCCACGATACATAATTCCGGAAACATACTATTGCTGCAGTTCCATTTGTGCTAAGTTACGAGACTATGCATTATAAGATGCACAGGTCTCGTCTGCTGCTTCTTAGGTGCAAGTACTGCCTGCTGGCGCAAAACGAGCTGGTGCAACAAGGTGTCTTCTACAGGCAGTGCTGAATGTCAGCTCAAGCCATATACATATTGATACGGCAGAGGTTGTAGGTAGTAATATTTTATTTTCCATGCCGAAGAAACCATTGCGACCTTGTCTCTACCTAATACTTTTCAGCCTTTAAGAGCGAACGAGCCGACGCAGGCCGGGGTCATATACCTTATTGATTTCAGATCTGCCAACTGTACCAAGGAGGGGTGAGGTTCGATCATCTGCCGGGTGTAAAGAATCTCCACCGATTTCTACATTTGAGGCACAAGATGGTCATTAGATATTCGTAGGCGTCACCCAAAGCTGCAATCATCGTGATTTTTACATCACCAGGTTCATGTCTGCTACTCCGTCAAGGAGTTTGCAAAAGTTTTTCATTTCTCTAGCAACAGTAGAGCCAAGTTTGTTCTATTTACATCAAAGTCAGCAAAGAGGCCTGCAAAGTCGGACCCTGACTCGCTTCCTTTGCAGATTCTTCTATGTGCGAAAATATTTTTCCAAAGTTTCATTGGAGGTTCTCATCAGCTTTTGCTTTTCTCTGACATTACAGAAAAGTTCTGATGAGAGTCATAGCAAACCCTTTTCTTCAACAAGGCTCTGCCCAGCCTCTTCCCGCCTCTCGCATCAGACATTTTTACATAGTCAAACGTCGGATTGCCTGCTTCGATTTCACCTGTATTTATGGTTAGCAATATTCTCTGAAATATATCTGTAAAACATAGTACCAAAGCACATAGTTCTTAAAATCCCATCCGTCACAGCACCTCTTAGTTCATCTCACGCCCTACTAGCACGATGAAGTTCGTCTCTTTCCTGCTCTGTTATCGGTTGCCACTGTGTTCCACTTTCCGGTCTTTAGTAGTATGCGCTGATTAGTGCTACCAAATTAGCAGTTGTATCATTAGCTATTTTCTTCTGGGTATCAATCGAAACGATATGGCACACTGGTCGTGGGGTGCCACAATGTTAGCAGCTTCTACTGCTTAATTTCTTTGAGTCATGCACAGTTATCTCATGCTACACCCTTATGACACAGAGCAGATTAGACTACAGTTCTTCTGACTACCATTCACACCGGATGGCCATGTGCTATTTTTGATCTTACAAAGTCTCACCCTGATTTTTGCATTATAATAATCCACTTACCAGCTGTATTGCCACCCTGCGTTCTATGACATTCTTTTCTTATTTGCTACTTTACTTTTGCTGCACTTTATTTGCTACATTATTGGTACTACTGCAGAATTTGATGGATATCAGCTCCGAATGATAAATTTCTAATTTGTAGGAGCTACTGTGTTGTTTGACATGTAAAGGTGACGCCTTCATAATAAATGTCCAGACCTGCTCCCGGTTTTTCTGAACAGATAGCTGTTCAGAATGTTCTGCTGACGAAAACCTAATGCGCTCGCTTTTTGGCAGTGACTACACTTAGCAAAGTTGCGACAACGAAGCTGGGGTGCTTAGTCCTGCTCTATATAATAGCCGGCCACGAGTGACGAGTGCGAGCACGATAGTCAGAGTGGAAACAATGAACTATGCGGACATTAGTTCCGGCTGTTTGATTGAAGAATGACTAACAAACAAGATGCATCAGCCACAAGGGGCAGGTATGTTGGGTGTGCCTTTCGTTTGGTATTCTAGTTATTATTTGCATAAATTTATAGGTGCCAGCTCCGAATGATAAATTCTAAGCGAGCGCATTAGGCGGAGCGAAGCTGACGGATGCGAGCGAGTCTGAAATGTTATCATTCGGGCGTCAACTTAGAGTCCGATGTGCCCAGACTTGCGACTTTACATTTGCAGCATAATTATCGCACAACTCAATAATTTCCAAAAGCTAGCCACGTGAGTAAATTCTAAGCGGGCGCATTGGGCGGAGCGAAGCGGATGCCGAGCGGAAGTCCTGAAACGTTATCATTCGGAGCGTCACGCAAAGTCAGTTTATATAACTCAGACAAATTAGAATTTACCTCATTCAGTCAGTAGACGCACACGCCTTTCCTGTGTACGACGGGTGGATTTCCACCTGTCACATCACTACTCATCATTTTCCAACAATCTCACCAAGCACCGATATCACAGCGCCAAGGATAATCACCAACATCAGAAAGATTAAATACTATCTTAGGAATGCCCTTGATTACGAAAATAATCAGTGACCCTCGCCTTTGTAATTTCTATATAGAGATTAGAGGCTGCCAGCACCTACCATGAGTGGGCTAGACCCAGTCTCTTTATCTTTTCTATGCTCTTGCCAAGGGGTCAGCAGATACATATAAGCAGTCATATCCAAATATGAGCAGAAACCCAAGCACCATCTTCAGGCTTTTTCCAGATTGATTCATAATCGAGCCCCCTTTATTTACAGATTTTCTTTAATTGTGATCAAACTCTCCAAAATACTGCTACCTGTTTCTAGCTTATCCTTTTTCAACCTGTCCCTTTAAGAACTGGTCTACTAAAATGCCCCTTACTCTCGAAAATTATAGAAAAACATACACACCTCCTGTGACTAGATTTACATTATTGCTCTTACTTATACTATATAAGCAATTTCAGGCTTTCAAGGTTTATACTGACTATTTAATGAAATTCGCTCTAAGTCTTAGCTATTTGGCTGAATCCACGATTCCATAGACCATACTTTTTGATTAAAACACATACAATATCTTGGCTTATTAAAGTTCTATATTTGTGTCCTCAGATACAAGCTCCAAGCCTTCATACGTTTATCGTGTTATTGATTTAGTGTTTATCAACAGATTTCTATTGACATTCAATACCCATCTGATATAATCTGCTTATAACAATTACTCTTAAGGAGGCAGTATGGAAAAGATTCACTTATAAGCAGTAAGAAGGCATAATTAACTCTAAGTTTTTGCATAATTGTACTTATGTTTGTTTCAGTGGTAATGATGTTCTTTGGCAACTATCTTATAAACAAGATTTTTAGCTATGACTGGCGGGAGCAAGGATAAATATAAGCAAAGAATTGTCATTTTATATCATCACCTTTATAAGCTATGTTTTTGGGGTATAATTGCTCTATGTACGCTATTTTTGTATGTTCGGCTGGTTAGCAACCTCGAAAAAGGACCAGGTATTTACCGCCGAGAATATAAAGTAGCTAAGGTACATTAGCTTTGGCTGTCTTTAGTAGCAGGTTCACTTAATTATTGTAACTGTACTCTTACGACAAGTATTTCTTGTGCTTACTTTAGCGTTCTCTTTATGATGCTCATTGTGAGGGTGATTAAAATGCCTTTGAACAGGCTCTCGCAATGAAGGAAGAACTTGACTTAACCATAAGAAAAGGACGATTATGGAACTCATATAAACTTAAATGTGATGATGGCAAAGCGTAATATAGGCCTTTCTGAGCTTGCAGAAGAAGGTACACACTAACGCCAATCTCTCGATACTTAAAACAACAAGGCAAAGGCAATCCGTTTTTTCACTCTTTGAGGCGCTTTTGTGCACACTTTCCTGCCAACCAGGTGACATAATAGAATACAGGAGGATGAAGAAATGAATGAGAAAAATTTGTATATAGACCAGTTTTTACTGCTGTTAACCTTGTTACTCTATGTTCTGCCTCTATTTTTACCCTCTGACATCATGTGAGAGCGCTCCATCATTCTTCTATATTGGCGGCTTTGACTTTAACCCTAAGATTTTTATATTTACACTTGTCTTCATCGAATTACGGAGTTTACCGCGGTAAAATACACAGCAAGAAATAGTGAGAGCATTTTCTGCTTATAACCCTTTATACTGCTTTCCATCCTATGGTGTATGAGGACTTTTGAAAGCGAAGGAGCCTTCTCGCCATTTTTGCTTTCTCTTCCTTCACTGCAATGCAGCCTACTATGTAATTATGAGGATGGGTGTCATCAGAGGCTAAGACTGGTCCTATGATATTCTTTTGACTTCCTCTCCGCCTTTATCATCATCCCTTTTTCTAATTTAGGCTTAAGAGTGATTGTCTTTGTAAATGCCATAAAGAATGCAGCTTTTTAAGTTTAATCAAGAAAAGCATCTGCCTATAATTTTACAATAATTGCAAACCTTGTTGCTTGTATTATTTGCTTCTTCCCGCTTTCTGATGTAGACAGCGGATTTGCTCATTTAATGAGTGGAATTGCCCGCTTGTCTGCGGGATTTGATCCTTTATTTAACAACTATTTCTTTATGACTATGCTGCCAAGAATCATTATTACCATACCTGTGGGGGCCTTTCTTATGGGGCTTATCAGCGGTTCAGCCATCAAAAATGAGCCTGAATTTAAGAAAAAGAAAATATAGTTAATGGACTTGCTTTGCTACAGATACATACCGAAAGTTTGCTGTAATCACAGTGTTTTCGCTGCCCTCAAGTACAATCTACATAATATTTTTATCTTCCAGATTCGTACAATGATTCCAGTTAGAGCTCTGATTTTTACTGCTCCCGAGGCTTCAAGCTTGCAGTAAAAGGCTTTTTATGAACTTATCCAGATACTTATGCTTAATTTCTGGTTTTCGGTGTATTTTTCTTCTTTGCACCTGACAGCCTCATAGAATTTAAAGGGACAGATGGGTGAAGTTTTTTGCTACCCTTTTGCTATCCACAGGCATCTGCTTTGGCCATGCTGATTATTTCAAGCTTTACTTATATGTGGCAAGCTATGGCTTTACATCTAGGAGGCTGGTGAGCTGCCTGGTCTCCTGGTTATGTTTACTGCAGCCATACTTTTATGCTTATAAGACTGTATAAGAAGTTTGGAGGAATCAGATATATTGCTGTCTTATTCATAGTAGCTTCATCCTGTTTGCTTTTTCGGGAGGGCACTATAGTAGAGATTGCTCCTGTTACAGGGACAGATTTACCTGTAACCCATTCATCTTTCACTCACTTTACCTTCCTGTAAAAAGCACTATAATAGCTTAAAACGCTTTGGGGAGGGATTATGAAGCCCAAGAAATGCCTATTTTACATAAAACTGATAGCAGGAGCCATCGTCCCGACATATTTGCAGGCTATGGGCTACAAGGGTAACAACAATCAGTACACCCAGCCTTCATAGGTATAGGCGGTATTTTAATACGATACCTATTCAATGGGGAACAAAAGAAGAGATAAATCTTAAATTTCTACCACAAACAGTAAAATCCGTAAGTCTTATACTAAATATATAAGATTTTACGGACTTTACATCTTTGAAAACTTATTCACTAGATTTTCAAATCAGCACCTGCTATGTCCTTCTGACGAAATTAGGCTCACCATCATCTATTGCCATACAAGGCACACTCATAATCTGATATTTGTCACGAAAGGTCTGGGGAGATGGTTGGGGTCATAAACCTCTGTACTACTCTTTAGGATTTCAGAGAAGCAATTTCTCTGAGCCGCCGCAACCACCAGGTCGTGGACACATTGGCTGGGTACAGGCTGACCATGAGCGCATCTTTGTGCTCCTTGTCAACTGCCTGTATTCTTGACTTTATATCTTCCTCTATCTGCTGCTGGACCCGCCTACTGCTGTAAAGGCCTAAGATGGATGAAATGTCAAACTCTGTGTCCTCGCGCACTCCGTGGAAGGCAAGACCGGTAGCTTCCATCCTCCTGCATACCTTTACGCCAGCGTTTCTGATGCCTCTGCATTTTCCCAAGCTTGATGTCCAGTTTATCCGTCAACTTCACAAGTTCTTCCACATAGTGCTTTAACTCATTTGAAGACTCTGCTGTCCAAGTCCAAGACCCCAGTACGAGTTTCTGCTCTCCATTTTGCCAAAGTACTGGCCATTTAACTGGAGCACATATCCGATGTAAACAAAGATCTATCCTCTTCTGCTTTCTCTCTCTCTCTCCATTTCTTCCGGTGGACGGCCATGACTCAGTTATTGGCACTTCCCTCTCTACAGGTACTGTTCGGAACAAATCCTGCTCTTCTTGCAAGCATCTTAACCACATATTTTCCAGCTCTCTGTAGCGGCAAGGCACTCGTCGCCAACTGCAGTTACCACCTGTCCTGAGAGGCTTGATGCACATCTCCGCCGCAGTCCATCTCTGGTTGTCATCTGAGATTTATCCCGTAATTATATAACCTCACCATCAATCTCAGCAGAGTCCCTTTACAAGGCTTTGTTTCAGGGCATAGGCGGCAAATACAAACACACCTGAAAGGGTATCATTTTCTACCTTTGTGAGTGAGTCTCTTCTCCTGAGTGCATCTGTCCTTCCAGGTAATGCTTCGACACCCATCACCCTCAGCGCTTACAACCTCTTGTAGTACAGGCAAATATATCTCTTATTTCGACTTCGCCTCATCAGCCGTTGCCTTGGCACAGGTGAAATCTTCTTCTCACAAGGATGACAAGATGCTTTGCATTATTTTGTAAGCCAAAACGCTTTCCTCCGCTGCAGCAAAACCACCGCCGATTACAAAGATGTCCTTTCCTGTAAAGAACTCACCATCACTGGGTAGCACAATAAGCCTCCATGTCCCTTATATTCCTGCCTCTCCCTCAAAGCCTCATCATCCTAGATGAGCACCTGTACAGCAGAAGCAGCACTCAAGACACCGATCTTCCTTTGGTGGTTTCTGTATTTCCCTTCACATCACTGTCCATGATTGGATTGAAGTACCTCGCCTCGCTTTGAACAGACTAACTGCACAAAGTTACATGTACCCAACACGCATTTTTCTCCGGTAAGCGTCTGCCCATCCGTAATGTTCAATACCAGGATGAGCTACTCACCTCCAAGCAATGGTAACGACCCGAGATCTCTCCTTTTCAAGCACTATTACTCTGTAGCAGGCTCTTGCAAGATAGAGAGCGCAGTGAGGTCCCGCAGGTCACCTCGCACCGATTATTGCAGCATCATATAAGTTCTTGCTGTCCATGTATCCTCCTCTAACAAAGAGAAAGCATAAGGAATATAGCTCTATCTTCTCTATTCTAACCTTTATCTATCTCAATATATTAACTTTATATAATACAAGTGCCAAGCATAAAATTCAGTTGGAACTTGCTTTGTAATAAAAATTATTATCTTTTGATACTCCAAAAAGATATGAGGTAAGTCAGCCATACATGCAGGAGTGGTGCAAATAATTAGTAGAATTGCATTCAAAAGACGCGTATGGGTGCCTGCCCATCCCAGAAGTGAGACACTTAATACGACAGCCCTCATTATCATCCGTAACGGTTTGTATCATAGCTACTGAATTATTCGAATGCAAAGAACACCGTAAATTTCCTCACTATGATTTTATAAGGATTTAGCTTAAAATTAGCTGTCCTGAGGTCAAAGACTTGGCTTCACTGTCTCTGCAATCTGGTGTCCATTCTTTCAGCTGGGCCAAACATCGCCATGTCTGTGTACGAACTGGAGAGCACTCGAACCTTCTCTGAAAAGTTCTCAGCGTTACGCTCCTACATGACCGGCATTTAGCTCGTAGCAACAATCTTTCCTCAGTGTTAACTACGAAAGTTCCTCTCTCAGCAAGACCGTTCTCCTCAATATATACTTTCATCCTTTGAAAGTGCATGATGAGTAGATCTGACCAAGCATTGTATATGTAGCTTTAGAAATTCTTTCTCGCAGGCTGTCGTGCGCAAGCCTTGTGCACGAAGCGGGTACTGCAGACACGCTGTAGATGTCACAGCCAAACCTCTTTTGAATCCTTTGGATGACATATTCTGTGAAGATCTTTCAAGCTCCAGTTGGGCAAACAAATGTAAAATCTGCAGGATAGAAGAAGAATACACTCCACCTTCTCCTAAAATATCTTTCTTGCTAACCTCTAAAGCTGTTATTCTCAAAAGCCTGTACTGGAAAAATCTGCCACTTTCCTAAGTTAGTGCTATTACGATTAAAATCTCCTTTCAAATTTGAATTACTCTATGTACGAATATTTGTAATTTAATCGCACAATGTGCAATAATCACAACATACCATGAGTCGACCCTAAATGTCAAAGGAAATTTTAGAAACTTTTTGTAAACTGATAACTTTCTCTTTAACGCCCCAAGAACTCAATATTTATCCCGTGTCAACATTTGCTCTAAACGCCTGTTCCAACGCCCTCTCTCTGTAACTGGGTTGTTGTTAAATATACCTCTTCCGTTATTTCATGCCATCTACAGCTATAACACCAAGGTCATTTGTAAGATCAATGCTATAGTCATCTTTACGACCACCAAGCCTAGCACTGACACTCTCCCGTGTCACTGGATGCCGTCAATATAGTCCGCATCCCACTCTGTCAAATTTTATAAGTCCTGTATCCGTTTTCGCCAGCTCTTTCTACTCTTGCATTTTGAAAAGCTTACCGTAACCTGTCGTGTCAGATCCAGCCTTCACCTCTCCTGCTTCCGGCATTTTCTAATGAAATATAACCTGTGCCTTGCTGAAAGTCTCTGCAAAATTCCACATTTGAGGCATCAGCATTAACGGCAACCTCGTATCAATATCAATCTTCATCCTTCTAAAGTCACCGTCCTTTACAGAAACTGAGTAGACCCATCTCGGCATCTACTTCTACATCAGGTGCAGTTGCTCTAATTTCCAAGGCTCTCTATGCAGCTTTCCACCCTAAGCCTGTCCATCGATAATGCAAAGATGGATATCTTACCCATATCGTTCACCACCTCTAACCTCTATAAGTTTCTTCTCTCTAGGTATTGTAATTTCAACAAATTCCTTTTCCCTTATTAAATATATTAAAATTAAAGTTAAACTAAACGCTTTTGTGCCTATGGTAAGCTGCCCTATAACCCAGTGTGTTATTCTTCTTTTCTATAGCAGGTTCATTTCCTTTTCTAGCACTTTAACATAAGATGTACCTGCAAAGTCATCACGCGGTTCACAGTAATTACATCTCAGCGAACACATCTCATATCAATGGAATCAAACGCATCGAGTTATATCCTTATAAACCTACAGCAGTGTTTTCGCATAATTCTCATTCCTGCAGCTATCATTTGTTATATCTCCTATCATATACTTTCAGAATACTATCTTCCTTCATTATAAAATTATCCACTTTGAGAATCTTCGTAACCTATGTCTTCTTCCACTAGACAAGTATCAGATTCATCTCCTTTGGGCAAGTATTTCACTAACTACATTTCTTTGTTCTTCAGCAGTTCCTATCTACGGCTCCGAGTCTCTTTAACATATTCAGCGGCCTCTATTATCTTTGCCACATCATCGCCGGGATTGCCCACATTCTTCAGTCACATCGCTTTCTTCCCAGTACCTGCCTCCTCATACTCCCAGTAATAAATTGATGGCATCTCTCTATCCTCTTGATTTAAGCCCAAGAGCTTCGCCTGTGAGACTTCCACTCGAATTCATTTATTCATTACACTTTCATCCCCCTTGTCGTGTAGCTATATTGACCGAAAATGCAAATTCAACATTCAATTTCCCACTTAGCAGCCTGTCTATTCCTTCTTTATAAATTTTCCATTCTTTTTATAAATTTGAGTTTCTCCTTTTCCTTCCGGGTGTGTAATCCTATAGTACCTCTGGACGCGTCCCTGCACGGACCGTGCAAGTTGCCAGCTGTCCTTCCTTTGGAAGTCTTCATAACACCGGATAAAGTGTTGACAGTTCTTGATATGTCAATTACACTCCTGCTTACCTTCTGCGTGACGTATAACCGTGCCAATCTTTCACTTCTCAAGTATTCCTAATACACAGGCATCCAGGAGGGGCTGACACTGCGATAATAATAGTGGCTTTCCTTTCTTCATTTCACTGTATCTCACTGATTTATTAGTTTCTGTATACATGGTATATTATGCCGCTAGTATTATTTGTCAATCAGATAGTAGTCACTGATGGAAACAGCAATAAATAATCTTTGTACGCACATCTCCGAGAGATATTCTATATGATATAGAATTTTTCGAATTTCCTTTATCACGCATCCTTCAGAGTATTTCTCCAGAGGAATTTCTTTAATGTCTATATTCTGTATCTGCTGTGGCATCACTATGTATCTGGCATCTAATGTTTCATTCGCTTCATAGCTTCTGTTGCAGATATCTTGGTGGCCCTGCTTGCAGGATAATCAACACAGATTATACCGATTAAAATCGCAAATCCCGATGCAAGTAAAGGCGGCCAGTGGAATAACTGATGAGTTTTCTCCCGCACCTTCATCACCGCTGCCCATCGCCAGTAGAGTGCACTGCCTGATGCTCCGCCAAATGTGTTTAGAAGGTAGGAAGCTCCATAACTACAGGTTATACCTATTACACCTCCTATAAGCCCCACTCATAAGCGGCCTCAAAGAGAGAGCTATATCAACTATCTGGCGGCAGTACCTTTCATAGCACCAATTTCCTTTGGTACGCTCGTAAATGGTGACATTACTCATAATATGTTGCTATGGAGATAGCTGCAGCAAGCAGTGGATATCGCGTACCTACACCTCCAAAGCACCATCTGGATAGTCTTGGAGAAGTTTTCAATCTGCTGTGTATAATCCGACATACTGCTCAGACATGTCCCAACTTCTTAATTGTATCCGAATATCTGGCACATTTTCCACGCTATCAGCATTTATCTTAATACCTTCGCCCACTCTTTAGTTTCTTTTCAGCCATCCTTCTTTTTATCATTTTGGCAGCTGTTTTACTATAGTCCTTACATATCTCGGGCGAACCAGCACCTCATCCAGCCTAAACACCGTAGGCGCATATTCGCAGCATCCCTCGGCATGTCACAGCTGCAGTTCAGTAGGACCATCTTTCAACTGATCAGATTACCCTGTTCACATCACGCGGAAGAGTGTCCTCATCGTTTATGCTAAAAGTTACCCTGTCTTTTTGCTTGGGTCAACCTGCTTAGGCTGGTATGTAGATGCACTCGAGTTATAAAATCCCCCAAATCCCTCAGCTCCCACCCATAGTTTAAGCTTTCTGACTCTGCTGTTGCTCCTCTTATGGGTCTTATGAGTCTCAAGTTTAGAAACTCAAAGAGCTTCAGAATCAAGCATCCATTGCTATCAACCATAACATTATTTTCCTGCCTCCTGCTCTTTAATCTAGCTTCAGAAAGTGTAAATACAGTGAGACACCGTCTCATAGGAGGAATTTGCCTTAGCTTTGCAATCAGCTATCATCAGAACGCTTTCTGCTTCTTCCGAATAGTTGCCCCTATCATCTACGCTCATCTGGTTCTTTTCCATATTTATAACAGTAAAGCCTCCGCCTGCACAAGATTCTCCCCAAAACCCTGGCTCATTCCTATACCGATGGATACCATACAACATAGATATGGTGCCACGACTCATGCCCACTACTGTTAGAGCAGTCCTAGCCCTTTCTTCTGCCTCGATTTCTCAGACCTGTTTTCACTTAAGATCACTAATCTTCGCATAAGTTAACACCCTAATCTTTTAACTTAGCAGCTACTATCTCACTAAAATTGAGAGGTGCAGTACTCTGGTGGTTACCTCTATCATAGCAGACATGCTCCCTGGTGTCACGGAGAAGATGCCAGTCTCGGTATTTGTTCCGTCCATGCCAGCCGGTCCATCCATGCTGTATCACCTGCCTCCCTGCCCGCATACCAGCCTCACCTGTCATAGTGCCCACATCACCGCCTTCCCATCGCTCGCATCGGTTCCTGTTCCTCCGTTTCCACCCCTCTACTGCATTATTTCCCGATGTCTGTGCGGGTTGAGTGAACCTGTACCCCTCTCCACCCGCTCTAGTTAGAAGATGTCGTCCGTTTGAGAAGAGGCTGCTGCTGAGCCTGTTGCCTCCCCCATTGCACCGCCAGCTCCAGTTTGGGTATTTTCTGTTGCCGCACTAGTACCCTCAGCACCCGTTTCAGACTGCTGCGAAGCGACTGTATTTACCTGTGCCTCGGGCTCGAGTCTCCACATTACAGCTGCACACCCTGCTTTCTGCCAAGCCGGAACCGCTATAGCTGCAGCACTGCATTTCTTTACGTATAACTAAGCGGTACTCAACTTTCTCACCAGGCGTATTATAATTCTTCATCTTCACGCATTGGCCGACAAGCTTTTCTTCTTATGCTTCTTAACTGCAATATTTTTGGTTGCCAATGCTCCCAAGCGATGAGATATAATCACATTTCCGCATATGAAAGCTTTTCCAAAGAGGAATTATATCGCTGGCCCTCATCACTATCAGGCAGCTGGTCAATCGGTGCATCGGATATCTTCGAGATTTGTTGCATTTACCATGCTTTTCGAAATCAGTATCGTAAGCAAGTCACATTTCCGTTACTGTCTCATAAGAAATGGTGATACGCCTTTGCCTGTTCCATCCACCCGAGGTGTAACATCCATAGACCGGATCTTTCCTTCGCCGTGGCATTTACATTGCCGATAATAATAAGAACTTCGTTTGCAGGTTTGAAGTCTCCTCAACTTTTGAGCTGCTCACATTGTAGGGACGGATTACCCATCGATTGTTGTTGAAATCAAACGAAAGCGAGGTTGTTTCATTAAGCACAGGTGTATCGCACCTACCGAAAATATTGGCAACCATAGGCGCATGTCATCTGAATAAACCGAAGCTAACTTTTCTTCTATCTTGTTCTGTTTCTCTACAAGTGCATTTTTGATTTGCAACGTCCTGGTAGAAAGTGTATCCATAATCGAAGGTAATTGCAAGGTCATATCCATTTGATCGCTATATCCCCTTTGCCTCTAAAGGTCGTGCTTTAGTCTCACTCTGTCACGCCTTAAGGGAATTGATAAACGTACTTTTGCACTTTACCCTTAACTATGGCAAAGCAGTTATGTCAGCCGGTGAAATTGTAGCAACTATAGTGTCAGCTGATGCTGTAGGATGTGATCTTCACATCAAAGGTAAATGTAAATTCTTTTCCCTGCCTTTATCTTATCCCTTACCGGTACTGTACTTGATACCAAAGTGTCGTACTGTTATCTACTTCACCAGAGTCTTCCTTTCCCTTTGTATCAATATACACTCATCGTATCAGTAATCTGTGTTGCACATTGCTGTATCCCAACCGAATAGCAGGGAGTAGTTTACCGTAATAGGTTTCAGCCCAAACCTGTGGCAATAGTCTCGATTGCAACAAAACGCCTTTTTCGATAGTCAAATGTTTCTCCGGCTTTTTAGTGACGACAGCCTATCTTTGTCATGTCGCTTCCGAGTCGAAATCCTGCCTCCGAATAACCCTGTTGATCTACAACCATATTCTTGGCATCTACTTTTCCTCATTTTTAAACTCATAAATTACATCGAAATGGTCACCTACATTTTACTGTATAATGCGGATAACTTTACACTTTTTTACTGCTCAACCGGTCTTAGTACTGCCTTTTTCGTCTTAGCTTTCTTGCAATGTCTGCATCGACAGGAGTAAAATCTGTGGATCTGCAGCAGTTCCGTCCCGTATTGTCATACTACGGTTACATCTAATTTTGGTTACTCCTGCCGGAATATTTTTTACTGCTGGAAAATCAAATTCAGCACCTCCTTCTTCACCGCTTTTTAATTGTTCCTATATTAATCATAGGCTGGTCTCATTTGGTACTAAGAGTACTCTCATATCCACCTACACTTTACAGTTTACATTTTTCTGCGGAGAGATCTCCATCATTGTAGAAACTCGTTGAACTTGACATCATCATTGTCTTTAACACTTCTTGGATATTCAGAATCAATCGTGGACAGTTTTGCATTTTCTTCTGACTTCCTACAACAAAAGTGTAAGTTTGCTGGACTGTTCGAGGTTACCTCATAATTTCATAACTGGTCCAGATAGTATAAATGTAATAGAATATCATATGCCTTTCCTTTTGCATTTAGGTGGAATCTTACTGAAAAATTTCCCATTTACCTGTAACTGTAGTATTGTCTACCTTATTACCCTTTCATCTGTATAGGTTACATCGGAAGCAAGTTCAAAAACCGGTGTTTTACTTAAATCAACATTTACAACAGGTTTTCTCATAGTATAGTTGGATGCCTTAACCGGAAGGACTATATTTACTACATCTGATTTACATTGTAAGGTTTGGTACATCTAGTAAACCTGCTTTTTGGTACCACAGGCTTTGAAATTGCTCAATCAATCTCTGATGCTCTCCTGCCCTGAGCACTTCCCGAGAGTCCTGCAGGCACTGAAATCAACATTGCAGCTGACAGTACAAAGGTCTCCTTTTTAATTATTTTCATTGATCTCTATTTTTATTCCTCCGTCTTCTTGCCCGATTAATGAGTGTTTTTCCCCTTGCTCTTTTCTCTTTGTAATCTCTGAATTTTTCTATCTCTATCTTACTTTCTTCTTTCTATCTGTTCAGCTGTTTTAATCACTTCAACATTTTGGATATTTCCATCCAAAAGTATAGAATTATTTTATTCCATAGCTTGCAAGCCTCTGGATCATGAGTAACATAACCATAGTCTCGCCTGTTTCTCCTGGCCATTGAGTGAATGAGTTCCATAACTTCCATAGTGGTTTTGGTATCCAGGTTTCCGTAGGTTCATCTGCAACATACACTGCCGTTTGCAACAAAGGCTCTGGCTATACCTACTCTCTGCTGTGGCCTCCACCATTTCTTTTTGGTTTATGCGTGAGCCTGCTCCTAAAGTCCCACCTGCCTCAAGCATTTGCTCTGGCAAGTCTTCTTCTTGTCTTTTGCATCCACCTTTTAAAACTACCAGCGGCATTTCCACATTTTCAACAGCATTCATTGAACCAATCAAATTATAAGCGATACAAATCTCAGATACTGTTGTCTGAAATCTGCAAGATTTTTCTCCACCTATGCCTCATATCATAGCCTTTTAGCAGAATTTCTCCCGACGACGTGCCTTTTTCTATCTCGCTATAAGATTAAAGCAGTGTGGATTTACCGGAACTAGATGTTCCAGGAGGCAGCAAAACTATCTCACAGCTGACCTGACTCATTTACTGCCTTAATCTTTCCATTTCATCTGATATATCTACATTTTCAACTCGATGATTTTTCCCATATATTTACCAATCTCACATTTTCTTTGTAGATGTTCCAAACCACTGTTAGAGTTAAATAACACCGATTTTTAACTCGAACATACCTTTTTATTGGTTATCCTCACTTTTAAGCATTAGTTTATATATTTTGCAACACCTGTGATTAGGGACACTCTAAAATTAATTTAGAAATGTCCTGCAATCTTATAATTAATTTTTCACGTTGTTTTCAAGAATTTTTATAACAAATCCGGATACTAATCCATACTGCTTATCAAACTGTTTTGATAACTTCACTGTCTTATCCACGCCTCTAAAATCATTCTGGATGAGCAAGATGATAATTGGTAACTTTTCCCATTTCTCCAGCATGATAGTTATATAGTCTCAGGCTTATCCATTCTTATTATAGTCTCTCTGAGCCCTATCCTCTTCAACTCATCTCGTTCAACAGCTCTGCTTATACGATAAGGCATTGATGACCAGATGAAAATGTTTATAACATCCTTTTCTATCCTGTTAAGCTAGTCAGCACAACGGCCTACTATAACACAGGGTCCCTCATCTGCCACCTTCCTTATAATATCCGACTGTGCTATATATTCTGTCATCAAAGAAGAGGTGTATAACCCAAATCGACTGATAGGGCATTCATTCCCATAGCTACGGAATAAAGAAGGCTGTTTAGCTTTATTTCCACCATTATCAAATGCCGCCTCTGCAAATCCACTTTCTTTAGCTGCCCTGAGATAAGTGCCCTGTCATAAAATGAAATTCCGTTCCATCGCCAGCTTTTCAGTAACCTTCGTCCTCGCGGGCATACTGCCTGCTTATTGTAACTATTTTATTCATAACACTCCTCTTCTTATAATAGCCTACTGTATCACTATATGATTATACTTCTCATCTTAATTTTTACAACGAACATTTTAAACTTTTTCTTTCTAATTTTGTCCTCCACAGCCTTTTTGGCACCCAGCTTGAAACATCTTTTCCAAATGATGCTATTTCTTTACTATGGTAGAACTTAAAATGCATATTCAAGTGAAGTTATTAAAAACAATGTTTCTATTTCTTCAGATTTGTCTGTTTTGTCCGAGCTATCTGCATTTCATTTTCATAATCAGTAACAGCCCAAGTCCTCTAACGATAATTCTCACCATTTGCCTTAGCAAAAGTCTACAGTCGTACTCCTCAAAGCTGTTTTTACTGTAACATCTGGTATGCCATTTCCATCGACTCCTTACATTTCAAATCTCTTCCATAGTGAAAGAAAGGAGGATTTCTTTTATTTCTTATAAGTACCCCTATTATCACCTCATCTTACTATGCTGCCCTTGTGATTACATCAATATGTCCGTTTTGTTACCGGATCAAAGCTTCCTGGATAAACTGCTCCTTTACCATAATTACTCCCGTACATAAAACTTAATGACTGTTACAATAAAGATAACCCTAGTGTTAAACCTTATTGCAACAGTTTTTGATTAGTGCGGATGATGAGATTTGAACTTCACACCAAGATTGCTCTACTCTGAACCCGATCTAGCGCGTCACTGTTCCGCCACATCCGCATATACCTCAAGGATTCGGTGACAAAAAGATAGTGCGGAAGATGGGACTTGAACCCACGACTGCAATAGCTCACAAGATCCTTGGTCTCGCTTTTGTCTTCACAATTTCAACACTTCCATCATGGTATCGTCTTTTCAATTTTCATCTGTTCCAAACCAGAACGAATGATAGTATAACATATGTTCTTTAAGAAATGCAAGAGAAAAATAATATTTTTACAACTTATATCCGGTAAGACTCTATGTATACAAAGCTCACTAATCCCTTCCACCAAAATGATCAGATGTAGTACGGCGGGTTATGAACATCTGCCTTACCATTAGGATATTCTCAATATTTTTCTATATCTTCAAAGTCATTAAATATAGGGTATAATATAGTCTCTAATAAGCACACTAATCTCTTCTACTGTGTGTTTATAGCTTCTCCCGCTAACTGCCACCATTTACAAGGAGTCCTGCCTAACAGCCTTCCAACTCACCACCATACACAAACCGTTGTTGATATTGCTTTTCATTTCTTTTTGAGTATATTGCGAGCATGTGGCATGAACTCTACGCTGACTCATCGTTATTTCTATTGGCCTCGAAAATAAATTTCATAGGTCAAATCCTTATTTTAGATGTTTTTCTTTTAATCTCTGCCCTTTTGCTTATTATCTTAAAATCAGGAAAATTCTCTGCTATTTCCTGCAAGCCTCACATAATTCTCTAGGTTTCATTTTATGATATACTCGTAATGAATTAAAATTCAATATATCAAAGCTGATTGAAATATTGCATTTAACGGCTAATCATTTCGGTTTATTCAATTACTACTACTCTAATTTGCTAGGGCTAATGTGTTTGTTTATCTAACTAGAAACGCCTTCGCTGATAGTATGCCAGTCAACTGATTGTTAAAAATATAGTGCATAATGTTTCGCTTAGTTGACAGTCACGCCTTCACTAATCAAATGTCCAGACTCGCCCGGCTTTTTCTGATATAGGCTGTTTTAGAATAGTTCTCGTTGACGAAAACCCTAATGCGCCTGCATCAGGCATTCTAGTTCCGGCTATTTAACCGAAATCTAAGTGAATGGTCCTACTTTATATAAGAGCTGTAAACAACTAGTGAAATATGCGGTATTATCAGCTCGCTGTTGATTGATAAGTCGGCACGAAACAAACGCATCAGCCACAGGGGCAGTTGGGGTGGCTGCCTTCATTTAGTATTCAGTTATTTATATAAATTTAAGTATCAGCTCCGAATGATAAATTTCTAAAGCGATGCGCATTAGGACAGAAGCGAACGCGATGCCGGAGCGAAATGTTATCATCTCGGAGCGTCACTGTGGGATAGATAACTGATGACAGCAAAAACGATAATGCCTAAGCGAGCGCATCAGGCGGAGCGAAGCGGATGCCGGAGCGAGTCTGACGATTTATCAGTTTTTGCGTCTACTTTTGCAACTTATTTTTAGCCACCATAAATTAAAATTTGTATCGCCATACATTCATAAAAACCTCCCACCCTAAAAGATTGAGGTTTGCTTTACAAAAATATATTTACCTTTACGTGTGACAGGTTTTTGAATCAGTACCACATTTTTACACTTAGTCTTAAATTGTTCTCAGTGTTTTTCTTTTACGTATCACACTGACAACTGTTATGACTATAATCACAGCAGCCACTACTCCGATTACAGGCGGCAGGTATCAACAATACTCTTTAGACACGCATTCATATTAACATTTTCAAACATCTTTATACCTCCGTTTCTTTTACTTGTCACCATACGCTTAGCAGACAGATAGTTGCAAGGAAATATCCTCCGTAAATAATAGTGAACATAATCACAGTTAATCCCATATTGGTTGAAATATGGATATTCATAAAATTTTTCTACAACAGTCATCGCCTTTTTCTGTAAGAAAAACAGAGTAGATGCCTGCAACTGCATCAAGAGGCAAAACGCTGTTTGTGCCAAAAATGGCTCTACTTTATATCTCCTTTTGCGCTCCTAGCACTTTGCAACAGCCCGCAACGGCTTATATTGTCTGTCGTCTCTGTAAGCTGTTTTAATGCAGTGAGCTGCGCAGATTAAAAAGGAAGATTATGCAAGATAGCAGCATAAGAAGCTCATCAACGCATTGGTTCCGTAATACATTTCATACATCAGTATTCTTTTTCTGCGCATATCTGTATCCAGTAGTGTTTTATCCAGTCCAGTTGGTATCACTTTTTCAGTACTCATTGAGTCTACATCAAACTATACTGTACCAAAAGGTATCTATGTCTCTTAAGGCCATTACAATCTTATCAGAACAATTAATGTTCTGTCACTATTACCAATACCAGTATGATAATGTATCCCTGCATCACTTCATCAGAAGCCCTATGAAGACCTGTCCATTTATCGTGACCTGATGCAGCTGTAATCGGTGTCTATATAGGCATAAGTTCTTTAGTAATGGTGCAGTTTATCGATATTGATTCATTTAACATGAGCGGCTTCTTCCCCTGTTTTAAAGTGCGCTGTTGACATCCGATAGAAAGCAAATGCATCAATCTTTGTTCAGGAAGCTCTTCATCAATTTTGCCAAAGCTCCACCTCTGTTCTTCAAAACTTCACCATAGAAGATCAGTCTCCATACGAGCTAATCTGCTCCATCTTCTCAGCGTATGATCCAGTCCTGCTCCTGCAAGATATGCTGCAATGTCCCATCTCCGTTCACAGAAATATTTGAAACCACATTTGCAGAGTCATAAGAGCTGCTTCCTTGGCTAACTGTCATTGTGCGCAGCGACTTGCACCGATTGATACTCGTGCAAATAGTAACGGTGAGAAGTCCACATACAATCGTAACAATCAGATAATTCAGTGCGGATTTTGCTTGCAATCTGCTGCACAAAAAGAATGATTTAAGCCTCTCAGATAAAAATACCTTATTAGCTTTTGAGAGCCTTATCAAAACTCACGACAAAAGTGAAAACACAAAAGGAAGGTTCCACAGTTAAACTTGTGACCGCTATTTGAAAAGAGAAATTTCCTTCGTCGGCAATATCCCATTCTTATTAAACAAAATGGCAGAAGCTCCACACCCTATTATGGAAAGCATAAACAAACAGGTATGGTACCGGTTTTCCTCCTTCATCATTTTCTATTTTTCTGTCTGCCCTTATCGAGTCAATCAACTCACATTTGTAACCGACCAGACATTAAAAAGCAGTACAATCAGAAGATAATTGCAAAACATAAGGTGTCATAAAGTGCCTTTTGCAGAAAATACAACCTAAATTTATCCACCCCTACTGCAAAGACTAGTGCTGCCAGCGACTCCCTGAGGATGGCAAAAGCCCAAAACCAATCCCACTGCAAGTGCACACTTCCAGTGCATAGAGTTTCGTCTGCAAACAGTCTTGAGATCTGTCCTTCTTCATCCCAAGCAACATAAATACCTTAATTCTACGCCGTTTTAATAGGAATTGATTTGCAGCAAATAATTAAAAACGCCAACACCACAGCAATCACAATCGAAAAGTGCCGATATCAGTATAACCAGCTGTTCATATAAGACCTTTCAGGACACACAAGATTGGAAAGTGCGCTGAGCAGATATCGAGTTAAACGCGCAAAATAGGGCTTACTGAGAACATCAGCGTTAAAAATAAATAAAATATTCTCACGCTCGTGTGAACATTTCGATCAGCTTTTAGTGAAACTATTTTCACCTCCCAGTACTGACACCACTTCAAGTATCTTTTGCAAAAACTCTTTGCGTATTCTCGCCACGATGTAGTTCATTAAAAACCTTACCGTCCTTGATAAAAAGTATGTGTTTACAATAGCTCGCTGAAAAGGCGTTATGAGTTACCATTAAAATGGTGGTAATCCAGTTGTTCGTTAGCTCTGTAACATAGTCAACAACATCCTTGAAGATCCGTATCCAGCGCCCCTGTCGGCTCATCTGCCAGTACTATAGCGGGTTTGTCACTGCCCCTCGCTGCGGCCACACGCTGCTGCTGGCTCCAGACATCTGATACGGATACTTTTCTAACACTTCTGAATATTCAGTGCCTTGCAACCCATGTAATACTCTCCGTTAATGTCCACTGGTTTCATAACTCTCATGCCCATAGAGCAGTGCAAGTGAAATATTTTCATAAGCAGTCAGCGTATCTAAAGATTAAAACCTCGAAATATAAATCCCAGTCCCCTCGAAACCTTTGGAAAAGCGAGGCTCCATGAAGTTCGTAATATCCTTTTCCTCTATGTAAATATGTCCGCGTAGCACTGTGTCTAGTAGTATACAGTTTAGCAATGTAGTTGCCCCGATTCTAAGTCTCCATAATCCCAAGGAATTCTCCTTTTTCACGGATAATGAAATGTGATCAATAGCCTTAGTCAGATTTCCCTTGTTGCCATAAAATTTTGGATATATCTACCTGTAATATTGTATTTTCCATTTGTCTACTCTTTTCTCAAAATGCCCTTTGTTTTTGTGCCTTTATTCTACTTTTAATACATCTGACTATACATTGCTAGATTACATTTACCTTACAAAAATGTAATCTAAAGATGACTAATCAAAAAGAGGCAGAATCTACACCTCTTTCAAGTAGCTTTCAGTAGGAAAAATCCATCGTTATGGTAGTCCCTCTCCCAGACATACTGAGCAGAAAGTCCGATATTCATTTTTCACATTTTTATAAAGATATAAGCCAATGCCTGTTGACTTGGAATAGCGGCGTCCATTTTCACCCGTAAAAGCCCTTATCAAACATCCTAGGTAAACTCAGCTTCCGATATCCCAATTCCCATTGTCCGAGACCAGCAGCACTCATTTCTCTCAGTTATACCGTGGTAAAGGTGATTTGCAGTCCATCTTTTCGATACTTGATTGAATTGAAATCATCTGTCCAATGATAAAAGTACAACTCTTGATATCCGTAGTAACAGGAATATCAAGCTCTTCCATGACCGAGCTTCTCCGCCTGTATCAGTGGTTTGAGTATGACTCAGCGCTGAGCGTTGTTGCCTGTAAGGAAGTTTTCTCTACCTTTCAGTCTTTCTCCACATCTGTACTGCGAGCGTAATACAAAGCCTGTTCCACATAGTTTTCAATCTTACCTATTTCATCATTGATGCGCAGTGTCGTAGGATTCTTTCATTTTCAATCATAAGAGCGCGCAGACGTAATCGGTGTCTTAACTACTGTACCAGGACTCAATGTACTTCTATATTCTCTGGTATCCGTCTGGCAGCGCTATCCTGTCATTTTGATATTTATTGCAGCGGCGCAACACCTCTATCAGAAGCTGTCCCTCTAAAAATCCAGGGTTGTGAGAGGAGTTCTCTAGAAGTTGCCTTTTCTTCCATCTGCTAACATTTTCAAAATCAGCGTAGTAGTATCCACTCTGCGGATAAAATCATGCAGAGTGCGATGCCACGTACGCTGTAGCAAAACCACTTCGCAAACAGAACAAAGATTAGTAGTGTTCCAATTAGCCAAAGGAGGGCAAGGACAGAACCATAGATACAAACATACACATCAAAGAGAAAATACGGTCCTTTAGATATTCTGACATCCTCATATGCAATACAGTCCGCGCTTTATGTTTTCAGATAATCAGCAGGCCTATTCTCTGCGTTTCTGCGCACACTACGACATTCTGTAGTATTTTCGTCAATAAACTCCTCACTCTGCCATAGATTCATCAATGATGGCATCACTGAATGATATTCTTTATTCATCATAAGCATCCGTAAATTCCCATTTCATTTTTGGTAAGTGCTTACTCTGCCCTCGCATTATTTCAGCTTTAGCACATTTAATGTCAGTCTGTATGTGACTGTAACATTGTCCCGACATCATATGCGTTCTCTCCAGAAGTTTTTATTCGTGCCAGAAGAACCTGTGCATTATATGGCTTTGACCATATAATCGTCAGCTCCATGTTTAGACTCATCAGTTCGTCAAAGTCGTTGTTTCTGCTAGTGAGAACAATAATAGGGAATCGTTGATTTTCGCCTTATTTCCTCTGCATACCCGAAAAGCCAGTCTGACAGGGTAGATTGATATCAGAGGATTAAGTCTGCCCCCGAGAAGCGCCGTTCTGAGATATGACGAAAATCGTCACCTGCTACACTCATATCCATATTTTTAGAAGAAAGTCGGTTAGTTCCTCCTCGATTGTCATCTCATCTTCTATAATAAATATTTTCACTCTTTTACTTCCTTTTTGTACCAATTTTTATACTTGCTTCAGCTGCAGCTCACTTTTAATAACTGACGAAAGCATTGCTAATTCTAAAATGCATTTTCTTTAGAATTGCTTACCGATAATCATAGAAATGATTTGAAGACTCTACTGTTCACTCATATTTTTGAAAATGATGATATTTAGCCTTTTATGACTGTTTTATTTCATACAGCTCTTTAACTTTTTTAACATCTGTCTCACTCATACCATTTTCGGTAGCAATCTCACATAGAGATTAAATCGTGGATGATTATTTTCTTTTACAACGGCTAAGAGCTCTGCAAAATATCCCCAGGTACTATTAATAGCTTTTTTAGAAGCAGTCTTCTCTTTTAGGCATCCACTAGTTTTATAAAAGTATTTATTCAGTATCTACTCCAGGTTTCATCGATCGTCATCACAACAAAAACTTCTCTCCAAACAGACTTCCAAAACGCCTGTCCCAAATTTTACATCATCGTGCAAATACCAGGTATCACGAGGATTACGGCAAATCAATTCTATTGTGAGTATCTCAAGCATTGAAAGCCGGATCACCACCTATACAGCCATAACTTCCGTAACTGAGGCTTGTGCCCTCATCTTTTAGTTCTTCATAAAGCTGTGTTATCAAGTAATAATAAGCACTTTGAAATTCATCACCGATGCTTTTCTTCACTTAATAATTTATACTTATTAAAAATCTTTCAGCGCCGGTCTCCTTTAATTCATTTTCTTTAAAGTATTCATATCTCCGTTCAAGTACGCCAAACATATTTTTTCCATATTCATATAAAACTCTTCCACAAGCAAGGAGTAAAAGTCCTATGTTCCTCGTCAATAGCGCAAATCATTTTGTTTATCGGGGTGCCAAACTATATCGACAGCACTGTAATTATCAACTTCTGCCACCAACGACAGCACTTTTTCCTGTTTCCATTGTTTCTACTGTGTCCTGGCAAGAGTAAAAACGAATAAATTTGCAATACTTGTCACCCAGTAATATCTTGAGTTTGTCTCCTTTAAGAAATTCGACCAAACTATTCGGCAATTTATACTTTCTTTGCTAACAGTATCCTTGCTTTCAATACTGTGTAAATCTCTTGTTTCGTATTTTGCTAAAAAGCTCATCATTTCCGCTATCATTTTAACAGCGATGGAATACGGTCTCTCTCCGCGCTTGTTTCTCTATGTTTATGTCGCTCCCATGCTCTTTACAAGCAAACGGACAATTTCAAGATTATTGTACACAAACGCTGGCTTTATGATAAGTGTGTGCTTGTATCGGAGAAAACCGAGTCTGCTTTGTGATAATTTTACATCTGCTCCTTTTCCAAGAAAAAGTCTCACCGCTTTCAATATCATTATTGCGCCGAATATCTTAACATAAGTCTGTATTTAGAGATGGTGATGCCAAGACCTCGCTAAAGCCTCTATGTTTTCTGCCTTATTATCTCCCCAAAAATCGTTTTCCAATAGTTCGGCTTTTTCTCTTCGTCCATACTTTCCAATCATTTTTAAACATAAAACTGTTTCTTTGGCATCGCAACACCTAGAGTAATTTCAACTCATTAGGTGGAATTTACCTTTTGTACGAAGCATTGTTTTCATATAAGTTTGATTATATCCTTGTTTAGCATGTGCCATTTCTAACGGAGTAAATGATTCGGTATATTTTCCCTTTATTTTAATAATCTTGTTGATGATCAGCAGTTTTCAATGCTTCTAAATCGTTGTTATAGATTGCTATAATTTCCTGAGTCCAATTCAGATGCATCAAAAGTTCCAAAATGTGCTACTTTTATATGTTTCCATAAAACCCTCCATCTCTTTAATTCATCAGCTAGTCACCGGTTAGGTCTTGCTATTTTGATATCGCCTGTGGACGGGTTCATCCATTTGAATTTCAACCATGGCCTTCAATTATGTCTTTTTCATTCTGATTTTTATCTTACTAAGTGACGTCCTTTTTGCATTACTCCTAGGCTTAGAGCTGTACCGCAGCCTCTGAGCAACGCAAAACGGAGCTGGCACCTTAATATATATATACAAGCCTCCCACCAGAATGATGAAAGGCTTAAACAAATTAAAATGCTTATTTGCAGAAATATTACTCCAACTCTTCTGAACATCGGTCATTTTCCATACATTACATCCCTTTCTGCACTACATTAAAGTCATTCTGGTACTGTCTGGTACACACTGTTTTGCTCTTTTATCCCAGAAAATAACCTGTGCCTTTATTTATATCCCTACAACACTTTATCTAACGGGCTTTTGAGTTGTTCTTCACTTCCAGCTTGTACCCAAAAGCTGCCAGCATCCTTAATAGATGCTCTATATGATAAACCTCTTTTCTGTCTATAATCAGAAACCTCATCTAGAAGTCTTTACTTTATTTTAACCGTGAGCTTCGGATACTGTGTAGTTAAACTAGCAATGTCTTTATCAGTAGGCTTTTCCTTTTCCAGATGTTACAATTAACACATTTACTCCATCTTCTTACTCTACTCAATATGTTAAGAGTATTTACATCCACATAGTTGTCTATCAGTATGAGCTCTGTCCCCTGCTTTTTCTACACTTCACCCATAAGGCTGCTGAATGCATATATCTGACCGTTGAAAAAGATTTTCTGTTTCACCTCTTTTGTTGTGGCTATGTAAATCAAATACCTCTTCAAGCTTTTTATCTGCTCTCAGCATTCTTTAAATCAAACCTTCTTCTCAAACTCTATCTGTCTAGTTCAGCTTTTATCAAGCCTTGAGAAAAGCTCCGATTTTGAAATTAGAAACTCTCTGCATTTCTACAAAAGCTGTCCATAATCTTAAGACTTCACCTCTACTGCAATATCGCTTTTTAAGCACTGCAGACAATATGACTATGCCTGCGCTCTGTAAAAACATAAGGTATATATCGCCTTCCAATTACATTATTAGTTAAACTTGAGATTCCATTTTGAATCTCAGTTCTCATATTCATTTTCTGTCAGCTGAAACAAAAACGCTCTGGAAATCTTTGTACATTTCTTTTCATAGCTTTTATTTAAGTTACTAGGTAACTCCGATACAGCATAGCAAGGTCACTGTCAAGCATTACCTGCCTACCCTAAAGGCATAAATCATACCTGTATTTCTTTATTATCTTCTATACAAGATTTTTCATCCTCTCCATAAATACCTCATATTTTACTGGAAAGTCGTGATTTACGACCTCAAATCTAATAAAATAACCTAACCATCATTATGACTGTTATTACTAAGGCTTTTCTCAGCTATAATTCAATTCTAAAGTGCATTTTTATACCTATGCTCAATAAAAGCTTTTAAATTATGTCTTTTTAATTATTCATAATATGTGAGTTCCATTTCTTCAAGTATTGAAAATATTTCATTTAGCTATCAATTATTTAATTTGTTAAAATTATAGCACAAATTCTAATTTGTCGAGTTTATAATCTAAACTAAGTGACGCTCCGAATGATAACATTTCGACTCGCCCGGCATCCGCTTCGCTACAGCCCTAATGCGATCGCTTAGAATTTATCATTCGGAGCTGGCACCGTAACTCATACAAATAATAACTCGAATGCCAATTAAAGACCGCCACACCCCACCTGCCCCTTGTGTGCTGATGCGTTTTGTTTGTGCCGACTTATCAATCAAACAGCCCCGAGCTGATAATACCGCATATTTCACCAATTGTTTACAGCTCCATATAAATAGGACTATTCACTTAGATTTCAGTTCAACAGCGGAACCACTAATGTCGCATAGTTCGCCGTTTCCACCTGACTCTCGTGCTTCGCACTCGTCACTCGTGGACGGCCATTATAAGCAGACTAACGCGCTTAGCTTCATTGCTCGCACTTGCCGCGCTAGTCACTGCCAAAAAGCGAGCGCATTAGGTTTTTCGTCACAGAACTATTCTAAACAGGCTCTATCAGAAAAACCGGAGCGAGTCTGGACATTTATTATGAAGGCGTGACTAAGTCAACTAAGCGAAACATTATGCATTTATATTTTTAACAATCAGTTGACTAGCATACTATCAGCGAGGCGTCACTTTGCCAGATAAACAAACACATTTCAGCTCTATAAATTAGAATTTGTAACTCCACATCCACAAAATCCTCCCACCATAATGATGTGGAGGTTGCTAACTTAAATACATTTAATTTTATCTATTCCAACTCTTCTGAACATCGGTCATTTCCCATACATTCCATCATTTTTCGGACAATATTAAAGCCTCATTCTGGTACTGTCTGGTACTACACTGGTTTTCGCTCTTTTATCCCAGAAATAACCCGTGCCTTTATTTATATTCCGTCACAGGCTTTTTAGCTATTTTTATACACATTAGCTGGTATATTTTTCATAAATTTAATCAATACCCAAATCTTCTTCAAAATATTGGAGAGTTGAATACTGTACAAGTCTCTGATTTACAGGCTTACTCAACTCTGCTTGCTTCTTTATATTTTTAATGTACTTTGCATTTTACACTTAATCTTATAGTCTTTTTCCTCAAAAGCATCAAACTCTTCTTGTCTTAAATGTGGTTTCTATATTCATATCAATATAGCTTTCCTTTTTAATTACAACTGCCTTTGAAAAATCAACCTGCAATGATTAGCTTTATCAGTCCACAAAACATGGGGATGGCTTTATATCAGACCTCAAAGGGATAGCAAATTGAACACCATCTATCTCAACACAAACGAAATATATGGTCTGTTATGCTTTTTGCTCCATTTCTGGATATCTCGAGTTGCAGTATATATACTATAAAAATCTCATTTGATAAAAATACAAACCTCTTAGCCATCTTTTCTCCTATGATAAAAACAACTCTGTAAACAGGAGTTGTCTCTCAGTGAGCTTTCTTTCTTTTATTTTACTTGGTCACGCTCTATGACCAAATCTCTCTATTGAGTTTTTCTTTGACACTCACGCTGCATGAGTTTTATCTGGTAAACAGAACAGCATATAAGTTATATTATGTCAAGCTTTATCCTAACTCAAAGTTTGTGTCAGGTACTCGTTGGCAAAATTTCCTTACCTTTTTCTTTTTCCTAAAGAAGATCACAACGAACTAAAGCTTCCTAAACTAGCAGATGAAATATCCGAGAAATATAAGATAACATATGACTTAGATAACATTTTTCTTCCTCCTTTATACAAGAATTCTTTCGCCTTCTTCAAAAGAAGCTTCGTTCCACTATTCAGAAAAATTTACTGAGAAAAGAAACTTTGAACTTCATCGAGTTTATCGTGCTCTTGAAGTCCTTGCAAAGGAAAATGACCCGATACAGAAAAAGGCTTTACGAGAACTCCTGTCCGTTATAGAGAGAAAGAAACATATCCTTTACTATGACTGCACAAACTTCTATTTTGAAACAGAGGAAGAAGATGAATTTCGGAAATATGGCATCTCCAAAGAACACAGGCCAAACCCTATTGTACAGATGGGTTTGTTTATGGATGCAGATGGAATTTCACTTGCCTTTCTCAATGTTCCCGGGCAATCAGAACGAACAGCCGTCTCTTGCACGCTAGAGAAAAAGTCATATCAGATTTCGGTATTGATAAACTGTTGTATGTACTGACTCTGGTCTCTCTTCTACAGCAAACAGAAGATTCAATGATACAAAAACCGTAAATTTATAACAACACAGTCAATTAAAAAGTTAAAAGGCTTCTTAAAGGAGTTCTGCCTTTCAGATGAAGGTTGGAAAAAAGCAGGTAGCAGAAAAACCTATAAAATAAGTGAGCTTGACCCTGTAGAAGACTACCATACTACCTTCTATAAAGACAGATGGATTAATGAAGACGGCCTTGAACAGCATCTATAATTACATTTTCTCTAAAATACCAGGCTTACCAGAGAAAAATAAGAGGAAGGCAGATTGAAAAAGCAAGCAGTTCTCTTGACCACCCTTCAATCCTTACAAAAAGGTCTGCAAATGATTATAAACATTTATTATCAGAAGAGCACATCACAAGGCATGGTGAGATTGCTGAAAAATCCCTCATAGAGTTGGATATGAAAAAGATAGCTGAGAAAGAACGGTCTGATGGTTTTTATACTGTATGTACAAACCTTGATGATAATGCAGAAGCCATTGTAAGAATCAACCATAAACGCTGGGAAATCGAAGAATGCTTTCGTATTATGAAAACCGAGTTTAAGGCAAGGCCTGTTTATCTCTCAAGAGAAGACAGGATTAAGGCTCATTTCCTAACTTGTTATGCTTCCCTTGTACTGTATCGTATTCTGGAGAAAAGGCTTACAGAGCAGTTCCATGAAGTAAGCTTTTCATGCCATGAAATCATACAAACACTCAGGAATATGAACATGCTGGTATCTCCGGGTGACGGCTACATTCCTGTTTATGAAAGAACAGACCTTACTGATGCTTTTTGCGATGAGATTTCGGTGTTTCGAACTGACTTAGAGATTGTATCAAACAGAAATATGAAAAATTTTTTACGATGATGAAAAAGAAGAAAAATAGCTACATTTTTTTGCATATATAAAGGCTCTAAAACCCCTGACATAAAAGGGTTTAGAGCCTTTTGATTGTTGTAAGTGTCAAAGATGGGATTACAAACCTGTGTACCAGTTTGTCTTTTCTCTTTTTGCTATAATAAAAGGCTCCATGATTTATATTTTATCATAGAAGACCTATTGCTTAATAGCTATTTACAGAAAAAGTTTCACATACCATGTACGAACTCTACCACAGATTCCGTCATTGTCAATATCGGTGAAAAACTCCATACCTGTTATCCGTTGTGAAGAAGTGCAATTCCTCCGTTATCTTTTGAGGAACCGAATGATATCACATACCTTACTGCTTAGCCAAAGATTCACCACTTACTATACGCCAAGCTTGTACTGAAAGACAACGGCTTACAGGATTATGTGTGATGCGATGAATGAATTGAATTAGTTTATTGGCCAATATCTCCATTATTTCCACTCTGAAAATGATAGAGATATTAGTACTCCATCTTACGATTTCAAACATCATTTCTCAAATTTATCTAACCTCATCCATGATATGATTTCATCAAAATTATTTTCGTACAATTTTTCAAAATTTTTCCATTCTCATCAGCCAAATAATCTCAAAAATCTCTGCCATATCTTTACGATATATCTGCCCCATTATTTTTAAATCTTCTGTAGCTTTTTACTAATTGCTTGCTAATCATCAATGCTACTCATTTTATCCTTCAAACTGTCAAATCGCTTCTTCCAATAATCTACATATTCCAATCTTTTCCTCTGCTCCCTTTATAAATGTCTGGTCCTATTTTTACTGAGCATCCATTCCATAATATCTTCGTTCTTTCTCACTCAATACTACAAATAAAAGCTTTGTTCTTATAATGATGGTCTTTATAATTTCTCCAACTCATGCATGTCCCTGATGTTTAAGATATGTGTCGCTAACTATTGTCAATACATAATCATGGTCTTGTATCGTATCTACAAATGCCTTAAAACTATCTTTGTATTGTAGTTCCGCTATTGGGATATTTTAATTTTATCCTGTAGCTTTTCTGTTATTTTAGCCTCAATAATATCAACAATTGCGCATCACATTCTGTATAAGAAATAAACAACGCTACTGGTTCATCTTTTTACTCACAGCCATTTCTTTCACATCATTATTCTCATATTCATAACATTTCCTCTATAAGAGCATTCTTCTCGTTTCCCTGCAATCTCAATAGCAACACATCTATCCTCATAACATGCACAAAACCATATTCAATAGGTAGTTTCACTGGATATTTTTGATCTTGCAGCTTCAATCACACCATCCATATCAACGTTTTTAAGCATCCAATCTTTTCCATGCATCCATTTCTCTACTCCAATAATGTAACCTCCATTTTATTGGCAGAGACCATCATATATTTTTGCAAGTTCTGCAGAACGCATTCCAAAGCTCAATATCACATTGTCACTTTATTATTCTCAGTAACTGAACAATTTTTATCGGTATTCATAACCCATAGTTTTATCACATTCCTTTCAACGTATTCTATTCAAACCTGTCAGTTTTATTATTTTTCCAAAAGTGATTGAGGAACAGTTTTTCCATTTTCCACCCACAACCCCAATCCGCAGAATAATCAAGAATATCCATTTCAGTCCCATAGTAGATTCGTACTTCCACCACATCAGAAGGCCTTGCCAACACTAGATTTGCCCACCATTTTCTTGACTATAAAATGGTATCTGCAATTCTTGAATCTTCCGCGGATATCATACTCTTACTGTGTTCCAACATGTAATAATATTTTCTTGGATCCATCCAGAATTTACATATTCATAAGTCTCTGCACTATGTTTCGACCCTGTTCTGATTGCTTGAAAATCTGCATTTAAAAACGCTTTATCTAACGCTCCTCAGAATCAATTCCATACTGAAGCTAAAACTCTCTGTTACTGATTTCCCTTTTCTTTAATTGTCCTAACATCTCAATACTTCCACTATTTCGGATAATTTCAGCTTATCAGCAGAAGCATGCTATATTTGCTCATAATATTTTGTTAAAGTTTCTGCCTGCTTGATATTTTTACTAATCTCTTCATCATCATATAAATAATGCTTGTTCTTGCATAAACTTGAAATATTCTCATTGCCTCATTCGAATTTTCTATTAATCCAACTCAGCAACTTGTTAAATCCACTTCTAATATCAGCATCCTTAGTTGTCCTATTATCTTCCACAAAGAATAATGATAAGTTGCCAAACTCGATATTGCTCTTTGCATTATCTGAAAGTTCAAGAAACACTTCTTTCATCAAAAGCTCCGACTCTAATATCATTCTGGAAAGACAAGCAATTTTTTTAAAATATCATCTATTTCATTGTCCAAAAATGTTTTTCTTTGTTGTAAAACAGCCTTTTGATTAGGAAGAATTGGTTTTGTCACTTTTGTGATAAGATTTCCATAAACTCATGCTTAGTTATGAACTCTATAAAATCAGCCAGAAAATGATATTGCATTCTCCATTGATATCTTCATATATTCTGCCAAGCCTTCAACTGTACATGCGTATCACTAATTTTGTCTGCAACATACGTAACGGTTCGCTTCATTGCGTATTGAAGTAAGTCCTTTGAAATAATACTAACAGCCTGCATAGTATACTCTAAATTCAAAATATATGTTGCATACTTCTGCATATCTGCCTTTGCACTAGCTAACTGCTCATATGAGTTTTCATCACATAAAACACTAATCTCAATAACACACTATCTTCTATTTCATCAATCAGCTCCAATTTTTGTTCTATGCTTTCCGAAAATATCTCTCATTAGTATATTCCTTACATTGAAACCACTCTCTCATTATCAAAATTCAAATCAGCTAGCCATTCTTTTGAATCAATACCAAGTTCATTCAGAATGAACTTGTATCTCATCCAAAACGCCTGTATCAAAAATATAGTTGACTCATGCTACAAAACTCTCCATTTTGATTTGGCAGAATTCTTAATCTTGTTCCAACGAAAGATTTTTCTGATGTCCTTCATCTTTGTGCTCATTATTGTATAATAATCCGACAAACCCATGTTCCTCCAGTCCATTTCTGTCAGTTGTAATTTGAGAGTTTCTATATTATCATAAGACTGTATCAACTCGACAAATTTCTAAATGAATATCTATTACAACCATTCCATAACGAACTATACCATTCCTGGATATCCTTTTCTTGAATTTTCTGGCATAATACAACCCAACAACTGCCAAATCTTTTTCTCGTGTTTCCTACTTCCTCCAGAAAATGATATATACCTGTTCCTCTTCCCAATCATCCAATACTCACCCTTATGCCACTTTTCCATACATATAATAGGGTATGTAAAATGATATGTTTTGAACCTTCAACAATGTCATTTAGCATACCTCATCATACCACTCTTTTTAGTATATGAATCTAATGCTTGTAATCATTATAAATCCCATCCCAGTTTTTCCTAGCAACATATTCTAAAAAGTTGTTTTATAAAATTACGAGCTGTCTCTATAATAGTACGATCAATCTCATCATCCATTCTTAGCGTTACACAAGTTAAGAATACTTCATCTCTCGGTTCAGTCGGATTAAAACTCCTGCGAATTTCATCAAAAACCGGAAAAGGGAAATCCTCTGTACCCACTAACTGGAAAATCACTGCAAAACAATTTGGATTGTTGCTTAGAATATGGTGTATATTTTATTCTGTTATCATTATTTTCCAACGCCATAAGTACAGAAACATTTTCTTCGGTAACATAATCAAATATTCTTTTTCACTTTCTTCTAATTCTAATACAATTTCAGATACAAGAGCTATTTTCAATCCAATTTAACATTTTTGATTATATTTAATATTTTCTCCTGTACTTACAATTGTTATTTCCTCTATTTCTGGAAGCATAGTAAGAACAAATGGTGCTGACACTCTAAATCTTTCTAATCCATCTCTAGCAACCTGTAATCCATAGTCGTCTAATTCATCTCAAAAAGTAGTATTATTTTCATCCTCATTAAAATCTGAAATATCTATAGGGCACACATTTCTGTAAGTCTGAAATCGCATTTTCCATCGAAGATATTATTTCATTCTTTTCCTACCTCTGCGGTTCAAAGAAATATCAAACTTAGAATATCCAGAATCAGACTTCAAAATTCCATAAATATTTACTATTTCCGATAATAAGTGTGTTGTAATAAAACCAGTGCCAAATTTTTCCACTTTCTCACTTCCATCATTTCGATCTTTTGAAGACGCCCGATTAATTAACGATAGTTGCGCTCATAGAAAAGCTTTACCGTTATGTCTAAAGAGCACTTTTTCTCTCTTCATTATAATCAATACTGATTTTAACTTTTCCAGTTGAGTTACATACATCTTTTGCATTCTGACATAATTCCCAAAATCCAACGCTTTACACTATTCTCATTATTACTATACGCTGTTTTGCAAAAGCTGTAGAATTCTGATTCGCTGCTCCATTCCTCAATGAAACATTATCCGCCTGCCGTATACTCAAAGAAAACTGTTCTTTATCCATCTGTAACTTCCTCCAAAACAACTTTTATTTATATCACTTTCTAGAATATACTTTATTCTTTCTGTTTTTCCCTCTCTCCTTAAGAATTCGCAACTTTTCTGCTTTTTGACAGCAAACGGCTTATGGTCTTTCCTCAACATCCAATATTCTTAGCTGCAATAGAGCTGTTGTTTTTATTAGTCTCCAGATAACTTAAGACAATCGTTGCATTCTTACTCTTCCAATTCTGACATTGTCTCTTTTCTTTTCAAATCCGTTTCCTCATGAATAATAGTATTCAAATAAGTCCTATCTTCATCCATCTCAAATTCCGGCTCAGTGAACCATTTTCTCTAAGTTCTCTTAACATTGTTGAATACCTGTTCCTCTCTCTGATAATTCAATTTCTCAAATAACTCACCAATTTCTTCTTATTATGTGAATACGATTACTTGGTTTTAATTATTAAACAAATCACATAAAACTCCCTTTATCCAACCAGCATAGAACTTTTCACCGGTGGTTGGATTGCTACAAATACCTTTGCTTACTATTCCTGCTAAAAACAAATCATATTGAGGAACATTATTCATATCTATAATGCCAAACTGTACATTTAATGCAACTTATATCCTTATATGTTTCCAAATGAGATTCACGATTGAGCATTTTCTCGAAATCTCCTCCATACCGGATACAATATATTCATATTGATTTTGCTCGCTCCACGCTTCTCCCATAATTTAGGACTACTACTATATTTTCACTCATAAGTCGGTAAAGTCCAATTTAGAAATCGCTTTAATTTATTTTCATCAAGTTCCTCTATATCATCGAAATATTTCTTTTATTTTTGCATAATCCAACTTTAAACAACTCCATAACCAGATACGAGCAATCATTACCAGGAATTACTGTTAAAAATACAGAAGGTAGCCTATCCTTTTCTTTAGTAATATATATCAATTAATTCTTCCTCGTCTAAAAGTAGATGCAGGAACATACATTGTTGTTACTGCAAACCGATATTGTTGTTCGAATTTATATACATAATTATATAGAATATCAAAAATTTTCATCTATGTATGATGTATTAAATAGTATCTAGTAGTTCTCGGATATCTTTTCTTACAAATCCATCATTCGATAGTTTTTCAACCATAATAGAACCAACTAATATTGACGGATTTTCTTTTTACAATTTTGCAGCGAAGAAATAACTCTTTTCCTTTTTATGATACTCTTGTGCAAGTACCCTATATGCAAAAAGAAAGTTTTGTTTTATTTTCATTTTTGTATTCTTTAAGTTCAATATCCTCAAAACAAATAGCTACTATGATATCACAGAATCCATAAAAATGTAGTAGCTTTATTTTTACTTATTTTTCTTGTAATATATCCTTTCCTTACCTTGTTAAGCTGTCAGTAACCTATAATATGTTCCAACTCAGATACAGCAGACAATACTCCATTATTTTTGGAGTGTATGCATTTTTATCGGAAGTTTACGATTACGACTTTGTCTGGATAAACACATATCTTAAAATCTGTTTTATCCATCATTTTTGCATATGCATTTATCAGCTTTGTGGATTATTAAGTATATCTTCCGAATATCTTGCGTAGATGTAAACTTTTTGCTTTTACAACAATCTTTTTAAATTCTTTCCACTTCCCGCAAAAGACACGGTTCTGAATTATTTATCTTAGTCATTCTTACCCATACTTATTTTTCTCCTTCTGTGCTAAGCTATAATACTTTCTTTACATCTAAAAATTGAAATTAAATTTCTGTTAGTTTAACTCTCAATTTTCATTATTGTATCCACTCTAGTGGAATAAGCTTTTTCCATTTCTCCATATGCAAACCCTCATTACACCTTGCACATTGCCATATATTGATCGAATCTGTATATGTTCTAATACAAGAATCTGCATATTGTTGTTAACATTTGATATACATTTCGCCATAGTTGTAAATATACTCTTTACTGCCTCTCTATCCAAGTCTCCCAAGTCATGTACTTCTGCCATCATCTGTTGAACCATGAGGAAAAATATACTTGACCTCGGTTGATCAAATACAACAAAATTAGGTACTGAGGACTGAAAAAGTCGAGAAGAATTCCTGCAATCCCAATATTGTGGAAATATGATAAGCTAACCAGTTTGAACCACTCACCAATTTCCCATGCAGATAATCTTTCTTCACCATCTTTCCCCATCTACTTCCACGGTCAAATTCTTCATAATCTAACCCGAACGGATCATCGATCGTTCTGCATCCATTAACTTCATAATTCCATTTGCTTCACGGATATCTCTTGTAATTGCATTTTCAATTTTTCTTTTAATTACAGATTCATCTGCAATCTTTTCAATTTTTCACCCTTTTTCTAAGCTTTGTTATCTCCGCAGACAGCTCACCATCAGCCTCCAAAGATGCGATAGCTTCACTTTTGCATATTCAATTTTTCCTAAAAATCTTGATATGCCATCTAATGTATCTGCTTGGATTAGCTCCTCATTCCTCTCTCAGATGTTTCTGCTTATTTTCCTCAATTCTAATCTGAACCGCGGTAAGCTCATCCTGTCAATCTCTGAATCTGACCTTTCACCATATCATATTCTTCTTCAAATGCTGCTGGAATTTCTTCCATCTGTTTCTTTTTCTTCCGGTTATCTTCTAATCTGTTTAGATATATTTCTTTTGCGTATCATCAGAACACTTTTGCTGACAAACAGGACATATATGTTCTTTTTGCTTTTTCATCTAACCATTCAGTAATATTTAATCGCTCCACTTGTAATGAAAGTGCCTCTATACCGGAGACACTTTTCATCAGTTGAGACATTCAATCATGGCGATTTTTATATTTTGTGAGTTCCATAGCAAGTTCATTCTCTTTTTCTCTTAACATCACCATTTCTTCTGAACCTCTAATTATTCCATCTCCCTTGATTATTTTTCTCTGTATTATCCTTTACAAGTTCTTGAAGCAATATCAATTGTGCTTCGAACTTCATATTTCTACTCAGTTTCTTCAATAATCCCAATTCAATTGCAACTGAAACCCATGCCTTAATTTCATTTTCTCCCATCGAATAGTCAATTCGCATACTTTTTCATAATCACTTTTCTTTCTTCCTCAGCTTTTCTCTGTAAGTCCATTAATTCTCTGACGCGCTGACAGTACCTTCATGGCGTAATAGCACCTAACACATAGCGGAAATATATTTATCAATTTATTTCTATGCTCCGTCTTATCAGTTTTATAAAACAATATATTAGCATTAGCCACTACGCATTTTTGAGGTTGAAAACAAAACGACATCAAATCACGAAATGCCGGTCTACTACCATCATATAAGTATCTTCTGTTTCTAAAAAGCTCAACCTTTGTATATTCATCTAAAAATCTCTTTACCACCCGACAATTTGAATTTTTCTCGGTATATCGGATTTCGATTTCTCACCTTTGAATAAACATCATCACTTTCGTTGACTTTTGCGCACCTGGTTCCCCTCTCGCTAATAGAACTTTATTTTTCAAGTTTTTACAACCACGCCAAACCAGCTGCATAGATTCCTTATCGTCTGCGTTGGAATATAACACTTCCACTTGCCAAACAATCAATCAATTATAGGTATAATAGCTGATTTTCCAGTTCTAGAATCACCAGTAATTACACGCTAACTGAATTTATATTTAAGTCTCATATCCTTATAGAGTACTTCTGATTTTTGGCCGATATAATTTTTCTATTTGAAATTGCATCTAAAACCTCACTTTCAAATTTCTTCAATCTGCATCGTCCATTCCTCACACCATTGTCCTGGTTTTTCAGCATTCTTCCCCATCTTTACTAGCTAACAGATTCCTTTATTTTCGCTTTTCTCAATTCCACTGAAAAATTGTATTAGCTTCTACATCCACCGAAACTAATCCAGCCTCTACTGCTCCGCCAATGACATTGCTGTTATGTCCTTCATATTTTGTATATCATTATGAAGGTTACTAACTGTAAAGTCATTTTTCAAAACATCTGTTTTCATAAATTTACTCGTCAGATGGCACGCATTCCAGACGCCTTATTTGTAGACTTGATTTGCTCTGCAATATCTTCTTTTCATTGTCCATAGGTAACACAATAAATAATTCTTCCAATGAAAGTGTTGCTTCCATTCTTTCTGAAAAATATCCTAATACAAAACTCCACAAAGATACGCATTTTCCAACATAGGATTTCGTACATTATCATATTCATTAAACATCTTCTTCATCTCTCTTTCAGTTTTTGTTCATAATTTGGATGCCAACCAATTTGTTTCTTGATCACAACTATGATAACATCCTATTTTAAAGCTTCTCGGAGTCACTCATTACCCCCATATTGGCACTCTCATCTTGGCACTTGTAGTACAAATACTTAGCCTCTTTTTAGCCTCTTCCCATTCATCCTTATCCATTTCTATAATATGTTTTTCCAACGCTCTTCTAAATCTTTATAATAGTCTCTAGTGTTTCTTCATTAATATCTCCCTTTACAGCCCACATAGTTCTATTTGCAAAAGCTTTTTAGTAATCATTTATTGCCGACAACTGAGCATCATAATCTAAATCAATTATCTAGTTGTCTAATATATGTCTTGTATTCATTTTGTTGCACTCTATTTCTTCTTTTTGTTGACTGGAGCCAATTCAACTAAAGCTTTATTTTGATTAACCAATGTTTGTGTTAATCTCAACTCATCATTAAACTCTTTTTGCGATTTGCATGACTTGTCCACTTTCAATCTGCAAAGCAGTCGTTTTATCAATCCACCCTAACATTTTATCAAAAACTAATTGCTGTATATCTGATGGCAAATAAGTCTTTGCTCTAAATTCATCATATAATTTCTATCTGTATGTCCCTCACCTATTATAACTCAATTCAAATTTCTCAATAATATGCAACGCGTACTTTTTGTTTCTTTCATCCGCCAAGAATAGTTTGACTATGTACTATTAATAGAATCACTTTTGTTTAATATATTTTCCGTCTTCTCCTGTAAATCTCTTATTTTTCGTATACAACTTCGCTTCTTTTTTCGTCACGTGCTTGACTCTAACGATGTGACAATATTTTCCACTCTTATTTATTAATAACCAGTATAAATGCAGAATCTAAAGGCAATCTCACTAAGCGCAAGCAGCCAATTATACAAAGTTTCCATAGATTCACCGCTCTGTCTGAAACAGGATCTCCATCTGACAACGCGCTTTTTGTTTATAGCAGCTTCCTCATTCCATTTTTCAACACCTACATCATCAAATTTTTCAACACTTACCACACTATCTATTTTGCAATTTAATAATTCGTATAACATCGACGAACTTGCAATCCATATCCATATAATTTATCCGGCATCATGCGTATTTGCTATAGTAACTTCCTTTCATCCGCCACGTTGATCACCTCACCATTTATAATACTCTTCTAATGTACTGTCTTACGTATCAGATAACTGCAACTTGGTCAGTACCGACCAAGTTGTTAACCATAGTTTATGAATAGTATTTCGATTCTCACTCCCAGCATTTTTCATTTCCTATACACTTTTCACAGCATTTTCTATAATCGCTATTTTTGCTCTTTTTCATTCCAGTTTTGTTTTATCCACGTTGTATTTTTATCCCAGAAATAACCCAATCATGCTTTTTATATCCCTACAGAACTTTATCTAACAGGCTTTTTAGTTAAATCTTCTACATTCAGCTTCGTAATGCCAAAGTTTCTTCTTCCCAGCATCTTTGATAGATGCTCCTATATGTAAAACCCCTCATTCCTATCTATATAATAAAACCCATCGAGGAAAATCTTTTACTTATTTTAACTGCCAGCTTTTGGATACTGTGAGTTAAACTTAGCAATATCTTTATCAGTAGTCCATCTCCAGATGTTACACTCATACATTGACTCCATCTTTTCTTCTTACTCAATATGTTAAGAGTATTTATATCAACATAGTTGTCTATCAGCATGAGCTCTTTTTCTGCCTTTTCTACAATTTCCACCATCAAGGCTTGAAAAGCATCATATATCTGACCGTTAAAAAGATTTTCTGTCTCACTTCTTTGTTGTGGCTATATAGTCAAAGACCCTCTTCAAAATTGCTTATCTACTTTCAGCACTCTTAGTCTCAATTTTTCTTCAAAGTCCCTTAGCTGCCTAATCTCAGATTTCTTTTTCAAATTCTAACTGTCTTAACTCAATCTTTATCAATTTTTGCAAAAAGATCTTTGATTTGTAAAATAAACCTTTCTCATTTCTACAAAGTTAGTCATAATCTTAATGCTCATATCTACTGCAACTGCACTATTAAGAACTGCTGAAAGCAGTAGCTATGCCCTGCTCTGTAAAAACATACGGGAAGTTTTCTCCTGCCACTCTTCATTTTGTTTGATATCGCATTTTAGTGATATCAAAGATTGATATTCCTCAGCAGTTAATTGGGAACACAAACTGTACAGGAAATCTATCAATGTTTCTTTTTACTTGCTCATTTAGACGTCCTGTAGTAACCGACACAGCCTAGCAAGGTCACTATCACAACTACCTGCCCGCCTCTAAATGTAACACATCTTATGTTTATATTATCTCGATTTTGCCTCAAGTTCTCATCTACCATACATTTCCTCCATACCCATGTCCTACACTCTTCTCTTTCAGCAGTATGCTCAGTTTTTCATCCCAACCCCATCCTTCTCACCGAAACAACTAAGCTGTTCAAGATGGGCGAAGCCTCTCATCGCATACTCAACCCTTTCCTGGGACTTCTTTTATCAAATAAACACGCACTGCCAATCCAAAATATCTACTATTATAGAGCATAAAATGGCATACCGCAACGACATTTCAATAAAAGAGTCATTAGAAATCGGAAGCTCTCCTACATTTCCTCCTGCCGCCAGCTTTTCACTGCTTAACCTCTCTCCTATCTCTATAAGGCTGTATCTCATTTCCTTTATGGCATCAAGAATGTACCCGATATTCTCCCATACTGCCGACAACACAAATCTTGAATTGATACAGCTCCTTTTATGAAAGTCCTTTTAGTAAGTCTGCTTAGCAGTGCCTTCTCCTCATCATAATCCTCTCACATTTACTCGGACAGAAAGCTACCGTCCTATTCTTATATATACTGGCATTTTTATTCCTCCCATCTTTCATAGTCGTTATAGTTCATCGTTCGTAATACGTTAAAATATGTGCCTGATAAAGACAGAAAAAGCGTTTGCGACAGATTTCAAAGACCTTTATCATGTTCCCTACTGAGAAGAAAGTCCCTATAAATAAAAATATACCAAGAAGTGAAACTAAACAATCTTCAAAGAAAAAGACTGGTTGCTAATCTCGGCAAGCCAATCATATACCCAAAATCTATATGAAGTTATATCAAAAACGCTATGCAAATATTTCAACACTTGAGCTAATAGCCTAAGCTCAATATCCCGTCCCCAAAATCAGCTAAAACCAGCATAAAATTGGCATTCTTCATTTTTCATCTACCCGATTTCAGTCGGTTTTTATGAGAATTTCTTGTTCTTTATCCCGCAAATAGACTGCATACAGCTGTAGAACGCTTAACTTTGCCCATAAATAGCGGTCTTACAGACTCTGTCCGTTATTCCAGTTCTATCGTTCCAGGAGGTTTACTTGTGATATCATACAGTACCCTGTTCACTCCCCTGACTTCATTGATTATCCTGCTTACTACCTTCTGAAGTACTGCCCAAGGTATCTCGCTGGCTTCAGCAGTCATAGATCGGTGGTATCTACTGCTCTAAGTGCAATGGCATAGTCGTAGGTTCTTTCATCACCCATTACACCTACTGAACGCATATTGGTGAGGGCTGCAAAGTACTGTCCTATAGACTTGTCAAGGCCTGCGTTTGCTATCTCTTCTGTAGATTGCATCTGCATCCTGAACTATCTTAACCTTCTCTGCTGTTACCTCCCTATTATTCTTATACCTAGGCCTGGACCGGGAATGGCTTATGGAATACAAGGCGCTCATGTATACCAAGTTCAAGCCCTACCTTTCTTACTCATCCTTGAAAAGAGATTACGGAGCGGCTCATAATTTCCTTAAAGTCCACATAGTCAGCAGTCCACCTACATTGTGGTGTGACTTGATGACTACAGACTCACCGCCTACACTGCTCTCTACCACATCAGGGTAGATGGTCTCCCTGCACTAGGTAGTCAACTGTTCCGATTTTTCTTAGCTTCTTCTTCAAATACACGGATGAACTCCTCGCCTATTATCTTACGCTTGGCCTCAGGCTCTGTAACTCCTGCAAGCTTATCGTAGAATCTCTGCTGTGTGTTTCACTCTGATAAAGTTCAGCTCATAGCTGCTCATTTGGCCCAAATACAGCTTCTACCTCATCTCCTTCATTTTTACGAAGTAAGTCATAGTCTACAAATACGCAGGTAAGCTGCTTTGCCTACTGCCTTTTGAAAGAAGAACTGCTGCAACAGAGGAGTCAACACACCTGAAAGTGCACACAGTACTTTTTCCTCTCCTACTCTTTTCTTTGATTTCTTTTTACACTGTTTTCCACAAAGGCAGACATCTTCCAGTCGCCTACGCAGCCACAGATATTGTGCACAAAGTTTAGAAAGCATCTTTGCTGTACTTGTATGGAGAACTTCAGGATGGAACTGGATGCCATGAAAGCCCTGCTTCTACATTTTCAATGGCTGCATTGTGCTGTAGATGCGGTGTGGGCAATAGACGTGAATCCATCTCCCAGCTTTTGATATATAGTCAAAATGACTCATCCACACTATCGACTTCTCGGGATTCCTGCAAAAAGCTTTGAAGATGTATCAAAGACTGTCTCAGTCTTTCCATATTCTCTATGCTCTGCCTTTTTCAACCTTACCACCAAGCACATGGCTCATAAGCTGAGCACCGTAGCAAAGTCCAAGCACAGGGATACCAAGCTTAAATAATTCTCGCTGCAGGTAGCAGCATTTTCCTCGTATACGCTGCTAGGGCCTCCTGTAAGTATGATACCCTTTAGGTTCATTTCTTTATCTTAGATAATTCTGTCTTTGTAAGAATATATTTCACAATAAACATTGACTTCACGCACTCTTCTTGCAACCAGCTGGTTGTACTGTCCGCCAAAATCAATTACTACAACTAATTCTTTTTCACTTATAGGCTCCTTTCAAAGGTTAAATTAAAATCTATAAAAATATAACATAAAACCTCTATTATTCAATTATAAGCATAAAGAATTATTAGTAAAAGGCCACAGAAATTATATTCTGTGGCCAAAATTAAACTTTTTACTATCTGTCTTTAGGTGATATCTACGCATCCTTTAAGAATGCCTTATAGCAAAGATAAGCCTCGTAAATATCAGCCTTACAGCTTATCTCCCAAAGGGCATGCATATTCATAACCGCAACACCCGAGTCGATGACCTCCATATTGTAAGCAGCTGCTATATAAGCTGATGGTTCCGCTGCCGCCCTGGTCTACTCCTGCCAAGCTCCGCGGTCTGGAAAGGTAACATTGTTGTCCTTCATTATCTTTCTTATAGCTGCCATGTATTCTGCAGAAGCCTCATTGCTTCCACTCTTACCACGAGAGCCTGTATATTTGTTAAATACAATACCTTTTCCAAAATAAGCGGTATTCTTCTTCCTCATTTACCCCAGGGTAGTTTGGATCAAATGCTGCACTTACATCTGATGAAAGCATCGTGAGTTGGCAGAGCTCTTCTAAGATCAAGTTCGTTGTACTCTCCCACAAGATTCATAGACCTCAGCCACTACATTTTCAAAGAATCTTGATTCCATACCTGTGGCACCTACGCTGCCTATTTCTTCCTTGTCTACAAGAAGGCAACAAGCTGTCTTAGAAGGTGCAGGTGCATCAATAATAGCTTTAAGAGAAGTATAAGCACATACCCCTGTCATCCTGTCCATAGCCCATTATCACTACTGCTGTCAAGACCGTAGTGCTTAGCCTTTCCTGCAGGAACTATTTCGAGGTCTGCGGAAATGAAATCCTCTTCTTCTATTCCGTACTTGTCCTTCAATATCTTAAGTATATTAGCCTTTTACAGCCTCTTTTTCTTCTCCCTTAGAGAGATACCTTCCAAGCATTACATTGAGGTCTTCTCCCTCAACCACCTTTGGACGATGTCTTTTTGCATCTGGTCAGCAGAAAGATGGATGAGTAAGTCTGTAATACCTGATTACAGGACCTTCTTCTTCCTCACCGATACAGATATTTATGGCTTTTTCCATCTTCCTTTACAACTACGCCGTGAATTGCAAGAGGAAGTGTTACCCACTGGTACTTCTTGATACCACCGTAATAATGTAGTATCGAGATAGCAGTTCAGTATCCTCATAAAGGGTACCTGCTTAGCATCTATTCTAGGGTGAGTCTATATGAGCACTAAAGTGATGTTTAGTCCCTCTGCCATAGGCTTCTTACCCATGACAAAGAGTGCAATTGCTCTACCCATGTTTGACATATAGACCTTGTCACCTGCTTTTTAACTTTTTCTTCTTTCCAATAAAGTCAGCAAGATTCTTATATCCTGCTTTCTCTGCCTGTCTGATTGACTCCATCCACATTCTCTCTCTGTTTTGCAATCAGAAATGAACTGTCTGTAGGTTTCACTTAACTCAAAGCAGGCCTCAGAGTGCCTTTTTATCATACTTTTTCCCAAGCACTCTGCCCTTATCTCCTTTGATTTCTTATCCGCCTTCTTCTCTGCCTTCTTTACTGCCATTTTTGTCTCCTTTTCAATCCTCTTATATTAACCCAAAGAACCGGATTTTACACTTTTCTTTCAATTTTACTCCCATAACCTTTTAGGGCTGCGCATTAATCCATCTTTGCAATTATCCCTTAAATATGCTATATTATTGGAGAAGAGAGTACCTGAACAGGTTTACTCCCAAGAGTTGGTGCTGATGTCCCTAAGAACACACCTATCTTGCATCGCGAGCAAGATAAAAATCTTACTTTTTCCTAAGGTAAGTAAGAATGCTATAATCAGACCTCAAAGGACATCAGCAGTGCTAATATCCCCAGAAAAATCATAATGATTTCATAATCTGTCATACACATCCTCCCTTCGTATTATTCCGATTACTGGTTTATACTTAGGAGTTTTTCCATTCTGCCACAGATACTCTCCGGAAATTATTCTAGCATATCATACTTATACTTTCAATAAATTATCTCAGAATCTTTTGACAAAAATTACAATGCTCATCAGTTTTCATACTTTTCTTTAAATATATGCATTTATTTTAGTTTATTCTGCAAGTGTCAAATACTTTTAATACCCTAATCATTTTTGAGGAAAGTTCTATAATTAATCTTTTGAAGATCTATCTCTCTCTTTATATATTGATAGACAAATGATACAATATAATTATTGTTTGTTAAAATCTACATAGCCACTACCAAAAATTATTGCTAATTGAGAATTTAGTAAGGAAGGAATAATCAGATGGAAGATATATTAGAAACCAGAGGATTAATACATATTGGGGAGAAGCTAGTAGAGAAAAACTCATAAGCGTTATTATTCCTGTAGAAATGTCTCAAAGTGGCTTCCACAGTGTTTTCTCCCTGTACATCAGACTATCGGGATAATAATATTGAACTCATCTTTGTAGATGATGCCTCTGATGATGGAGGTGCTACTTGGACTCTATTAACAGAAATGGAGAAAGCTATCCGGAAAGTATAGCAGCACAGGTTTTAAATGAAAATATGAGACAGGGGAGCAAGAAACATTGCGCTAAATACGCCACCGGAAAAATATTTGCCTTTGTAGATGCAGATGATTTTTGTTGCAGAGAATTTTTGCTTGATGTTTACAAAAAGCTGAAGAAACCAATGCCGATATAGTACAGTTTGAGCATTTTTATTTTACTGAAAACGGTCTCAGTTATTAAAAGCAGCTGAGTTAAACAAAGAGTTCATCAATATTACAAATGATGAGGATAGAAAAAGTTTTTATTTGAAGAAAAAGCTTTACCTGTGGCTGTTGGAATAAGCTTTTTACAAAAGAGAACTCATTGAAAATACCGGAGTTTGTTTTGCAGAAAAGGTTATTTATGAAGAACCTTATTTGTCTCATCCCTTATTTTTCACTGTAACAGGGTACTCATCTTAGATGAACCGTACTACTACTATAGACAGAATAACTTAGGGAACTATGCGAAATGATATGAGGCCAAAAACACTCTTATTTGAACATTCTTTTTGTGCAAAGACAGGTACTTGAGCCAATGAAGAAAACGAGTTATTTGAGCGTTTTTACGAAGAAATAAAACTATATTTTCTTCTATTCTTATTTATATGAAACCTTGATTTTTGCTGCCAAAAGAAAAATTTATATCGATTATAAAGAATTCACCCCTCTTGCATAGTTTGCTCTTTAGGTGAATATGAAGATATTGATAACTCGCCATATTCAACCTATATTCCTAAGCAGATGGAACTTTATAAACTTATTAAACATGAATTTACAATGGAATCTTACAATAGATACTTTAACAGTCTTAGATAAGATCAGAATACATGTTCATATATCTCAACTCCATAAGTATATTATGTGCTTATGGAGAGTTTTATCTATATTAAATTTCTTATAAAGTGTGCTGTTAAAACTATAATATTTTAAGTTTACAGAAAAAGACCGTCCCATACTGACGGTCTTCTTCTCATAACTGCCTTAAAAATTATCTGATAATGAAAGTACACCCTGTGTAGACTGGTTAGCCTGTGCAAGCTCTCGACCTGCCTGTGCAAGAATGTTGTTCTTACTGAACTCAACCATTTCCTTAGGAACATTTGTATCACGAATACGTGACTCAGCTGCCTGTGTATTCTCAGATACATTGTCAAGGTTGAGCACTGTGTGCTCAAGACGGTTCTGAACTGCACCAGGTCTGATCTCTGCTTTGAAACTGCCTTGATAGCATTTCCTACAGATGTGATAGCTGCCTCTGCTCCATCGTTACTTGAAGAGATCAAGACTATCTACTCCAATTGACTCTGAATTCATATTGTCAATGTTAAGTGTCATTGTATGACCTTCAAGAGCACCAATGTAAAAGCACTTTATCCTTGAATGTGTCATCAAGAAGATTCTGAGTATTGAACTGAGTTGTGCTCTGGATACGATCGATTTCGTCCTTAAGAGCATCGTTCTCAGACTGGATAGCTCTCTATCGTCTTCTGTGTTAGTATCGTTAGCTGCCTGAACTGCAAGCTCGTTCATTCTCTGAAGGATAGAATGTCTCTGTTGAGTGCGCCTTCTGCTACCTGGATAAGTGAAATACCATCCTGTGCGTTAGCTGATGCTCTGTTAAGACCTCTAACCTGGCTTCTCATCTTCTCAGATATTGAAAGACCTGCTGTCATCATCTGCTGCTCTGTTGATCTTGTATCCCGATGAAAGCTTCTCTGATGACTTTGCCTGTAATGAGCTTGTGATACTTAACTGTCTGTTTGAGTTCATTGCTGTAAGATTGTGCTGTACTACCATAATAATTTCCTCCTTGAATTTGCAATCGGCTTCCTTGCCGTTATTTTTTTATTATTATTTGTGAGATTCACTAAGCTTCGGCCGTAAGCTCTATATTTTCTTCCTCACACATTATATATCAGTCTATCTTTTAAAAACTTAATAGCTAATTTAATCTATTTTTATATATAGGTCATATGATTTTTCTTTTTAATTCTTATATAATTAAACTCTACAAACAGAATAACACAATATCTAATCTATGTTTGTACTATATAGTTGATATCTCCCTATTTATAATCATAAAATTGATTTGAACAGAAAAGACTGCCATTTCTGACAGTCCCTCTTAGAATGCTTTAATATTATCTAAGTGAAAGTACACCCTGTGTAGACTGGTTAGCCTGTGCAAGCATAGCTTGATCGCTGTGCAAGAATGTTGTTCTTACTGAACTCAACCATTTCCTAGGACATTTGTATCACGAATACGTGACTCAGCTGCCTGTGTATTCTCAGATACATTGTCAAGGTTGAGCACTGTGTGCAAGACAGTTCTGAACTGCACCAGGTCTGATCTCTGCTTTGAAACTGCCTTGATAGCATTTCTACAGATGTGATAGCTGCCTCTGCTCATCGTTACTTGAAAGATCAAGACTATCTACTCCAATTGACTCTGAATTCATATTGTCAATGTTAAGTGTCATTGTATGACCTTCAAGAGCACTCAATGTAAGCACTTTTATCCTTGAAACTGTCATCAAGAGAGATTCTGAGTATTGAACTGAGTTGTGCTCTGGATACGATCGATTTCGTCTTAAGAGCATCGTTCCAGACTGGATAGCTGCTCTATCGTCTTCTGTGTTAGTATCGTTAGCTGCCGAACTGCAAGCTCGTTCATTCTCTGAAGGATAGAATGTGTCTCGTTGAGTGCGCCTTCTGCTACCTGGATAAGTGAAATACCATCCTGTGCTTGCAGTGATGCATATTAAGACCTCTAACCTGGCTTCTCATCTTCTCAGATATTGAAAGACACTGCTGCATCATCTGCTGCTCTGTTGATCTTGTATCTGATGAAAGCTTCTCTGATGACTTTGCCTGTAATGAACTTGTGATACTCAACTGTCTGTTTGAGTTCATTGCTGTAAGATTGTGCTGTACTACCATAATAATTTCCTCCTTGATTTTGCATTCAGCTTCCTTTGCTGAATAAATTTTAATATCTTTTGTAAAACTCTCGGTCTTTCTAGAGGCCGTACACTCCGATTAGATTAACTTTAAAGTATTACTTTCAAATTATATATCGCATTGTGCTTAAAAACTTTAGTCTTTTTAAAGTATTTTGATTATGGTCAAGAAAATATGTGCTTTCCTGTATTTCCTCATATTACTATAATATTTTGTAACCGCACTGCTGTCTATGATTATAGTTTCTAATCTTATCCTGCTCTTTGAAACGCAAATCAAACTTAGTCTGATTTCTTCTCCAGCAGTTTCAATCTCCACATACCTTGTCCACAAGAGTTCTTATAGAGATTTTGAAGTTCCTCAATCGGTTCCCTATAATCAGCAGGGCTCCCTTAACTTTGTCAGCTATTCCTCTTATATGTGAGATCAAATCCTTCATCAATTTATTGATTTCACTGATAAGAATACTTTTAATATCAGCTTATCAAAGACTTCATCATCAAACTCTGTCTCACCAAGCAGTACTCCTGCTCTTTTGGTGAGCTAGTGATTTCAGAGTAATATCTGCCAGTGAGATCCTTCATAAAGTTCCAGATAGTTAACAATTTCTCTATTCATCATGCAGTCTTGGCCACTACTTCATCACTGAGCCCATACATCCCTAAAGACTCTAATATCTTCAAGGGCTTCATTAAGTTTTTCTATGTCTTTTCTGAGGTTTTGCCATAAGCAGGTTCTGGGCTATTTTTGTATATACCATCAAAATCTTTTGCTACCGGATATTTGAAATCAAGAGTACTCAAGTTTCCCAGATTATATTCACAGGCCTTTGTTAGATTCTGATGAGCCTTCTCAATGTTTTTCTCTTCTATTCCTACAGCTGCCTGGTTGCAAAAGCTTTTTATTGCTCATTGTGAGCATTAGTGTAAATTCTGCCGGTGTAGCTGTGATACTGCTGTTCACGAGTAAAGACTCGCTGCATTTCCCATCTTTAGTTCCTCCAAATTTTATATCTGTTAATTACTACAATGTATATATCGGATAAATCAATTTTTACTTTAGGGTATTATTATTGTTGATATCTCCGTTTATTTTACAAAACATTTTTATATTCCGGCACTAAAAAGATACCAAATTAATAGTATCCCTTTAATTATTAAACTTATTTTACCTAACATACTTTGCAAGGCTGCTGCTCTGTGAATTCATCTCCCTAGCCATACTTTTTCCAGTAGCCGCCAAACTGTATAGTGGTTATCCTCTATCTTATTAATCTTAGCTTCAAGTAGTTTATACTCCTTCTTATATGACTCTGACAGTTTATTAAGCTCCCTTATCATTGTAGAAGGACATTGCAGATGAAAGACCTGTACCTTTCATAGCCTCTCCCATCTTGGAGTAAAGTTTCTCCATGATGCCCTTTAAAGCTTCTGCTGTTTCTTCAGGTTTTTCGGTAAGCGCCTTTTTCAGCTTGTCTTCTTTTTGATGAATATACACCGTCTTCAGAGTCTCCAAAGATATGAAGCAGGCCATTTTCCTTATAATCTGTAGATGTCATTACTCCAAAGCTTGCAAGACTGTATCTTGTTCCACCATTTCCTTCTTCATCGACACCTACTGTAACAGAAGCCTGCATAGCTGACTTCATTGTATTAACTACCTTACCAAGGCTTGTATCTCTTCTAGAACTGATCCTTTATCTTCTTTTTCGAGTTTTCAACATCCTTTTCAGACATTTCCTTCTTCTGGTCTGCTGAAAGCGGATCATACCCCCTGGAAGAACCTGCATTATAGAGTTCATTCATCTCTTTTAAGATGGAGTTATATTCTTTGATAAAGCCCTTGAAATTTGTTGTATACAGCGTCAACATCGTATTTGCTGTAGCTGGCAATGCTCTTTCGCATCACCCGCATCATAATCTGCTGTGGTACCTGCAAGGGTTATATTAAGACCATTAACATTGTTGGTATTTGCTGCAGTCTTACTCTGTTCCATCTACTCTAAATATTGCATCTTTAGCAGCAATATTGGTAACACCACTGCGCTTAGCCCATAGAGGTCAGTTAAACCACCATTTAATACTTCCATCATTTTTAGTTTCTGTAATTGTAAGCACTATCTTCACCTGTTTCCTTAGATGACAGATAGAATCTATGCTGTTTAGCATCAAAAATTTGCATTAATTCCTACCTGCTTTTGCTGCCTTGATAAAATCATCAACCGTAGTATCACCGTCAACGATTAAAGTATGTTCCTTATTGCCTGATTTAAATGCAACCTCTGAACCAGAGTTCAAACCCGATATCGAGTTAGTTCCGCATCTCTTTAACTTCATCCACCAACCTTAGTACCTGTCATACTCTGTGCTGTGGCGAAAGCTGCTTAACACTGAATCTTATGGGTTCCGCTTACAGCAGCCGGATCGCCTGTAACCCTAGCCACACTTTCATCAGAACTTGCAACTTTCTTGGTTGAGTAAGCTTTTGAAAGTCTTAACGCAGATGTCTTGTTGGTATAAAGTGAATAAAGCTGCTATTTAAATCTTTCCACTTTTCCTTTTTCCCAATCAGTGTAGTACGCTTACCTTCTACCTTATTGAGCTTTAATTTATGTGCATCCATAATCTTCTTGATCATGGACTCTGTATCCATACCTGAATTTAATCCTCGAAAGTCTAATTGCCATTTTTCCTCCTTACCTCTTCTCGTCAACTCATTATACCCGCGGATCGTGTATCTTATCGAGTACCACTGGTCTTTTCAGGGTGGGATTTCCTTATTATCTCTTTGAGTCAGTTCGTCATATGCCTTGATGGAAATCTTTTTGTTTCCTTGTTATCACGAAAAGGCTGACCTTCATATCCATTCTGCTGCTTAACCTTTTCATTTGCCTGATCAATTACACTTTAATACGACGCTCAGCTTCGGCTTCGAAATCTCTTCACACCTTCCATACCGCCAGTCTACCTGCTTGACCAGTTCCTGTCCGTCCAACGGCTCCTGCATCAAAATCCCTGTCTATCCTCTCTGTGCCTGAATATCCTGCACTTACATTCATGTCGATGCCTGTAGACTGAGCCGTTACATTTGGCATCATCTTAAGACTCATTTGTTCCTCCTCTTAGCTTATTTGTACAATCCATTGTTTTTCACATAGAGCACTTTCTACATAGGATATCGACAAGAAATCATATAAACTTAACCCCTGTAATTATTTATTCAAAAATTTTATTGAGGGTTTTCTTCATAACCTCTGAACAGAAGTTTCTGATGCCTCCCTGTTAGAATCCTGTATCTGTTCAAAAAGTTCTTTTCTATATAGCTATATCTTTAGGCGCCTTAATTCTACTTTTATCTGTTCTCCTTTACTTCAAGATTGTCATTTCAATGTTATTTCCTATTACAACACTTTTTCCCAGGCTTTCTTGACAGTGCTAACATTATTATCCCTCCTTAATTTTTCTCTGCTTTCATTTTCCTGTACTGAATCATAAACGCTGAATTTAATAGGATAATCCCTCGTTAGTTTACTCATGATCTGCACAACCTTTACGGTTGTTAGGATTGATACTAAAGGGCTCTAAAATTAGCAGTTGTCTTGCTTTCGGATCTTCACTGGGTATGGTTGTTGTAAGAAATGTAGTAATTCCTCGTCCTTAAAATCTCATGGCTAGAGCTCATCTTCAACTATAGGCTCGTACTTGCAGTCACTGAATAGGCTGATTGATGGGAAGCAAGCCCACAAAGTCAAGCGATTGAAACCATGATGTTGGTCCATCTGCACCTGCTTCAATATCGCAAATTACTGTCCAGTGCTTCTATCTTCAAAACCTATTATACCATTATCAAGGTGAGAATTTTCTCATCGTCAATATCAACTTCTCCAAAAATCTTGTCTGTGCAAAACATCACTAACACCTCTTTCTTTTTATAAAATTTAATCTCGCATAAACCCGAGTATGCACTCTATCTTAAAAAGTCTAACAAAAATTTTTACCACCTAGCTCCTGCCTGTAAGGATGCATTGTATATAACTTTTGAGCATTAAAATTGATTACTGTCTCTGTGAGATCTGCATTTTCATTGTTTGACATAAGATCTGTAAAATCATCAGTCTGACCTGAAAGCCTCTCCTCAGTGAGGTTAAGTCTTGCACCACGGCTTCCAAGATCTGCAATAGCTTTATTGATTACATCCTGAAAATCTTTTATGTTGTTTATGCCTTTTGAAAAACTCTCCTAGCACCCCTTTTCTTTGCTTAAATTCAGTTGTCATCTGTACATAAGCTCCTTAAGGCTTTCCAGATCTTTAGCATCGGTTGTATTCGCAATTAGCTTTTCTACTTCCTTAAGTTTATTTCCTACCTCATTTACATCTTCAATACTTGAGAGAATTCCATCTAATTCCCTTCCAAGGTCATGAGTAATTGCATCCTTTGCGTAGTATTAACCAGAGGGCGCTGGTTGAAACCTACTTCGTATTCTATATCCTGGTCTTCTATAATTGATAATCTTCATCTTCTACAGGATTTCCATCTTCATCAAGCGGCACCGCTTTACAGTTGAAATAATGTTCGAGACGCATCTCCTTTAGAGAACTCAGTCTTATTATACCTCTACATTAAAGTTTTAGCACTCCTTAATTGCTCAGCGGCCTCATCTGAAAGTATGATTTCTCCTGTATCAGCCAGATCTTTGCCCCTCTGTTTCGAGCTTTTCTTAGGCATCAGAACTTTTTGATGTAAGTTCATTTCCTTTCATCATCTGTTGAGGTTTATGTCAATGCTTCCCTCGTTGTCATCTGTATCTGTGAAGTTAAAGCAGGAAGTCTCCTGCCGCGTCAAAGCTTCTTTATATGCCAGCCCTTAAATATGGTACTTCTTTATTTACGGCATGCTCTGAAAAATCATGGTTCCACCCGGCTCGCAATCGTTAACGAATATCCGCCTATTGTACTAAAGTCTTGTTTTTAATTGCAGTTTTATCTAAATCTTCTGTTGTTGTATGCAGTTTGCTCTTATCATCATTGAGATAGCGTGAAACTTGTATCCGTCTTATAACCGAAGCAAATACATATCTTCCGGCATAATTTGCATCGCCTCCTGACAAATCTGCCTGTACTGGAGCATTGTCTTCATTATGCTCATCGGTCTTCTGCTGTAAGAGTACCATTGGCTCACTGAGTTTTGCATAAAGCTGTGAAGAACGGTACACATATCCGTTATTCGCTAGCAAGTACACTTTCCGTTGTCTGCATCAACTCCTTGCGTCGGGAGACATTTTCTTAAAAATACTGCTTTATTTCCGTAAGATTGTTCGCAGTTTCAATGCTCTTACAGCAATTATGGGATCGTCAGACGGACGCTGTATCTTCTTGCCTGTCTGATGCTCACTCTATATTCATAAGATTGACCTTATTAGTATTTTATGTTTGCAAAGAGTATTGGTCATTATCTGGTTGGTAACTCTCATCATAGGTTTTAAGTCCTTTCTATCTCACCGGTTTCAGTTATACCGCCATCTCATTAATCAACATTATATGTTTCGTTCATTACAGTAATTACTTTAGCCGAAAAGGTCATAGCAATTCTTAAATTTAACCAAAATCCATTGCTTCCTCATCATATCCACACCGGACGCTGGCCAGCCTTTTGATTATCAATAGCCTTTTACTATCTCTATCTGATTGGTTGAAAATGTCTCTGCGGTCTTCGTCTACTCTATATCTGAGGTAAGTGCTGATAAAACTCCTCCGGCTTGGCCCTTGTCAAACATCGACCTGTCCTTTTGAAGATTCTCAGTTTTTCATAGCATCAGTATTTTCAACACCTTCTGAAATAGTACTTGCTGCTGCTATAAGACTTGGATTTTCTCTAAATGTTCTTGTAACAGAATAATTATGAGCTGTCAATCTATAATAAGTCTCGTCTTCGATGAAAATTCTGTTATTTCATTTCCATCCTCATCCTCTTTTCGGTACTTTGAATTTATAATTTTTCTCCACTAACCTGGTCTATGCCATTGAAAAATCTGTTCCCTGATTTCATCCAAATCTTCTCCGGTTTTGTGTGTTTCGTTAAACTCTTTTTGAGAAACTTTCTCCATAGTTGTTTAACTGATCAAGGTAGTAAGAATTCCCTAAAATTAACCTGTTCACCAATTTTAGCTACAACCTTATCATCCTCAGATATATCTTTCTGTATAAACACCTTCTTTCAGCTTAAATGTGTACTTAAATTTTTCCTTGCCTGTATCCGGATCCATTTTCTATATATACGTCAAACCCTGTATATTCATATTCTTCACTCCCACTGTAATTCGTCCCTGCGGTGGGAAGTTCATCGTTTCAACACTGTTTATATTTGTGTCTTCCAAAAGTAAGCTCAAGATCTCCCTCAAATGTGCTTCTTTCACAGGTCACATCTAAGAAGCCCTGTTGTTGCCGTCACGCATCTGAAATAATGCTCAAAGCTTACCGCCTAACTGGCTGTGATGCAGTACAGATTCTGTCCATCTGACCAGGTTAGATCACAGTCCTTCACATCATTTGTGTCTGCTTATGTAGTCTCTGCACAGTTTCTATCTTAGTTTGCCTCATAATTGTTACCAGATAACCGCCATTTATCTTCACCGCTATAATGTAACTCCCCAAAGACTTCCTCATTCCCTCTCGATACGCTCCTCCCTTCACAGTTACGTTGGCATAGGCTAGCTTATCTACATGAGATTACGCTGGTCTCTGAGGTCATTGCAAATCCTCCGCTTTACCTCTATCATGTTTTATCTGTTTGGTAAGGGTTTTGCAATCTGATCTCCATATTAATAGTATCAACTGCTATATATAGTAAAATTAACCTCATTCTGAGTATTTTAAATTCTCAGATACATTGTTAGAAAAACTCTGTGACGTAAGCCTGATTTACCATCTGTGCCCTGCAGACTTGCTTGTGGATCTTTCTCAACCTCAGACATACCATTGAACAGATTTTTGAAGGTGGTGTTAAATCCTCCGTCATTAATCTCATTTAAGAAAATTTTGGATGTTCTTTTAGATATCGTTCTGGAATCATACTCTCGTTTATGGTATTGGCTGAACGGTATTTTAAATCATAGTATTCATCTCTAATCTGTGACACCTTGTTGGCTGTAACACCTGTTCCACCATTCCATAACGCTGTGCAGCAGCTATCGGATCTTTTGCACGACGGTTAACCTGCTGACGGCTGTAGCCCTCTGTCTGCACGTGGTTATGTGTGTGCAGTTGTATTGAGTGCCGCCCGATGGGTGCTGAAGTCCTGAAGTTCCATGTCTAATCAAAAAATGCTTGATGGCATTATCCATCTCCTATCTACTGTTAGAGGGCATCAGCCCCCAAGTCTTGTTACCACATGCTCAAGCATCTCATCGATTACGTTATATATCTGGATGCTGCATTGAGTGCCTGCTGAATTTAATCATATGTGTGAAGTTCTTCATCTGAAGAGCTCCCAGAACCTGCTGTCTCTGATTGTCCACACTGGTCTTAGTTGCTTCCTGGCTCTTTGCCAAAGCCTTCAGTGTATGGCCTGTTTTGCAATTTCGGGAGTAAATGAAGTGTAATATTCAAAAATGTATTTTTAGTAAGTGTATTAGGATTTAATACTGCAAATTTTTCGTCCATGCCTTGTTTAACTTTGCTGCTATCCATACTATAATCACCGGTATTGGTGTTGTAGCTAAAGGAATAGAGATACATTATCCTTTATATGTTTACTTCAAGCTCTCCCACTGAGAATATATGGAGATAGCTTTGAGCCTTCATTTGCAGGATCATAGTCTTTCACTGTTGAAGAGCATTACCTTTTTACCGTTCATCTCAGGTCAAGCTCCTTGTAGCGCGGCATACTCTTTCTTTCAAATAGGGCACTGCCTGCTGTCTTAGAGCTGTCAAGCTACAGGTGCATTCTTAGTATCTAAAGATAGTTACCTTATACCTGCCGGTAGGTCTGCCTAATGCATCTTTTTCTTCTATCTTATATTCATCAAGATCATTTATGTCTGCACAGCGAATTTCGTCTCCCTCAGTATCTTTCCTCTGAATTTCTCCAAACCGGCTCTCCGCCGTCTGTCCAAGTTACACTGTCAAACTTGGAGAAAGTATACTGATAAATCATTGTTGTAAGCCCATATGTGTGAGGCTGGTCAAACTGTGCCTCTGCATTGGTAAGCGAGATGGAGCTATCTATTATTATAATTTATTTTGCCTCTTCAAGCTTTTCATAGCCTCTAGATAGTACTCGTCCTGCTCTCATATGTGCATAGTCCTCAGCCTTGCCTAACAGGACTCAGAGCATCTCCCTGCTCTGGGTAGCACTGCCTTTAAAGTGAACCCATATCCTATCCGTTGACGATGCGCATCAAAGTTTAAATACTTCTCTTGGTTCACCATCATCATTTTATATCAAATCTATACCGGGAGTAATAATTAGTCCATCATCGTAGTTTTAAGTCCTCTTCATTTATGCAAATTCAGTTAAACTGAGTTCCTTCAACAGTTACAGAACAGTATCGTCTCTCTCTGCCTTGTAATCCACATCTTTTAGCCACCCAGCTCATCAAAGCAGTTTATTGCGTTCTGTCTCGATAATCATTGGCAGAATAACCTGCCTACTTTCTTCTTTAGCAATTAAATTGTTGAGTTCGTCAATTTTAGTCCCAATCTCATTTACCCTGTCTACAGTATGGTTTTGAGATTTATATCCCTGCCTAGCTCTTAAGCTGAGTTACGATATTTTGAGCAACGCTCTATGAATGTTGAGCTGTCTCACACAGATATTCTTGCAACCACACTTTCGAGTTCTCTTTGAAGTTCTGAACCGACTTCCATAAGCCTTCCATAGAACTTTGAAATGTAGTACCTCAAGTTCTCCAGAGGTTCTCCAACCTCCAGCTACCGCCTCAGCCCTAGACTCCGAGTAGATCACTGTCTTCACTTTCTTCTCTGAACCATCTAAAAATCTGTCTCTAAAGCTGCCTTACCTTGTCGATGATAGAACCATACACTGTCTGATCCATTCTGCGTACTGTTGCAGTCCTCTCATACTCCTTGTCAACAGTAACTACCTGTTGGCGTACATAACCCTTTGTGTCTACATTTGTAGGGTGTATTGCTGTAGCATTTAGTGAATGCTGGGCTGTATTAAGTCCCGATACTCCTACACCAAAGCTTGTCATCAAACCCATATCTTATCTCCCAAACCATTTTTGATTTCTACTAAATATATGTTCCTTTAACTAATCTTCACAGAGAAAAACTTTACTCAACTCTTTGCATCAAACATTCCCCTTATTCATCTCTCGAGTCTCTACTTCCTGAAGAGGTGTTATGCTGTCCCACCCGGTGAAGTCGCCAAACTTTGTAGCACTAAGTGTATCACAAGTCTCATTTGACTTCAATCGACTGTTTGATAAGCATTTGATTTCTTTCGTTTATGAGTTTCTCAAAGCATCAATAGTCCTCTTCAACTTGTCATCGAAGTTTCCGCAGTTCTTCACTGTTCTTTTCCCGGTCTTTTAAAAGGGTCAATTATAGTAATGAAATTAAGTTCACTTTCTTCTTCATTACTATTCCTATGACTACAGAATGACCTCCTGTCTTTTTCTTTTCCAACTTACTGATTCTTCCTATAAGAGCCTCGCTCTTCCTCAGTTATGCTGTTTAAGACTGAGGTCATTATTCAATTATCCGGGTTTCTCGGCAACAGGAATAATTTCTGCGTAGACTTCTCCTCATCACCCAGAACCATAATTAGTTCTTCAATTAAAGCTTGCTATAGCTCCTCCGCGCATTATTACATCTTAAATTATTACTGCGAAAATATCTCTCTACGAGCTTATCAGCTATATCTTTACCGATACTGAATATGTACCTTCTTCAATTGCTGCCTTAAGTCTGGCAACCTTTGTCCGCACGAGATATCAGATGCAGAAGTACCGCCACTCTTGCAACTGAAAAGTCTTAGCCGCATTTGAAATTTCAACAGTATCACTAACTTTGCCAGCCTTTAGCTACAGGCTCAGCTCTTCTTGCCTTACTACATTGTAAGCATGTTGCAATCTGTCCGTAATTATCTACTCTCCTACAATCACCTTCCATCTATGAAGCTAGGGTATAAAAATCTGCCGATAAACAAATCTCCTTACCAAAGTCATTTAGTATCTCTGATTTAGTTTATCGACAAACTTTGCAAATACTTTTAGTCTAATTCTATCACAAAACGAGAAATTTATTTTTAATCCGAATGATTCACTGAACATGTTTACAAAATACCTCACCCAAGTACAGGTGTAAAACTATGCTTATTTACGGATATTTGATAAAACATCCCTGCTGCCACAGGAGTGAAAATAGTTATTCCACTGTACTATGCTACAATGAGAAATCTTGGCTATGGAAGATAACTTGTGTTTTTATAAGCCTTGAAATCAGGGTAGCAAAGTAATCAGCAGGTGTTTCAGCCCTTCTTATAAGTTTAATTCGCTCCCCGATTCCTTCTAATAGTTCCATGGACCTAAGCCTTCCATTAGAAGTTATAGCCCATGGCAAAACCATAGCTCTGTGTCATGTGTATGACTAAATAGTCACCATATCGATGTGAGGCAGCATTCTGTCAATTGCAATTTGTCATTATTTTCACAAAGAGAACCTGTTACATCATACTTAAATTTTTCTTTATCTATCTTCTTTTCCAAGGACTGTTATGTGATGATAAGCCCCCATACATAGCAGGACGCATAAAGGTTGGCCACACAGGCATCCACCTATATTCCTTGTAAATATGCTTCTCATACTGGTACTTTGTTACAAGATGCCCATATGGTAAAGCATCGATCTTCCCAGTTCGGTAATATATTTACTCACCCATCCCGTTTGGCTCGATAAGTATTTCTTCATGCCTTCTCTACACCCTCTCCTATAACAAAGATATCATTAGGCTCTTGTTCGGGCTTGTAAAGGAACTCCTACTCCTCGGAAAGGTTGATAAAGTTTATGTGAACTAGTCCACATTTTTCCCTAAGCTTCTGCCGCCAGCTTAAAAAGTTCTGTCGCCAGCATTGGGTAGTCAGCTGGTCACTGCATTGCCAGAATGAATGAATGCCCAAATCTTTTACCTCCAAGTTCTTTGAGACGGCTAAATGCCTCAAACATCTGAGCCTTAGTATGCCATACTTTGCATCGTTAGGATTGTCCATAATGTCATTGCTTACCTTAAATACTCCGCCCGGATTATAACGGCAGCTAATCTTTTTCGGTATGCCTGCACATTCCTAAGAAAGTCTATATGGGTACATCGTCAAGATTGATAATAGCTCCAAGTTCTCTTGCCTTCACATATTCTTCAGCAGGGTAACATTTGACGAGAACATAATATTTTCGCCTGTAATCCCACTAGGCCTCGCTCATCATAAGTTCTGTAAGCGAGGAGCAGTCCGTTCCACATCCCTCTTCCTTTAGGATTTTTAATATATATGGATTAGGAGTTGCCTTTTACTGCAAAATACTCCTTAAATCCCTTATTCCAGCTAAAAAGCCTTCTTTAAGTTCCTTTGCATCTCTCTCTAATTCCTTTTCATCATATATGTGAAAAAGGAGTTGGATAGGTTTTAACTATTTCTTTAACTTCATCAAGTGTTACAAACGGTATTTTTCATAAGACCTCCAATCGGTATACTTGTATACAATATCTATATAATTATTATAACTGAGGCTGTTTGTCAACTTCATTATGCCATTTTTACCTTTTCTTTAGTTGTTGAAATGAAAAATAAGTATGCTCCCTATAATTGCTATCACAGAGCCCTATTATCATCATTCCATTGGTTCCGCATATATCTATAAGTACACTCCAAGCAAAGATGCAACTACAATTCCAAGAGTGTTGGACATCGTCATATAGGCCTGCCCTTTACTCTGTCACATTCTTCTACAAATCCTGATTTGCATAGTAAAACTGTTTGCAACCACAAAAGGTCGCAAATCAAAAAAGCTGTAAAACCTGAACTACATATAAACTAATCACATTAGGAACAATTAAGTGAAAATTATCTCTAACATAATTCCGATACTTCCCACTCTTACCCAGGTGCTGCTGTCCTCCTTGCAACCAAAAATGCAAATCCGAACATAACAGGTATTTCAAATACAGCGGCAAGCGCAAGACAGACTCCATATTCATATGAGTTCCACACTTAGCACCACTATCTGATATAAAAATGTATTGATAAGATTATGTCCTGACATAGGCACAGATGGCTCAACTAAAGAACAGTGCTATACTTTTAGGATATTTAGCTCAAAAACGAGCTTTGCGGGCGTGATATGTTATTTGGTTTCACATCAACGACTCTCTCAGCCTTTTTAAATGGGAATAGCAGTGTACCTGCTAAGAGAACGGAGGCTGACAACATAGTTGCTATAGGAACTATGCTTAAATCAGTGCCTTTCAAAGACCCCCATTGAATTGACTAGGATTGCGTATGCCATTGATGCAGTTCCTCTAGCCATACCATAGTTAATATTCTTCCCCTGGTTCATCATTTCCATAACGCGCAGTTGGTAAGCGGTACCATTAACTGCATTATTGCTATCAGTGCACCAAATATTATCCCTGCCGCTAAGAAGTTGTTTCCAATCACAAGGAGGATTCCTGCCAAAAACAACCTGTAAACCTGCAATCATGATAAGCAGAGCCTTGACTGATTTACTTTTTCTTTATCCGCATAGGAAGATATCATAGCTTGAAGGATTGCAGAGATTATACAACTAAGACCCCGAAATTATACCCACTTCCGTATTCGAAAACTTCTTAGCCAGCAAAAACACTGATGTATACCCCATAAGGGGAGCATACATCGCCCACATACTCAATCTGTACAAAAATATAATTTATTGTTGGGTTCTCTTTCATTTTTGCACCTAAAGTCCTTATTATTTATTTCCCCTTTAATTCCTGCATCCCCTAAAAATATTCATAACCTTTACCGCACTATGATAAAGCAAAAACTTTATTAGCAATTGTTATTTAAATTATCCTTTTGTTTTTAGATATAAAAATCCATCGGCAAGCTTTTAATCTTTTTAGTTTATATCTCGAGAATTGGTACATCACCTACCTTTTACAAGCCTCTTAAAAACCTCTCCTCTTTCCTCAAAGTTCTTAAATATACTGTAGCTTGCAGCAGCGAGGACTCATAATACAGGATCTTCCCTTTGTGGGTAAGTTTTTTAGCAAGTCTTACCGCCTCTTCAAGGTTATCCACCAAATGCAGCCTTTCAGAGTTATTAAGTTCCATGTAACCCATTTTTATTTCTTCTAATCCTTGCACCTGTAGTTTCCATAAGGATAATATTAGATACGGTTGAGACTTCAAGATAGCTAATAAGCGGCTCATAGTCTATCCCCCTGTCCATCCCCCTATAATGATGGTATCAGTGTCTTTTATGGTATTCATTGCCTCTATGGCTGTGGCAGGTATTGTAGAAATCGAATCATCATAGAACTTAATCCCATTTATATTTCCTACAAATTCAAGGCGGTGAGGGAGGGCTTTATATGTAGAAAGTGCATTTTCAAAACCTTCACACTCACTCCAAGGTCGGTGCATACAGCAAAGGCTGCCGCTATGTCAAAAGAAGTTATGAAATCCTTTTAAGGCTATTTCATCTTCCTTTATACCAAAGGTATAGGGTCTTATGAGAAACAAAGTCTCCTTCTACAAAATGTAGTAACATATTCATCATTTTCAAACTTCTTATCATCTCTGTTAAAATCATAGATTACAGTAAGTTCAGCCTTTGTCCCTCCTTTTTGGTATAACTCCGGTTCCACAGTAAAGCCTGTCTCCCTCTTTTTGATTTTTTTGTAAATGTTTTTCTTTCGAAGCCCTGTATTTTTCAAAGCTCCATAATGGTCAAGATGTTCAGGAAAAACATTGAGGTAGACGGCAATATGTGGGTGAATAACTGCCGTATTCAAGCTGGTGGCAGGATAAAGTTCAAAGACTATCTTGGTATCTTCCTTTTATCTCATCTATAAGTCCAAAAGGCAGGAATACCTATATTTCCAAAAGAGTATCAAAGCCGTTTTCCTTTAAGTTCGTGGTAAATAAGGGTTGTGGTGTACTCTTTCCCTTGGTACCTGTCACTCCTATAGTCTGACTTCCATACACCTTAAGAAAATACTGTGTCTGTGAAGTAATCAAGGCTTTATATTCATAAAAAGGCTTTAGGGAAGGACTACTCCCGGGACTCTTAAAGACTATATCGAACTCGTCTAAGTGAGACAGATAGTCCTCTCCTGTTATTGTACTTATATCGAGGTTCTTGCTTCCTGCTTTAGTGACTATATCCTTGCTTCCTCAATATTTATATCATTCTGATCCGCAATGACAAGTTTTCACTCACTCCTCCTGCCCTTGCCACCGCCTCAAGGTTTAGCTTTCCTTCTCTCCAAATCCCAGAATGAGTACTTTTTCCTGATATTTCTTCTCTTAATTCTTTAATAAGTTTATTTTCCATCTTATGCCTCTTTACCTGCTATTATTTTTTTATTTTAACAGCCATCAGCTGGCTGTCCTTAACTGCCACCATCCTATGTGCCACATTTGAAGAGTATTTCAACAAGTTCAAGGCTTTTTAGGGTAATAGCCTCATCTGTCATAAGTAAAAATTTCACCTTCTATTACAAAGATTAAAATTTCCGCCTCATTTTTTTATACTCTGGCACCTCGTTGCCGGCTTTCAAAGATAAATGTACTATCTCATATTTATCTTGACTTGTTACAATCCTGCCAAGCAAGGTATCAGGATCTAAAAAGTGCTTTTTCCATAAAATATTCTCCTATTTTTCATTAAGCTAATCTTCATTATTTAGCTAATCTTCATTATTTAGAAACCTGTAATGCCCCACTATATCCTCGTAGGGGCAAGTACATCTTCTTCGTATCTAAGCTGCCAGGGATCGTTATGATGGATAATGTAAGGCACTCCCGTTCTTATTTCTTCTGTCCGACACCAAAAGCAATGTGTTTCTTAAATACAACGATATCTCCACCCTTCCATTCTTCTATCTTGTTTACATCAGTAGTAAGAACCTCTGCATTATTATCAAAAATATGCTTTTAAGTTTCTTACTCTTCTAAAAGTCTATATTGGAATCAGGTTTATCTATATTGTAGTTCTTTATATTCTTTGCAATATCATCATCTACAAGCTTTTTGCAAGTCATAGCCTCGCTGCGAGAAAACCTCTTGCAACCACATCTGTACATACACCATAGTTATCAGTTGGATAGCCTCCCTCATAATACTTACTTTTATATTTTGGTCTGGTTTCACATATGCTAAGGTCCCAATAAGTATATCACTTTGGTCATCTATTGTGTCGCCATCTTTATCTGAAGAACTTATATACTTTGTAACAGTGCCTCGATATTTATTTTCAAGTCTTTTTGCTGAAGTATGTTGATATCTTAACAGCATATATATTCCTATACCTAATATTATTATTAACATAAAAATTAGGCAAAAGAGCTAAAATTTTTATTTTATTATTTTTCATAACCACCTTAATAACTTTCATAAATAAGTGTGTTCTTGCACACAACTCATATGTGAGTGATGCCGTAGGATAAACTACTTCCATATACTGCACATCCTCTGAAATATCTTTTTATCCGCAGGGAATTTTTGAAAAATCTCCCATCTGATAAAATAGAGGCACCTGCCTTAATTACATTAAAACAGATGCCTTTTATAAAACAATTACTACCTATCAACATCTATAGGCTTGTGTTTCAGCACCGGAGCCATCATTTTTCAAGCTAAAACCAGTATAAATATCAAATTAAAGCAAGCCGCCTATAGCCACAAAAAGAGAGCAAATACAACTGCAACTATAGTCATCAGCTTTAATAAGGATATTAATGAGAGGACCTGAGGTATCTTTTGAAAGGATCTCCCACTGTATCGCCTACCACTGCTGCCTTGTGTGGCTCACTTCCCTTTCCTCCAAAATGTCCCTCTTCTATATATTTCTTAGCATTGTCCCAAGCACCGCCGGCATTACTCATCTATGATTGCAAAGAAGTACACCTGACGAAAGGGCTCCTGCAAGCATACCACCCAGAGCCTCAGTTCCCATAACTATACCCACAGCAAGAGGTGCAGCTATACCATAAGTCCCGAGTATCATCTCTTTAAGTGCAGCCTTAGTTGATATATCTACGCATTTTGCATAATCAGGCTTAGACTTGCCCTCCATTATGCCCTTATCTTCTCTAAACTGCCTTCTCACTTCCTCTATCATATCATTTGCAGCCCTGCCCACAGAATTCATGGTCATAGCTGAGAAGAGGAAAGGAAGCATAGCTCCTATAAAAGAGGCCTGCTATCACAAGAGGATCAAGGAGGCTTATAGGACTCAAGCTTTGCCACCTGCGAATAGGATGCAAAAGAGTGCAAGTGCTGTAAGTGCTGCCAGATCCAATGGCAAATCCCTTACCTATAGCTGCTGTGGTATTGCCTACAGCATCAAGTTTGTCTGTTATCTCTCTTACCTCGTGAGGAAGCTCACACATTTCAGCTATACTCGCCCGCATTGTCTGAAACAGGACCGTAAGCGTCTACCGCTACTGTCATAGCCGTGGTCGAGAGCATACCTACGGCTGCAAGCGCAATACCGTAAAGTCCTGCAAATGCATTGGCAACAAGAATACCTGCTGCAACGCAGATAATAGCCAAAGTGTAGACATCACGCCTACGCCAAGTCCTGATATAATCGTAGTAGCTGAACCCTGTCTGTGACTGTTCTGCTATCTTTTTAACATGCTTATAATCTCCAGAGGTATATATCTCAGTAAGTTTTCCTACTGGCTATGCCAACTAGAGTCCTGCAATTATAGCTATGGCAGGATTGTAGGCAGTAAACATCTTACTCATTAAAATGAAGCAATGATAACTATGATACCACTCACATAGGTTCCTGCATTAAGTGCTGACGCAGGGTTGCCCCTTCTTTTGCCTTACGAACATAATGCCAGGATTGAGCAGATTGTCCTATAGCTGATAGAAGTAATGGGAACAGTGAGCCCATATAAGGGTCAAGAGCAAATTCTGCTCCTATCTGCGGTGTAATCTTTGGAATAACTACAGCTAAGGTAATAGCTGAAATGATTGAGCCTACATAGGATTCAAAAAGGTCTGAGCCCATCTCCTGCAACATCACCTACTTGTCGCCTACATTATCTGCAACTAACTGCAGGTTTCTACGGATCATCCTCCGGGGATACTGCCTCCACCTTACCTGCAAGGTCTGCTCACATCTGCTGCCTTGGTATGCAGATGCCACCGCCTACTCGTCCAAAAGTGCCATGGATGATGCACCAGGTCCAAAGCCTGTGATTACATCTGCTGCATCTACTCCCATTGCCACAAAGATTACTCAAGTCCAAAGAGTCAAGTCCTGTTACACAGAGGTCCCATAACAGCACCTGAACGGAGGAGGCTGCCTTAAGAGCCTTTAACCATACCCCCATCTTTAGCTGCATTGGCAGTTCTTACATTTCCTTTTTGTTGCTACTGTCATACCAAAGTAGCCTGCAAGCACTGAAAGCAGTGCACCTACTACATAAAGTACAGCTAAACCCAGCTGTTAAGCAGCACTCCGATAAGCACGAAAGTACAACGACAACTATAACCATAGTTTTGTACTCTCGTTTGAGAAAATGCCATCAGCTCCCTCGTGGATATATCCGGACATTTTCCTTCATCCTATCCGTTCCGCTGTCCAGCACTCCTATCCATTTTGCCAGACCAAAGGCAAAACAAGTAATCACCGCACAAATTTGGTCACTGAAATTAAAGTTCCCATTCACATGTACCCTCCTCATACATAAAGTTAATGTGCTAATTATCTTCGGTTAGCTTTTTAAATTTTTAGTATGTTTTTAACTAAAGCAAGGCATTTATAGATATTTATGATAAATATGTATAAAAATTTATATACTTCGTTATATATTTAACATTTTTGATATTTTTGTCAGTTTTATAAATCTTATCTAGTGATTATGCTAATTTTTGCAACTGTCTATTTTATCTCAACCTTCCTTTTCTCTTTCCTTAAATAAAATTAGGAAGGATCAACTCTGTCCTTCCCAAAAATAGATCTCGTATACATTTTTACACACTCTGGCTACAGCTCTTGCCCTTCATTTCTATAGTTTTTGCACTAATATCTGTTTCAAAAACTTCTTCATAGCCTCTTCAAGGTATATAGTGTCCTTCCACTCCGCCACTTTCATATGGAGATGCACAGCCCACTGTGCCATACCTATGTCCACCGCATTTAATGATACCTGAGCATTGGAAATATTGCCCAGAGTAGAACCACCGGCAACGTCCGAACGATTTGTAAATGTCTGCACCGGAACCCCGCTTCATCGCAAATGTCTCTAAATACTGCTCCTGATACAGCATCTGTGGTGTATTTCTGGTTTGCATTATATTTAATAACCACTCCTTATTGACCATAGGTACTATTGCAGGATCTGCCTTCTCTGTATAATTTGGATGCACAGAATGAGCATTGTCAGCTGATACCATGAAGCTTCTTGCCACTGCCTGAAATAGCTTTCTTCATCTCCTCCGAGAGCCCTGTTTACACGCATAAGTACATCCTTTAGGAAGGTGAGATGCCGCTCCTGCTTAGTACCTGAGCCTACCTCTTCATTGTCAAATACACAGTGAAGACAATATTTCTCTCTTATTTTCAGCCTCTATCAGACTCTCTGCCTGCAAATACACTGAAGATCATCTAATCTTCCTGCTGCTATAAATTCGTTATCAGCACCCCATATAGTCCCCTTCATCCTATTTAGTGAGAAAGATCTGTATCAAGGATGGCCTCTTTAGATACATTAAGTTCCTGGCAATTATGTCTTGCAGGGTTATCTCCTGAACCAAAGTTCTGCAAATATAGGCTCTGCATCTGTCTGAGCATTATATTTGTAGCCTTCATTTGCTTCACGATTCATATGAGTTGCAAGTGTTGGCATCATCATATCCCTATCTCATATAGGGAAGATGTTCTTCAATCTTTTCACCATTTTTAATCATACCCTGCCTGCTATGCCAAGCGACCTGTCAAACCATAGGCGCCATCAGCTACCGCCATACTTTTCTACATTTAATTTTGCTAAAAGTTCTTTTCTCACATTTATCTCTGCATTGGCCTTTAATTTTAAATATGGGTGAGTCACTCATGGGTCGCAGTTATATTAAAGCCCTTAAAAATCTTTTTCAGGTATCTTAAATGCAGCAATAGAAGAATTATTGCGTGTTACATAATACCCCCACCCTTTTTACCTCAAATTTTTCCTTTTCAACAGCCGCTTAAATCCTGCTTTTTCATACATTTTTTGCGAGTGCGGCTACTACGATGAAAAAGGGCTTCGGTTTGTATCAAGAAAAACTTATAAGTCTTTTTGAAGTTTCAGCATATTTATCCATAATCTTTCCTTTCATATGACACATATATATTTTATCAAACACTCTCCTTCAAGGTCTGTATTCAATGCAGAATATTATATAGATTACATCTGTGGTTTTTATAACATATCTTAAACTTATTATTAAATATTTTTGTTTTATCTTGAAAATATCTGCATACTTGATATGCTTATAATAGTTTAGCATCACACTGATTGCTAATATTACAAAAGTGAGGTATCCATATGAAAATAAAAAGTTATTTTTGTTTTCTAATTATATCCTGCCTTATACTGCCTATTACCTCCTGTTCAAACAATGTCCCAAGGCTGCTGTTAGAAGATGCTGAAATAACTCTTTGGACCTATCCCATAGGTGATTGGGAAATAAAACCGTTGTAAATAAACTCATAAAGAGCTTTAATGAAGTTCACCCCGATATTTCCGTAAAGGTAAAAATATCTGGACTATACTCGAGGAGATAACGAAGTCGAAAGAGGCTGTCAGGTCCGGAAAAACACCGGATATTATACTTGAAGGTCCCGAAAGGCTTGTAGCTAACTGGGGAAGGCGCGGACTCATGGTAGATTTATCAGATCTCGCACTGATGACTCCAAGGATATACGAAAATGTGGCGGTCGCTGCCGTACATTCGATGGTAAAATATTACGAGTATCCACTTCTATGATGGCAACTCATTGTATGGCTATAAACAAACGGATATTTGAAGAGGCTGATGCACTTAAATATCTAAACCTCACAAACTATACCTGGACAACCGAGAATTTCTTTAGGGCTGTTGATGCTGTGTAGAAGCGGACACAAGAATATACTAAGCATATACTGTAAAAACAAGAGCGGTGACCAAGGCAGCAGAGCCCTGATAACTAATCTGTACGGCGGCACTTATACAGATAAATCTCATCTGTCATATACAATAGATCTCCATATAACAGCCATCAGCTTCCCTAATCTCAAAGTTACGGCTATTTCCATCGACCCCACATTGAGCAGTGCCGATGAAATCAACAAATTCCGTCATGGAGAACTGGCAGTTTCTATCTGTTGGAATCCTTCTTATCATACAGATACTCAATAGGTCCCTGCCGGAAAAACAAGCACAGGATGAGATAATACCAATGCATCTTTCCTTCTCTAGTGGTGCTTCAAAGCTTGCCGGCGGTATCTGGGGTTTTGGTATTGATAATAAGGATAAAACAAGATAAAAGCCGCCAAAATATTTATCGACTATATGGCCAAATGATGAAGACGGGAGTTAGGGCTGCAGTTAAGGCAAGTCCATGTCTTTCCTGTCCACAAAGAATTAACCAATGTCTACTCAGGTTCTAAAACAGGTAAGGACTATGACTTTTTCCAGGTCTTTCATGTTGTCTATGAGACTCATTACCAGGTGACTCCAGGCTGGCACTGAAGTCCGTTCCTGTGGTATGAAACCCTTTCAAGGCATAGCCGGAGGAAATGATATAAGGACCTCTCTTGTGATTGCAATTCAAAAAGCTAATACAATAGCTAATCAGGTCAAAGCTGAAATGAATAAACAAGATTGACAAAAAGAACCTCAATCCATAAGACTGAGGTTCTTTTTATATTGATTGAATATTAAATCTCCTTACCGTCAATTATCATGCGGCTCTTCCTTTATTCCAAAGTAAAAACCTTATCTAAAGATGTGATTATTGCTCTTTTTCTACACCTGTAGTTACAAAGTCTACAGCTGCCTCCATTTTAGCAAGATCAAGTCCCTTCTCAAAATTTCCTTCTTCCATATACTTTCTTGCATCTGCAACCGAAATCTTTGATAAAGGCACTCATCGGACTTCCCTTATGTACAATTAGATTATCCTTGTTCGTAACAAAAATTATCTCGTCAGCTCCTAACATCTGAGCCAATCTTGCCGCTGTAAAAATCTTTTCTATGATGGCACTTGCTCCTTTTTAAGGCAGTTCCCTGCTGCATTACAGGTATTCCACCACCTCCGCAGGGCAATTACAACCTGGTCAGCATCCGAAAGGACTTTAATAGCATCTATTTCATAGATATCACTGGTTTGGAGAAGGAATCACCCTTCTAAATCCCTTTTTCTTCCTCTACTACAAAATTTCCTTTATTAACCTCGGCATCTGCCTCATCACGGTTCATATATCTTCCGATTACCTTGGTTGGATTGGTAAATGCCCTATCAAAGGATCAACTCTCACCTGAGTAATAATTGTAGAAACAGTTTTGTATATGCCCCTGTTAAGCAGAGCCTCTCTTATGCTGTTTTGCAAATCATAGCCTATATAACCCTGACTCAAAGCTCCGCAGACCGACATAGGGGCTACGGAAAACTCAGGTTCAAGCCTTGAATATTCTGTCATAGCAGTGTGAAGCATTCCTATCTGTTCCCCATTACTAGTGTCACCCACAACTCTATAGCCTGCAAGTATTATGTCAGCTATCTTTTCAGCGGCTTCCTTTACATTTTCCTTCTGCTTTGGGATAGTCTTACCAAAAGCATTACGCCCAAGTGCTACAACCACCAACTTCTTCTCATTATCCATATTCCCCTCCAAACAAAACAATTCAACTACATAGATATGTCCCTACTTATTAAGAGATAAATGTGACAATACCTTCATAAGTGCAGTAAGCACAACAAGAGCAGGATGCTGTCAAGCGGTATCATAATCAAATATAAGCCTCACAGACATAAGTTCCATAAATGCCTGTCCTTTCTCAAATGCCATAATATAGGTTGTAAGGTATGCATTGATAAATATTTTTCACTAAACTCTGTGCAAATATTATTCTCATAAGACTAACAGGTTTATTGTGAAAGTATGGTACCAAATACAAGACCTGCAAGCACAGTTACTGCTAGTATACGCCAGATTGAATGTTCCATTAGGCTTTATCATAAACTTGACTATGTCCATAGCTCCACTGTAAACCATACCTACTATAAGCTCCAAACATAAAATCTACAATTCTATTTGGAATCCAGGCATAGGTTATGGAAAACGGTCCCAAAATGTATGGACGCAAACATACCAAGAATGATACTTAAAAGCTCCCATAAGTCCACATAAAAATAATCGTGTGAAGATTCTTAGATTCTTTTTGCTGATGTACCCAGAGTTTTTAGGCAGTGCAGCTATCTCTTTTTACAAGATTAGCAGGAAAAATCAGCCATTCCTTAAGTTCTGATAAAATAAAATTTCTCTAGTTACTTCTTTTTCGTGCGTCATTTTAACCTCCTTTGCAGTTATCCTTACACAAAAGAGTAAAATGCAGATTACTCTAATGTAACAGCGGGATGCGAAAATCTCACCGCGAGCCTTATACTCTTCGTTATGCCGCAACTCCCCGTCCAACATACACTTTACGCTAGATTTTCACTCTGCCTTAAAAATATTTATTTATATCAGTCTTTGCCTGATATATAGCTTAGAGTATAAAATAGATGGCAACCTCTGTCAAGCAGCCCCTACCGGCAGACTTTTCTACCAAACAAGGACCTCTGAAGTGCGTCTTCAGGGCTCGAACCCTGGACACCCCTCGATTAAGAGTCAGGTGCTCTACCAGCTGAGCTAAAGACGCTTACATTTATTTGTTGAACGCAAGGAACATTATACATCAAATAAATGTAAAATGCAAGAAAAAGTTTTTAAAATATATACTATTTTAAGTTTGTCTTTGATTTATGTGTATATTTTAACCAAGGTCTTATATGTAAAACCGGCTTAATCCTCTTTACCCGCAATTCTCTAAAAAGCACTCACCATTCCCGCATTCATTTTCAAGCACTCCCCCTAGTTACTTCAGCCTTATGATTAAACCTATCCTCCTCAAGGAGATTAAATATAGAGCCTGCGCAGCCTGCCTTTTTATTCATTGCCCCTATGACAACCCTTTTAATTCTGGACTGTACTATGGCTCCGGCACACATCTGACAGGGGTTCAAGGGTTACATAGAGTACATTCCTCTAACCTCCAGTCACCTATGCAAGCCTTCTTTATAGCCATCATCTCAAAGCATAGAGCTAGTGAGGTATGGTCTGTATTCCTTCTAATATACCCCTTGCAATAATCTTCTCGTTCAAAAACTATAACACAGCCTATTGGTACTTCTTCTAATTTTTCTTTGCCTTTTTCAGCCTGTTTCAATGCCTGTTTCATCCATTTTTCATCTACCGTCATCTTATCCTCTTTCTGTTGATAATGCCTTCTTTCAAAAATATATCTTTTTACTCTTTATTTATACAAAATTCTTCATAAGATATTACAAATAATTTGGATTTATATATTGACTATTAGCCAAATATCAGATAAAGTTTAGAAACAATATATTTCAGTTAAACTTTAGTGTCAAAATGTATATGTTTACATTTTTATTTTTGACCTTTTTATTATCAACTCTTATTATAGGATAGGTGATTTTTGATGAAAATTGCAATAATTACAGACAGTAATGCCGGAATATCTCAGGAAAGAGCAAAAGAATTAGGAATGTTCTGTGCAGCCTTCCTCCATATAAATGATAATCTTCAATTTGAAGATATTACAATGACGCATAGAGGGGAATTTTATAAAAGCACTTCGAGGATGATAATACAGATGTGAAAACTTCAATGCCATCTCCCGGAGACATGACAGATGACCTGGGATGAACTCTAAAACCCACGAACAGAGGGTTTTTCATCCTCTCTCAAGCGAGCTTTCGGGAACCTATTCAACTCAGCCATGCTTGCTGAGGATTATGACAGCAAGGTCAGGTAGTAGATAATAAGAGAGTGTCTGTAACCCAGTATTGGTCTATACTTGATGCCCTTGAACTTGTAAAAATGGGTAAAAATGCCAAGGAAATCAAGGAATATCTTGAAAAAACTGCTGACCGTTCCACTATCTATCTTTCACTTGATACTCTTAAAGTACCTGAAAAAGGCGGACGCATTACTCCTGCTGCTGCTGCCATTGGAACTCTGCTTAACTTAAAGCCGGTGCTTCAAATCAAGGTGATAAGCTGGATGCTTATTCAAAGAGTGCAGGGGTAGGCACAGGCTAAGAAGACCATGATAGAAGCCATCAAAAAGATATGGAGGGACGATTTGAAGAAGCTGTTAAAAAGCACAATCTTCATCTTGCCCTTGCCTATGGTGCAGATCTTGAGGATGGTTTGGCTTGGAAAAATGAAGTGGAAGAGATTTTCCCTGAGTAGAAATTACTCTCCACCCTCTTTCACTAGCTGCAGCCTGCCATATAGGACCCGGTGTACTGGCTATTACCTGCTGTGAGTTGGATCTACATTACTCACAATTCACGGGAGTTTTAAAAATATTGGCAGAGAAAACAATTATATTAAAGTCGACTAAACACGGTAAATTAGCTGTAATAAATCTATAAAGAGGCTGTCACATTAGGATAAAAAGTTTTCCTTATGTGCAGCCTCTTTTTATCTTACTGTTTTATATCTGCTTAGTCCACAGACAGAACTTTAGGACTGGTTTTTCATTACACAGCCATTTCATATATCTTCCTTATATCATTTTCATCCAATCTCCTAAGCAGGCCTATCTTTCTGCTGTGATTAGAGGTACATTCTCTAACTATGTCTGCTATTTCTTCTTTCAGATGGCTTGTGTCCCAAAAGTTCAGTAAGAGTTAGAGGCATTCCTGTAGACCTAAAGAACTCCTCTGTCTTTTGATATGCAGTTAGAGCCACCGCTTTGCTCATCTCCGGAAAGTCCGAATACTCTTGCTCCATAGTCAGCAAATCTTGCTATATCGGTTTCCATTACATATCTTGCCCAGCTTCCCCATACAGCTGTAAGTGTAGCACCGTGTGTTGAATCGTAGATAGCTGAGATAGCCATTCCAAGCTGATGGTTGGACCAGTCTACCATCTGCGCCAAGACCTGCTAAGCCCTATATGGGATATACTTCCTGACCATGATTTCGCTCATTTGCCTCGTAGTCTGTAGGTTCTTATATCCTATAACACCGTATTTAATTATATTTCTCATAGTCCAAGACAATCTCATCTGTCAAATGGTTTTCCCTTGTACTAGTAAAGAACCTCTCGGATGTATGCATATAGATATCGGCAACACCTGCACCCTATCTCGCCATTTTGGAAGTGTCATAGTCAGTTCAGATTCATAATGGCAAACTTTTGGCATTGAAGTCTGTTGTAATTCCCTCTTAGTAGGCTTATCCACTTCGTCATTGGTTATTACCGCTGAATTGCTGGTTTCACTTCCCTGCTGCGGATATGGTAAGTACACTTCCCATATTACAGGCTTTTTCCTACCTTTGCCTTACCTAACCAGTGGTCCATACATCTATATCCCAGGAGTAGCTATTCCGTGAGCTGCGGCCTTTGGCCGTATCAAGCACGCTTCCTCCTCCTATAGCCAGATAGAAGTCAGCCTTATATTCAAGTCCTGTCTTTTATTATCTCCCTCACCTTTGGAAAAGAAGTGGATTTGGCACGACTCCACCTATAGAAAGATATGCTATCTTTTGTTATCAGCCAGATCTATCTTACTTAGAAGACCATTTTTAGGACTGAATTTCCTCCATATACGATTAAAACCCTTGTTCGCCGCATTCCTTCTACAAGCTCAGCCGTCCTTTTCCTCAGTGTCCTTGCCAAAGACAATTTTTGTTGGCGAATAATACTCAAACTTTAACATAAGCTTCTCCTTTCAAATTATTTATGAATACTTTCAGTTCTTCCAAAATATAAAAATCGCTAATTCTTTACAAAACCTGCCGTTTACTCATACTCTTGGCTCTTGTATTATTCTACCATTTCTATGGCAATTATTCTATAAATTATAAAAATAATATCACCCTTTAAAAATAAAGTATCCACTTTTTCTCTTATAACTTGATTTTCCTGTAAAAATAGCTTAACATTAGTCTTTGCGAACATTATGAATATTTAAGAAAGGAAGAAAATGATAGATGAAATTTAGTGAAATGCCTTATAAAAAGAGCTGATATTGAAGAAGCTAAAGCAGACTTTGCAAAAACTTATGGCAGATTTTGACAATGCAAAATCCGGTGAGGAAACTAGTTTGAAGTTCATAAAAATATTATAAAACTGAAAACCACATATACACGCAGATGACACTTGCAGAGATTCGTCATTCCATAGATGTGACAGATGAATTTTTACAGCAGGAAAATGACTATTATGACGAGAATGGTCCCGTACTTCGGTCATTACTTGTTGAATATGGCAAGGAAACTCTATAATTCTGAATACCGCAGCTTTTTGAAAGCAAAATAGGAAAAGGTGGCTTTTAAAACCTTGAACTTGCAATGAAGTCAGTAGATGATAGGTTGTACCCTCTGATGCAGGAGGAAAATGCCCTTACAAGCCGTTGTGACAAGCTTCTTGCTACTGCCAAGATAGATTGGAACGGTGAGACCCTCAAATCTTTCACTTATGACTCCATACCTCAACAACTCTGACAGAAAAATCCGTGATAGAGGCTTGGAAAAAATACACTGAATTTTTAACAGCAATAAAGGAAGAACTTGATGATATCTATGACCAGCTTGTAAAGAACAGAACAGCCCAGGCTGAAAAGCTTTGATATGAGAACTTTCATTCAGCTTGGCTACTATAGGATGAACTGTAACTGCTGGCAGGGAGGATGTAAAGCGCTTTCAGAGAGCAGGTTAAGCGTGACTTTGTTCCATTTGCGGAGAAAATTACACGACAGGCGCAGAATGAGACTCGACCTTGATAAGCTTCATTTTTGAGGACGAGGGTGTATACTTCAACAACGGAAACCCTGCACCTATCGGCACTCGATGATATCCTTGCCGCAGGCAGAAAGATGTATAATGAGCTTTCACCTGAGACAGCTAAGTTCATCAACTTTATGTGATAATGAGCTTTTGATGTGCTTGGAAGAAAGACTAGCAGACAGGTGGATATATGACCTATCTTCCTGATTATAAGTCACCTTTATATTTGCAAACTTCAATGGAACCGCTGATGATGCAGATGTTATGACTCACGAGTGCGGACATGCCTTCCAGGGGCTTCTGTATGGTGGATGATCCTATCATTGAGCACAGCGAAATCACTCATGGAGACAGCTGAGACACATTCGATGTCATGGAATTCTTTACTGAGCCTTGGATGGAGCTTTTCTTTGGCAAGAGAAAGCAGGACTACATAGATATGCACCTTGAGTCATCTGCAGCCTTCATTCCTTACGGAACTATGGTTGATGAATTCCAAGATATTGCTTACACCAATCCGGGACTTTCTCCAAAGCAGCGTAATGAGATGTGGAGAGAGCTTGAGATGCAGTACAAGCCTCATCTTGACTATCTCAGGAAATGAATATTACAGTACAGGCGGTTTCTGGCAGAAGCAGCGCCACATCTATGACAGCCCATTCTACTACATAGACTATGTACTGGCACAGACCAACGCCTTCCAGTACAAGGTAATGATGGACAATGACTATAAGGCTGCATGGAAGAGCTATCTTAAGCTTTGCAACCTCGGTGCAAAGGACTTCTTTACAGAATCTTGTGGCTCAGGTTGGTCTTTAGAACCCATTTGAGGATGGCACTCTTAAGGAAATGGTTGACAAGCTTCAGGAGTTTTAAAATTATAAAGATTAATTTATTTATTATAAGGAGGGTGAGTTCATGCACAGTTTTTGAGAGCAGCCGGTTTCTCAAATATAGCTTCAAGAAAAGAATTAGATAAAGTTCTGGGACTTGTCATGAGCTCGCCCAACCCATGATAAATTTGCATTTTCATCAGATAGAAATCATAAATTGTTGAAAAGAGCTTAGATTTTTCAGATAGAATGGGCATTACCATCAGAGCGAATATGACGAAAAGGGATTTTTCCATCTTGAACATTATTATCCATATCTTATAGATCGGAAACCCTGCTGCTACGAAGAAGTGTCTGTGTACCAGCGGATAGATACGGATGCTTATACTGCTATGTGTGATGATTTACATTTTGGAACTTCTTTAATATTTTTATTTACAGAATTCAATAGATTACCTTTTCAGTGAAAGAATATATGAATAGTAAAAAGAACTTCCATTGACGCTTTCGGACTTTCGTCTCTGGAAAGATACTGCTTCCTATCAACAAAACTGATGAGCAGGTAAGGGCTACAGAATGAAATTCCCTACGCCATGACACCTACTTATGGCTGCTAAAGAGGGTAATGAAGAAGCCATCAATACCCTTACTCTGATGGACTTTTGACACCTATTCAATGATATCAAGGCGAATACTACTGAAGATGTCTATAGTATAGTTGAAACAAGCTTTTATTCCCTTTTGGGTTCTGAATCAGATAATTATACAATTTTAGGGATAATTAAAGAAGTAATACCACATATAAACAGTTTTACCAGTGAAACCTGTACTGAAATGCTTGTAAACTGTAATGGTTTTTGATTTTTATATAGGCATAAATGACAATGATTTGCTAGGGGAGCCCTAGTTGGACGCCGTTTCAAAGGGAAATCTGGCTCAGGGAACTGTTGAATTCGAAAAACTTTAAGCTTCAATTTAATGCCATCAACAGATTTAACAAATAATCTTTTAAAATTAGAGAGGATGTATTATTAAATGAATAACGAAAATAATCAGGAAAATAGCCGTGACCCGTTTGGCAGGGATAACGAAAGAAGTTCCTTTTCAGGTAAACTTGGCTATGTACTAGCTGTAGCAGGTTCTGCCGATACGTCCTGGAAATATCTGGCGTTTCCCTTTATCTTGCAGCAAAAATACGGTGGAGTATCTTCCTACTTGTATATCTTATCCTTATGCTCACATTCGGATATGTACTTATTGTCTCCGAGACAACTCTTGGAAGGCTTACCAGAAAAGAGCCCTGTAGGGTGCCTTTTAAGTAATTTGAAATCTTTCCTTTTTAAGATTGGAGGTTGGGTAAATGCCATCATTCCTATGCTCATCATCCTTATTACAGCGTAATCGGTGGTGGGTATTTAAGTACTTATTTGAGTATCTTCGTGGAAGCACTAGATGCTCTTGCAGAAACAACTATTTTACAGGCTTCATTACAGCAGGTGCAAGTGTGGAAGTTTGTTTCTTATCTTCACGCTTGGTACTTCTTATAATTGTTGCAGGTGTTGAACATGGTATAGAGAAGGTTTCAAAGATGATGATGTCTGTACTTGTTATACTTTGCAATCGTAGTTTCAACTCTACTCAGTAACAAGGCTAGGGAGCCCTTGAGGGTGTGAAAGTGCTTCCTCATCCCTAACTTTAAGAATTTCTCATGGATGACTATAGTTGCTGCAATGGGACAGATGTTTTACTCCCTTTTCCATAGCTATGGGTATTCTCTACACCCATGACTCATAGATGAAGAAAGATGTAGACATAGAGCAGTCTACTCTCAAATAGAGATTTTTGATACAGCTATTGCCTTCCTCGCAGGTCTTATGATAATACCAGCAGTATTCTCATTCTTTGATGGAGATCCTGAAAAGCTAAAGGCAGGTCCTTCCCTTATGTTCGTTACCCTTCCTAAGGTATTTGCAAGCATGGGTATGGGAAGAATCATCAGTATTGTATTCTTCCTCCTCATCTCCTTGCAGCCCTCACTAAGTGCTATTTCACTTGCTGAGTCCTGTGTATCTACCATAGAGGATCAGCTTGGCTGGAAGCGTAATATAGCGAGCGTGGTCATGGGGCATCATCATAGTGATACTTGGTTCATTCTCAGCACTAGGCTTTGGTATGCTTGACTTTGTACAGATACTTGGAATGTCAATCCTGACTTCTTCGATTTCCTTACAAATTCCCTCATGATGCCTATAGCCGCCCTCTCAACCTGTATCCTCATAGTATATGTGGTTGGAGTTGATAAGATAGTAGAAGAGGTGAAACATCATCTAGTTTAAGCGTAAAGGTCTTTACAAGTTCTTTATCAAATACCTCGCACTATCTGTATACTTGTTATTCTTGTAAGCTCGATTGCAAGTGTATTTGGACTGATTAAGTTCTAGCTTAATGATGTTGCTTCATAGGCATAAGCACAGACTTAACTGTAAAAATTAGCAGATTACAAATAAGATTAGCTTCCCCTATAGCTTTAGGGATTGCAAAAGGCTGTCATCCTAAGAATAAACTGTTCTTAGGGTGCAGCCTCTTTATATACTTTTATAAATTTTTTATATGCTCAACCAATACTCTTCCTACAAAGCTTTTGTATGTCATAGCCATATCTCTTCATTTTTCTTAACCTTTTCTCCTGATATATCTTATCCTCTGGCTATAATATATTTCTTATTCATAAAGAACTTCCATAATGCAAGGTTGGCTAATGTCATCACCACTATACCGATTAGCTGTAACCCTAAGTTTTTAAGCCAAAATATGTGTGTCCAGCCAAATACAGCAAATACAAAGAGGCTCATAAAAACATCAATAAATTATTTCCTGCACTCGCCACATCTGATTCATAAGAAAATGGCAACACCCAGGCACTTATGCGTATTATAAAACCTGTTACGAAGATAAATGACAGATAGGCAATTACCAAATCAGGTATAACTCAAAGCCATACACTCCTAACAGGATGGCTGACAGAGCCACAAAAATAGGTGTCAAATAGCGAAACAATACCACCTTAATCCCTGCCCTTATACATTGACTTAGATTCTCAATCGGAAGAATCTGATAGAACATTATGCTTTCTGCATTTTCAGTCTGTCCTATAATCATATATATAGACACAGAAGTCAGCCCTGTAAAATACAGCAGACATGTCCCCATCTTCCTTGTCTAAGATTTTTCTATAAAAGCCTGTAAATCCTTTTTCCCCTGTAATCTGTGGCAGAACCATTATTATAGGCAGAATAATACATTGATGAGCTGTGGGTGGAGCTTTAAGCTTCATATCCCTGTTTCTTGATACCTGTATCAGCATTCAGCTTCATAAAGGCATTTTCCTGCTCATCCTTTGAAAGGAGCTACACATTAGCTTTGAAAATGGTGAAAGTGATTTATTTTCATGGCTGTTTCCGTAAAGCTAGTCAGCTCTCCTTCAAACTCAGGCATAGCCTTTTTCCTGATATTACTTCAAGCAAGATGACGGTGGGGTACTGTGATTCCTGCTAGTACATATATGTACCATTGACCACCCACACCAAATAAGCTCTCCAGTATGGCGAGAGAACCAAGCTGATGGGCAAAAAAGTAAAATGGTGAAAATGTAATCTGTCCCTTTGAGAAGCCTGCTATACTTATGACTCTTGGCACAATCTGATACGAGAGTATTATCGCTATTGTCATAAATATCTGAAAGCCACTTAGTATATCCTTTAGCTTCTCTCCTGAAAATATCTTAAGAAGGAGATAGTAAATAACTCCTGCCAGGTGAAGGCAAACTACAACAATCACAATCGAAAACTAAGGTAAAAGCCAAGCCATATAGGATTCCCTTAGAAATAAAGCCTACAACCATAGAGTGGCAGCATCATAGCGGCTGCTATGGTTCCTATATATGTAGCTATATGTATGTTTTTGCGAGTGCTTATCTCATTTTCCAATTGGCAGTGCCCCATAAAATGACTTTTCTGTAGTATCTAAGAGTACAGCTGAATACTCACTGATATAGACAGAAAACAACATATGAATATAAAGCATGGCAAAGCTGATTGTATTGGCTCCAAAACATATTTGGCATCACCTGCATAGAAGCGATAAAATTCCTAAACCCATATAAACCAGGCGAGGTTAGAATCATAGATTTTTGGGCTCTTTTCCTATCTTCTTCCCATTATTTTTGCAGAACCGGAGAAACCCTTCTGCTATCCATAATTAGCTTTAGCCTTAGCATTTCCCTAATATGGCTATAGTTTTAGAGTCTCTTGCTTAAAAACACGGCTTTCACATTTATCCACCAGCTTTAGCACAAAGGGTTCTCTATTTTCATCTTCAATAGTCTCACCTCCGGTCAGTGTGTCTACAAACTTGGCTGCAAGGTCGTGTCCCTTTGTAAAAGCCTGTAAGGTCGTTGAAAATATCCTCCATACCGTCTTCCCTTACTGTTGTTTTTCAGCTCTTCAACTGTTGAATCATGCGATTCTGGCCCCATCCTTAAGAAGGATAACTCTGCTGCTCATCTGCTCACCACTTCCATAATATGAGAGGAATAAAATATAGTCTTCCCTGCTTGGTAAGTGTCTTAAGCACCTCCTTTAAACACAGCTACGCTATTTGTATCCATGCTTGCTAAGCGGCTCGTCAAGGAAGAGGATGTCGGGATTGTACAAGGCTTCCTATGATGGCTATTTTTGCTTCATACCCTAGAATAGCCTGAGATACGGGTGATGAGTGCATCATTTATCTAAATATCTCCCCAGCTCTTCCATCCTGCCTCTCAGTTGCTTAGTTCATATACAGAGGATAAAAAAGAGATATATTCTTCCCCTGTAAGGCTCTCATAGAGTGAGAGTATCTCAGGTACATAGCCTATCTTCCTTTTGTAGCTTACAGGTCTTCTTCGATATTTTTGCCAAATACCTCAATTGTACCTGTGTAGCCACCAAAAATTCCAAGCATTAGCTTGACGGTTGTGGACTTGCGCTTCCGTTTGGCTCTATAGTAGTAGCCAATGCTCTCCCCCTTCCTGCGGCAAAGCTAACATCATGCAGAACATGATGCTCTCCAAAGCTCTTATTCACATTCGTAAGTCTAGTACCCTTCCATCTAATTACCTCCCACTACAAATCGTTCATTTAATTAATTTTTATCATATAAAAATTTGATTATTTTGTAATTATTAAAATTTCTTTTCACAGTTTTATTTCATATTTAATGGAATAAAATCTACTACTACTATTTGCTAAAGAAATAAGACACTACAGAACAGTTAAACAGCGGAACCATTTTACACTTCCATCATTAAAAAGTAAGAGACCTGCTAAATCCGGATGAGCTTATATCAGATACTTACTAACCTTCCTGAACTTGGTATCTCTGTAAAATCACTTTATACATACATTGAAGGTGGGTATTTAAAAGAGTTCATTATTTATAACTTCTCACTACGCAGACAAGGTTGCCATGAGGGAAAGAGTTAAAGGAAGCAAGAGCTGACCCTGGCAAGACTTGAACCTTTTACTCAGTCACTATTAATTCATACTGAAAGACTCTGGCAGTGAACACCTTGCGATATATTTTTCTTTCTCTACGGCAAAATATAAGTTTCATAAAATGGTAATCAGGCGGTTGGCTTCTAGATGAAGCAATACTGCTGTAAATTTCTCCTAAAAATAGAATAAGCCGCCATAAAAGACCGACTTATCTAAACCCATTAAAGCTCTACGCAGACACACAACCCTCACACCAATTATGCAGCATGGAACTGTTTTTATATCATTCCTTATTTCTATTAAAACCTTACTGCTAAATATTAAACAAGTATTTTCTGTTAATCAAAACATATGCCATTTCATATTCAAAAAGGAATTAGCTGTTTACTGGTTTTTGTAAAATGCTATCTTACCGGATATTCCTTTGTTTTAACAATAAAATATCCATCACTATAATATCATAATATTTTTCAGGTATTACTTCATTCATTTTTCCATCAACAAGTTTGAATGAATACATAAATTTATCATCACCTTTATATATTAAAATAGCTAAATCATCCTTAGTTATTCTGGTATTACCCAAGTAATCTTTATCTGTCAACCAGTATTCACTTACTATTATATAACCAATAAGTATTATTTCCTTTATGTACCAGTATCAGATCCTTACTACATTATATGATCCACTTCACTCTGAATGGTATTTTCCATTTTTGTTATAAAAATATATTTTCCATCTTCTAGCTCGTGCTATACCATATTCATAAAATCTAATTGGCTGCACACTCTACAAGGATATATTATTTTTCCCGGCTTTGTTAATCAAACCATATTTACTATTTTTCTATTACTGCTATTCCATACTGATTTAACAATATTGGACTATCACTATTAAATTCAAATATTTCTTTTCCTTTTCTATTTATCAATCCCCATTCATCGTTTTTGCATAACGGTAGCATATCCATTTTCAAATTGCTTCATATCGATCATATTCAAAATCTATTATTTTCTTTCCTATTAATTATCCCTCATTTGCCATTATATTTGCTCGGTATCAGACCATTGCTAAATTTCCCATCGTTTCACACTTAAAGATGAAGGACTTTTTCCCTTCTTATTTATATAAGTCCAATCATATTTTCTCCCTCAAAAGCCAGTCCCTTCTGAAAAACTCACCTAAATAATCGTACTTACAAGGTAATATAATTTTTCCTTTCAGGTCTAGGAATCCAAATTTATTATATTACTCTGAAACCATCAGAATCTATAGCCATATTATCATACTGTACAGGAATGACTCTTCTACTGTAGAGTTTAGATACCACACTTTTTATTTTTCACTACTGCTCTATATCTCTCTTTTTGCTGCCTAATGCAAATGATGTTGTATAACACGATCATATTCAGCTATTCCTTATATCTATATATTCTATTTTTCATCCTTATCTGCTACAGCAATATAGCCATCTATAAAAAGTTATATCGTCATATTCACAATTTACAACTTCCTCTCCTAATTTATTAATACTTACCCATTTTTGTCATCTTTCTTTAACAAGACTATCCTTCTCACTCTTTTCAAATACTTCTTTATCATATTTATTAATGAGATAACCTTTTCATTAGTATAAATATAATTTATTGCATTTTCATCATCTCTTGAAGTAAAAACTACAAAATCATAAGCTTTATTCAGCTCAATTACCTCCATATTCCTTATTTCTTCGCCATCAGTTTAAAAGCTTTTATATAATATTCCTTACTGCTCAGAGTTTCAATATTTTTCCATATTTGTCAAATATTTTATAAAACCTTTCACCTGTTATATTAGATGGGCATTATAAAATAATTTTCCTTTATATCCTTTACCAATAGGGTTACTTTCATCACAAAGTGTAGTTGTAGCTGACTCTCCATTTATCTCTATTGAATACAGCTACTCATCCTTCATTGCTGCTCCATACCTAATCTTGCTCTCTGCATATACTACAGGCAAATAAATGTTCATTCACTATAGCAAGCAATAGCCCTAAACTCAACTTTTTGATATTCTCTTTAACACTAAAATCTCCTTTACTAATTTTCTTTTTACTAATCAAAACCCTTAGCGTCTAAATCCTTCTCTTGTTCCTCAGTGAAAGCTCGTCAAACCGGACTAAATCATTATGAATCCTCTTGGCATCATTTCTTACTCTCCATACTTATAATATTCAAAAATAAAACCTGCACCATCTTATATGCTCAAGTTCTGCCAGTTCCATCTCATCTTTGTTAAGATCAGCTAAAATATTCCCAAGTCTGCTAGCTGAAATATACGAAGCACGGAGAAAACCTGAAAGATCTCTCCCATTTCTTATCTGTAACATATTGATTCATAGTAATTATGCAAAGCTTTTGCCTTTTCTGTCAGCTTTTCTCTCAGATATACTTTTCTCTGTAAATACATCTTTATATCTCCCAAAAAGGCTGGGTCTTCTATACTAATATATGAACCCATATCTCCATCTTCAGGAGAATAATAATACTTTCGAATTATTGGCACTAAAATAATTGTCTGTAATAATTCTACCTCTACCTCATCTGCAACAATTACTTTATCTGCATTCTCAATAATTTCCCAGATATTTTCATCATCTGTAGAATAATATTCAAGCTTATCTGAGTTCATAAGCTGCAGGTTTTTATGCCTTATCCGGTAAAGCTTATTATCTGTAATAAAATGATAGTTTATATGCTGATTCAGAGAAAAATATTCGTCTGCGGTCCATGTACTTCACAATGCCTCCTGCAAGATTAGAGCTGCCATAAATTACAATATCAAGTTTTCCCTTTCCTCCCTTTCCCACATTCCAAGCTTTTTCCACAATCCTCCCAGCTGTCATGTTGTTAATATCAGATACTACGCATCGAGTAGCTGTTTCAACAAACTTCCCTTCGTATATCTCAGATGCCAATATATACCTTTTTATTACTGAGCTGTGAAATTTATATACTCAGATACAAATTCAAAAGGTCTTTTATCGGAAGACATATTTATTATATGGTTTCTGTTGCATAATTTTAAAATTCTCTCCCGAGATCAATTTCCCCAAATACACTACCGGGCAGAGGATTTTTCAAAAGGATTAGCAACAATAAATTGACTTTATAAAAGTCCATCTGTATCTACATATTCTCATGTCTGTTTTTAGGTTTGCACCTGTCATAATGCCTTTGCAGTTACAAACTTTAAAGTTTTCCTTGAGAATAATATTTTCTTATATCTATAATCGTTTTCCTCACTTTAACAATTCAAACGCTTCGTCAAATTCTTGTTTTTCTTCCCTCCACGGATTGTTATTATCTGACTTCTCAACCCTGTATCATCATCCTTATAATTTAGTCAATCAATCAGGGAAATTTATTCGTCATTTTGATATCAGGTTCTTCATCTCCATTCATTGCTACTATAAGTCTCTAATAGTTGCATAACTCGTCACTAACCTTCATCAACATAGAAAGCCTTGCATACTTAGATCATATTGTCGTAAATTGTTAATCCAAATATTATTACTGAGCAAAATCTTTATCGAAAATACATTCTTAGTCCGTATTCTTTTTGAAGTTTATATACTATATCAGTTAATACTTTTTCCCAACTATTACCTCTATAACTAATAAATACATAATCTTTCTCATCTTCACTTTCATTACCTTTTTAGTTCTTTTATATCTCGTATTTTCATCCGCTCTTCATATTCTTTTTGTGTCATCTTTCCATTCTCACTAAATATCGTAATCCAATATGATGCCATTTCCCAAGTTATACCATCTAGATACACCACTGTCACAGTTCATCCTCCAAATTTATTTTAAACACAAAAGACTGCCCATTTTGACTACATCCAAAATAAGTGACTAAATTTCATGCCGTAGCTTTTCGATCATATGTTAAATTATGCTTATAGCCTGTCATGTCCTGTGTATCCTGTCTGTCACTGTCCTGTAATTATTTCCCATCCTTATCACTTATCAATCCCTTCAGTAAACTCACTGATCATGTGTACCAAAATCAGATACGTTTTGCAAGTTTTTATAGCAGCTTTTTCAAGCATCTCATCTGGTTGGCATATAGAAAAGTTACTTTCCGTCGTACCTTGTCCTGGTTTACGTCCAATACAGGGACTTTTTGACACAGATTAATCCTGCCTCCCTATCTTACTTAACTTCATCTAAAATTCTTCTCATACAGCCTTCTACAAGTAGTTATCAGCATCAATAACCATCTATATTTTTCATAGAGAGAGACCGCTCTTCATAAAAGATCTCTAAGTGTCTGACCTTCCTTCAGCTACTCCTCTGTCCTTTAGATTGCCAAAGCCTTTTTCCACCTTTTTCGTAAGGGCCAGGATAGACTACTAGTAGAGATCTTCTTTAAGTGAGCCCTATAGCATTTTTGCATAGACTGCACTTCCTCCTGTGGAGATAACTGATTTCTCACAGGTTGGGCCTGCATTATCTCATCTTCCACCGAGAAAGCCTTCTGTGCCTTTTTCGCTATAATCTCAAGAAACAGCTTGCCTGTTTTTCCTGTATAACCAGGTCGCTGTCTACAAATCTATATCCATCACCTTGGCAAGCACAACTCCTACCGTACTCTTTCCTGCCGGGGCATGCCGATTAATGTTATGTTATTTTTCATCTTCTTTCGCTCCTATAACTTTTTGCTCGTAGTTAGTTTATCGTTGCAGCCCTACCTAAAGCTATCACTTCCTCCTGTCTGCCTTCTGTCTACTATTCGAGCTTACCGCTTCGGTAGAGTTACACTTACTTTCTACCTTCTCAATATCAGACAGAATTCTTTACTTTTGTTACTCTTCTTTCCCTTCTTTATTGAGTATCCAAAGGAGCCAAGTTCTTTCCCAAGCTCATAAGTATCTTCCATAGGAATAGGCAATGAGGTCTGCTGCCTTTAGGTTGAACCTTCCTTTATCATCCATATATTTCCCATCACTCTTGCATTTACAACATCAGCTGTGAAGAGCGGCTGGCTCAGCTCCATTACCTGCCTTAGTTTTACACTCCAATATTCACGGGGCTTTCCGCTATGGCTGCAGCCTTTACCTTTTCTGACTCAAGCTTGGTAAGCCTCATTTCCTTGAACTTATCACATCTCTGCCCGACTTTACTCCCACAATAGTCAGTAGCCCTTGTAAGTGCTTTTGGTTGTGAGATTGACTACAAACTCTCCTGTCTCCTTTATGATGTCATAAGAATACCTCTCGGGTCGTGATGGATACAGAGAGCATAGGGTGGATTGGTGCATATGAGTTTCCTGCCCAGGCTAAGGTGATGATATTGCTTCTTCCTCTTTGTCAGTAAAACACCATAACACAGGCAGAGGATAGAGCATATTTCCACTTTCAAGATATCTTCTCATTCTCTTCGTTTTTGCCACCTTGTTAGACTGTATTTTATTATAATTTTCTATCCTATACTTCCTCTTTATGAATTTTTGATTAGACTAAAATTATCTCTAGCTTATATCAAAAAGTCTATAAAGGTCAATATAATAGCATAACTCTATTCCTAATATAAGTGCAACACCTAAGTGTCACCTCAAGTAATACCATTCGCCTGCCACTTCATCAGCAGACTTTCCACCAATTGCTTTCCTTAGATATGCGTTTTATATATTTTCCTCTTCTTGATATGTACCTTCCATTGCCTTCTGCTTTATCCCTGTACTTCTGATGGGCAAAACTCCGCCACATACTCTTTTTAACTGTTAAATCAGAATTCAGCAGTTCTACCGTACCTCTTTTAACTTCTCTTTGTATGGTCTTTGTAAAACACCTATTCTCTCAGATATCTCTTTATGTGTCTTCTTTTCTTTTAAGTTAGCTTCTATAATACATCTTTCTACCAGCGTTAAGTGTTTTACCTTTTTCTTTCTCTGTTATAATAAGTTTGCATCAGTTTACCTTTCGTTATTTTTGTTTTGCCAAATCCAATTATAACATAGATGAGTAACTCGATGCTTTATTCCTTTTAAGTGGACACTTTGTACGATATACTGCCAACATGTTTCAGGCAAAGGACCTCCTGCATCCTAAGCATAAGAAGTCCTCTACGAAAAGCTTGCTGTCCTTATCCTTTTAAGTGATTTTATGATAATTACCAGGTATCAAAGATCTGTGTGTGTCCTTTATGAGACACCCTATCAAATAATGCACATAATTACCTCCACTACTTTAACTTGTTTTCCCTCACAGACAAAGAGTGATTAAATCACTCCTGCTTTTTCAAAATGTTTTTAAGTATCCAACGTTGCAACGAATCCTCCCTATACGGCAAGAACAAAGTTATCAAACCAAATCCTACCTTGCCACGAGCTTTGAAATAGATAATGCTACATTTTGATCCCCCTCGCTCATTTTCCATTTGCAGCCCTTTCACGAAAAGAAGCTGTTCCGAATAAAATTACAGGAATTACTGTTCCTACAAAAATCTGCTAATGCAAATGTTCCATGCCAATAATCATTCGTCCTTGCACTCATCATTTGCTACCTAATCAAATCACATATAATTCCATCGAAGTTACAGCACCAAGGGCTGCACTCGGGGCAGATGTCCTCCCGACAATGCCCAATTAAACCAAGAAGCGTTCTGATATTGTAAAGCGCGCCCTTCTTTGCTAACTCACATCGCCAGAGAATATGAGCAGTGGCAGCCACCATAAAGCTAACTCACCGAGCAATAAATCACTCCTATAACTGTTGATTTGCCATAGCCTTAAACTGGCTGCCATCGCCTGGTAATTCAATTGCATTATTCCGATTGTAATAAAATCACGACCATTTCAATTTTGACTTTTTCATGAGTCCTCTAATAAATTTTCTGTATTACTATCACAAAGCAATCACTCCAGCTCCTAATGGTCAATCATTAGAGTCTGTTTTCTAAACCGCAATTCTGTTAATGTTACCCTCTTCTCCTTCACTATCAAGTCCTCTAGTGAGTGACTGAAGCTGATAGTTCATCTGAAAATCTTAATCATTCTCGTGAAGCCCAGACAGCGTATATTCAATATATTTAATTGGATGTAGCAGGTGGAAGAATCTGCTTGACACCAATTCTCGAATCAGCATATTCTCTTTTAATGCCTTGCAGTTCTACTTTTGTAGTTGGTACAAACCCGCAAAACACTAAAAGGTACTTACCAATGCTGCTTGGTATCTTCATTCTGTTAAAGGCTTTCAGCATTTCCGCACGCTTGTAGTCTTTGTGCTATATATCACGCCAAAACATAGCGATTAAGGTCATTCGTGGTACAAAGTAAATAAACATATATGTTACCAGATACGATGCTTGCCTTCCGGAATTTCAAGCCCCTAACTCTATGCGAAACAAAAGCACAAAACAAAATAAACGTAAGGCTGTACCACATACTGCCTGTATACATGCAGAATAAAGGCAGAGATAACCAGTCGACGAAGTAGAATCATTGTCAGCATAGCTCGTAAAGGAGGCAATTGGAAGTAAGGTAAGTTTTATTCTCCAGATCTATGGTTTTCTATCGAGCAAACTCTCTCCTCTCATCTTGTCTATGCATAGAAATTTGTACTTTCACTCCTTATCTAAAACCGTTTCTATTTTTCCATCATACCCACTACCCGCTTGCTCACTGTGTTTGCTAAAACTCAAAATCATAACTTTATTACCAAAACTGTTTGTCCCATTTTTCAATTGTTCTTCAATCAGTAAGCCACGAAAGCATTAGTCTTTATCGCAACCTGATGTTGGTTCATCGCGGGTGAAAATCTTTGCTACCCTGTTCATCATTCCACAAGCTGTGTACAGTCTTTGTGCTTTTCTCCTCTCTTGATAAAAGCAGGCGGATGCTTATCAATGTATTTGTCTAAGCCAAGTGCACTCCAAAATAGACTTTGCCTGGTATTTTCTCTTTTCTCTTTACCCTCCGCACGCAAGCAGCATTTCATCCAGTACACTTTCCGAAAACAGCGATAGTGCAGTCTTGAAAGACAAGAAGCTATGACATATCCATTAGTCTTTATGATTCAGCTGGCTTTATCTTTCCTCCTCATATTTTCCCTCTTCTATCTCTCTCAGAGTCACAGAGCACTCTTACGAGCTAGTTTTCGGTACCGACTGACGATAAGACCAATGGCTTTTCCGTACTCCATATTGAGAATCAAGTGGTTTAAGATGTACTAGTTTTGTACTTATTCGTCATAGCTACGTTCGGATAGCAAAAATTTCAACCTATTTCCGATGATACTTTTATCATTTTGAGTGATACTTGGAGCTTTACTTCTCACTTATCCTGTATTCTTCTAATTCAAGAGTTCTTGGTCCATTTCATCCGAAAACTCCCCTTCAAGATCGTGCTTCTTCCCGACTCAAGTCCTGTGCGATCTCTCCATCTTTCATCAATGTATAAAACAGTGCAAAGTCAGACTGACATAAGTACAAACAGTGTTCAATTAGAACAACCATTGTTCCTCTTTAATTTCTCAAAAATTAAAAGCTGGGTCCGTCACCTTCAGATCCAAATTTGCTGAGGTTCATCTAAAAATTAAAACTTTCGATTTCATCGCGCATAGATGCTTGCAATAGCTATCTTTTGTTTCTGTCACATGATAATTCCACATGATTTTCCTTCTAAGTTCCAGGGTATCAACTCTGCATTATACTTCTTCTACTCTCTGTTTGGTTCATCTCTTGATTTGCCAGATAGTTTTGAAGCCATAGCTATTTCTTCATCTGTCGTTTGATCGTGAAGCGGCTTCTTGGATCTTGAAATGGTCACAGTCTAATGCCCTCACTTCATAAATAATAATTTGCTTATATCTTTCGGACACAAAAGGCTTCTCCTTGCATTTTGCCTTTGTAATAATAGTGGAATAAGACCATTCATTTACCACACTTCCAGGTGCTTTTCACCGCTTCACTTTTCCCTAGAAATTAAAACAAATTCACCTATTTCAAGATTGATCTCCACGCGTCCATCTTCCCATTCCTGAAAACATCTTTTAACAAAATCAGAGTCTACCTCGTACTGAGCTTTCCATAATTTTTGTGTAGTAACCTACCTTTTCTCACAGAAGTTCCCCATACTTTCCTTTCAAGTAAGTGCCTTTTTGAAAAACGAGAATTTGGTCAGCTGGAACTGTAAATGATGAGCTACTACGTAGGATTCTGTTCTTTTGCAGGATCTGTAATGGCATCTTGTATCAAGAATTCATTTACCGGATCAGCTTGACACTGTCATTTCATCCGAGAATTAAAATCGATTTGCATCACACAAGCTCTTGCAATAGATATTCTTTGTCTTTTGTCCACCTGATAAAATCCCACCATTTTTCTCCAACACATCAGTTTCATAACCTTTTCGTAAATAGCTCATGGTAAATCCTCGTGTCCTTGCTTTCTTTGCAGCGAGGGTGGTTTCCTGCCTACGTTGCTCACTTGCACCCTGCTCTGATAACATTTCTGCAATCGTGTTTATCAAAGCAGTTTGAGACATTCTGCATATTGATAACGCTACGATCTAAGAAGAGTTCATCGCCAAGGAATATCGCTTATATCAATTTCCTCCGAGTGTAATTTTGCGCTTGCCGCATCCTCATAAATCTTAATAGCAGGTGAGCTACTGTCGTCATGGCCTGACTCGCAACCAGTGCGGTCACCCGTTTTCATCAATATCAAAACTTAAAATTTTCCATTTGAACTCATCTTTTCATAGGAAAAATCTATGTTTTCAAAAGCTATATCATTATCTTTCAGGAACAATCCCATCCACTTTCGTCGGTGTACATCTGCGTATAAAATTCTTGAAAGTCTTTTCACTAACTGTCCGCCGCTGAAACATAATGCACTATGGTGTTGGTCCATAGGCAGACGAACGTAAAATAACACATTTTGCCGCATAAGATAAGCCAGGTCGGTACATCAAGTTTTCCCTTTACAGCAAGTATTGCTCCAGAGGTTAAAAGAACCAAATATCAATATCCAGTAAAACCCAAATATAGATAATTGTTTTGCACTTAAATCTTGACTGCTTTACTTGTTTCTCCAAAGCTTTTGCCTTATTCGTAAGCTCATTATCCAGCTCTTATTCTCCCCAAAACTCTTTTAATACAGGTATTCCTCTAACATATTCAACAAATAAAGCTAACTTCATATCAAGGAGGCACAAAGTTGTTCTGATTTTCCTATTTTTGGGTGTAGCAGTGTCAGACATAGAAAGATAAAGTGCAGATCGGAACGAGATACAGCCATAATAATAGAAGAGTTTGAAATCCAATGCTTGCAAGACCAGCAAATACGACTGCACCTGTCATCGCAGAACATTTCTCGACCACACGTATACACCAACAACAGGGACATGTATCAACATCTTTGTTAATAGTGTATTGATCTCTCCCAGTCTCTTTCATTGGTATGCACCTAAACTAAATTTCTTTCAATTTGAGTAATCCAGACGTTCTCAGATTTGCTGAACAATATCAAAACCTGCACTATGCTTTTCCCTTATCCGCGACCATGTACAGATGCCTTTGACAGACCTACCAGTAATCCAATCGCAATAAAATATTTATACAGGCTTGCTAAAGCTCGTCCATCAAATATCACAAACAGTATAGAAAATACGAGTAACAATCTATAGCTATGGGCTTAGTCCGCATAAAAGGGCAAAGAATACACTTGATAATCAAATCTCTCTGCTGCCGGTTTTTGTAAGTAGTTTTAACATTTTCATCTAAACATTTTCTGTTACCACACTCTTTCGAAAGTCCATCTATCAACATTTGCTCTGTGCATCAACCATATCCTTATAGAACTCATCATCTTTCATCAACTCTTATGACAGCTGCATCCAAAGAACAACGCCCTATATCATAACTATAATTTGGTCTGAATCTCTAATCGTATTTAGATGATGAGCAGTTGTGACTGAGTGGTTTTATCCTTCGCTAAATCGTCAATTGCTTCGCCGATGGTCTTTCATTTTCACTATCAACAGCCTGCCATTGCCTCACATCTAATAATAATCGGTGCATTTTTCCGATCATTTCTTGCTATAGGGAATTCTTTGTTTTCTCCACCGATAACTTAACTCCCATTTCACCCTACGTCGTGTTTCATATCCATTTTGGTAAAGCAGAAATAAAAGTCCTAGACATCTTGCTTTTAGCTGCTTCTGCTAACTCTTCTTTTGTTGCATTAAATTTTCCAATTTGCTGTATTTTCAAAATACTTGGAAATCGAAAAGGATGACCTCCTGCCCCGACACTTCCAGTCAGATTTGATATTTTCCTGACTGTGATTATCAACTATATCTTTCCATTTGATTTCTGTTCGTCCGCTGTCAACGTCCCAAAAATCCGCACAACCAAATTAGAGTGCAGTGCTTTTCCAGCCACCGCTCCTACAGAGACATTTAAACTATATTTTCTTAAAGTCAAATTGATATCGCTCAAATCCATCTTTCCGTATGCAAAATTCATCTTTACATTCTATGTTCCAAATTCTAAATCTTGTTCTGTCTTTTTGTTTGAGGTGGAACTGTTAAAAACTTTCAATCGCCTTTAATGCCTCCTTAAATGCAATAGAGTATTGCAATGTAGCTTGTCTTGCTTAGCCAGTGCTGTAGAAAACATGATGGTAAAAATAATTGCAGAGATAAAAGTGGGCGTTGTAATATTCCCTGATAAAGAAAGAGTACTTCTTCCAAAATCATAATAACTTCTCCAATTTCCATAAATATGTCAATACAGGCCCATTGGAATTGTAACTGCTCCCATCTCTTTTTAACCCAGTAATATACATACTCTTGCCGTTTTAATAGTTTCTTTCACTAATCTCCTCTTCTGTAAAAGCCTTAATCTGCAGAGATATTTTTGACATATTCCAGTAGCTCTTCTCTCATCGTGCTTTTCATCGTTTAGAGTAATAATAGCAAAGTATCCATTGTTTTCTGTGAAAGAACTTTTTACCAAATACACTCAGGTGGAACTCGGCGGTCATTCCAAGAGCAGACGCGTCTACAAAAATCATAGCTATGAAAATAATGGTAGGCAGAAAGCGTAACTGCCGTTATTTCAGGAACCATCAATACGGTATGCTACTTGCTCCACATCATCTTGAACATTTCTGTTCGTAAGCTCCCTGTATTATGTTCTGAAAAATCCCAGGCTTGGTGGAGTGCCCGATAATATCTATCCCTACGTTCTGTCAATTTTCGTGCATAACTCATCAGGCAACCTTTGTTGCAAAATAATAGCTTACGCCTTTTAATACAAACGATACCAAAAGATTCCCAGAATATATACTTTACAAATACCTTCATTGTATGTCTGCAATTAAAGAACTAATCAAATATACAAATGAGATTTGTGGTATCAAATCAAATACTATCGCTTACAAGTGAACCACGTAAAACCATTTTTCGATCACTCTTAATTCTTTTCCAGCATAGACAACTCTCCTTTCAAGTGAATTGAATAATGTTAATTTTAATTCATTATTAAGATTTCAAGTATAAGACTTTGCTGATTATGCAAAGTCTAATACTCAGTGCTGAATGCAGGGATTCCACTCCCTTGTAATAACACCTGCTGCAATAAGTTTTAGCATATCTTTTGCCACTTTTCACTTTGATGAGTACGCTTGCTGTTTTCAAGAAGCCCTCCTGTAAAGTTGCTAGGCACAAAACATGGCGCAAGCATTGGATCACATTCCTGTTTCGGTGTCTTTGTAAACTACTTCAGCCATGAACCTGCATTTGCGTTGCGGGTTTTTGTTTTGCTTCTGTATACTGTACCTGAACTTTTATCCATTACAAATAGGTAACTTCGCACGTCTCTTGATGGTTCCATGAGTATAATTTTCCTCCAACTTCATCAAACCCTTTCCGAGCAGAACCTTTTGCTTTCCAAAGCTCTTCCCTCATCAAGAGGCTGACTCGAAGTCCTATAAACCAGAACTTTCTATTGCATCAACACAAACTTCATGTGTTTTGAAATAGGTATAAATAGGTACCACAGGAATGTCTGCTTCTTTTGCAATTTCTGTGAGTTTGGCACCTCTATAATCCTTTTGCATAAAATACTTTACTATCTGCTTCAGAGTATTCTAGTTTCTCTTCTTCTTTTAATACTTGTGCCATAGCACACCTCTTTCTATTCAATACTGAATTTATATTTAATAATAAATTACATTCAGTGTTGTCAAGAATAGAGCGAGTTTGTCAGTTTATAAAGAAATAAAAGAGAGGCAATCATTAGCTTTGATACAATGGTTTTCAGACACTATGCAAAGGAGGTATGCTCTCAGCGGATCAATAACAGCACTATGTGTTTGGTAAAGGTTTACTTGATGCAGAACAAATTTTTGAAAATCAGGACTTTAACATAGTTTTTCTTTGGTGCCACCAGCTTCGTGCAATCTGCTGCTGAGCTCAATTTCCAGATCAGGTTGCGCTTCAGCGATGGTTGTCGGGAAGAATAAAACCAGATAAGAAAAATCTGCCAGTCAGAGCCGGCAGATTTTTTCTTGTCTGGTTTATTCTTCTAACCTCAGCTGGCGCAACGTCTGAAGATGATCGACGAATACGTTGCTGACCAGCTGGTAAAGTCGCCAGGCATCAAGCTGCAAACCCTATCAGGCTCTTCTGTATCCGTGAACAATCGCCTGTATCGGGACGCTCTTTGTTCTTATAAACGTTTCGTCTTACTCATTAACCCGACAAATGATGCTCAGGCTGACCATTAATAATTCAACATTGAACAGAAGATGCTGTAACAAAGTAATGAAGAGTTGAAAATGAAACGAACGGCATTTTATAAAGGATTATAGGTGTGGAGTGGGGTAATGTGGCTCGTGCTGCCTGGCCTGAAAATGGGAAGTTTTGTTGATGCAATAGTAAGTTCTGTTTGTAAACTTCAGTCATGACTGAAATGTTGGAGAAAAAGTTCTGGCGGGGACTGATGAGATGAGCCATAGTCATGAGCAAGAGCGTGAAGTGGTGTGGATGAGACCGAACCACAAAAGCTTGGCTCTGAAGCTCAACAAACTCATAACTGCAAATACAATTCTCTGAAGCGGGCAGACAATCAGCCGAAAGAGCGTTGTCTTTGCGCCAGCCAGCTGTTTGAAACTGCTGGTGAGGCATATCGAAGTAATGAGCGGGCTAATAAAACTGCAGGTGACCTGAGGGTGGAATCCCGTAATCGCGCTGGTAGTTTTACGCATCAGCAATCTGCACAATAATTAAATTATTATTTGAAAGGAGGGATGATATGAAAGTGAAAAAGTGATTGGGCATGTTTAACAAGTTCCTCTTGCTATGGTGTTGTTGATACCTAATCTACTTATGTTGATGGGTGTAATGCAGACAATGGCTGAAAATAGAACTAAAATATGGGTCTTCCTGTCGTTTGTGATAAGGCGTGTTTTCTGACGCAGCAAGGCCGCCCGTGGCGCCTGGCGTCGACAGGCGCAGGATAGTGTTATCGGGCATCTAAAACTTAAATTTAAGGATACTCAAAAGAGCATAACCAGGGAGCAGCCAGGCGTGGGCAGTGGTATGCATGATGCTCCTGGTAATGACGGTGCCGTGTTCGCGGCTGATTTTGAACTGATGTGCTGGTATGTCGCTGTTAATGAAGTGCTACGGCTGAATAAAGAAGCTTTGTATGCACTGGCTCATGAAAACAAGATGAGCAATATGTAAAAAAATAAACTTTAAAAGGAGATGATAATTGATAAGCTGGCTTGAAAATATTACTAGATTAAAACGTAGGCTTGATTACAATAGGGCTCGATATTGTTATGAGTGGTGATGTGTCGCGTTGGGAGTATCTTTATCGAGAATAACCCAACGCCTGGTATCTTGCAGTGAATAAATCTGCGTTTACAACATCGATAACGAACAACATTGACGACTGTTAGCGCTGAGGAGGCGTTAGCGTTGAAAGGCGAACAGGTGGTGAACATAAATTGGTGTGAATTTACATACAGTTGAACCATCGTTGACTTTGAAAATAATTTAAGCTGCTGGCAAACAGTGTTGAGCTACTATATTGCTCTGGGCTGGGATGGCGGCAACAGTGCGCTCGTGGGAAGGCAAGGACCTGATCGGAAAACTGTTCCGTCTTGAAGTGTCGGAAATCGTCACTGGAACTGGCACGAAATAACGGTGAAGGGTAATGCGTGAAAGGATTATAGAAACGGCTAAGCTGGGTCATGATGGATATGGCGGTGAAATGAGGTTAAGTCATCGGTGAGCGACAAAGAATCTATAACAAGTGGCTCTGGCGTCACCGAACCTGGCAATGGACGGCGATAACGCTGACAATGAAGACTGTCGGCGAGCAGTGACATTTTAGCTGAGATGGGCTCATCATTACAATTAATACGATTGAATTCGAACAAGTGGTTATGGACAAGGCGTTCTTGACCGCGGATGATGAAAGACAGTTCTGGAATGAACCCGATACGGTAAAGTGATAGATGGACTTTGAAAGAGGTGACGGCTGTGTTGAAGGCGTGACAAAACCGGCAGAAGACGATTATATCGAGAATATTGTTCTTCACTTATCAGACCAAACTCCGCCAATATGATGTATCGTGCTGTTCGGTATTTGATGGGACGGTTGTGACCCTATTTTGTTGGTGTATTCAAGGCATTGTATGATCGCGAATATGGCGGGTGCAGGTACGGTGTTGTTCGGCAAATCGAACATGATATCAAGTGGTGAAATTTTGCTGATGGTCAATTTACAAGATGTGTCGCGACAGGGTGTCGGGCATTGTTGAATGAATATGATCGTGATGTACAGTGATTTTCAGGCTTTGCCTGTTATCGGCAGCCGTTCCGTTGCGCCTCTTCGTAATGTGACGAGATTAAGCGATCAAAAAATGAAAATCAGAACAACAACTGTGGATGGCTTGACGGTGTGGAGGCCTACCTGTGGTTTTGGAAACGGACGATAACTGCGAACAAGGTGAACGAAAATGGCAGCTTCAGAGACTGAGCAAAACAGTATCTATGTTGGTTTGGATATTGAATATTTGATTTCTTTAACGCGAACAATACGTAAAGTGATATATTTCGTGTCTTTGCCGGTATTCGAGGCTATAAACTGGATAACTATGGATGTTATGTTCGGCGGTGCGAACTTTCAAGAATTTATGTGATAACCACCGGATAAAGATGGGTGTTCGAAAAGATAATGACTGTAACTTTTGAAACGTAGATTTTCTAAGATGATTCAAAATAATTGGTTTGATGATGAAGCAGGTGATGAACAGTGATCGAGAAGTGGCTGGACTGATAACTTTCTTTCTGATGATAAGACCGCATGATGCGTGGTCGTCACTCGGTGGGCTATGAGGATATGATGAACACAGATCGTATAAGCCGGTGTCATGCTGTCGGCTGTTGACGCGATGGCGTCAAATGAGTAAAAGGAGCAACGAAATCACCGCTGGCGAGACTCTGTGTTTCGTGTAGTACCAAGGCCATAAACGATGAGCGGTGGTTTATCAGGGTGAACAAAAGGCTGGTATCTGCAGGCTTTTCAAAGATGCGCGATTTGCAATTACTCGATGAGCGACGAAGCAATGTGGATGCTGACCTGAATAACGTTGAAACTTGCAAAATTTTGAACTGCTGCTGCTGGTAGCTTCATCGTTTAAAGCAATTCAAGCTGACCAAGTCTCGTTTTCAGGCGAATGCCGAAAAGAAGCATGAAACCTAACGAGGTAATTGCAAATTATGGAAAACTCATTTGGTGTCGCATTTCAAAATGTTTCTTATGGGGAACTGCTGGGCATCGTGAAGAATGGTATTTTGTTCAGGGAAAAGTGGAGTAATGCGCTGGCTGGTGTGTGGTGTGTCCACGGTGAGGCAAGTGAGCTGCGGCGTGAGTGATAAGGCATGGTGCTGAGGGACTGTGTTCAGATCCCAGAGTCAGTTTTCGACAGCGTTTGAATGATAACTTTGAACTTCGCCAGCGCAAATCGAGATGAAAATCAAACAGAGTATATGCTGAGTGCGAACAAGGAAATCTGTTTTTCTGGTATCGAAGCGGACTGGCTCATGGCAATGCAGCATCTGTCTGATCGAGGCTGTTTCGGTGAACCTTCAGCAAATTTAGACTGTGAAGGGGCGATGGCGGAAATTAAAGAAAGGAACAACGGTGTTCAATTGACATCGTTCTTATGTGAGGGCGCTGTTTGACGTTGCAGTGAAGGCGGAAGACCGCGAGGACAGTCAAAGGGCCGCGAAGACGCAGGATGGCGGACTAAAGGTGGAAAACCACGGATAATTGACTTCATATCGGTGGAAATGATGGCTGTCATCGGAAAAACGAAGTATCAAACTAACTTGAATGAATAATGAAAACACGTCGTCATCTTGTTCAATGGTGGAAAAAGCCGTTAGTCTTAATCGGCAAATATTGCCGGGAAAAAGAGTGCTCGGGGCGAAGAGGGAAAATATGGACGGCCAGCAATCCTCAAGACTGGATATCCGCTCTTTCGATCGAACTGGTGTTTTCGAAAGTATGCTGATGATGCTGCTGGCCGGTGAACAAAGAAATATCGAGGCGAAAGTGTTTGGTGTGGCGGGTGACTGCGATGATGGCATCCGTTGCTGTCGAAGGGCTGAAGACTGACGATAACGATGAATGACGAGCAGGTGTGACGAACCGGCATCAGGCCAATAAAGACAATGCTCGTCAAACCGGTGGTGGTGAGCAGCTGTTTAATAACCGTCATGATTTTGATTTTGTAAAACACCGTGAGCGCGCTGTGAAGTGGAAAATAAGCTGTTTTGAATGATGAAAATAATAAAGACTATAATGAGTAGATGAGGAAGGAGACCAAAGGTATCGATAAAGAACTATAGATCCAGCCTCCA
>BNJU01004539.1_pt1 | contig 124018 bp, 133 predicted proteins | sample 8539281 | NCBI WGS metagenome assembly BNJU01 (sample SAMD00202456, study PRJDB9452) | human saliva metagenome | isolation source: human saliva | place: Japan | reverse complement strand
AGTTTGTATTTTTGTTGATTTCAAAAGTATTTCTATAATTTATTCCTGAGAGAATCCTTTAAACCTTATCCGAATATGAAGTATAGGCATTTTATATTTTCTTTGTTACACTATCCCTGTTATGATTCTGATGATTTCTCGTTCTGTCAGACCCAATTGATTTCCAAGTCTAGCTTTTTATAATCGTATTTTTCTAATCTATTTTATTTCTGATCTTTATTTTCTCTTTTTCCATTCTCCAAGGAGGTTATTTTTATGAAGAAATCCGTCTTATTCTAACAATGAACATCCTGCATATGCGACAGAATTTTCGAGCATTTGCCCGAAAAGCATATGTTTATTTGTGGAAAGGATGTTTTAAAAAAGAAATAAACAAATCTATCATATTTCCAGGGTGATAGAGGAAACCGGAGACTGTTCCAAGATAAAAACCCATATTGTTTATCTCAATACGAACATCCGTGATAACACAGAATTAGTAAATTGATTAAGGATTTTATATAACGGATCCTAAAAGATGCATTCTAAAGTTCACCAGAAGAGTTTTTCGAGTTAAAGAAAATAACGCCGTTGAGAAAGGAGAGGAAGGAATTAGACCAGCTATTTTGAACGATCAAACAACAGTGGAAAAAAGAAGCAGTTTTAGAGGAAGAGCTGAGGGAAGATGAGGGAAGAGCCGAGGTAAGAGCTGAATCCCGAAACAAAATGGCAAAATTATGGACTGCTAGTAAAAGATGGACGTCATTGACGATATTGCAGCTCTCAGAAAGCGAAAGCTTTTAGAAAGTCTCTACTTGAGGAATATCAGCTCTCCTAAAGACATAGATGAATTTTTCTCAAAATACTCTTGAAAGGTTCAATTAAAAATCATAGCGTGATTCTAAAGTACAAGTTTTCCCCAATTATAGGTTGTATAAGTTCTGAAAGCAAAAGTACCGATTACTCTGAAAAGAGCAATCGGTACTTTCTCTTATCTAAGCTTAGAAAGTCTGTCCTGTAATCATCGCATATATGGAAAAGAAAAACAAAAACCACAAAATACCAGAATGCGTAACGGTCTCAACTCTCATTGACCAACCGCGCTGTTTTTGCAATGTAAAAGTAGTACAACCTGTCCCTACAATAAATAAAAATGAAATAACGCAGAGTATCTGCCATGGATACTGTCTGAAAAGATTGCCAAACTGCTCGCCCATATTTTCCTCCTAAAAGTCATAGGGGTATTTCTCTTGTAAGCCTCTAAAGAGTCCCCTTTCGATAACAACTTAAGAACCTTAGCATTGGAAAAGTGCTCTGTCAATACTTATTCCATTCTGTATGATTCTCTCCTTTATTATCCTATAGGGCTATGTCCAATAATAAAGATATTTACAGTTCTACTTCTCTATTCTTTTATTTAGTCTTTGATAGAAGTCTTTGATTTCCTGCTTTTCTCCATAATTTTGCATAATCTCTTCTGTGCTTACCATAGTAAAGCATTGCCAATCAAAAGCCGGTACTACGGTGCAGCTATACAAAGCATACTCCCCGCCGGGTTTTAAGCACCCAGCCTGCATTACTCCTACCGGAACCGTATATTGCAGGAGCTGCCCGGAAGCCAGATCCGAACCAAGAGTAACCGTATCCACTGAACCGTCTTCATATAAGAGATAAAGCGTAAAAGGATCTCCCTCTAAAAAAGTCCAAATTTCTTCGTGACTCAGTTTATGGAAGTCGGAATAGCTCTTCGGTTCCTTACAATACAAGCCGTACATGGTAGAGGCTAAGAGCTTTCCCTCCTCATTGCGGTTTGGAGAATGATAGCACTCCGAGAAGAAGGTATGCTCCCTTCCAAAAGCTCCATGGAATAGTGCTGAATCAAAAAAATCCTTTTCGCTTCTTTTTCAGACTTCTCTTTTCCATAATTCCCTACTTCTTCTTTTAAATCGGCTTCTTCCAATGAATCCGGCTTTACCTTCTCCTGTTCCAAGGCATCACTGAATATAAATTCCTTTTCCGCTTTAGCACTTCTATAAAATGCCTCGCAGAGCTCTTCATTTTGTAAAGCTTCAGAAGGCGTTGCCATAAGTGAAGTCCGCCCTTCCGTTAAAGCATTATAAAAGTCGGAAAACATCTCCCGGAAGCAGTCTTTGTAACCTGTTTGCATACTGAGGCTCAGTTCTTTTGAGCTTCCTTTTTCTGAAGAGAAAGAAAGCAGATCAGCCCTGTCATTGTCCCAGCCGAGTCTTCCTCTTTCACAGATTAGATTCAGGAAAATGCGGTTCTGTTTCCCATGGCTCACTTCTGAAAGCGCAAGAGACACCCGGCATCCTCCCTGAAGCTGCATATTCAGGACTGCCGTATCCTCGTTTTCAATCGGAACGGGAAGTTTTTCCGCGTCCTCTTTATCCCACAGCATACCTGCCTGATCTTTAAATAAGACATGGTTTCGATTCTGAAAAGCAGCCTGTAGAGTGATCACCGGCTTTTCCAGCAAAAAATGCGTTAGGTCTAAGACATGAGAGCCGATTTCGAAACGGCGCGAAGATGGTTGCCGTCCTTTACATCAAAACGCCAGGAATAAGGAACGGGCGGAATGTGAAACTCCTGCTCATAGGCCCCGTAGAGGAGAATCGGTCTTCCGAGCTCTCCGCTTTTCAGAAGCTCGCGCATTTTCCGAATAGCCGGATAGAAACGGTTATGGAAGCAGACTCAAAAGGCGTTCCCGACTGTTTCACAAGCTCCAAAAAGTTCTTTTTCCTCTTCTATATCGAGGCAGAGAGGCTTTTTCACAGACAATGTACCAGCTTTCCTTTATTTTTCCAAGCTTTTTTTCAAGATTTTTTTCCTATATTTAAATTTATCTCTGAAATCCGGTTTTTTTCCCAATTCCCGATTCTTTTCTAAATCCAGGTTCTTTTCCGGCTCAGGATTCTTTTCTAAGCACAGATTCTTTTCCAGAAAATACTTCGCTATGGCATAGTGTGTATTTGGCGGTGTACAGATATGCACGGCGTCAAGATTTTCCAAAGGAATATCCCGATAATCCGCATAGCTGTTTGCAATACTCCATTTCTTGGAAAAGGAGGCGAGAACCGCCTCCTCATTTCCGCAAATCGCCACGATATCCTGTCCTGCCGCTCGCAATGCTGCAGCATGGACATCCGCAATAAATCCTGTTCCAATTATTCCTACTCTCATCTTTACCCCTTTAATTCCTGCATACGGCGATTAGCCTTCGCATAGATTTCTTCAGGATCCTCTCCGATAAAGAACGCTCCCTTTTCATAAAGAATCTTTCCGTTTACCATGGTGAGCTCTACATTTTGCTTACTGCCGCTGTAAACAATATTTTTCGCAATGGAATTCACAGGCTGCATATTCGGCTGATGAAGATCCAGCACACAAAAATCCGCAAGCTTACCTTCGGAAAGACAGTCCGCGTCTTTAAGTCCCATACAATGCGCTCCGTTCACACAGTACCATTTTCAAAACCTCTTCCGCGGAAACTACACTTTGCATCCTCTTCCCGTATCTTGGCAAGTCCGGTAACTAAAAACATTTCCCGGAACATATCCAGGCAGTTGTTGCTAGCCGCACCATCTGTACCGATTGCCATAGGAATCCTCTTTTTCAAGAGTTCCACCGTACGAGGAACACCGCTTGCCAGCTTCATATTGGAGCCGGGATTCGTAACAACCGTCATGCCTCTTTTTGAAAAATGTCCATGTCTTCATCACTTAAGTAAACGCAATGGTATCCGCCTCCGCCGTAGTTCAGCATACCGAGAGCGTCCATAAGTGCAGTCGGAGTCATGCCGTATCGTTCAAGACAACCTGCCACCTCCCCTTTTGTCTCAGAATTATGAGTAAATACCGGTGCCTTAAACTCTTCCGAGATTTTGGCTAATCCTTCCATCAACGCTTTCGAAGTCGTGTACTCCGCATGGAATCCAAGCTGATAGGAAACGAGAGAATGAAAAGCATTGTACTTTTGATAGCAGTCCCGCATTTCTTCCAACGAGAAGTTAAAATCATTTAAGCCCGGGACTAAAACGGTACGGAAACCCGTATCTACCGCAAGGCGCGCCATTTCCTCCGGATGAAAATACATATCAAAGCAAGCTGTGATACCTGAGCTTAAATATTCAAGAATCGCAAGCTTCGAAAAGGAATAAATGTCCTCTCCTCTAAGCTTCGCCTCCATGGGAAAGACTTGTTTCGAAAGCCAATCCCATAGGGGGAGGTCATCCGCATAGGAGCGAAGGAAAGTCATGGCAGAGTGAGTATGCGCATCCTTAAAACCGGGAAGAATGAGATTCCCTTTTAGGTCGATTTCCCGTTCGAAGCCCTGCTGTATCTCTTTTCTCTTAGGCCCAATATAGCTGATTCGCTCCTTTTCCGTCCAGAGCTCTCCCTCTATGATTTCCATATTGTCCTGCATAGTCAGGATTCTTGCATTATAAAAACGAATTCCCACAGCCATCCCTTTCTTATCTTCTCTAGATCTCTTCGAAGTTTTACCGCTTACCCTTATCGTAAGTCTCCCCTAAAGCCCTCGGTGCTCTGTTAAACTTCGAGAAGAAAAATCGAAGCAGTAAGGTCAAGATATAGGGGCAGTGTCATAGCCAGATCCGAGTAGCTGCTCGGCATCTGCATCTTCTGTACAAGAAAATATCCGCCGGAACAGGGCAAAGCCGAAGAGCAGACAGGAAGCCAGGGTTGGAAGGATGGTCCAGTTCCCGAAAAATCATACGTGCAATGGAAAGATAGCCGTAACCCACAAAAATTGCGGAAGAAAAGTTTCCGGAAATGGAATAAGCAAAGCAGATGCCTGCAAGTCCCGAAAGGGCTCCGGAAAACAACACCGCAATCGTACGGGTTTTTGCTTTACACTCTCTCCTGCAGCATCCACTGCATGAGGATTGTCTCCACAGGCACGAAGATTCATCCCTGTAACGAGTCTGGTAAAGGATGTACCAGCATACAATCGCAGCTAAAATAATCAAAAACTTCAAAAGGATAAATATCCTTAAAAAAACGCGCCCAAAATAGGAATTGCGGAAAGTCCGGGCACTGTAAATTTATCCGAAACGCTAAGCACAAACTTGTCGGATGCCGCATGGAAAAGTCCCTTATTAAGAGCCTTACAGAGGTAGGCAGTTAAGGACATGGCTAGAATATTCAGCACCACACCGCTGATGACCTGATTTGCCTTCATCCGAATGCAAAGTACGGCATGAAGCAGGGAATATAAGGCTCCGCCAAGCACCGCAAAAAATATCGCCGCATAAAACTGCGTTGTTGCATTTCCAATGCCCATATTCATCATAATGACTGCTGCTAGGGGCTCCGGTAAAAGCCCCCATCCCCTGAAAGCCTTCCAGAGCAGGGTTTGTTATCCCGCTTTTTTCACTGTAAATTCCCCCTACAGCCATGATAAAAAGCGGCAAAGAAAAGGACAGTCCATCGATAATGATTCTTTCCATTATGCTTCCCCTCCTTCCATCACATTTGTTTCTCCCTTATCTTCCTCTACTGCTCTTTTTTTCTTCTTTATTTTCTTCTTTATTTTCTTCTTTATTTTTTTAATTTCTCCTACTTTTTTTCTTTTCTTTCCCCCTCCGTCCCTTCTGCTCTGCTCTTATCCTGCCTCTTATTTTTGCTCTTCCCTTTCCAGCTTTTTCCTTATTCACAAGGTAACGAATATAGGCGTTGCAAGCAGAGAAAAGAAGAATGATACCGGTGATTACGGACGCAATCTCGGACTCAAGGCCTGATGCGGAGTTCATATAGGTGCTTCCTTGCTCAATATGGTAATAAAAAAAGAGAAGAACACGATCCCGATAGGATTGCTGTTTCCAAGAAGGGCTACCGCACTAGAGTCAAAGCCCATACTCGGTAAAACTCTTGGCTGGATAGAGCCGAAATAGCCAAGATAATAGCTGACACCGGCAAGTCCTGCAAGCGCTCCGGAAAGCGCCATGGTTAGCACCAGATTCTTTCCTACCGGAATACCGGCATAGCGGGAAGCCTTTTTACTGAAGCCCACACTCTTAATCTCAAAGCCGAAGCAGGTTCTGTCCAAGACAAACTGAATCAAAAAACGCAACAAGCAGTGCCAAAAACTATCGCAAGTGGAATGTCAATTTTCAAATTTCCTACGAGCGTATCCATAAGAGTCAGACGGGAAGCCGCTGAAACCGGCTTGGACTGTCTGGAGGTCGGATTTACAAAATAGGTATTGATGAAAAATGCGATAACATACTGCGCAATATAGTTCACCATAATGGTAGAAACTACCTCGTTAATATTAAAGCGATGCTTTAGAACTCCTACAAATGCGCCCAGCGCCATACCGACAAGAATACCGATAAGAATTACAAGAGGTTTGGCAATTCCGGCTGGCAGGTTGCTGTATCCTATAAATACGGAGCTCACAAAGCCCGCAGTGAGCATTTGTCCGGCTACCCCGATATTGAAAAGCCCCGCACGAAGCGCAACAGCAACGGCAAGTGAGGCAAAAATCATCGGTGTCCAGGCATTTAAGAAGCTGCAAAAATCTGTCAGAATATTCTTATAGCCTGCATAGCTTTCCTTTGGTAAAATACCGGAACCTTGGAGTAAATTCATATACGCAATTAAGGGGTTCTTTCCCTGTAAAAGAATGATTACCGCACCGGCAAAAAGGCTTAAAACAATAGCAAATACGGGTATTGTGATATTCTGCGTTTTTTCCTGCCCAAGAAGCCTAAGCAGCAGACTCTTTCCCTTCGTCTTACTGTTTTTCATGTTTTACCCCCATCATAAACTCTCCTACCTGATTTGTGCTAAGCTCCTTCGCATCGGCAATCTTTTGCATTTCTCCATTGTAAATAACCCCGATTGTATCTGCACAGTTCATGATTTCATCAAGCTCAAGAGAAATCAGGAGAATCGCCTTTCCGGCATTTCTCTCCGCAATAATCTGCTTATGGATGTTCTCGATAGCACCGATATCCAAGCCTCTCGTAGGCTGCACAAATCATCAGCTCTGAATCGAGCTCTATTTCTCTTCCGATAATAGCCTTCTGCTGGTTTCCACCGCTCATGGAACGCACAATCGTCTGACAGCCCTGTCCCGAACGAATATCATACTTTGCGATAAGCTCTTCTCCATTTTCCCGAATTGCCTTGTGAGATAATATCCCTTTCTTGGAAAAACGCTCACTCCTATAGGTCTTTAAAACGAGGTTATCTTCCAAAGAGAAGTCCATCACAAGCCCCACATCCTGTCTGTCTTCGGGAATATAGGAAATGCCCTCCAGCGTTCTCTTTCGGATACTTTCCAAGCTGATATCCTTTCCGTTTAGAATGACCTTTCCTTCGGAAATCTTTACAAGCCCTGCTATCGCATCCGCAATTTCCACCTGTCCGTTTCCGGCAACACCGGCAATGGCGAAGATTTCCCCACTTCGTATGGAGAAGCTGACATTTTTTTACAACAAAGAAACCGTCTCGGTTCTTTACCGTAAGATTCTGTACTTCAAGAACGGTCTTTCCGTATTTTGGATCCGGCTTTTCCACCGTAAAGTTCACCTCACGGCCAACCATAAGATTCGCCATGGTCTTTGCCGAAGTCTCCTGAACATCCAATATATCAATAAGTTTTCCTCTATTTAAAATGGCACATCGATCCGCTACCTGCTTGATTTCCGCGAGCTTATGCGTAATCAAAATAATGGTCTTTCCCTTATCTCGAAGTCCCCGAATAATCTCCAAAAGGAAGCTGATTTCCTGCGGAGTCAAAACAGCAGTCGGCTCATCAAAAATCAGAATTTCAGCCTCACGATAAAGCATTTTCAGGATCTCTACACGCTGCTGCACGGAAATTCCTACATTTTCAATGATATCCTTGGGATTGACTTCCAGTCCGTATTTTTCAGAAAGCGCGGGAAACCTTTGCCTCCGCCTTCTTTAAATCCACATACGGCAAAAAGCCGAGCCTTTTATCCCTTGAAGGCAAGCCCAGGATGATATTTTCCGTAATGCTATAATTGTGAATCAGCTTAAAGTGCTGGTGGACCATACCGATATTCAATTTGGTCGCATAGCTTGGAGAGCTGATATTTTCCTTTTTCCCTCTAATCCAAATCTCGCCCTCATCCGGCTCATACATACCAAAGAGCATACTCATAAGGGTGGATTTTCCGGCACCGTTTTCTCCCAAAAGAGCAAAGATCTCTCCTTTTTTTATCCCTAAGGAGACATCATCATTTGCCACAATTCCCGGAAAGCGCTTGGTGATGTGCTTCATCTCAACTATATATTCGGACATGCTGTTTCCTCTCTATCTCGATGGACGAGATCGACACGCTTATGTACAATACTCGTTATAATAAGACAGCTGTCCGGCAGGAATATCCTTCTTACCGGGCAGCCGCCCTCTACAGCTTATTCTTTTACTTTAAGCCTGTAAAATCATCCGGTGTCATGTTGTTAAAGTTTGCAGCAGGAACAATTTCTCCGCTCTGCACCTTCTTGTACGCGTCCTCCAGCTTTTCCAAAGTCTCAGCGGAAAGCTGCTGTCTTCCGTCAGCACTTACATAGCCGGTAGAATCGGTATCTGCACCAAGAAGCGCATTTTCCCCCTTAAAGCTTCCGTCAAGAACCTTCTCGAGCTGCTTCTCCACATTGGAGTGCATAACCTTAAGAACGGAGGTCAGGATAATGTTCTTGTCTCCATTTGCACCGTCATCATACTGGTCCACGTCACATCCGATAACCTGTGCGTCTCCCGCTTCCTTCACAGCAGTAAATACACCATTTCCGGATCCGCCTGCTGCAACAAGCATAATGTCTACACCCTTATCAAGGAGTGCCTTTCCAACGACCTTACCGGTTGCTTCATCAGAGAAGTTTCCGATATAGTTTCCGCCAACATTTTTATTGGTCACATCCGTTCCGGCATAAGAAGGAATCTCTACATACTCCGCCTTTGCATCATACTTTGCCTTAGCATAGTTTACGCCGGACATGAATCCGTACTGATAGTTTACATTGGACGGATAAGCGATACCGTTCACTACGGCAACCTTTCCGCTCTTTGTCTCTAAAGCAGCAGCAATTCCTGCGAAGAAGCCACTCTCCTGCTCCTTAAACTGCATAGCATAAACATTGTCTAAAGATACTTCCTGTCCGTCTGCATCTGTCGGATAGGAATCTACCAAGATAAACTTTGTATCGGGGTTATCCTTTGCAATGGTTCCGATTCCTGCAAACTGGAAGCCGCAACAAACCAAAACATCATAGTCAGCCACGATATCGTTTACAGCCTGCATAACAGCTGCAGTATCTCCTGTCTCCTCACGAACAGGGGTTACGCTTGCATCCGGATGCTTCTCGATAAAGCTTAAGATACCATTGTAGTTATCCTGGTTAAAGCTTCCGTCATCTACACCGGAGGGGCTGGATACAATAGCAATCTTTAAGCCTTTTTTCTCCTCGCCATCCTTCGCTGCCTTTGTCTCTCCCTCCGCTGCCGCAGCAGTTGTTGTGTTCTCTCCGGCAGCAGCCGTTGTGGACTTTGCCGCACCGGATGCACCACAGCCTGCCAAAAGGGAAGCTACAAGTACAGCACCTGTCAGAACTTTCCAAGTTTTTTTCATAATGCGTTCCTCTCCTTTTCAAAAAAGTTTGTGTACGAGACGACTCTTTTTCTTTTCTGATTCGAAACTCCCTCGTACAACTTTGCCTTATATTGAGTATCGTAGGGAAGTTTGGCTCTCCTACGCTATCTCCGTACCAACTCTATGACTTCTTTATGCAGTATCTATGCTATTTTGCACTGTATCTACGATAGCTTTACTCCATAACCCTCTCCGGAAAAGCCTTTTTCAGAGATTCCGTGTAAGGTGCCCGCAATATACCTCTCTCCGTGATAATTGCCGTAATCAGATTGTGGTCAGTCACATCAAACGCAGGGTTGTAACATTTTACCGAAGAAAGCGCCATGGGTTTCTCATAGAACTTACACTTGATTTCTTCCGGATTTCTCTCTTCTATCACGATATCTTCCCCTGTTTTACAGTTAAAGTCAATCGTGGAGCTTGGTCCCAGTACATAAAAGGGGATTCCGTAGTGCTTTGCAAGGATGGCTACACCGCTCGTTCCGATTTTATTTGCCGCATCTCCATTTGCCGCAACACGGTCACAGCCCACAAGACAGGCCTGCACCCAACCGTTTTTCATGACAATACTTGCCATATTGTCGCAAATCAAGGTCACATCTACTCCGCCCTGTTCAAGCTCGTACGAAGTGAGTCTTGCACCCTGTAACAAAGGTCTTGTCTCATCGGAAAAGACATGAAAATTCATTCCTCTTTCCTTTCCGAGGAAGAGCGGGCCGAGAGCCGTTCCGTACTTGGAAGTAGCCAAAGGACCGGCATTACAATGCGTTAAAATCCCGTCACCGTCCTTCAGTAAAGAAAGTCCGTACTCGGAGATCGCCTTACACATTGCGGCGTCTTCCGCCTGAATTTTTCTACTCTCTTCTCTTAATAAGGAAACAATTTCCTTAGGAGTTTTGGAAATATTTGCCTTTACCACATCTTCCATGCACCGAAGTGCCCAGCTTAAGTTCACGGCTGTCGGGCGGGAAGAGTTCAGATACTCCGCATCTTCCTTAAACTTCTTGTAAAAAGCCTCTCCGGAATCTGCCTGAATCTGCTTTGCCAAGATAAAGATGCCGTAAGCGGCGCAAATCCCGATAGCAGGGGCTCCACGCACCTTTAACTCAAAAATCGCATCATAAAGCGCCTTTGCATCTCCCAGTTCCAAAAACTCCTTCTTTCCCGGAAGTGCGGTCTGGTCTACAATCACAACAGCAGACTCATCCTCATTTAAACGAACATTCTCAATTCCGAAAAGCAATGCTATGATTTCTTCTTCCTTAAGACTTCCTTGACTCATTCTATCTCTCTCCTTTATTGGACCTGTACAAGCATCTCTCATGAATTATATTTATTAATACTATTTTTGTAATTTATCATGTTTTGGCTTTTATTGCAGCTTTTATTCTGGCCATTATTCGTTTTATCATGTCGTTATGAATTTTACACTTTTATAGTGAATTTCAACTATTTCACCATACGCTGAATAGCTTCTGTAACAAGTTTTCTAAAGCGGGGAGCCGACTGATCGGCCACGATCTTCACATCATCATCACTAAGAGGCTCTTTGGAAAGTCCGGCTCCAAGGTTGGAGATACAGGAAATACCGCAAACCCGCATACCGCAGTGCCGCCCGGCAATCGCTTCACAAGCTGTACTCATACCTACAGCATCCGCCCCTAAAATATGTGCCATTTTCACTTCTTGCGGTGTTTCAAAGCTCGGACCGCTAAACTGCATATACACACCCTCTCGAAGAGAAAGCCCCTGCTCCTGTGCGACAGTCAGAATCTCCTTTCGAAGCTCCTTGTCATAGACCTCCGACATATCCGGGAAGCGCACGCCAAGTTCCTCCATATTTGCTCCAATCAAAGGATTCGGAACGGAATATAAAATGTGGTCGGTAAGCAGCATAAAGTCTCCCGCCTGATATGCCGGATTTGCAGAACCGCAGGCATTCGTCAGGAAAAGAATCTCCGCTCCCATAAGGTGCATAAGTCTTGCAGGAAGTACCACATCTTCCATGGCATAGCCTTCATAGTAATGCACTCTACCCTGCATGATTACGACAGCACCGATCCGATATGTCCAAAAACAAATCTGCCCTTGTGACCGCTTACCGTAGAAACCGGAAAATCCGTAATATCATGGTAGTCGATACTCGCCTCTATCTCGATTCTTTCTGCAAAGTCTCCCAGTCCTGATCCCAGAACCAAGGCGAGGCGAGGACGAAACGGAATCTTATCCTCAATACTCTTGTAGCATCTCTCCAGTCTCTCATATAGCTTTTGTCATCTCTTACTCCTCTCTTAAAAACAATTTCCTGCTCCCTGTACTATTCTGTCTTGAAATCCATTTCATAAAAAACCATTTCACGGAAAGACAATGCAAGGCATCTTCACTTCTTATTGATAATCTTCTCCGGTTAAACAGCAGTAAAATGCAGTAAATAAAGCCTTTCGACAATGTATCAGCGAATCCTTTTCAATCAGACCTATAGTACCCGAAAAAAGCATTTTAAGGCAATATCTTTTCAAGATGATTTTTTTGTATTTTTTTAATACAATTTATAATTAGCTAAGAATATACCAAGTTTGCTCCATCAGTTTACGCTGCGTAACTTGCAAAAAGGGATTTTTGTTCTATACTTTTTTTCTATGCTTCCGTAGCTTAGGGATAGAGCCCTGTCTCCGACGCCGGTAGTGGCGGTTCGAGTCCGTTCGGAAGCATTTTTTTATTGCAAAAAGCCACTGTACCCTTCCTCGAAAGCTCGCTCCCGCTCGGTTCCGATCCCTAGCGGCACTAAGCATCAAACTTCGTTTCACTCGTTTTCTGCAAGTGCCGAGGTCTCCAAACGGCTTTCTCTGAAGGGTACAGTGGCTTTTACTATACTTTTCTTCTCAATGTTATCTAATTTTATATTCTTCTAAACAGGCTTTTAAAAACCTTCCCATTGAATAATCCTCTGTCAGAGAATCCGCTTTCTTATCCCGTTCCTTTCCTTCCTCTATTGTTTATCTTCCGGGGAAGCGGAAGTTCGGAATAAGCTGATCCCAGGAATCTATGCCGATCACTGCCCTTGCAAAGTCCGCTATTCCTTCTGTTGCACTGGCATTGTCTATCCACTTAAATACTTCATGGGCAGGCTTTGGTACGAGCTGATGGTTTACTATGCTGGAAAGTCCAAAGGCAAGTCCGTGCTTTGTTTCATCCTCATTGTCTTCCTGTCTACTCATAAGGTAAGCAGAAATATACGGATTGTTATCTACAATGAAGTAGGAATATGCTACAGCAGCTGCCTGCTCTGTAGACTTGTCCACACCTTTCGCGATACTACTAAAACCTTCCTCCGTCAGGAAAATCTTACGAACCTCTCCCTTACGGTTTTTCATACTATCCATGCTCATAAAATCAGTAATTACATGAAGATTCTTAAAGTTGACTATCGGGGAATCTACGGTGTCATTGACACGTCCTGTTTTATCATCATCCCAGAAATTCGGAGAATAAATCGGATACGGATAGGGATGCAATGCAAGACCGTAATCCATATAGCCTTCGGCCTCTTCATAGTTATGGAAGGCAAGGAGGATATCTTTTCCCTTATACTTTCCTACCGGAGCCGCTTCCGGAAGCATATTCCAGTAATGGTCGATAGAGAACATAATGTTGTCATTTGCCGACACGGACTTCATCGCTGTATAGAAGACGCGGAAAGCTCTCTGGAACTTGGAAGTATAAGCGGAAACATCAAGGTCTCCCATATAATTCCAGTACTGGTTGTTAATTTCATTTCCCACAACCCAGTTGGTAATCTTACCATGACCGTTCTTTCCGTTATAACGCTTTGCAAGGAAAGAAGCCATCGCCTTCACTGCACGGAATCCCGCCTCGGACTCTACATTAAATCCATAGTACACAGCCTGTTCTTCGGCAGCTCGGTAACCCCAAGAGGATTCAGCTCCGGAACCGTCTGATTCCAAGCATTTAAAAGAATTGCGGTTACAGCCACTCCGGAGTCGCTAAGCCTCTTAACCTCCGTATCCAGCTGGTCAATCAATTCTTTATTGATCTTATAGGTCTTGCTCTCATAGGTATAGTCGATTCCATTTCCAAAGAAACGCTGTGTCGGAATATCCACACCGGCATGCTTGATATTTAAGCTCAATGCATCATCCAGAATATTCGGATCCACACGAAGCCCCTTCTTTCCGGGGTTCAAAGCCGGATCCTGATTCTCCGCCACAATCTCCGGGTTTTCGATATAACGTCTGTTCGCAATCATCTCATAACGACCGCCAACCTTAACAGCCGGTACAAAGGCACTGTAGAGACGAAGCTCTCCGGGACCTGCATGAAGCGGGAAGCTGAACTTCTGGTTCGCTCCGATACTTCCTTTCGCAAGATAATCCGTTCTTCCGGACAGGTCATTTTGATAGGGTTTAATTTCAAAAATATAAACAGAACCATCTGTACCGCTACTATCTCCGGAACTGTCTACCGTAACCGAAATCTTGTCCTTTTCTTGGTTGATTCCCACATCCCGAACCTTTCCGCTGATGGAATGTGCAAAAGCCCCAAACGAAAACAGTGTTGACATCGCTAGAGCACAAAAAAAGTCCGATACTCTTCTTTCCCAATAATCCCATATTTCTTTCCTCGACTATCCTTTCCTTCCGAATGCAAAATCTCCCAAAACAGCCGGTATAAATCGAAAAAGTCTATACCCGCTATCCGGTACGAAAGACAGCATTCTCCATAAATCAAAGCCTCTTCATACTACGATTTTTAAGAAAGGATTGCTAGCGGAATAATCTTACAAGTTCTTACGGTTTAGGGATAGGGGAAAGACCTCTCAATCTCTTGAGGTGTCTCATAGGCCTGATTTGGTATGTTTTATCTTATTATTATGAAGATAATATCCTCTTTCCTCCACGCAATAGAATGAATTTACTTTGTGCACTTCTCCTAAAACATAGTGCAAAATTTTGTCTTTTTGAATATTGATAAGATGCACAAAAGAAAGTATAATGCAAATAGATATTTTGTTCAGAACACACAATAAAATAGGAGAAAAGCTATGAAAAAACAAGTTTTATCCGCAGCATTGGCTCTTACTTTAGGAGCATCTTTACTTGCTTGCGGAGCAAAGAGCGACGGAAATGCAGCTGGAGATGCTTCTGCTAAGGCAGAGGAAGGAAAGTCCGATGTGGCCTCCGGGGACAAGGCAAAGGGTAATGGAGAAACCCTGACAGTGCTCTATATGTCCGGCGTTTATGCGGATGCGGCAAAGTCCATGGTGGATGAGTTTGAGGAGAAAACCGGTGCAAAGGTAGAAGTCATTGATATGCCATACACCGAGCTTCATCAGAAGATGCTTTTGGACTTCACAAGCGGAGCAGGAACCTATGATGTGATTGATGTAGCCAGCCAGTGGGATGGAGAATTTGCTCCTTACCTTACTGATCTGCAGCCGTATATGGAGAAGGACGATGTAAAGGCGGAGGATTTCATTGACAATGTCATTGCAAACTCCGGAAAGTGGCAAGATAAGTATATCGAATTCCCTAATGCATCCACACCACAGCTTTTTGCTTACCGAACCGACATTTTTCCCAAACGGACTTCCGGATACTTGGGAAAAGTACAGAGAAGAACTAAAGAAGGTAACAAAGAAGGATGAAGGCTTCTACGGAGCCTCTATTTCCGGAATTACCGGACAGCTTGGCGGCGTGTTTGACTATGTGCTTTGGTCCATGGGCGGTGCTTGGGCTGATGAGAACTGGAAGGTAACCATTGATTCCGAAGAAACCAGAAAAGCTTTGGAGCATTTAAATGACTTACAGGAATCTTTGGATCCCAACTGGTTAAACTGGGGAACAGATCAGTCTATTCAGGCTTTTTTAAACGGAGATGCGGCAGTCTGCGAGACCTGGCCTACGCTTGGCTTAGTACAGGATGCTGACAATCCTGAAAAGTCCAAGGTGGTAGGAAAATGGGCATTGTCCGTAATTCCAAAGGAGAAAACAGGAATCACCCTTCTTTCAGCATGGGATTGTGCAATTCCGGAAGGCTCCAAGAAAAAGGATTTGGCTTGGGAGTGGATTAAGATGTATACCAGCTTAGACAAGCAGAAGGAATTCTATTCCAATCACGCTATTCTTTCTCCAAGAAAGGCTTTCTGGGAAGAGGATGGCATCAAGGGAACCTATATGGATACTGTTCGTGAGGCACTGGATACCGCGAATATGTGGTGGAGAGTGGCTGCTTCCACACAAGTGGACACCAGCTTTAACACTTTGATTTCCGCTTATCTTTCCGGACAAAGCGATTTGGATACTACGGTAAAGGAAATGAAGGCTGCTGTGGAAGAAGCCTTGCAGCAGGCTCCTCCTGAAGAGGGAACAAAGAACTATAATCATTAATCTATTCTATAGAGAAGTATATTTTACTTATCTCATAAGACAGTTTTAAAAAGAATATGCTAGAAAGTTAGAGGAATACAGTATGAATGGCACTGAAGTAAGAAAAGGAAATAGAGGAAAAGGAGAAAGGCTTTGGTCTTGGCTTTTTCTACTTCCCACAATTTTATTCTTAGGCTTTACAGCCCTGTTACCGCTACTGTATTCCCTCTATCTAAGTTTATTTCAATACAAAATTAATCTTCCCAATGCCGTTCCCAAGTTCATCGGCATTGGGAATTATCTTCGGATGCTTCAGGACAAAAACTTAGGTGTGAGCGTGGGAAATACCGTTCTTTTTGCAGTAGTGTCCGTATCCTTAGAGTTGGTTTTAGGGCTTTTTGCTGCCATGATGCTTTGCGGAACCAAAAGAATTTATCGTATTTTTACCTCATTACTATTGATTCCCATGATTATGGCTCCGGTGGCTATCGGTACACTGTTTCGTATGATGCTGGACGGCAGTACAGGAATCATTAATTACCTCTTACATTTTGTAGGTGTACCACAAATAAACTGGCTGAGTAATCCGAAAACCGCTATGCCTGCGGTGATTTTTGTCAATGTGTGGCAGTTAATTCCCTGGGTATGCATCATTACCATGGCAGGGCTAAAGTCCCTTCCTCAGGATGCATTGGAAGCTGCCAGAGTGGATGGGGCGAAGAATCGCCATATCTTTTTTCAAATCGTGCTTCCCATGATTAGTCCCTTACTGATTATTGTACTCATGCTTCGTTTTGTAGATGCCTTTAAGGTTTTTGATACCATTTATACTATGACGAACGGCGGGCCGGGAAATGCTACGGAAATGCTGCCAAACTACATTTACAAACAAGGCCTGAAGTTCTTTGATGCCGGCTACACGGCGGCTCTGGCTATGGCTTTCGTTTTCTCTATGACCATTATCAGTTTTCTTTTTCTGCGGTGGAGAAGAGCGGTGGAGGAGCGAGTTTTGTAGTGCATAGGGACAGCAAGATAACTTGTATCATGAAGTCGATTACTCCTATTAAAGACGGTTTTGGAAATAGGAATGTGAAAATAATCTGCGAAAGCAGTGTATCAATATAATTTTACTTGGTGATTTATCAAAGGGTTTAAAGGAAGAAAATGATGGCTAAGAAACATAGAATGGATGCAAATGATTCCATGGTGCATGAAATATTGGGAAATGTGGGGAAAAGTATTTTTCGTATAGTGTTTACCGCTGTGCTGATGTTGCTGGTTTTGTTCCCCTTATACTGGCTTTTTTCCAGTGCTTTTAAAATCCGGGCGGAGTATTTGGCGAATCCTCCTCTTTTGATTCCCCACGTTTTCACCATGGAAAATATCAAAACGGTGTTGTCCATGAACGGTCTTGGACGACAGTTTATGAATTCCATGATTGTAAGTCTTAGCTCCACTGCCATTTCTTTGCTTTTCGGCTCCATGGCGGCATATAGTTTGGTGCGGGGAAAGTTCTCTAACCTGACCAGACAGATTTTCGGTCTATGGTTTATGATTCAGAAAATGTATCCGGCCATTGCTACAGCGATTCCCATCTATCTTGTGATGCGAAAGCTACAGCTTATCGATACCCTGCCAGCTTTAATTATTATGAATACCAGTTTTAACCTGCCATTGGTTATTTGGCTGATGATGGGCTTCTTTGCTCAGGTGCCTATTGAGATGGAGGAATCTGCCAGAATTGACGGTTGCCATTTTCTGAGTCGCTTCTTCTATGTGGTTTTCCCAGTGACCAAATCCGGAATTGTAGCAGCAGGCATTTTAGCCTTTGTGGGGGCATGGAACGAATTCCTCTTTGCGGTCATTCTTAGTATTAATAAGTCTAAGACATTGCCCGTAGTTATTGCAGGCTTTATCACCGACAAGGGCTTGGATTGGGGGCCTATGGCGGCGACTTCTCTGATCAGCCTGTTACCGGTTTTGGTACTGGTATACCTTTGCCAGAAGCAGTTCGTGGAAGGACTGGCAATGGGAGCGGTGAAGGGGTAGAAGAAGGGGCAGTCATGAGTGAGAAACAGAAAGTACCAGAGGATCAAGAGAAAAAGAGCCGGGAAAATGCTGCGTATCAAGAGTCCAAAGGGCAAGAGGGGAATAATGATAAAGACAAAGGTGGATTTTTCATTGTGTCCAAGTGTATTAGAAAATAACGAAGAGTATAATACGTATTATGAAGGACTGGATTATGCTTTTCAAGATGCGGATATAAAAAATATTGCTATTACCGGTATTTACGGAGCAGGGAAAAGTACTGTATGGAAATCCTATGTGAAGAAAAAGAAATCTAAAAAAACATTGTTACTATTACTCTGGGACAATACGAGAGCCCCATAGATAGAGAATTAGAAATCCAAATTGAGGGGAAAACGGAAGGTGGCAATGAGTGTAAACATAACTATGAACTTGAACAAGAGAATAGAATTGAACGCAAATTAATAAATCAAATTATATCTCAGATTAGTATTAAGAATACCCCATTAAGTAAATATAAAAATCAAGCGAAAATAAATCAAAGAGCGAAAATATATCGTGATACTAGATATATTGTGCTATTTTTTTGTTGTCTATTTTATTTTTGGTTGGAAAAAGGAATGGATATTGGGAGGCTTAAACGAGTCTTTTTAAACCATTGCTTTTAAGTATATTCTCTATTCTTGAGATTGAGAGTAAAGCAGATTTTTATATTACAACGTTTAAAAATATTCTCTCAGCTTCTTTATTTTATTTTTTTGCTTATTATTATTTATAATTCCAGTATATTATTTTCTACTACGCTTTGTTAGAGAGCATAGGTTTTTGATACACAAAATTCAATTAAAAGGCATAGAAACCATTATCAATGATGGAAATATTGATGAAGAGACTGTATTAGATATGATATTAAAGAAATTATCTACTTACTTACAAGTGCAGAAGTAGAAATTTTGGTAATTGAAGATTTAGATCGTTTCAATAACATTACAATATTTACAAAACTAAGAGAACTAAATTATATGCTTAACAAGCATCTTGAAGTGAATTATTGTGCTAGAAAAAGTTAGATTTGTCTATATGCTTAGGGATGGAATCTTGGAAGCCGAAGATAGGGTAAAGTTTTTTTGATTTTGTCTTACCAATATTACCTTATATTCATTCTAAAAATTGTGAAAGCATTTTTATTAAGTGGGATGGAAGATTGCGGCTTTAAAGATAATAAACTTCTGATTATAAAAAGCTTCGTTATATATAAAAGAAATGCGCATATTGAAAAATATTGTTAATGAATACCGAATTTATATCAATATGCTTGCTATGAAAAAAACTACAGCTTAGTGAGGAAAAAGCTATTTGCTTTTGATAGTGGTTAAAAATTTATTTCTCATGACTTTGATTTACTTCAAGTTGATCAGGGTGGCATATATTATGCTTTTAATGAAGGAAAAAGCATTGAAAAATATAATATCTAATGAAATTAAGGATTCAGATCAAGATAACTCAGATAATGAAAGGTCAGAGAGATTAAGAAGAGAGCTAAAGTATGTTTCAACTACATCCTTAAAGGGCTTAATATCAAAAAATAAAAAGAGAATCAAAAAGGTAGAAGATAGTTTAATATTCGGTAATGAAACCCTAATAACTACTAGTCCATACATTGCACTATTGAGATTTTTTATTGATAAAGGATATCTATCAGAAGATTATTGGCTCTATATTAGTCCTTTTCATGAAGGGGATCTAAGCCATAACGATGTGGTTTTTATAAAAAGACTTATTGAAGGCCAAGAAAATATTAGTACAAAAATTGATAATGTAGAAGCTGTTCTAAGACACTTAGATGAAGATGATTTTATGAGAAAGGGAATATTGAATGAAAAGCTGTTAAAGGCTGTTTTTGAAGCAACGAGAAGAAGGTTTTTTTACTATTATTGGGAGGATAGGCATCGAGTAAAAATAATGATGGAATCAATATGTGAGAATGGCCTGTATTCAGATGTGACTTTATTATTCGTAACCTCGAACTACGATTTCGTTTGTCGATACATTCAGTCAGCATTATATATTGGTGCTTATAGTCATATTGAGAATATTTTTAAATAAAACAAAAGAATTAGAAGAAGAGTCGGGAGAGAGCTATGACGAAGATGATGAAATGCTGGATTTTATAATGGAAGATGATTGGATTAAACTTCAAAAAGTGGGTGGCATGTTCTATATTGACTTATGATGATATTGAAGCTGTAAAAAAATTTATTTGAATCAGAGGAGCTAAAGAATTTAATACAATCTTCTCTTTCTACAGAACCTATGATGCCAGATGGTGAATTGGATATTTTTTTGAAAATTTAAAACATGCTAATGTTCAATTTACTGATCTTAAATTTTTACAAAAGATAACATTACTTATGTTAATACAGAAGATAAAGATTGTGATGATGGTTTTATAAGGGATGTAGCAGAACGCATACAGCGGTCTAATACTTATATACTTAATGTGAATAATATTCAAATTTTTAGTCAACATTATTCTGGAGAGAGAAGCTAACTATGGAGAACTATTGAGTGAAATATATATTAATGATTCGTTGGAGTCCACTAAAGAATATATCAGAGAAGATTTTAATAATTTCATTACAGAATATATAAACAGGTTCACTCCTGCGAAATTTAAAAATTCTGAAGAAATAATAATTGAAATTTTAAAGTCAAATATATCAGAAGAGGATAAAAATTAAATACATCGAAAAATAATGAAGTACAAATTCAAGATATCAAAGATCTTACAATTCCATTGAATGGGAACATTGCTAAGAAATTATATTTACATGACACTATTTCTTGTTCCAAAGAGAACATAAGTAGATGTCATGCGGCAATAGAATTATCTGATGTTCCGGAATTTGTAATGTATTTAAATAGAGAGGTTAATACTAAAAAATGAAAAGGAAATATTGAAAGATAACTCTAAGCTCTGTAAAGATCTACTTGTAATTAAAGACACGAGTGAAGAGTTATTTAGGTTTGCTATTAAGTATGTAGAGGAGCCATTAGATATATATAGACTTCCTTGGAATATACCTGAGAACAGATGTCTTCTACTAATATATAGAAAGCTTATAAAACTTAGCAAATCCAATGTTCATAGATTGATTGATTTATCTTACGACAAAAAGTATAGATAAATGGTTTGAATTGGCGCAAGGAGACGATCAGGATGATTTAGTAGAATTTTTAAGTACAGCAAACTTAGAAAAAGATAAGAAATAGCTTAGAGATTTTTTTCTAAGGCATCTTCAAGAAAAAGAATGCTATTAAATTAATTGATAAAGTGAATGGGGAGATAAAAAAATACAAAGATTATATCTTAAACGTAAAAAGATATCCAATATGTGCTAGATTAAGTAAATACTTATTAGATACATATCCAATTATTATCGAGAATATTCAGTATATCTGCAAAGAGTTTAAGGGCTTTGAATATCAACAAGAATTTGTAGAAGCACTAATACGGAATAATCAATTTCAAGATTTGAAAGATAAAGATTTAAATCAGGATGTAATGAATTATTTATTAACCTACAGTTTAGTTAGTATAGAAAACAAGGTAATTCTTTTACAAACTAAAAATTCTGAATAATGTGAAAGTGAGTGAGCTTAAGGAATATATTAACTATGTAGATGAGATTAAAGACCTTAACGAAGTGTGGAATCGTAAACAGCCCAAATTAAATAGTACATATAAACAAAACATTGGAACAGCTTTGGCAGAAAATGGATATGTAAAAATCAAAAAAATACGTCCCCTATTCCAAGTATTGTATCCGTAGATAGCTGAAGATTTGGAGAGTTTGAGAGTCCCAGCTATTACTGGAATCGACGGTTTCCTATTCCGGACAGGCAGTGTAAAACCGCTCGGAATACTCACGGCATTCCTCCGACAAGAGCTCCTATATTTAATAGAAATCTTCCTTTTATTACGACATTTATTACGACATTTATTACGACATTTTTGCAAGTGATTATTCCGGCGTTTGAGAGCCACTGAATCCGATACGTAGAGCCACCAAATCCGAGTGGCAGATCCATGCAGAATCAAATATCATTCCGATGTTCAGAGCCATATCCTTCAATGAATTGTAAATGGTAAATAACCTATCCGTTCAAAAAATCTACAAGCTCTTAAGCTGGCAGATTTTTTTACCTAGTTTTATTCTTCCTACAGCTATCCGGTAGTGCCTCCGACCAAGGCATCATTTTTTTCAGCTCCTCTGGAATATTTTCTCTGGGTATTTGAGGAGTTCCTTTTAGTAGGTAAAGCAAAAGTATTCGTAGGGCTTTTAGTTGGTTTGCTACAAAAAAATGGACGATGCCTATTCGGAACTGGGGAAAAGTCAGGGGGGGAAAATGGCAATAATGTATCCCGACCGAATTCCTGAATAACAAAAAATCATAGAAGACCATCATTTACAGAAAAAATTTCATACTCTCCCTGCGAATATATCACGGAACACAGGAATCTGTTCATTACCGGTGCGACGGGAAGCGGAAAGACATATATGGCGTGCGCCTTCGGCCTGGAAGCATGCAAGCAACATTTACTTTACGAGGAATATTGCTTTGAACGTAAGAGGAGTGGATTATCCCTCCTCTTTTCCGTAAAAATCTTGATCCGATAATTCACGCCATGTTAAATACATTTCTTTGTAATTCTTTTTTATGAAATTTTGAATAAGGCGTATGTCTCTTTGGGAGAGGATGCCGCTATGTGCTACTGTAGTGTCTCCATTTTCTTTAACAAAAAATTTTGCAGATCCTGCTTCTGTAAGTCGCTTATCACTGGCATGAACATGCATCGCTTCGATGACGCAAGAGGCTGTGTAATAGAGATAATAACCATGAATTTTGTAACTATAATACTTCGGCATAGTTCTTCTCCAAAAATTCTTTGTTTTTGTGATAATAATCCAAAACGATTTGACACTCAATTTCATCCATATTGGTTTCAATAATATTATCATGGAAAATTACAGCAACATGGTGAAAGGATTCTAAATGGACAACGAAGACTTTGTCCTCCTTTTTTGTGAACGCATAGCCATTGATAATCATATCGGCTTCATCTGCAATTTTCTTTTTATCTTGTAGCTTCACGAATTTTCACCTCCTTAATATGAGATAGAAAGGAATCGACATCATAAGAAAGGTCTTCCAGAATAGGGACTAAATCAATATATTCTTCCATTTCTGCTAAGTCCTTATATTTCGCAATTACAACTAAATAGCCTGCATCCCATTCTAGGACTTTCTGATATTTTTTTCTAATCGAGGAGAGGTCATAAAACGGATAACATCTTCCTGAAATTGAAAAATGCTATAGCTTCCGGAATTGCTTAGAAATGCCAAATTATTTCTTTCTTCCATTCTTTTCTCCTTGTGTTTTCTACTCTTTACATATTTTATCACAAAAAAACTATAGAGAATAATAGCCTGATAGAAAAAGATGCTATGGCAAAGTTAAATGAAAAAGAGAAAAAAATTGTTTTATGATTGCTTTTATTGTAAATGGTAAATAACCTGTCATCTTTTTTTCTCCACAAGAATTGGATGAAGTGTTGACGACTACACGTGAGAAAGGTATGCTTCTATTCATGATTACAACATTTAAGGACAAAGAAACTGAAAAAATATATCATCAAATTTTTTCCAAAAAGCTGCCTATAGATATTCAGCATGTAGTATTGCGGAAACTAATCATGCTTAACAATGCGAAGACTTTGGAAGATCTTCGTATTCCGCCATCTAATCATCTAGAAAAATGATCCGGTGATAGAGCTGGACAATATAGTATTCGCATCAACAAACAATTTCGGCTGTTCTTTAGCCTTCATCTTGCAGAAGCCAGAAACGTTGAGATTGTGAATTACCACTAAAAAGGAGAAGTTATGGAATTAAATTTTATTGAACCACCGAGCATTGGTGAAATCCTTCGAGAAGAATTTATGGAGCCAATGAACTTAAGCGCATACAGCATTGCACAATCCATTCATGTTCCGGTTTCCAGAATCCAAGATATCCTGCATGATAGACGAAAAATCACAATTGATACCTCCCTCCGACTCTCAAAGTTATTCGGTGTTTCGGATGAATATTTCATCAATATGCAGAATGACATCGATATTCGAACACAAAAAAGAAAGCTTGATTTCGAACTACAGCAAATTAAAACAATACAATATGCATAACGAAATGGCGGTTTCCGGAGCCGGAATCACCGGTTCTTGATCCCCGGAATGGCGGTTTCCATGGCCGTACAGGCGGAGGAAATGCGAATGAAGCCGCCCTTACGCAGAGTGGATTTGTGGAAGTACGGCAACAGGTGGAGGTTTCCTCCTGCTATCCATCTCCAAAGTTAACAGCGTCCGTAAACAAAATAGTTTTAGGGATTGACGAAAACACATTGGATTTGCTGGCAAACGTTATAAAGGTCTTGAAAAATGCTTAACGATGCTTCCGGATTCAAACACATTTATCTCTGTACCGGATACACAGACCTTAGACGTGGTATTGACGGCCTTATTGCAGTAGTCAATGCTGAATTCAAGCTTAATCCTACTGAGTCCAACTCTATCTTTCTTTTCTGCGGGCGCAGATGTGATCGCATAAAAGCGCTCCTGTATGAAGGAGACGATTGGCTAATTTGCCATAAACGATTTACAGATGGAAAGCTACAGTGGCCACACAGTACCAGTAAAGCCCGTACTTTAACCCCTCAGCAGTACCGATGGCTCATGGAGGGGCTTTCCATTGATCAGAAAAAGCCCATTCTTCCGGTAAAACCGGAAAGCATTCCTGGCACATCATCGATTCCGTCAGAGGAGCCTCTGCCAGTGCCCTTCTATATAGCATTGCGGAAAGTGCAAAGGCAAACCAGCTAAAGCCCTACGAATACTTTGCATACCTTCTAAAGGAGCTCCTCAAATATCCAAGAGAAAATGTTCCTGAGGAAGAACTGAAAAAACTGATGCCTTGGTCGGAGGCACTACCGGATAGCTGCAGGAAGAATAAAACAAGGTTACTTACCATTTACCATTATACCGAAAAAGATTGAACCGCCCTGCAGCCTTTATTTATCTAGCTGTAGAGCGGTTTTTCATCAACACGTTTTGTCCTATAACCCTATAACTCGCAGATTATCGTGTCGTATATAATGTTGTAAAAAAAGAACTCCCGAAATCGGGAGTTCTTTTAAAGCACTCAGATAGGATTATTCTGTCCAGTAGTCTCTATCTAAGCCAGGAACATGATTTGGATGATCGGTAGAAGGAGAAGTATAAAGCTTCTTGTAGCTTGCATACTTAACTACACCATTCCTATCCGTTACATAATAAACATCGTTAATATCCTTAAGGTTAACCTTGCCCTTCTGAACTGTACCAGAAGAGTTTACAAGAACAACATCAGTCGGAAGAGGAACGCTGTTATCAAAATAGGTAACAGCAGTAGTATTGGAAATGTTCTTTACATCACCATTGAACTGAACATATCCGTAGTTGGAATGATCATTATCAGCTGCAAGTACGACACCCTTATTAACATACTTCTTAATCTTAGAAACATAGCCGGTCACAGCCTTACCATTATTCTGGAAGTACATCTGAGCTTCGCCATCTTCAAAGCTAACAGTCTGATATCCAATCTTTCTGGAGCCATCCTTCTCATAATCGCCAGAGAAGTAATAAATATCTCCCGCGAAGGTAGAATCGATATAATCTTCAATGTCCATTTTGGTAATAGCTTTACCAGCAGTGTTCTTATTGTGGAAGCCTGTACGTCCATCTGCAGAAACCTGAAGGCCGGAAAGCATACGTCCCAGATCATCGAATGCATAAATCTTGTTCTTTATTCTCTTAGTAGTGTCGGATACAATCTTACCTCTGTTATCAGCCCACCACCATGATGCAGAATCATCTTCAAAATCATCGCGATTCAACTTTTCACTCGGAACAGCCCAAATCCACTGATTCTTTCTAGCACCACCATCACCATTTACATAAACGATTTCAGAGCTGCTTTCATCAGCCGCCTTCATCTCAGACGGAGAGCCTTCCTTTCTAAGGTTAGACCAATCTTCAATCATGCGTCCATCAGCACCAAAGAAATATGTTTGACCATTGATGGTCTTCTTGGTGTTCTTTACAATCTTTCCGTTTCCATCGATATAGAACCAAGCGGTTATTTCGTCGCCGTCCTTAAGAACCGGAAGCTGTACCCAACCATACTGGGCAGATCCATCATCAAATCCACCGTAGTAATACTTCGCAGTCTCCCAAGCATCCTCAGTGGGTACAAGAGCTGCATCATCACCAAGCCAGCCATAGAGCATATAGCCTTCCTGGTCAAAGAAATACTTCTTGCCGTTGATGGTTCTGATATCTGAAATGGTTAACTTTCCATTGGAATCTCTATATGCCTTACCATCAGCGCCGAAGTACATCCATCTGTGGTCTGCATCAGCGTCATCAGTCTCAACGTCGAAAGCCACCCACTGATTGGTAACCATAGCACCGTCCTGGTTTACATAGTAGAAGTCATTGTTGTTCTGGACAACTTCGTTCGTAGCCATGTTTCCATCGGAACCAAGATAGAACCAATAGTCTCCGGACTTTCTCCAAGCGTCAGCGATAGGAGTTCCTTCGTTGTCTAAGTACTGCCAGCTACCAGTGGAATTGTTCCAGCCTGCAGCAAATGTCACAGCAGAAGCTCCGATAGCAAGTAATGCGGTTGCAGATAAAGCTGCAACTAATTTTGTTTGCTTTCTCATAATTAATGCACTCTCCTTTTAAAGTTGTGGAATAATCCAAAGTTGCGTGACGATTATACCCCTTTTTTTCATCGATTCAAGTTTTTTTATAAACAAAAGACAATCAAGCCTTCTGCAAACAAGGGTTTTATCGTACTTTCAACACTATAGCGCAAGTTCTTTTTGCTGTCTATTACAAAACGTAAACAAATTATTACGAAGTTCTTAAGATAAATATTAAGATAAAAAAATAATAATTCATCTAAAAAAATATTCATTTTCTTTTAGTTCATATCAAACTTTCTTAAAAAGTATCCGGATGTTTAGATGGAAAGTTCTTGTTACATATCATTATAGTAACTAGAAGTTCTATTTCTGGAAAGCCAGTGAATATTCCGGTGCGGTGGAGCCGCTATTCCAAAAAAGTGGAAACTGCCTGTCAGGAATAGGAAACTATCGTGTTGATTAGTTACTGGTGCGAATTTATTCGCTTAATGTCGAATCAAGGCCGTATACCTCCCTCATAGATTTATATTTCATCTATGAATATCAGATGCAGTAGCTCTTATATAGGAACTGTCGGCTCTCATTTTTTGAATGAACAGATTTTATTTACCATTTACTGCTTCGCATTCAAATATCACCCTATGTTATGTATTGTGTCCATTTACGTGTAATTTTCTGAAGTATAATGAACAACTCTAGTCCCTTCATTTTCAAACTCAAACGGAATGTACATCAAATCGCTCATAGCTTCCATCACAGATGCTTTCTTGTGGGGTTGAACATAAAATACCAAAAATCCACCACCACCCGCACCAAGAAGCTTTCCACCTAATGCGCCAGCTTTAATCCCTTTTTGATAAAACTCATCAATAATATCTGTAGTAACCGCATTTCCTGTTTGACGTTTAAGCTTCCATGTATGATTTAGTAAATAGCCAAATTCATCTAAATTTTTTGATTTCTCTGTAAGGATTTTCTCCGCTTCATCCACTAAAAGTTTCATTTCCTGTAGTCTTCTTATTTTATCAGACTGTCCTAGATTATTTGCTTGTTGAATTTCTGATGAAAAAAACGAGTAAAGCCTGTAAAAAAACATTAATAAATTTTCATTCAGCTGTTTTTCTTTTCTTGATTTATAATTACAGGAGAAACTTCATATCCATTCGGCGAAAAAGTAATCTTATTAAAACCACCATAGCTGGCTGCAATTTGATCCTGCCACCCTCCAGCTTCTTTACAAAGAACTCTCTCAAGATAGATAGCCTCATCAGCTAACCTTTTTTTATCAACATATTTCCCCTTTAAGCAATAAAATGCATTTAACATCCCTACAGCAAAAGAACTGGAAGTCCCAAGTCCAGAACGCGCTGGCAAATCAGCCTCATACATTAATCTAATTTCATGCATATCAAGCATTTTCATTGCATTTCTAATTGCAGGATGAAGAATTTCATCAGTATCACAAACCCTCTCAACTTTTGAATATGTTAACTCTGTTTTCCACTCAAAAAATTTAGGTAAGTGCCTAACATTTACATAACAATACTTGTCAAATGTTGTTGATAAGACTGCCCCTCCATATTCTCTAAAAAATTCTTCAATATCTGTTCCCCCGCCAAAAAAAGACATACGAAACGGAGTTTTAGTAATAATCATAGTGTTTTCCTTTAATAGCTTCTCCAATAGTCCAACATATCTGTAATTGTCTGTTCCATAGGAATACTCTGTTTCCATCCAGTATCAATCTTTAGTTTGCTTATATCTCCTACTATTATCTTTTCATCTGTTGAACGAATTAAGTTCTTATCAACTTTTATATCAAAACGATGCTGTAACTTTTTCTCAATTATCTCGACAAGCTCGCTCATCTGATATATCTTCTCAGAAGACACATTGTAAACATCTCCAGCTTTACCTTTTTCAGCCAAAAGTAATAAAGCGCGAACCAAATCTCTCTGATCCATAATAGCCCTTTTAGTTTTCAAGTTTCCCACTCTTAATTCCCAAATATTTGTTTTTTCTGCTTCAATAGCTCTTTTTGTAAAATCCGAAGTCACATCATTAACTTTTCTTATTCCCGTAGAATTAAAAATTCGAGCTCGAATACAACGAATATTATCATTCATAAAATATTGAAATGCAAGAAGATCTTGACCAACCTTACTAACTCCATATGGATGGAGAGGTAGTAACTCCGACGTTTCTTTCACATATATCTCTTCCCCTTCAAGTTTGTTTAATGTCTCGCCATATTCTGCAGAAGAACATGCTACAACAACCATCGGATCATAATTCTTTCGAATGTATTTACGGGCATTCTTTATTGCCTCGAATACCGCTATTGTTCCATTAACATTTACATCTATAGTTTCAGCAGGACTTACCCATGAGACAGTTGGATACGACTGGGCTGCAAGATGATATATCTGTTCTGGCAATTGATCCATTATTAGCTGCTCAATACCATATCCATAACGAATATCACATTGTATAAACTTGATTGGACGTGATATTCTCTCAATATTTTGTTTGTTTTTATGCCAAATCCCTACAACCTTATGGCCTTGGTCATATAATAATTCCACCATGTGAGAACCTACCATTCCTCCAGCACCAGTCACTAATATATTCATTTTCTTTCCCCTCCTAAAAACAACTGTATCTATCAAAATCTAATTCTCTTTACCCCATAGATAATGGATACAATAACCACCTAAAGCAAACAGATATAACAGCAATTAATATCAAAAATGATGCTACCTCCATTTCCTAAATATCATAGCATATTTTTTTAATAACTACTTTTCGGATTATACACACCTTTTGCATTTCTTATCAAAATCTTCAGTAACGTTGAATTACCTTTAAAAAAGCTAATTTTTGTAGGAGTTTTTCCCTTTTTAGGGTATGCTCTGGTAACCGGTATTTCGCAAGCTTTCATTCCTATTTGTGTTGCTCTAACCGATAAGTAAGCCAATAATTCGTAAGTCAGAAAAATGTCTCTAAAGGGCTGTACTCTATCGTCCAAAAGATAACGTCTGGAATAAGCACGAAAAGCATTTGTCGTATCCGTAAATCTCTGATGCGCAGTGATAGAGATAATCGGAGCATGAATACACTTCACAGACAAAAATCTAAACAAGGGTGTATTAATAGCCTTCCCACCCTTTATAAATCTCGAGCCCTGAACAAAATCATATCCTTCTTGTAGCTTCTCTATAAAGCGGGGAACATCCTCTATGCTGTCTTTATTATTCCCATCGATAGTGATAATGCCTTTGTACCCTCGTTCAAGAGACCACCAAAATCCCATACGAAGCTGTGCACCTTGTTTTCCGATGCCCTTCTTTACAAGTAGAGAATTGACATTTAAATTTCGTAGATTGCTTTCCGCCGTACTGCCATCCGTAGAACCACCGTCGCAGATAACGATATCTGCAAAGTCACTGATCTTAGACTCTTTTGCTCGGGTTAATTCACTTAGAATACGCTCTCCCTCATTAATTATGGGAATCAGCACGACATAGTCCTTTGTTTTTGATGCATATTCAACGCTTTCAAATGTAGGTACACCTCTTATTCCTTCATACAACAACATAATTCTCCTTACCGGTAGATGTAATACGACTATTCCTGTTTCATAAATACTTTTGCTACATACTCCATCTTTTTTCTTAGGACAGAAAGATCTTCCACTTTTCCCATCTCTATAGAGATAAATCCTTTATACCCTTCTGAAAGCAAAAGATCTTTTAACTCAAAGTGTAATGTTCTTTCCTCAATCGGTCTTAGGCAAGGCTCACTAATATGAACATGATTAATGCACTTTACCTTGGACTTTAAATCCATCACCGATTCATCATTAACTATCATAGTCCCCACATCAAGATTCAGTTTGAAGCCGTCAGAATCAACTTGCTCTATCAATTCTAATGCAGAAAAAGTATCATTAATATAATTTGTGTTATAAAGCGGCGGATTGGCTTCCATGCCGATTACAGTTCCCTTCTTAGAAGCATAGCCTCCCAACTCTTTAAAGAAGGGAATGGCTTGAGTACTATCCGTTCCTTCCGGCAAAAAGCGATTTCTAGGACATCCAAAAACAAGATTTTTACAGCCAATATATGAAGCAAAATCAATAGCTTTTTTTGTATACTCCTTTAAAGTATCTCGCTCTTCAATCGTTCCAAAAAGATTTTCTTTACGACCATACCAGATGGACTGCATGGAAGAAATACTAAATCCATACTGAAGAGAAAGCCTTTCCTTCCATTCTGAAGCCTCTTTCAGCTTATCATATGGTGAGTCAGGTAATATTCTTGTTGGTGCAATTTCCAGACCTTCAAATTGAAACTCCTTCATATAGTGATAAATTTGCTCATCATTCTCTTTGTCCCATGCAATATTCGAAATAGATAACCTCAAAATGCCGACTCCTTTCTGATTATCCCTATGGTAAGCACTTAAAGAATATACTCAATAATCACTTTCGTCTCCCAAAGGATAAGCAGTCTTTCTCTCCATTTAAACTGTTGCATTGATTTAAAATATATACCAACGCTATAAAGCTTATAGGAACCACACAAAGCATAGTCCTGGGATATTCACCACATGTACCATAGTAAGTAATATAAAACGTTCCAAACATACTTGCAAATAAGCCTATATTTATCCACTTTATTTTTTTATCTAAGATTTCTTTCACTAATAAAGCTGTTATAAGCATAAATATTATGAATATATTCTTTACATTAATTCTAAATAGTGAATCAAAAAAATATTGTTGCATTTATGATTAAGTTATTTTGATTTTTCCTTATACTTAAGATACGCAGAAATATAGTCATAATTTGCATCATGATATATTTGGTAAAATCTATCCAGCGTAAAAATCCTTAATATTTTTGATAACATTCCTTCGTTAGTTTACTAATTTCTTTATTCCCATATTCATCTAAAATTTTCCACATTGCAGCCCAAGTATCACCTTGGTAATCTTTCATTAATGTTTTCACTCTTTCTTTAAATACTTTATCACTGGAAGATTTATAGTATCCTTTCTCCATAACAACAATTAAATGCTGGCGTGGTACAGCATCCGTTAGAGAAAAAACACCGAATTGCTGATAGAAAACAGTCATATATACTATAATAATTAAAGATGTAATTACAGTAGTTAGGTATGTAAACTGCAACTTTGGAATTTTTGTTTTTCATACCAAAAAAATAATGAGAAAAACAATTTATCATCAACCAATAAATAACTGAACTTGAGCGTTCAAAAACCATTATAAAAACAATGACTTGGGCAATAACAGCACTTTTTTTAAAGAACATGATTTTATAAAATCAAAGGTATAATAAAAAGAAATCACAATAAGAGATAAGGCAATCGACTCTGTCAATATAGCCCGATCCCATCCTATAACCGAAGTATTCAGCCCATATAAATACACCAAAAACGATTGTGAATAATTTTTAAAGAAAATAGCTTACATATTTTATAGAAATAAATAACTGCAACAAAAAGATAGAATACTTTGAAAAATAGTTATTCCTTCTAAATAACCAGCTTCTCCCATAAGCTTAAGAAAAATTCGAATTAAAAAGCGGATAAACTGGAGTTCTACCACCAATTTGCCCAAAACGAGAGATGAGAACGAATAAGTCATGTAACCACCTGAATCAGGACAAATATTGACTTTTCGTCGAGAACCAAAAGCATATTCTATAAATTATAATCGGAATCCATAACAATGCTAAATTTACATATTTTTTTGTACTTATAAAACAATGTTTTCACCCTTTCATATCAGTAAAGTTCTTAATTTCCTCTAGAGTTCGAGATTTAGATTGAATGTAATCTATAGTACCACCAAAGTACTGTGCATACAAAGTCTTATAATTATAATTTGCAGGAAGACCACTTAGGTGATTTGTGAATACTTCTCCTGTCAAATACTCATATATCTCTCCCGCTGAAACAGGTTCTGTTGCAGGATGCAATATTCTAATCTCTTTATCAAGTGCTATCTGAATATCATTCCAAAAGACGCAAGATTATAAAACTGATACATGCTCCTGCTATCAGTAAAGTTCAAAGCTGAAAAACCAAGATTTTTAAATCTCTGCTTTAATTCCTCTCTATCTTCTACTGCTACATTCACCTTATAAAATCCATTATCTTGTAACTGATAATATTCTCTTAACTTAGAATCTTTTGTGACAAGTTCTTCATATTTAGAAGCTTTTAGCATTGACGGGATGATATTCATGTAATCATAAATAAAATTCTTTTTAGGGTTTTTTTCCAAACAAAGCCGGAAGACGTATGATAAGTGCGTTAAAATATTTCTCTCGCCCAAACCTCCAATAAATATCTGTGTAGCCATACGCATGTAGTCCATCTATGTTTACAACTGAATTTTCATCTACATCACTAGGATTCTTGAAAACATCAATAGTAGATATTAGTACCAACTTTTTAGGATTGATTTTAGAAATATTCTCTTCAGCTCGAACTATTAGTTCCTGATCTTTTTCAGGTGCCTGGTTCGCCAAATACTTCTCTGCAGGAACCCCAGCATAAATTAAAATATCAGGACTCGTTCCATATGCCTCCTCGATATTTTGGGAATTATAGGTAGTATCAATTTTCCCTGAAGCATATATATTACTCCCAACAAACCCCGTATAACCAACTAATGCTGTTGACATTGATTCCTCCTATTTCGTTAGCTTTTCTATATTTTCAAAGGTATATTGTTTTCTTTTGAAAATCAAATCAATCATAATCTGGAGATACTTTATAACGATGGTAAGTATGCCAAATAAGCCCAAAAAAGCAACAGACAAAAATAATATCGTTGTAGTCCAACCCGCAACGGGGTGAGCAGTGATGTATATAAAAAGGGAATAAGACACCATCACGATAGACATACACATCATTAGAATTGTCATAGCTTTAGCGAAACTATATCCCACCTCTGTAAACAAGATTAATGAGTCAATAGCCAGACTAATTCTATAACTTTTTTCTTTAGAATCTTGAGAACACCCGTGTTGATTAACCACATTGTATTTTATATTATCTGTTTTTTAATCCACAGCTGGCATACACAATTTTTTTCTGTAAGGAATAGTTTTTATTCATAGAATCAACCCTGATTGAGAACTCGTCTACTCAACACTCTAAAGCTTTCTGTAGACATTTTATAAGACAAATCAGTATATCGCTCAAAGATCTTATAAAAATAATCTGGATGTCGCTTTTTCTCTTCTCCTTGCAGAAGCACTTACAATATCATACCCTTCGAGAGCTCTTTGATAGATATCCATAATAATCTTTGGTTCAAAGTCAAGACAAGTATTGTCAAACTCAAACACAAAGTCTCCTATCGACAAATTAATGCCGGCATTCATTGCCATCTCTAACCCATGAAAGTAACTCATATAATTACAGACAAACTTGTACAAGACGCCCATGAGCTCACCTTCTTAATTTCGACTAATGAACCATCAGTTGATGCATCATTAACGCATATGATTTCCGAATGATGAAAGTTAGTTTCCATAACATCTATAATGGTTTTTAAGAAACTCTCAACTCTATTTTCTGCGTTATGCACATATATAATTGCAGATGCAAAATTTTGTTCTTTATTAATCATCGCTCAATACCTCATCCAAATCATAAACAGTATTAATTTTTCCCGAAAGAACACTAACAAAAGTTGGTCCATCAGAATATTTTCTGACCACAGTTGGTCTTGAATCGTCAAGTTCCGAACTCATCAATATTGGCTTCATAGAAAAAAGGGAATTATCATATGAAAAGGTATATTCATTACGCATATATTTTCGTGCTAAATGATCCATGTACGGAAAGCTGTAACCGGTCTAGCTGGACAGTTATTACAATTTCCAAGGCGGTACTTAGTACAGTAACCATCGCTTCGTTCCTGACACGAAAAAGTTGGTAATTCTTCATAGCTTGTTGTGTGTGGAGTAAAGGTTACAGAAGTTAAAGAATGATATCCTGTTTTTCCAAAGGGCATAATAGAGAAAAAAGGTCCATCCATCACAGTAATACCAAGACCTTTTTAATTTGTCATTTACATTACAAAGAATTATTTCACATAATTCATATTTAATTTTAAACTTCTCAAAAACCAAGCATATCAAGAATTTGATTTGTTCCCGCATACGTAGCATTAGGGATGTATCCTGAACTATACTTTGCTCCTCCTTCTGTATTAATGATATACCTATCTGAATCTTTATCGATGCCGGTTATTTTTACACTGTATTGAATTTCCACATTAGAAGTATATTTTTTTAGTTCCTCTAGAAGGTACTCTCTTAAAATCATTGCATCATACGTGTATTCTCTCGTTCTAAAGGCACCATCACACATATTACTTTTAAAAAAATAATTGGGATTAAGTTCTTCGCATGGTATATTCGCGGCTCTACAAAAGTCTTTGAATTGCTTTCCATTTGACCAAGAATATTCTGTAGAAGTAGCATAAATTTGTTCAAACTCTTTGTTTATACAAAAAGCATAGTCTCTGTTAAAAACGTTCAAAAATATCCTGCAGATTTCAAAGCAGTAGAAATAGACCTAGGGTAGTGATAGCCCTGATGAACTCTGGCTTGATTAACATATGTTGCTCTACTAAATGATATTTTGTCACATTCTAAAATAAGAACTTTTTGTCCCTTTTTACACAAATAAGCGCAGAATACACCCCATATAACCCCGCCCCAATTATAATTTTATCATACAGTTCCATCCCTACCCCTTAACATTAATTAAAAATAAGAGAATCTGAAAGATTCTCTTGCAAACTCACGTATCTATTAACGTCGAGTACTTTCACTGAAATGAATGCTTTTACAAATATTTTATATTATCATTATACAGATAACTTGTATTTCATAACTACTCCTTATAAGTAAGATTTAATTCAAACTATGAAATGTACTCTTTTCTTTTTCTCAATTATATCCTTTTACTACAAAAACTGTTCCCCAGTCTGTTCAGCAGCTTCATTCCAACCTCTGAGTCTTCAAATATTAAACACTTTTCAGGGGTAATATTATACTTTTCCATTGCCCTAAAGAAACCTTCCGGATTAGGTTTCGGTCTGGTAATATCCTCTTGGGTTATAATAGCATCAAATATTCCCACTAATTCAAAATGATTTAATATATCATAAGTGTTTTGTCTTGAGGCGGTCGTAACCAACACAGCCTTCCAGCTTCCCCGATTCTTTATTAAGTCAACTAGAGCCCTATTAACTCTACCATACTCTAAGTACTTGCTATAGTACCCTGCTTCTTTTTCATGAATATCTATAAGTATCTTTTTATCATTTGTAGGCAATATGTGGCAAAAATTCTGTATAATGCTTTTCCATTACAAAACTTGCAAAAATATGTATATTCTATGCTATATCCATACGATTCAAGTACCTCTTTATATGCTCTAAAGTTAATCTCTTTAGTATCAAAAAGAGTACCGTCAAGATCTACTATCATTAATTCCATCTTATATCTCCAAAAAAATATCTTTTTCTAAATCTGCCTCATTTAAAACTATCAATTGTTTTGAAGAATTAGAAACATTACAGATGATATCTATGCACTTAATTTTTCTTTCTTCTAGTTTCGTAAAAGTAGCTTTTTATCAGTGCTGTTTCCCTTGTGAAGAGAACCACAGAATTTTTGGCTATTGGATAATTTTTCCAATTTCATAAGCAAATCACCAATATATTCATCTGAATATATTTTTCCAATGACTTGATCAATATCTATGAAGAGATTTGCATATTTGTTCTGAAGTTTATTCCATGTCTCAGAAACCCCCAATCCTCATGAAACGCTGTCTGTATACAATGAAAAATTCGTTGTTTATATCCAATTAAATAAGAAATAATATTGCTTAAATACAATTTTTTTATTGGATAGGTATAATCATTTAAGTTTTTCATATGCCATTAAATAATCCGATGCCTTCTTAAACCCATATACTCCAACCGAAATAAGGTCAGACCTAAAGCGTTTCTCAATAATATCAAGAACTTGTCCTTGTTCATTAGTCACAATAAAAACTCTTTGATCTAACGTTAAAAAAATATCTTCAGCGTATTTAGTTAAATCTAACCCGGCTACAAAAATTCCTCTGATTTCTTCTTGTAATTTAATTCCATTTAATGAGTCCCTTACTGTAATTTCCCTTCTATATTAAACATCTTAATTGTTCGATAAACAGACTCTGCGGGTCCCATCGTTGAACTTTCAAGTATAGCCAATTTTATTTTATGTGTTTTGTCAATTTCAGTTTTGAGTAATTTTGTTACAGAATATTTCTCTTCTACTTCTCTTAATATAGTAAATATAATCTCGTCATATGAATTAGCATAAATACCTTCAATTGCTTTTTCCGCTAATAATTTACCATCTGGATGCCTATTTAGGAAAAACAGGTTGATTGTTTATTATTCTCCTCCTGCGCACAAAAACTATAAGTGTTCTCATCCGAAAAGTCTCCCATCCCTTATTATTCCTAACACCATTTTTGTTTTTTTCATTAAGAAATTCATATGTTTTCTCATCCTTAGTATATGGATATATCCTAATTAGTTTCAATAAGAGGCATAATAAACATCCATTACATTTTTTCAGTTTTCTTTTTAACTTCATCCATGAGAATATCTCTAAACACTTTCAAGCGAATCAATGTATTAATATTTATTTCTTGCTGAAATCTATAAGACCACAGCGCTTGCACATCTTGAAGCAATGTGCTAACATCCAAAAATCCAACAATCATAAAATGAATCTAAAAAATCAATTAAATATAACTGACCATTCTTTTACAATAATATTTTCAAGTGTCATGTCCCCATGGCATATACTTTTTTGTAAAAATTCCCCATGAATAGTTGCTTAATAAATCTAATGCATCATATATTATAGTATTATTTCTATATGAAATTTTTTTCTTTTAAACTTAATATTTTTGTCTCTAAATATTTTTTTCTTCAACTTCTGGATTTTCATTATTTTCGGGAATAACATCTGCGATAATAGACTCAACTATTTCCTTAACTTTTCCTATCTCAATTGTGTTCATATATTCTGCCATTGTAATTCCTTGAATATACTCCATATCAAAATAGAATAGACCCTCTTTAGTATATCCAGTCTGTAACACCCTAGGTGCTTTTATTTTTCTACAGTTAAATTCACCTTGCTTTTTTGCTTGTAGCTTTAACCTCAGATTATATTCTATATTTCCTGAAATTTTTCCTAACAAAAGCTTGATTATCCTCTTTTTTTCACATAACAATATTTTTGCAGCCAGAATGACCTCCTAAATCCCTTACATTCATAAAATCATTTTCTCCAAATCACAACAATTCTTTAAAAAGAGTTGAGCCTTTAGCTTTTTCAAACTCTTCAGGTGTCCCAAACTCCAAATGAAAATCTAATAGATAGTCTTTAATCTTCATTCCTTTTTGACACATAGTATTGTACATACCACTTATGAACGTTTCCTTATAAGGACAGGTCTTTATATATTCATCAGCTATGATTCTAAACAATTGTGCTGATTTAAAATAATAAGCACCACAAATTGCATGGTTACTTACAACTTCTTTCTCAACAGTGCCTATTATTTTTTCTTGCTTATCATATTTTACGAAACTAAAGTGCGGTGCATCTGAATAAAACGTTACAAGAGCACCATCTATAGCATCTTCCTTACCTTGCATTAATTTATATAGGCTTTCTGATTTAAACATGTGATCACAATCATTAAAAATCACAGGATTCCCATCTTTAATATTTCTTACCCCTTCGAGACAAGTAAACACAGGACCTGCAGTAATATGGGGGATAACAACAATTTTTGCTTTTGGATAGAATTGTCGTATACGTTTATCCAAGTCAAAATAATCGACATGTTCTTGGAGTATAATAAAAGATATATCTTTCAACTCTACATACTTTTCTATTGATCTTGTAGCCCAATAAAAAAATGGCTTATTTTCTATTTCAATCAAAGGTTTAGGCACGGAGTACCCATTCTTAAAAAACCTAGATCCTGCACCGCACATAGGCATTATTAAATGTGTTTTCATTCTGCCTCCCTAAGTTTTAAAGATGTAAGTAGAGCACATTCGTTGTCAATAACAACCTTCAAGCCCTCTTCCATAGATGTCTTTGGGTACCAACCATATGCTTCTTTAGCATATGAATTATCACATAGAGAATACTTGTTGATTTCATGATTTAAAATTTCTTCTCTGATTGGATAAGCCCCTCCATATAAATCCGGGTATTTTTCCCAATAGTGGGTATCAGCAGCATATTTCTGGCTGATTTTTTTACCCATTATTTTTTGAGCAATATCATACATCTCATTAACAGAATAATTTTGATTAGAGGAGACATTTACGCAATCAAAGCCTTTTGATTCTCTCACTGCTAATGCTAAATCAATTAAATCATCAACAAATATATAATCTCTTCTCTGATTACCATCACTGTGAAACACTGGCACCCTACCATAATATAATTCTCTTATCATATAAGCCACAAAAGGTGGTTGTTTTCTTAAGCAGTCAATATGGGGACCATAAACATTTGAAAATCGGAGGCAAGTAATATTCATTCCGTATGTATCACAATAAGATTGCGCAAATCTTTCTGCACAGTATTTTGTGTTAGGGGTATATTAGAGAAGGATTCTTAAAATTATTTTCCACAGTTGGAAATTTTTGTTTCATTCTCATATATTGCATTTGTACTAGCTTGAATAATTTTTACACCATACTTTCTCCCATTTTTCAAGAATATTTACAAATCCAGTAATATTTACATCTATCGCTTCGCAAGGATTTAATTGACAATCCGAGGCGGTGCTATTCCAGCTATATTATACACATAATCTATTCCCTCTTTGAAAAATGCTTGCAATTCCACCCTCATCTCTGATGTCTATCTTTAAAATTTCATTTCTAAAAAGAATGGTCAGGAAAAATCAAGATTATCTAACTTTCCATAGGAAAAAGTTATCTATAAGAATTAGTTCTACACCCATTTTCCACAAACGATAGGATAACTGAGATCCAATAAACCCTGCTGCACCTGTAATTAATATTTTTCATTCCACTACCTCCATATGGTTTCCATTATTATATTACCATAGGTATTGTTAACAATCCCTAAATATTTAGGGATGACACTTTCCCATTTATCGTTTTCTATTAATTCAGTTTTTACTATTTGTTGCAAATTGCAAACCATACTATTAGATTTTTTTCGTATTAAACTTTCGCCTTTATATAATAATCCAATCTGAAAATAAAGAATTTAAAGCTCATCAGAATAGCCCACTTAAAAACCCACATCATTGCAAAAAATTTGAAACAGGTAGACATATCAATTCTGAAAACATTTAAAATCAAACAAGCAACCAATCCTATGTTTAAAAAAAGCTTGTTCCTCTTTCATTTTCTTTGAACATCTTGCTAAAAATCCTACGACTAGAAATGTCACCCACCAAAGAATTCCAAAATTAATCTCTGCCTCATATATTGGAGAAAATCCATATCCTATACCATCAAACACGCCAAATCCATAATGTGAAAAATAGTCCGAGTATACCATAGGCTTATTTGGCCATAATGCTCTAGGCATCAAATTCAATAATGGTAATATTAAATACGAATAACCATATCGATGTGGAAATGAAAAATCCTGGAGCGATTTTGTCTGCGTATCTTTCAAATGCAAAAGTTGTTCCTAATTCTCCATTTGCAAATGCAAATGCATACTCTCTTGCTAGCTTCCAGTTAATATCAACATCTCCTTTAAGAACAAGAAAAATGTTATATTCTCTCATAACAGCAATGATACCGAGCAAAACTATCCCTCCCAGCAATGCTGTATATACAAATATCTTATTAAAATTTCGATTTTTGAATTTTTGTCCAAAAACAGTGCAAGTAAAAGCCATAATTGCAAAATTTCTATTACCCATAATGATAAATATCATAACTACAAACAGCGTAATAACTGTCGCGAATGCTCTTACTCTGCGTTTAGATATAATACTTGAATCATTAAAAATCATAGCATAAGGAATAGTTATAAATATTAATGCGGCTATATTATTATTGGTTTTAGCATAAGATTCTCTATATGAAGCATTTAGGATGTTATTGAATCCACCTCTAATAATAACTATATTAATTGTAATAAAAACATAACATAACGGCGGTCCAAAACAAAAGTCCAAAAATATTTGTCCTTGTGCTGATAATTTCATATATCTATATTGAGGAACTGTTACACCATATTTAAATTTTGATTTTTGGTCTACTTTGAATCCAATAATTATAGCTATTGATAGCACTATACATTTTAGCTCAAACGGCAAAAATATATTCGACATGTTTAACATTAATAATACAATCAAATAATGGTAAGACTGTATAAACCATTAAAGCAACAAAAAAACATATTGCTTAAGTTTAATTCAAATCCTTTATCTGGATTTAATACTTTTTCTAGTAGAATTAAAATCAAGCAGTAAATTAGAAAATAAATCATTTCAATAATCATCGCATTTCCTTTTTCCTTATATACGGCATTATATTAACCAATTCTTCTCTATTAATTATATAATTCATCAATAAATATATTGACATACCTCCAATCGATAAAAATACATACTTGTATTAACGAGTTATTCGGTAAATATTTTTTTAATTACAAATAAACAACCTCCCATCATCAATGCACTAAATACTTCTTTCATATAACTATTATAATATATTCTTATTTTTAAGTTTTAGTACTCTTTTTACCCCATAATAATACAGAATTGCCATAATTGTTTCACTCAAAGAAGTTGTTATCGCTAGAGTATAAAAATCTAATTTTAATCCAAAAACAACTACACCGTTTAAAAATAATATTAATCCCCATTGATATCATGGAATAAATTACCGGGTGTATCGAGTCATTATACGCAAAAAAACACGACTCAAAATTTCGTTTATTGAAAACTGAAAGGATAGAAAAAAACTATACAACGAAAAAAAGCAACAGCTGTATAATCAACGGATTTGCTATCAAAAATGACCTCGCATGAAAATCATGGAAACTATTTCTTTTCCCAAAATAATAATTTCAAAAAATCGGTATACATAAAAGCTTAAAATTCTGATTATTTTTGAAATCAATACATTCAACTCCTGTATTTTTATTATCATGTTTTAGTTCTGATATTTTAGGATAAATCGCTTGTCCTATTGATATCCCTATTGCACTAACAATAAATATTTCTAATAACTTACCAAAACGCAATGCAGTTAATACTCCTTCTGCATAAAACGCAGAAAAACTTCGATCAATTATCTCATTAATTTCAGATACTATCCCTCCAAAAAAATAAAGGAAAGGTCAAATACACACTTTTTCGGATAGCGGGATTATGTAGCATTCCATTCAGCGAATAGCCTTTAAATCCATTCCTTCTACAATATATCCATAACGCAAAGGCAGAAAAAAATAATAGATGCTCCATACGAAAAAAACTCAAATATTGTATATCACCCCCTCCAATTATAAATCCCCCTATGATAGTAACATTCATAACAACAGGGTAAATGATATTAGAAAGAAATTTTTCTTGGGAATGCAGATATCCTTGTAGAATATTCACGCTTAATAGAAGCGCTGAGGGAAATGCGGTCACTTTGCAAACTCCCTTAGCCATAGAGATTACGTCCTGGGATGCTCCAGAGCTTAGCCAATAAGATGTATACGGCGCTGTCACATAGACCACACAGGATAAGCCAAAGAACAACGCTGTTCCTAAAAAAATGAGCTGACATGTAAAGTCAATATACTGCTTATTGGATTTCTTCATTTCACCCATAGCAATAGGCACATAAGTTTTAAAAAATGCACCCGCTAACCCAGTAATTACAATCTGTGATAACGTTGTCCCCAATACATATGCGTCACTGACTGCACTTGTCCCTAAATAATTAGCCATAACCATTTCTCTAATTAGCCCGAGTAATTTACTGACAATAGTTATAACAATAAGCAATATAGATGATTTTACCAACTACTATACATACCTTATCCTTTTTATTGTTTTGTTGTAGATTTTTCAATATTTGATAAAGATTATAAAAAATTAGGTTGTAAATACTTGAAAACAAAAATTATAAAAATAAAACACAACTTCGTTCTCTAATTTTTATTTTCACATGAAACTTATTATCATAATATTTTTTTATATAATTGTTTCCCACTCATAATGCATATAGCATGCAGCTCTCATAAAAATCTCTTCTCACATAATTTTTATTCCAGTATTTCAATGAATTTATTCCAAATTGCACACCTTCATATAGCACAATATACTTAGCCAGAGCATATTCGCTCATTTGTATAGTATCTTTATTAAGTGGAATAGAGTAGTGAAATGTTTGAGATAAGAATTAAATTGTTCATCTTTTTAAAAATTGTAGTATATATATGCTTCACCAACTAAATTGACATACCAATCACAAACTCCTTTATGAAAAAGCCAAGCTAGAATTCTCTTGAATTGGAATCTCCCATAATTTCATAACATCTTCTCTGTATCCAAATTCCACCCAGTCAGAAATTGTAAATATTACTCCTGCTCCTCTAATAGGATGATTTGCTGATAAACTTATTATTCTAGCTTTCAAAATAGAGCTAGCTTCAGTAATTTTTAAACAAATCAAATTTACTTAAAAAACGATAAATTTTCTATATAATTATCTGTTCGTAATTTAAGAACATATTTTTCTGGTAGCATGACGAATTCCGTTAATAGTTGAAACAATCATTCTATTAGTATTATTCATTCTTTTTACGCCATTAAGGTACATCATTACTCCACCTGGATCTTTATTGAAAATAATTTTATCCACATCGATATTGCTAGTGTCAGTGTCTTCCCATGTAGATAAAATAAGTTCGCACTTAGGCAAAAAGCTCTTTAACTCTTATACAGCATCTCTTTTGTAATTTGTTTTTCTTCTATATCATTTTTATTTCCATATACTGGACCCTGCATTATTACAGAAATATCTATGCTATCTATCACTATAATTCCTCCAATATCCTTTCAGCAGATGCTCTCCATGAATATTTTTCTTCTACAATTTTTTTACATTTTTCAGAAAATTGCTTTTGCAGTTTTGTATCATAAACCAAAGCCATTATTTTATTAATCCATTCTTCTACTGTATTGTCAGCTTCAAAATAATTTATTCCTTCCACTAATTCATTAATCCCTCCACACTCACTCGACTGCAAATAATAGGAACTCCGATTCCCATGGCTTGTAATATTTTTGTTTTTCATTCCACTTCCTAAAAAGAGGTGACAAATAGATATCCATATTAGAAATATAAGATTCTATTTCATCCAAAAAAATCCTGTGATAATTAATTTTCCTCTTTATAATAATCTAATTGTTCCCATTCTGTTTTTAGCATTTTTCCTATTATATGCATTTGATAATTAAGCCCTCTTTCATCTAGTCGAGGCATGATTTCTTTAAGAATATACTCAACCGCACTACTATTTGGTTCATAATCCATAATTCCAGAAAACCCAAATTTAATGACTCCGGTTTTTGGATTCTCATCTACTATTTTTCACAGATTTTTTTGGGTATTTTAACTCCAATAGGATTCACTGAAAAATGTCCCACTAAATCGACTACTCACAAATTTATAGTCAACCTCTGAAACAAAAACTGTTTTATCTACTTTTTCATATATCATTCTTTCAAGCTTAGAAATACATATTATTTGCGTTCTTAAATAGAATTTTTCTTAAAATACTATTTGTTTGAGTAAAACTTCTTTCATAATACATGGTGATCGAATCTGCAGCATACATTGTCCAGTCACATTGTATAATTTATCTAGGATGAGCGTAGCTCCCAGACATCCTATGATGACATAGTCAAACTCAGAACAATCAATTGAGAGGCATTTTTTTGTTTTTAAATTCCAACAATTTCTGGGTTTCAAAAATAATTTTTCATATAAGTTTTTAAAGATTTCAGTACCTTTTTAAATCAATGAATATCGAGTGGACACTATACATATTCTCTAGTTCATATTCACTTCCTTTATCCTGATTAAGCAAATATATAAGTTCAATGTCATATCCAATATCCTTCAACACCCGATATAATTGAACAAAGAGTTTGTTACTCCATTTTTTTATGTGGAGGATATGGAACTTCATTTGTAATAACTAATATTTTAGACATACCTACTCCTTTACAAACCAACGAAATATTAAATCAATTTACTATATATAATGATCCTAGCTTATATAGTTTTTTTACTATATTTTTCCATATATCTTTTATTATTCCATTTTTACAATTTTTGATTATCATCTTTTTACTTTATAGTAATAAAAAGAGACTGTTTGCCCTTTACAACTTGTATGTTGAAAAATACATCTTAAATAACGATATATTATCTTTCATATTTTTTTATAATGTTCTAAATAAAAATAATTGCAAATGATTTGAACATTTTTTTAATATCAAAATCACTTATGTAAATAGTTTCATCCCTATTCAATTTATTCGTATTTTTGTACTTCATAATTATATCTACCCACTGTGAAATGGGGGCTTTTAAAGTAAGACGTTCAAAGTTTGGTGATATCTTACTATCTAATGGAACCTTTTCCGAAACAACACATGGTAATTTAGCTATTTGCGCTTCTACTAACGCTAATGGAACTCCTTCATACAGTGAAGGCAGTACAAATACGTCCATAGCTTGCAGTAACCTATAAACATCAGTTCTTAAACCTGTAAAAATAACTTTCTCTTCAATTCCTTTCTTTTTTACAACTTGTCTAAGATAATCTTCATACTCCCCTTCTCCCACAAGTACGAGTTTTACATTATCATATTCTTTTCCAATCCAATCCAGAATATGCAACAAGAATACTTGATTTTTAACTTTTGAAAATCTCCCAACATTTCCTATTACATAACTATCCCCTAACGCAAAATTCTCTTCTTACTTCTTCTCTTTCCTGCAGATTAAAGAGATATTTGCCAGAGTCTATTGCATTGGGTATAATTTGAAAATTATCAGTTCCAAACATCCATTTTCCTGCAGTTTCCCCACACGCAAAGAGATGTGTTGCATACTTTTTGATACTTTGTTTATAAATAACTTTAAGTAAATATTTTAAATTTTTATCTTGGTTACTACTATGGCTATGTGCTATTCTAACAGGCACGCCTTCCATTTCAGCAATTTTTAATATCACACTACTCATACAGTCCAGATGCACATGGATTATTTTATATTCAGGATGATTGCGAAAAAATAAATGCACTTGCTTCAAATAAAACGGAGAGAATGGATTTAATTTCGGCAAATGAAAAATCCTCCCCCCTAATGCTAATATCTCATCATTATAATCTTTTTCACTTTCAGTACTGTGCGTCAAAAAAATCAAATTGAACTTTTTCCTATCAATCTGACGATAATAGTTCATAATCATTGTTTCAAGGCCACCTCTATTCATATGTGTAACAACTTGAAGAACTCAGATTGGTTGATCACACTGCTCCCTTCTCTTAACACATAATCACATAAAAATAATAATTACTAACGATATTAAATGTGAAAAATATTGCTTTTTATACTCTATCACTGTATATCTGTTTCATTATTTGAATGATATTATTCTTTTCATAGAGAGCTAATTTCTTTGCATCTCCAACATTATACGTTTTTAGACTACTAAGCATTTTACGTATGCTCTGCTTCCAGCTATCTACTATGTTCGGCTGCACTAACAAACCATTTTCCCCATCCTTTATCAAATCTATATTTCCTCTTATCTTAGACGCAATTACAGGTTTTTTCATAAACATGGCTTCCATCACCGAAACGGAAAGTCCCTCTCTTTTAGATGGAAATGCAAATACATCAGCAGCCTCCAATAGAGAGCAGATATCCTCTCTGAAACCAAGTAGGCGGAGGGAAACTCCATTTTCCTCTGCCAATGTTTTTAAATGCTCTTTCTGATTTCCCTCACCGGCAATCATATAAACAATGTTTTGTCCCTTCAATCCTGCTAAAGCCCGCACTACAACTTCATGATTCTTATTTTTATTTAATTCCCCAACAGATAGGATAAAGATATCTTCCTTGGAAAGTCCCAGCTCCTGCCTCTTCTGTTCCCTGGAAATGCCTAAATTTTGAAATCTATTACTATCTATTCCTACTCCCGGAATATATACCGTTTTCTTTGCATGAAATTTATATTTTTGCGCGGTAAAAGTCTTCTTTATTGATGGTAATCAATACATCTGTAAATCGGCTCATCATCTTTTCTATAGGATAATATATAAGCCAATTTTGAATTGGAGCGTTCTTAAAAAAATGAAAGCCATGGGCAGTGTACACAACTCTTGTTCCGGTTTTCCTATATTTCCTAGCACATAATCTAGTAATCGCAGCGCAAATAGGAGAATGACAATGTATAAGATCGAATTTTTTTGTTTAAGTAATTTTTACCTGTTGATATGACTTCCATTGCCCTTTTTATATCAATTATGCCTCTTGAAAAATCAATCTGAACGCATTTTGCACCTTTTTCTTTCATATCTCTCAAAAAACGTTCAGTCTTTTCCTGTGAATTAGAATCTTGATTCGTATGGAAATTAGAAGCTAAAGTTAGTTCATAGCCAAACGATAATAGAGTATCTATATTATCGCGATTGAAATTATCCAACATAGAAGTATAGAGGCAATTAGCAATGCTTTTTACTTTCTTTGTCCCTGCCATCTCCACTCCTCTCTTGCATTATTTTCTAATCTTCTCCAAAATACATTTTAAAGTAGCGAAAAACTTTATAAACATATGACTATTTCCATACAATCATTATCTATTTTCAGTTTCTCTAATACCGGATTCAAAACTAGCAACTTGATAGTTCACTTCCTCACCTGAATGATTTCTATAAATACTCATAGCTTTATCAAAGACTAAATTACCAAATGCCTTGTCTGATTTCTTTCCAATTCCTCCCGGAATATATTTCATTCCTCCTATAGAAAGCTACCTCCCGGCACTAGATGGACTCTCTTTTTGGTAAGCCTTTCCAATTTCCTTCACCATATTAGAAGTATTTACGTATTCTTTATTCTGAGGAAAAAAAATCCCTCCGGCTGTATCTTCAATAAGTAATCTTATGAACTCACAAAGATTTCCAATATACAGCATGGAACGTCGATTATTAATTTTAGGGAAAATGGGGAATATCTTTGCAATCTTCACCAAAGCATTATAGTTCCCCTTACATCCTTTACCATAAATCATTGGCGGACGCAAAATAGCAACATGAAAGTTTTTATCTTCTAGTCCACTAATTAACCATTCCGCTTGAAGTTTGGATTCTCCATATGCCGTTACAGGCATAGGAATTGTCTCTTCCGTTATAACTTCTTCTCTATTTCCGGCATAAACAGCCATAGTACTCATAAAAATAAACTGTTTAACACCATCTTCTTTTGCCTTCTGTGCTACGTGATACGCTAAATCTCGATTTACCGCAAAGTACTGTCTTTTTCCCTGCTCAGTTTTCTCACTCACGACACCATGCGCTATCCCCGCCACATGAAAAACCACATCATAACAAGAAAAATCTATCTTTTTCCATTCTTCCCCAAATAAACTAATGGTATCCATTAAATATCGTCTTGATGCCGGATAGTCAGGACATAGCTTTTGATTATACGCTTCTAAATATTGTTCTACCTGTTCTCCTACATAGGAATGTGCGCCGGTGATTAAAATTCGAATAGCCTGCTTATCTTTCTTTACTTTAAAACCGGATCTTAGTTCCGACATGTCTTTGTACTTATCAACAGGTCCTGCCTGCTTCAGCTGTCCCGTTCCCCCTTCTACCACGCCTTTTTTGCCGAGCACAGCAAAAACAGTTCCAAAAAGACATCGCATATCCATAAGAAAGCCGATCTTTTCTACATATTCTCCGTCTATCTTTGCCTTTTCCGAAATTTCCAATTCATCTCTTCCACTGATTTGTGCAAGGCCGCTAAGTCCGGGCAAAACATCATTGGCATGGTATTTATCTCGCTCCGCAATCAGACAGTCTTGATTCCACAGTCCCGGTCTAGGGCCAATTAAGGACATGTTCCCAACAAAAATATCCCAGATCTGTGGAAGCTCATCCAAGGAATGTGCACGGATAAACTTTCCGACTCTGGTAATATACTGTTCCGGATTTTTTAGCATGTGAGTCGGTGTATCGTGTGGTGTACACATCTTCATGCTACGGAACTTATGCAATTGGAAATACTGTTTATTCTTTCCCACTCTTTTCTGTGTGAAGAATACAGGACCCGGATCGTCGATTATAATGGCAAGAGATAACAGCAAAAATAAAGGAGAAAGGAAAATAAGAGCAAAGAAAGAAAGGAATAAATCAATAGTTCTTTTTACCTTAAGTGTGTAAAAAGACTCTCTAAAATCGCTTTCACCCACCGCTTCCAGATGTCCTCTGACTCCATCCGCATTCACAGGGTCACTTTCCTCTTCTATAAAAACAACTTCTTTCCCCTCCATTGGATTTTTCTCCTTAGGAAGATGAGTATACACTGTATCTTTTTTCTTTATTTTTGCGTGAATAGAGAGCAGAACAAAAGCAATTCCTAATAAAGCAGAAAGCCTGATTATCCATTTTTTTCCAAAAAGTATTTTTTTGCATGTCTGTCTCCCTGTAATTTACTATTTTTGAAAATTTCTTTAACTTTCCCAGTATAGCATATAAATTCTATTTCGGAGATAAGAAAATGCTCCCATCTCTTACAAAAAAATTGCTCCCATCTCTTACAAATAATAAAAGCAAAAAGGACTGCAGCTTTTGCAGTCCTTCTTCCGGCTATCCGTTTTCAACTCATTGTATAAAAGCAATGCATAGTATTCCGCTATTGGCTTTATCCCAAATCTCAATTCTTTTTCAGCTTAAACAGCGCATACCAATGGCTTGTTTCCGCATGTTCTTCCTTATCAAGGCAATGGAGATATCCTTCCTCGATAAACTCCACACCATTCATACACTCCTCAATAAGGCTTTTGTATTCTTCTCTTGTTCTATAGATTGCTCCATAATAGGCATTTAAGTTGTCAGACCATATATGGTTTAAAGTGATTCTTTCCTTTTTTCCGACACTCTCTTCAAAATAGAACAGGGTATCCCGATCCGCAAGTTTTTTAAGTCCCTGATAACATTCCACTAGTTCCTCTTCGTTGATATACATGGAAACACCGACATCTATCACAATGTCATATTTCCGATCTGTGATTTTCGGTTTGGATACTGCATCAACAGCGGACATGGCATAAAAGTGGCAGTTCTCATTCTTGATATTCTCCTTTGCCACAGCAATCATTTCCGAAGAGAAATCCACACCGTAATATTCCTTACATCGATCCGCAACTGCCTCTGCCCATCTTCCTATTCCACAGCCGATATCCAGAATCACCTTGTCTTGATTGAGCTTTAACTTGGGAAGGATAAATTGCTTTTCATACGCATCCCACTTAACAGAAAAATCCGGGTCTTGATCGCCCAGTAAAACCGTCGTATATTCTTGCTTTCTATTTTTGATTGTCTTGGCTCTTTGATCATAAAAGGAAACTGTATTTTCTGTGTCGATGCTGACTTTTTCTCCGTATACACGCTCTTTCATCTATGCAAAACCTCCCTGTCCGATAGACTCTTGAAATAATTCTTTGCCTTTTAAAGGAATTTTCCTTCGCATGGATATGCCTTTACATGAATGTTCTTTTACACGAACATCCTTTTTCATGAATATTCTTTTCATGGAAATTCCAATAAATAGATATAAATTCACTTACTATATACTTTCGTCAGATATCTTTGATATATAAAGGTATTGCGAGGAATGTGATACGGTATCGTTACTGTCCCCTGTTGCGTAAAGATGTGCATCACGCCTTATTTTACTTTGCTGTATTTACCCGATTCCCAAGATTTCCGCAAGCTCCCTAGCTTTCCTAACCGCGGTTGACTTCGCACCACAGTTTACCATTTCCAAAAGACCGGGCCAGAGGGCATCTTCTTTCGAAATAGATCCTCTTTTTGCGGCTTCCTTTAAATATGCTGCATAATAGATGCAAATATCTAAAATTCTATTGATCCAGACAGGCGGTTTTCCTGTTTCCACTGTTTTCATTCCCGCATCTTTAATACATTCCCAAAGCATGCCCCAGCAGATGCTTAGAAGCTCTCTCTCCTTTTCCGCAATTCGCACAAGCTTGGCAGGGCTGATTTCTTCATAGCTTAAGAGCAGTCTTGTAATTTCTCTCACTATCTTTAAAGATAATGTACCGGCTTGAACCAATTCTTTAAACAGACTCTTTGCTCCGTAGATGCTATCTCCATCCTGAGCCAAAAGTGCTACTGCAAAGCTTAAAAACAGTTTGGAATAGGGTGTAGCCTCGCCTTCCAAGGGAGCCTTGTTTCCCCCTCGCCAGTTTCTAAATTCGCTGACTACAATCTTCCCTTTTTCCTTATCATAATGAAGCCATACTTCTTTTTCAGCGTCTATTTTGTCGTTTTGGTCTCCCCTACGGTCTACCTTAGTTCCTGAAACCTGTCCCTCGTGAGCCAGACCATACAACCATCCGGAAATGACCACCTGATAGGAACAGTCTGAATCCTCCGGCAAATCCAGGTCGAATTGAAAAACTTTTTCGTTTTTTCTTAGTTCTATGACCTTTATCCGAAAAGTAGCATGGTCTTCTATGAGTTCTTTTCCTTCCGGTAAAGGGAGCCATATTTTCTCAAAATCGGCGGGAGTCTCTACGGAAGTTATTAGATTGCTTTTTGATGTATTTTCTATAGTTCCTAATTTCTCAAGGATTTCCTTTGCATAGCTTACGGCCTTCGAGGATCCGCTTTTTCCTGCCAAAATGCGGATAGCCTTCATTTCCAGTGCTTCTTTCGAGGCAAGCTTTTTTTCTACCGCAAGTATCACCTCATCCAGATAATCTCTTAAAAACTTTACAAGCTCCGCAGTTCCTGCTAGGATTCTAGGCGAGTTCAGGGACTCTTCCACTGCGTCACAAGCTGCTTTCCATAGTAAACTCAGCATCCCTTCATTTGCCATGAAGTCCATCGCGGCAGCAAGATTTGCCAAGTTGGACAGCTCCCCGCCGCTCCAATCCAGATAGGAAATATCCGCTATCCCCGGAAGCAAAAGGCCTCTTTCCCAAGCTTCTCGATTTGCTTTCAGTGCCTCCTCCGCATTTTCATCACTGAGCCTACCAAATACCGCAATCCAGTTCATCAGCGCCCCTTTGCTTAGGGGCTTTCTCCTTCTTGCCAGCTGTCGCAAAATGATGCCTTGTCCATGATAAACTTCGAAATCTCTATGCACCGCCGTAAGGGAATAATCTCCCCAATTCGGGAAAATCGAAAACAGTGCGTTATGACTGTAAGACAGCCTATAAGGCATTGCCCTAAGGCTTTCCGGCATTTTTAATTCCACCTTCCAATACGGCGTTTCTCCCGAGAAAAACACCGGTTCCACATAGGGGTCTTGCAAGTAATCTGCAATCAATTTCCCTAATAGAATATCTTTTCCCTCTTCATCTTGCAAAAATGCTCCGGAGGGAAGCTGGATTTTTAAGTCAAGCTCCTGTAGCTTTTCCACGCATTTGCTTCTTTCTTCCTTGCATTTGCTTATATCTTCCTGTGAAAATGTCTCCATATCCAGTCTTGTTAATGCAAGCTGTAAATCCGGCTCCGATACATAGGAGAATTTTTCCACTTGGTACAGACTTACTCGCTCCAGCAAATCCTCTACGGAAATGCTTAAGTCTTCAAAGCTTGGGGTGCTGAGTAAGCAGGGCCATTGTCCCATGGTACGAAAAAGAAGCTCTCTTCGCATGGTTAAGAGTTCCCGATACTCTATCTTTACAATTTCTTTCTCCCCCCTGCCAAAATCTTTGCCGACTTTCCTCCACCGGCCTCATTTCTATTCCTCTTGCCCATCGTCCAAGTGCCCATAAAGTGCCGGCACCGCTGTTAGGAATTCCCAGAAGACTCATTTTGGCTTCTTCAGGATTTTTGTATGCAATGCGGTTTGCCAGAGCAAGGAACTGTTCAAAAAGAAGATCTTCCACGCACTCCTTTCTATCGGAAAGCAGGGCAACCATATCCGTTAAGCTTTCCGCCGTTCCCTCTCCCAAGCTAAATCTTGGAACTTCCCAAAGCTTGTGGCATTCTCTCCATAAGCCCAGCAATGCTTTATTGCTCTCTTCCTGTTCCAGCACTAGCCCCCAGGACAAGGCCAATTTTTCTGCAAGACCGGCAATGCTCTTATCTTCATCCTGCAAATACAGGGAAAGCCACTCTGCAAAATCATTGGCAGATTTTGGCTTCTCTCGTTTTAAAAGCGAATTTAAAAGCATCTTCTTCGTTTTCTTGACCTTGGCAGAAGTACAGGAAATGAGTACCGGATAAAGAAGTTCCTCGGAAATGTTTCCTATAAGAACAGGGGCAAATCGCTCTAAAAGAGGGCTTTCCCCTAGCCCAAGTAGGGGAATAAGATTTTCCGCTCGTTCAAGGAAATCCTTTTCTGTACAGCCAAGCTTATCCAAAAGCTCTACCCATGCTTTTCTGTCCCCGGGTCTTTTCGCAATATAAAGCGCATCAAAGATATACTCTTTTGCCGCTTCTTTACTAAGCAAATGCTTCTCTACTCCAAAGAAAAGCAAATCGGGAAAGGGTCCTGTTCCTGGCATATTTAGGGAAATTCCCTTTTCGATATGTTCTATAAATCTTCCAAGAATTTCTTCCTTCTCCAGCGTAAAGCTATCATCGAAGAGAAAATCCTTTTTTGCCCCCAGCAATATCACAGAAGAAGCGGCTGCCCAGTCCTTCATATACTCCACGGAATCCGGAATAGGGAGATTCATCCTGTGGAGAAGTTTCAGGCAAAGCATACCAAGGACGGAGAGGGAATGCTCCCATGCCCTCCTATTGCCGCTTTCGGCAGCGGAAATGAAATGCGCTGCATAGTTCTCACCTCTATCCATAATTGCCTGAAGAGCAATTTCATCTCCCCTGCCTATCACATTTGCCGCCCTCTTCGCCTCCACACCGATACGAACGGCAAAAACAGCAAGCTTTTTAAGGTCTACATCCACAACCGGAGCAAAGCCGTAGCTGTTCTCTGATAATTGTTTGATTTGCACCCATTCTCCGGATTTTAGTCCATCCCTTGCAATCTCTTGCTCTTCCTTCGTTCCTATCCCAAGGCTTAAAATATTTTCATAAGCCGTTTCCTCATAGCCTAAAGAACGGTAGATTGCAACAGCGCTTTCCAGTTTGCTTGCCATAGTAAACTCCTTTATCTGCTTGCCTACTATATTTTAATCTTTTGACCATATTTCTTGCCTGCTGAGGATTACAGTCCCTTTCTTAATTTCACTGCCAGAATGTGTTTGCAGGGGCCTCTGCTGTTTTTATGCTTTAAATACCATGTACAAGTGCATTTTGCATTTTCCACTCCGGATCCTTCCGGGTAAATCACTCTGTAGTTTGTATCGCCCGACTGCACATACCAAAGGGAATCTTCTACAAAGACAGTGTCCTCCATGAGCTTTTTTGCCGCTACCAGTCTCGGATTGTCCTTTAAGACTCTATCCGGGTCATTAGGAAGCTCTCTATGGAAAAATGCATTTTCATGGACATCAAAGCCCAGCTTTCCTGAAACGGCTAGCAGTTCCATGGCATCATGAACATTTTTCTTCTCCGCGCCTAAGGATGCAGAGATTTTTTCAAGTTTAATTTTCGGCTCAAAATTCAGTTCATTATCAATTCTGTCGGCACATTCCAAAGTCTCTAAGTCTGAAAGCGCCTCCAGCAAAGCCCCTTCTCCGGAATAGCCTTCATAGCTCTTCGCCGTAAGGCTCAGGGTAATACTTGCACCGCTCATGCAGACCTCTATCATCATTTGCCCGGGAGCAGCCCTTCCGGAGCATAAAAGTTAATCCTGTTCACATGGCTCATGAGACGCTTCAGTGCGCTAAGCCTATGAAGACCGCTGATATATACGCTGTCTTTTTCTTCCCGAAGCTTTAAAATTGCACCGGTTTTTGTAGGGCATAGCCATCCGGATTGTTCCTTTCCGGTAACAGGAGGAAGCCCTGCGATAAAGGCCTTTGCCTGCATTCCTTCCAGATGGAATTTGTATTTCATTTTTTGATGAAGGACGGCGCAATTTCCCAAAGCTCGAATCCAGCGATCCGGCATTTCCACGGGGCGCTCTATCAGGATATCCGTAAGCAAACTTCCATCCGAAAGCTTCTTACAGTGCATGCTCTTCCAGCCTTCATCACCAATAAGAAACTTTAATTTTTCTTCCTGCCTCACTTTACAAAGGGCTTGCCTTAGCTTGACGCCTATATCCACATTGGTTGTGCCGTAAAGAATTTCTCCATCCAAGGCAGTTTGAAATATATCCAGCCTTGCATAAACACCGTTGCAAGCCGAAAAGCATTCCGCTCTAAGCCTATCCCCTTGGGCAGAAAGCACAGGATCCTTCTGCGCCACCGGCACATACTGAAAATATCTTGTGCTCACAATATCCGCAAGAACCAAAAGTCCTCCCGCGATAATCGCAGGATTTACGATTTCTCCATGAAAAAACAAGGGATTTTCCTCTATCCCTTTGGGGGTGAGGGCAGGCGCTATGGATAAGGCTAAATTGCCGTCATACAGGCCGGATATGCTTTTAAATTCTCTCATACGATGCTCCTATCAGACCAAAGGGGGCTGTCTAGTTATTTTATCCAACAAGGATATTTTCATCCCTGAGGAAATGCTCTATCCCCACATACTGGATTCCATTATCATCTTTCCAAGGTTTTAAATAGTCTTTGACCACAACCATCTTTTTAAAAGAATCCGGTATTCTGAGGAGGGATGCGATTTCCTGCTTTTTCTTTTCAGGATCTGCAATGCTCAGTGCCGACTGAATGTAGTACCTGTCATTTCCTCTATTAAGCACAAAATCCACTTCTAACTGTTTCCGTACTTTTTTCCCCTCTTCCATAGTTGCAATCTCTACGACTCCGACGTCTACATCAAAGCCTCGCCGTATTAAATCGTTATAGAGAACATTCTCCATCAAATGCGTTTCCTCGATTTGTCTAAATCCAAGTCTGGCATTCCGTAACCCTAAGTCAGTGTAATAGTATTTAGACGGTGTCTTAATATACTTCTTTCCCTTAACATCATAACGCTTTGCCTTTTGAAGCAGATAGGAATCCTCAAAGTAATGCAAATATCTATCAACAGTATCCGGTGCAAGGGATATATTTCTTTCACTCTTAAAGGTATTGGACAGCTTACCGGGATTTGTCAATGAACCAATCCCGGATGCCAGGATATCAAGAAGTATCGCCAGTACCTCCTCGTCGTTCTTGATCTTATTTCTCTCCATGATGTCCTTAAGATAAGTTCTTTCAAATAAATCTCGAAGATATTTACTTTTCCGTTCATGTGTATCCATTTCCAAAACCATTGGCATTCCGCCATAGGTGTAATACTCTTGCCAGGCCTCCCGCTTATCTCCTTCATAAGCATCATAAAACTCAGCAAAAGAAAGGGGAAACACTCTAATCTCATCCCCTCTATCTCTAAACTGTGTAAGCACATCTGACGAAAGCATTTTAGAGTTACTGCCGGTCACATAGACATCCACATTTTTTATCTTCAAAAGCCCCAGAATCACATCTACAAAACTAATCTTAGCATCCTGATTATCCACATATGGATTCTTTACTTCGGAAACCAGCTGTATCTCATCTATAAATACATAAAAAACCTTTTTTGCATCTGTAATTTGACTTCTAATATATTCATCCAAATGAAGTGGTTCGCGATATTTTATATTTCGCAAATCATCCAACTGTATCCCTATAATCTGTTCCTGAACAACTCCTTCGTCTAAGAGTTGCTGGCGAAACAAGTCAAAAAGAAGGACTGACTTGCCACTTCGTCTAAGACCGGTAATAATCTTAACTCTTCCGTTCTCTTTTAAACTCATCAGCTCATTAACATATTGTTTTCTTGGTAGCATATCTATCTCCATGATATTTTTGCAGAATGGAACGTTTTTCATCTATATAAAACAGATTATATTCTAAATTGAACTTCAATCAAGATGTTTATACGATTTTTGTTCCAATCTGCATTTTTTTCATACAGAAAAATCCCAAAACAATTGAATATGCAATGACGCATATTCCTGCTATCTGTTTTTTATTTTCCTGATTCTTTAAACATAGAGGAAAATCGCCTTTTTTACGCAAATCCCCACTTAAAGAAAGCTAAATTCAGCGCAAATCCCCATTCGTAAAAAGTGTGTTTTCTACGCAATCCCCATTTAATATCCATATACAGCAGATATTCTCGACAGTCTTGTTCCTATTACACAGTTTAATCGCGGTCAGGCTTCCAGGATTTTTGATCGTCTTCATACCGAAAACCAGCTCATCGTATTAAAAAACAACCAGCCGGCGGCTATTATCCTATCTCCTTCTGAATTTCAACGTCTCAGCGAGATTGAAGAAGACTACACTTTGCTCCTTGAGGCAACAAGACGCCTTAAAGAAGATTCTTCTTCCACGTATTCCCGTGAAGATGTGATGTCTGAACTTAATATCAGTGAGTCAGAGCTTGCTGCCGCAGAGGATGTGGTGATTGAATGAGCTGGCAGATTGAATAATTGGAAAGTTTTTATTGACTCCACTTTCCACTTACATTACGAAATACAGCTAAGTGACATGGGACTGGAAAGAATTTATTCTGCCCAAACGCAGGGAACCAAGAGACAAAAGATTTATGCAGTTAACCCGGTGCGGTAATCTTGCACCGGATTTTAAATATCCGCAGACGGCGGTTATTTTTTCTTAAGACAACATTTTATTCGACCGACTTCAACGATTCGACCATATCTATATGTGCTGTTAACCTGCACACCATAAGCTGGATTAAAAGAGAGCAGCCTACGACGATTAATGAAACAATTATATATGATATCAATCGTAAATGAGGTGAATATGAAATCGTGGTTGTTGAGACTGTTCTGACATATAGTCCAAGAAAATACCATCCAGCAATCGAGCCAATTATCCACCCTGTCACCATGGGGATCAGGCTGCTTTTAAAGATAAGACTCTTTATATCTGTATTGTAGCTGCCGAGAACACGAAGTGTGGCATATTCTCTGTATTTTTCTGTAAAGTTCAATAATCCGAGATTATACTGGATCACAACACTTAGAAGAATGGCTGCTGCAATCAGAAGTATGATTACTCCCTGAACGCTGTCCAGCAATTCCTCGGACTCACTGTATTGTTTCTTCAATTTGACTGAATCTTTGATAACAGACATCTGCTTCACATCGTCCAGATTCATGTTGTCATCTGCCAATAATGCGCTGGCTGTAAATGTATTGCCAAGCGATTCCCAGTATGACTGCGACATAAATATTCCCTGAGGGCTGTTTATATCTGCTATCTGGGAGACCTTCAGATAATTTCTCTTTCCCGCTATAAGTACGCTGATAAATCCGTTTTCTTTCACATTCAGATCTCTGGCTGAAGAACTGGATAGAATTATTCCATCAACAGGTAGTCCCAGCACATTTCCATCAGTATCATATGTCGTGAAAAAATAACCCTGACCAATAATAAACAGACTTTCAGAATGAACAGACATTGAGCTTTTTGCCTCACATGACTGTTCGCTTACCCACTGACAGTCGCCTGACAGAAGAGATTCTATTTTTTTGACTTCATCCTCTGTTGAAGACATACTGAGATTTAACTTTTCATAATAAGTGTATTGCCTGCCATAAATCTCACTGTTTACGATGTTGATAGTGTCTTTTAATCCGAAGCTTGCCATCAGAAGCATCATGCTCCCTAAAACGCCTACAATTCCTATTGCTGTACGAATTTTGTTCTGTCCTGCATCTCGGATGATCCATCTCCAGTCAAAGCTCAGTCTGTTCCACAGAACTTTAAAATGTTCAGCAAAGACCTTTTTCTGACTCTGCCTGCCAGAATCACGGAGCAAATCAGTCGGTGTCTCAACTACGATAGATCTGCATGCGATCCAGGCAGATAATGTACAGATAGTGATAAGCAGTACAATAAGGATTACTGAATAATACGAATAACGCCCCAGCCATTCAGGCATGCTGTAAAACTTTTTCTGCAGAGAAGAAGGACAGGGGTTACTGTATACGGTGCAAGCTCGTAGCCCAGTAATGCTGCTGGAATGCTGATGACAAGTCCGTAAACAGCATAATGTAGCTGGATCTGAAGAGGATGAAAACCAAGAGCCTTTAATATTCCGATCTGTGTACGCTGCTTCCTGACAATTCTTGTCATAGTTGTGTAAATGGTAAGGAGTGCCAGAAGAAAAAATACGAGTGAAAACATGACAGACATCTTTTTTATCTGCCCGATCTTATTTATGTATGAAGATACAGGTGTGTATTCCGTTCTGTCATAACACATCATATATTTATCATTGAGAATAGTTTTCAGATCTGAGCGCAGTGAATCCACGTCAGTTATATTATCTGTAGTAATTTTTATCTGATTATAGGCTGCATTAGGGACTATCTGAGAAAGAGTATCTGCTGATATGAATCCATAGGTATATTTCGAATGATCTGGCACCATAAATGTAGATGAACCTGTATAGCAGATATACTCAGGGCTGTAGACCAATCCCTTAACTTCTAACTTTTGACTTTTTTCACCGTAGTATATCTGAATCTGATCACCAACATGGATTTTCTTATTGTCTGCATAATCTTTATCCAGCCAGATGCCGTCTTCTGTTGGCTTATATTCATTTCCGTTAATACATAAAGGCTTTGATATTTTATTGCCTTTGTTGGATATAAGACAGATATTGACATTGGAATCGCTATCCAGATATGCGCTTTCTACAGCAGAAAGCTGGGTTTCGTTTATCCCATCAAGCTCTTTGATCTGTCCAATATCATCATTGTCAAATCCGAGACCACTGATCCAGATATCTGCCAGATTTGAATCCTTAAAATAGGCAGTCTCTTCCTGCTCCATACCGTTCCATACTCCCTCGATACCTGAGTATATCAGCATTCCAAGAGCGCACATGATAAATATCGACAGGAACTGAGATTTCAGTCGCCAGATGTCACGAAGCATTTTACGAAACAGTGTACCCATTACCAGTTTACCTCGTCAACATTCAAAGGTTTTTCATTTTTCTTAGAAAATTCGATCCTACCGTCCTTTAGGTGTATCACTTCATTAGCGCATAGCGCAATAGAAGCATTATGCGTCACTATGATTACGGTTTTGTTATATTTCCTGGCCATATCCGTAAGAAGTTGAAGTACACTCCTTCCTGTAGCGCTGTCCAGAGCTCCTGTTGGCTCATCACAGAGAAGAATGTCCGGATTTTTACATATGGCACGCGCGATAGACAAGCGCTGCATTTCTCCGCCTGAAAGTTCATCAGGAAAATGCTGACATCTATCCTCCAGCCCGACACTACGGATCATTTCCTTTGCGTCAAACGAATGTGACGTCATCTTAGCCACAATACTGACATTCTCTAGTGCATTAAGTGATGGTATCAGATTGTAAAACTGGAAAACAAATCCTATCTTTTTCCTTCTGTATTCGGTTAGTTCAAATTCATTGAGCTTTGAAATATCGGTATCTGACACCCGTATGCACCCAGATGAGGCTCTATCCATGCCACCTATAAGATTGAGCATCGTACTCTTTCCAGATCCGCTCGGTCCTAAAATCACAGTGACACTTTCGTCTTCAATGCTGAAGCTAACATGATCAAGTGCCGTTACTTCGCTGTCACCAACATTATATGTCTTTGATACATTCTCAAATGTAACTGCTTTCAATATATTCACCTCGCTATGTAAAGAATACAATATCATGTCTATTTCTTTATTGCTAATCCCAGCAGAATGCATGGCTGAAAGTGAAGCTTTTTCAGCCATCTCCAGATTTGTAAATATTTTTTCACCACTAACAGGTGATGTAGCCGAGATATCGTCCTTTTTCGGGATCAAAATGGAAACGTTCACCATGCTCAGCAATGAAATGAGATATTTGCGTACTTTCTGACTCAAGACCGCCTACTAGCATCGCCTGTTCAATGGCATTTGTTAATTCTGTGTATACTTAATTTCTACTCATTTGCTCTTCTTCTGTTCAGCAAAAATTATATAGTTTAAGAATCATTGTCTTGATCGTTGGTAGTTTTTCCTTCAAATAATCAATCTTCTCATCTGGAGAAATTTGATTCATGATATTAAACAATCCTGAAACCAAAAACTCAGTGATAAACTTTGGATCGCTGCAGTTGCATTCTCCATTATCATTTCCAGAAAGTATAAGTTCTGTTACAAGAGGAACCATTTTTTTCCCAACATTGAAAAAAATCCTCTCGTGTGTTATACCGTTTTTAACATTTAGGATTCCCATAAATATGCCAAACTTTTTTTCTGCCGAATCAATAAAAATTTGAAAAATACGATTGATTTTGTCAAAGGTGGTTATATCCTTATCTATCAACTTATTGACAGCATCTATTATTGCGTCTGCATATCTATCTGCCAACTCCTCCATTACTTCATCTTTTGACTTGAAGTAATAATAGAAAAGTCCCTTTGCTACTCCAATTTCATTGACAATATCCTGTACTTGTGTCTGCTCATATCCCTTCTCCTCAAACAGCTTTCCAGCTGTCTCAATGATTTCATTGCGTCTTTCTTCTTTAGTTTTTTTGCCATATAAATTCTACCTCATATATATTGACTGACTTCAGTCAGTTTTTATTATAATATTTTTTTTGATTGTTTGTCAACCCTAGATTCCCGGATTTCCAACCTGTAGCAGTCAATATAAGTAGACACGTTCCCATTATTCAGCTCGGTAGTTTGACAGTTAAATCGTTCCAAAATCTCAAATCGGAAGAATATTGTTTACTAAGTCGGAAGATTATCAGAATTATTGACATACGATGATTTTTTTGTTCCAATCTGCATTTTTTTCATCCAGAAGAATACCAAAACAGTTCGCCACACAATTCTGTTGCATGAGAATCTTTCATAAATCTCTAACTAAAACAAATAGAAGTATGAAATGGTGTAAATACAGTCTTCCTGTTCGATATTGTTTTTTTGAAAATAGAATTCCATGTCTGATACCCGAATAATGATTTAAAGAAAAATCTACCGCCTCGCTTCCGACAATGCACATGACATCGATTTATTGTAATTACCTTTTATCGTCATTTAATAATGTTCAACTTGATTCTCATCTTTAACATGCCTATAATAGAGACAAACGGAGGTAATTACTATGGCATATACAGCAGATATTCTCGACAGTCTTGTTCCTATTACACAGTTTAACCGCGGTCAGGCTTCCAGGATTTTTGATCGTCTTCATACCGAAAGCCAGCTCATTGTTTTAAAAAACAACCAGCCGGCGGCTATTATCCTGTCTCCATCTGAATTTCAACGTCTGAGTGAAATCGAAGAAGACTATACTTTGCTCCTTGAGGCAACAAGACGCCTTAAAGAAGATTCTTCTTCCACGTCTTCCCGAGAAGAAGTGATGTCTGAACTTAATATCAGTGAGTCAGAGCTTGCTGCCGCAGGGGATGTGGTGATTGAATGAGCTGGCAGATTGAATATTTGGAAGAGGCCAAAAAGGATCTGAAAAAGCTGGATCGAAGTGCTCAGATTATCGTCCTCAAAGGAATTGATAAGGTAAGTGAAAACCCGCTCCCCGTTCAGCAGGGCGGTTATGGAAAACCTCTCGGAAATAAGAGCGGAACCAATCTCACAAATCTGCTGAAGATCAAATTTCGGGATATTGGCATCCGCGTCGTTTATAAAGTCGAATACACAAATACTGTGATGAAAATTATCGTTATCTCCGCACGAGCAGACGAGCAGGTATATATAGAGGCTAGCAAACGGAGAACGAAGCACGACTTGTAACATACATACAGCCACGAACTATATAATAGCCTCTGTGCATTCTCGCACAGAGGCTATTCCATGATTCCGGCAAACGACGGGCTATGATTATTCTGAGCAGGATAAGACGCTCTCGGCGTCATCTTCTTCTCATTTTTCCCTTTTTAAGATGCCTGTACGGAGACCATCCGTGCGTAAATACCGTCTTCTTCCATGAGTTTATCGTGATTTCCGCACTCTATAATCTTTCCGTCCGATACAACAAGAATCTGGTCCGCGTCCTTTATGGTCTTTAATCTATGGGCAATGACAAGAAGGGTCTTATCCTTGCAGAGTTCCGAAATCGCCTCTTGTATAGCCCGTTCATTATCCGCATCCACACTTGCTGTTGCCTCATCTAAAATAACGATGGGCGAGTCCTTCAGGATACATCTGGCAATGGAAATCCTTTGCTTCTCTCCACCGGAAAGGGAGGCGCCGCCTTCCCCGATTACCGTATCAAAGCCTTCCGGAAGCGAGCGAATAAGGTCATAACATCTTGCCTTCTTTGCCGCCTCTATTACTTCTTCCCTTGTGGCACTCGGTCTTCCCATTGCAATATTGTTGTAGATTGTGTCCTTAAAAAGATAAACCCTCTGGAACACCATACTGATTTGATCCATCAGGCTTCCCAAGGAAATATTTTTGATGTCTTTTCCGTTAAACTTAATCGTCCCCTCCCGGATGTCCCAAAATCTGGCAAGAAGAGAAGCTATTGTAGATTTTCCACTGCCTGACGGTCCTACAAGAGCCGTCATTTCCCCCTTTTTCATACTAAAGGAGATATGATTCAACACATTCTTTCCGGTATAGCCAAAACTTACATCGCTGTACTCCACAACAGAATCATTTTGTGCTTCTTTCGTATTTTCAAAAAACCCAGTATCACCGGAATCCTTCCATGTTTTATTTACATTTTCAGACAATGCAATATCAGCAGAACCCTTTTCTGTCTCCTTTGCACTTTCAGGCAACACATGATCACCGACATCTTTCAGTTCTTCCGCTTGAAAGACCTCATCTATTCTGTCTAAAGAGGCCGCTGTTACCGTAAGTCTTGTAATTTGCCCATAATAGCTCTCTATGGAAATAAATAGATCAAATAAGAACAATACCATTCCCACCATATAGTCCGGCGCCATTTCTCCCTTCGCATATAATAGGCCGGCTACAGCAAGCATGAAGGATGTACCGATCCCGTAGGTAAGGTATAAAGCTCTCGCCCAGTACCCATAGCTTTTCTCAAAGTCAATACTTTCCTTACAACTTTTCTCAAATTCGGCGGAAAGACTTTTGGATTTTTCTCCTAACATATTAAAGGACTTGATAATCCCTATTCCTTCGGCAAAATCCAAAACCTCTTCCGTAAGCGATTCACTTCCCTCCTGCTTCGTCTTGGAATGGGCAAGGGTCGTTTTCATCATACAATTTCCAACAATGACAAAGGCGATAATCACTGTCAGAGCAGCTATCCCTAATCGTACATCCATGGCAAACATCATGAGCGTCATAAGACCTTGGGAAATCATAAAAGTCACAAGTTCCGATAAAACATTCATACAGCACTCTTCAATAAACACCATGTCTGTACACAGAACTGTGCTTATTTTTCCCATATTTCCTTCTGTAAAGTATCCCATCGGAAGTTTTCGGAGATGATCTCCCAGTCTCATTCGCATATCTGCAAACACTTCATATCCCGTTGCGGATTGAAGAACATTCGTGATGTGCTCAAAAACCGCTTCCACTGCTATGCAAAGAACAAGACCGATTCCAAGATAAAGACATATCTTTTCCTGCATTTGCCCCTTCATAAACAGACTGATTGCAATAAAACTGAAGATTAACGGTGCCTTCATCATAATTCCCTTGATGAAAGAAGTAATATACGAAGCTCTGATTCGGGAACTGTATTTTTCCTGTCATACAAACGATTCTATGCAGTATCTTTAGCATGCTTTTTCTCCTCCCTTAATCTTCCATGTGCTTGCACTTACAGAGGCATCCCAGAATTTCTTATACTCCGGACAGTCTTCCAGGAGCTTCTCATGCTTATCGGCTGCGATACACTTTCCTTCTTTTATCACGCAAATCTTATCCGCATTTTTTACCGTGGAAAGTCTGTGCGCAATCACAAGCACCGTCTTATTCTTTGTAATTTCATCAAGAGCAGCATTTAATTTTTCTTCATTTTCAGGATCCATAAAGGCGGTCGCCTCGTCCAAAACCACAATCGGCGCATCCTTCAAAATCGCACGTGCCAAGGAAATTCTCTAGCGTTCTCCTCCCGACAGTTGCTTTCCGCCGTCTCCCGCCATGGTCTCTATTCCATCCGGAAGTCTCCTGAGAAATTCATCACACTGCGCTCTACTTGCCGCTTTCAGTACCTCTTCTCTTTTCGCCTCGGGCTTTCCGATAAGAATATTTTCATAAAGCGTTGTATTAAATAAAAATTGCTCCTGCGAAACATAGGAGACCTCATGATTCAGCGCTTCCAGAGACAGATCTGTGATATCCTGTCCACCAATCCGGATTTTTTTCCGTCACTTAAGTCATAATAATGCACTAAAAAGCTTAGCCAGTGTAGACTTTCCGCTTCCCGATTCTCCCACAAGAGCGGTTGTTGTTCCCTGCGTAAGTTCCAGACTTACCCCATGCAGAACCTCTTTCTCTCCATAAGCGAATCTGACATTTTCAAACTGAACATCCCTATTCTCCCCCGCTAAACCTTGCACTTCCCTCTTTAAGCGCCGGTTTATCCATAAGATGTTCCAGCTCTGCGATTTTATAATTCAGCTGCGGAAAAATTTCCTGCAAAATGCATCGCCTTCATAAAAGACGGACCGACTGCGAAAGACATACAAAGCACTAAAATCAGTTTATCTAAAAGCAAGACTTCCACTGATAACCCAAAATGCGCCTACCGGAAGGATGAGAAGGGCGAGACACGGCAAAACACTGGAATACATCGCCATCCACAGTAACAAGCTTTTGTACCATAAAAGGGTAAAAATCTCTGTAGTTTTTACGACTTCTCCGAATCTTTTATAGGAATCGCCGTCCTTATTGAATACCTTCACCACTTCCATTCCATTTACATATTCAATAATCGTGTTATTCATCACGGCAGCGGATTCATAGTAGGCATCCATTTTCGAGTTACCCTGCTTCATCATCATGCCCATGGCAAAGACTCCTACGAGGATAGGAATAAAGGAAAGCAAAGCTAAGCGGTAATCCACCACAAACATCAGAACGAGGATGGCAAGCGGAATCGAAATATTGGCAATCCCTTCCGGAATCGCATGAGCAAGTAAAAAGCTCGATCATATCAATATCTTCTGTAAATACCTTTTTTATACGACCTGTTCCAAGGCTCTCTATATTTCCGAGAGACTGCTTTTCCAGTTTCCCCTGTAGAGATATTCTTAAATTTTTCAGGGTATTGTATGCACTGATATGGGAAAATATCAGTCCTTTCACATAGGCGAAAGAATAAATGATCTCCGATAAAAGTACCCCGAGTACCCTGAGCATCAGATATCCCAAACTGATTGATTGCCCTTTTGTTAAAGGGGAAATCATCTGATACAGGAAAAAATAGGGCATCGTTTTTGCCACAATCCCGATACACATCATGATGACCGCTCGGATCGTGTATTTCTTGTATTTTCCCATATAGGGAGCTACTTTTTTAAACATTCCGCTCTCCTTTCTAATTCATGAATACCGACAGAAATATTGCCTTATTGCGATTCGCATAAGTTAGTTTATTCAATTCATATTCATATTTTTTTGTTATAAAATCCGAATTGATTAGTTATCACTAACTATTCTATTGATTTTAAGCCGTCTCTCGACGACCAAAATAGACTAATCCATGATTCCTACTGCCTTTTTCCAATCAAGGAATCTGCATAGCACTTTGCAATGCTCTTCAATTTCTCTCCAAGACATCTTATGAATGAAAGGTTCATAAACAGCGGTCCAGAATATCGTACAGAGAACATGCATTTCCTGATCCGTAATCTTAGCTTTCGCAATATTTCTCTTTTTTGCCTCTTCATAATATTGCGTATAGGCATGGGTCATGCGAAAAGCAAAGTCATGTCCGAAGTTCTCATGCACTGTCCCGGCAGATTTTTCTAAAAGTAATACAAATTCTTCTCGAATATCCCATAGGATTCGGAACATATCTAAGATGTATTTCTCATTCATAATCCATGTATTTCTCACTTCTTCGTCGCTCATAGAGGAAAAGTCCACATCCGTTCGTTCCGAAACAAAACGGTCTAAAGTGGTTACCGCTTCTTCGACAACAGCGCTAAACAGCTCTTCCTTCCCTTTATATCTTTTATAAACCGCTCCTGTTGTAATCTTTTGCATTCTCACAGATTGTTTTCAGTTCTGCTTTGATAAATCCCTTTTCCATGAACTCTTTACGAGCACTTTCCAAAAGCCTCGGGTCAATACTGGTATCGCGGTTTGACATATGCTTTCTCCTTCATATTTGCTGTTTAGCAGATGAACTTAGTTTGGTAATCATATTATCGATAATTCAGTTATCAGTTATGTTTATAATACCGCTTAGTTTGAATGTCAACTATTTTTTTCTTGCTGCTTTATATTTTCTTGTGCCTTATATTTTTCTTGTGCCTTATATTTTCTTGACGCTTAAAAATATCCTTAGGAAAAATCGCATATCTATATTTTTTTCGGATAAAAATAGCGGATGAAGTGAACTTCATCCGCCATAAAAGCATAATTTCTTCGTAAAAACTTTTTTTCTTATTATTCACAAAACATGAGCGTTTTTCAATTCATAATTCACATTTCATGAGCGAATCATTTTATTACGTATGCACAATATACTTCTTTAAATCAATTCCTTATCTAAAAAGAAAATCAATTACATTGATATTCAAAAATACCCTTATCATCATACCAGCGTTTTTCCAATATCTTTCCTTACCACAATTTTAGGGAAGGAATCTCCCGTAAGCGTAAATGGTCTAAGTTCTACTTCCGCTTTTTTTCATCCGTAGGCATCGCATACGCCGACTGAATATAGCTTCGTTTTTCCTCCTGTATTTACGACAAAGTCAATTTCCCTTGGAGTACGAATGGAATTCCCCTTTTTCGCTTAGTGTCCTTGCATAAACAACACCAACATCGACAGAAAACTGCCGGATATGCAACTCATTATATATGATATTCTCCATGATATGTGTCATTTCCTGCTGGCGGAATCCTATTCTTGCATTTCTAAGTCCAATATCCTCACAGTAATATTTATTTGGCGAGTCAAAATAGGATTTTCCTTTTTACGTCATATCGCTTACTTTTCTGAAAAAAAGGAACGCATCTTCCAAATGTCCGATATATGCCCTAATTGTATTAGCAGATATACTCCCCCTTGCTTTGACTTCAAAGTATTGGCAATTTTAGTCGGATTTGTTAATGAACCAACCGAAGAACAAAAGCAAATCCAATATCTGTTCCAGTACATCTTGTCTTTCAATTTTTTTCCGTTCAACAATGTCTTTAATATACACTTCTGAGAAAAGGGATTTCAGATAATTCATCTTAGCCGTATCATTAGGTCTTGACAGGATTAGTGGCATACCGCCATAAAATGCATATTCGTCAAACGCTTCGTTTTTGTCCCCGCCAACAAAAGAATAATATTCCGCAAAGCTAAGCGGGTATACTCTTATTTCATCACTTCGTCCTCTAAATTCAGTAAGAATGTCACTGGAAAGCATTTTTGAATTGCTTCCTGTCACATAAACATCTAAATTCGATAAAGCTCTCAAATCGTTAAGAGCATCGTAAAAAGTAATTTTCTTACCATCCGGATTATATGGATTAGCTACCTCATCAGACATTTGAATTTCATCAACAAAAAGATAATACTCCTCTTTACTCTTTTCCACTTTCTCTCTTACGAAGGAAGAAAGAATAAGTGGATTACGATATTGAATATCTTTCGCAAGGTCAAGCTCAATCGTAATAATCTGTTCTTCTTTTACACCATTCTCAATTAAATAATCTCGGTAAATATTTTTAAGAAGATAGGATTTACCGCATCTTCTGATTCCGGTAATGACTTTCACTAATCCGTCAAAACGATAGGAAATCAACTGCTTAAGGTAGCTATCACGCTTAATTTCCATAAAACCGCTCCATTTCATTGAAAATTCATGCCTACTTAGGCTTTTGCAATCACAATTTTATCTGTTTTCTGTTAAGTTTTCAAGTTTCATCTGAAAATCGTAGCCTAAAAAGGCTAAAAAATTCAGTAAGAATACTTTTATTTTCTCCCATAAAAAAGGTGCCGCACCTCATTGCAATCACCTCTATAATTATACTCTATATTCATTGAAAATTTCTGTCCATTACAGCAGTTCCACCTCAATGTTTGCAGCAGTAAAGACTTCTTTTGCCTTATCAAAATTACGATCAAAGGGATAACGAAAACAGGTAAGAACATAATCTCTTCTTTATACTGTGACTGAAATAAATTATTCTGCCCAATCCTCCATTCTCAAAGCATGCACTCTTTTCTACACCATGCACCAATTCGGCATAAGTGACCGATGATATACACACACATCCTCCGGATGAATAGTCTGTAAATTTTTAAATACCTTTTCCGGCTTAGACTTAATTACATAAATACAGATGTTGGTGTCAAGCATATACCTCTTAGCTCGTCACGCTCCTGCGGAGGCTCCTGTGGATGTTCCGGCGGCTCCCAGGAAGGCTCTTCGCGGAAAAAGATTAACGCCTGATCATCGAGTTGATAGTCAGGCGTTTTGTTGCTTGTTATTCATGAATACATTTCTCAAGTTCCCGGCAGTAATTATTCTTATCTTTCGTCATCATCCGGCAATGGTCGTAGCCTTCCCATACCTTTATTTGGGCGAGCGGATAGGTCTTGGGAATCATCTTCTTTGCCTTCTTATAATCGAAATCCTTATCTCCGTACGAAAAGACGCATTTCCTCTGAACATCATCGGAAAGCGGCGGCAGTTCCACGAATGCACAGTCGTGAATAATATTTCGAATACTCTCCTCATTCATTGCAATAAAATGTTTTGCCAGAAGCGGAGCGGCCTCTTCTCCAAACATGGAGGACATCTTCTTCACACTAAGCTCCGGGGCTGCGACAGCATTCTTATGTTTATACAGAAACACCGTGCGGAGAATCCACTCCATCATCTTTGCGTTAGTGTAGAAACTGCTTCCCTCAAAAAACAGATGGTTGAATACAATATCATTATATTTGAGAAGCTGTAGAAGAACCACCCCGCCCAGTGAAGCCCCATATCCGAGAGAGAGCTCCGTGATATTTTTCTCAGCCAAATACTCATGGATCTGTTTTGCCTCGTCAGCAGCACTTTTATAAGTATCCTTATCGGCGTCGCCATGCGCGGAGAGATCCGGTGCGAGATAACGGTATTCCTCTCCAATGATGTCAGCGATAAATGTCTTCATGCCGTTTGCTGACGAAAGCATCGGATGAATCAGAAGAATCACGTTCTCTTTTTCGTTATTCCAATCATGCATTATCATTTTCGAAATACCTCACAAGGAATCCCATAAATATAATCCCTATAATCAAGTAGAGCAAAACCATCATGAAATCGATACATAAAAATATAAACATATTGATTACCTCTTCGTATCTTAAATGGTTAATTTTAGTGTTCCTATCTTATATCTCGCTGATATTCTTCTATTGCATGAAAATCTGCCATAAATCTCTTCAGTAGAAATACACAGAAATATGGGAATGTGTAGATACGGTCTTCATGTCCAATATTGTTTTTTGAAAACTTCATTCCATATCTGATATCCGGATAATGATTGGAACTAATCAGTGTCTTCATTGATTTTGTACGACCACTTTTTGCCTTTACCTCAACAGGAATCAGGGAAGCTGTTGAACGGATAAAGAAATCCTCTTCCAAGGTGGAATCCTCTTTCTTGAAATAAAACAGTTTATACCCTTGTTTGACAAGCGCTTCAGCTACCATATTTTCATAGAGTGCCCCCTTATAGACTCCCAGATTCTTGTTAGCCCTGAGATCTTCCTGCGATTCATCATCCAACATGGATACCAACAAACCGGTATCTGCGAAATACAGTTTGAACGCATCAGAATTGTAATTGCCCCCTAGAGGCAGTTCCGGGAATTCCATATTATAGCAGATATTGACTATTCCTGCGTCCACAAGCCACTCCGCACAACCTCGATAATCACGGAATCGTGCCCCTGAAACGACCTTGGAAATCTGGAATTTTTTATTTTCTCTTGCAAGTTGAGGCGCAACCCGATTAAACACATTCATGATTCTGGTCTGATCTATACCGGATGCATATTTCCGAATATCTTCTTTGTAATCTGCTATGAGCTGCTTTTGCGTTTCAAGAGAACCTTCAAAGGTATTTCGCTCGATATATTCTTTAACAACCGCAGGCATCCCTCCAAGAATATTATAATCTAGAAAGATGGAATGGAAGACACTCATTTCCAATTCACTGAAAGGCGTAAATTCCTTCATGTGAGAAAGCAGATTTTCCACAGTATCATTTCCATAACCCTTAGCCCACAAAAACTCCTCAAAATCCATAGAATACATTTCATAGTCTTTTTTATATCCCACACTATTGCTTTCAATTCTTTTGTAATTGACTCCCAACATGGATCCACTGCAAATCACATCAAAACGGCCGTCAATACAAAAGAACTTAAGAGAGGTGGCAATTTCCGGAAACTCTGTAATCTCATCAAAGAAGAGCAGTGTTTTTCCCGGCACAAACTTTTTTGAAGGATCAATTAAAGAGATGTTCTTTATTATGTCAGCTGCCTCATAACCCTCCGCAATAATTCCCTTATATTTTTCATCACGAACAAAATTAATCTCGATTACGTTCTCATAATTGTCAGCAGCAAAATGCAGAATGGATTCTGTCTTCCCAATTTGGCGACTGCCTTTAATAATGAGTGGTTTTCTGTTTGGATCTGCTCTCCATGCCGCTAAAAAAGCATCTACCTTTCTTTTCAGATACATTCGAATAATTCCTCCGCAATAAATCTTTTTCCTTATTTTACACAAAACATGAGCGTTTTTCAATTCATAATTCACATTTCATGGGCGAATTATGAATTGTTTAAACACATTTTTACTATACCTGTTTTCCTTTAGCTTATCTTGATTCGAAACGAAATATCGTGTAATTTCAATCTAATTCTCACTAAGAAGTCAAAAAGGACTCCCGTAAAGAGAGTCCTGTTAAAACTGTTATTATACGATTAATAAATTAATACAACTTCGCTCCTGCCGGAATATGGTTATCTACCATCAGCAAGTGCAATTCTTCCTCATCACTATCCTTCTTCTGATTAATGGCGGAAAGTAGCATACCGCAGGACTCTACTCCCATCATTGCTCTTGGGGGAAGATTTGTGATAGCAATCAAGGTCTTTCCAATCAGTTCTTCCGGCTCGTAGAAGTTGTGAATACCGGAAAGAATGGTTCTGTCCGTACCGGTTCCGTCATCCAAGGTAAACTGTAAAAGCTTCTTACTCTTTGGAACGGGAACACAATCCTTTACCTTTACCGCACGGAAGTCGGACTTACTGAAGGTCTCGAAATCCACCTGTTCTTCGAAGAGAGGCTCAATCTTCACGTTTGAAAAATCAATCTTTTCCGGAACGGTCGCAACTTGGTCGCAAATTCCGTTTCCATTATCCTTAGATGCCCTATTTCCCTCATCCTTCTTCTCCAAGGACTTCATTGTGGGGAAGAGTAAAACGTCACGGATGGATGCCGAGTCGGTGAGAAGCATCACAAGACGGTCAATACCGTAGCCGATTCCGCCCGTTGGCGGCATACCGATTTCCATAGCGTGAAGAAAGTCTTCGTCGGTGTGATTCGCTTCCTCATCTCCCGCATCTGCCAGAGCATCCTGCGCCTTAAAACGCTCCCTCTGGTCGATAGGATCGTTGAGCTCGGAGTAAGCATTTGCCATTTCTCTTCCGTAGATAAAGAGCTCGAAACGCTCTACCTTCGTCGAGTCGCTCGGCTTCTTCTTCGTGAGCGGGGAAATGGATAAGGGATGATCCATGATAAAGGTCGGCTGAATCAGTTTCTCTTCGCAGAACTCTTCAAAGAAGAGGTTCTCGATGTCTCCGATACCATGGTGTTCTTCGTAAGCAATTTCCTTTTCTTTTGCGAGGGCTCTCGCTTCTTCCAAGGTCTTAATCTTGTCAAAGTCAATGCCCGCATATTCCTTAATGGCATCGGTCATGGTAAGTCTTCTGAACGGACTTTCCAGATCAATCGGCGTTCCCTGATAGCTGATATGGAGCGTTCCGCAGACCTTTTCCGCAAGGTAACGGAACATGGACTCGGTAAGCTCCATCATTCCGTTGTAGTCGGTATAAGCCTGATAGAGTTCCATCAGGGTAAACTCCGGGTTATGACGGGTATCAATTCCCTCGTTCCGGAATACTCTTCCGATTTCGTAAACGCGCTCCATACCGCCGATAATCAGACGCTTCAAGTAAAGCTCCAAGGAAATACGAAGCTTCACATCCTCATTTAAGGCATTGTAATGGGTTTCAAAGGGACGCGCCGCAGCACCACCCGCATTTTCCACAAGCATCGGCGTCTCTACTTCTAGGAAATCTCTTCCGGCAAGGAAATTACGGATTTCGCGGAGAATCTGAGAGCGCTTCATAAAAACATCGCGGCTATCTTCATTCATGATGAGATCCACATAGCGCTGGCGATAACGGGTATCCGTATCCTGCAAACCGTGGAACTTTCCGGTAGCGGATAAAGGGACTTGGAGAGCAGAACAATCTTCTCCCCGTGAATGGAAATTTCTCCGGTCTGCGTCTTAAAAACATAACCGGAAACTTCTACAATATCTCCGATATCCAGCCTCTTATAGGCCTTGTATTCCTCTTCCCCAAGACTTTCCCGACTCACATAGACCTGAATCTTTCCGTCTCTATCCTGCACATGAAGAAATCCGGCCTTTTCCCATGACACGTTTTTGCCATAACACGACCGGCAATCACGACCTGCTGATTTTCCAAAGCAGTGAAGTTCTCTTTTATCTCCATGGAATGGTGTGTCTGCTTCGCTTTGGTAATAACAAACGGGTCCGCCTGAGCGTCCTGTAATTCTTTCAACTTGTCATATCTTGCCTTTAAAATATGGTTCATGTCCTGCTGATTTGCATTGTTCTTTTCCTTTTCGCTCATAGCTCTCCCTTTCTGTTCTCTACTGTTAGACATATTCATCTAGTGTTAGACATTTTCATCTACCGTCAGACATATTCATCAAAAAAAGACTTCTTTTAATTGTCGTGAATTTTAATCCGGATTCATCAAAGAAGTCTTTCTACTCAATATCTTATTCTTCAGTATAACGCTCCACAGACAAGACTTTGTATTCCATATTTCCCGCCTGGGTCTCTACAACAATCTCATCTCCTGCCTTGTGGTGCAGTAATGCCATGCCTACCGGAGATTCATTGGAAATCTTCCCCTGTAAGGAATTCGCTTCCGTGGATCCTACAATGTGATACTCCACTTCCTCGTCAAATTCCTTGTCATAGAGCTTTACTTTGCAACCGATATTGATGCTTCCTTCTTCCGCATCGTCAACCACTTCCGCATTTTTTTCAAGAGGGTCTCAATTGCCACGATGCGCTCCTCTATCTCTCTCTGCTCATCCTTAGCTGCGTCGTACTCCGCGTTCTCGGATAAATCTCCCTGCTCTCTGGCTTCTTTGATTTTCTCTGCGATTTCTTGTCTTCGATTAACCTTTAAATCATGTAATTCCTTCTCCAGCTTGTTTAAGCCGGCTCTTGTGAGGAGATTCTTTTTTGCTTCTGCCACGATATCTTCCTGACCTTTCTTTATTATTAAAACGAGTAAAACCCGCTATTCATGAGAAGAAAATCTCGATGTTCATGAAAAGACGAAACCCGTTCTCTTTAAAAACTTTTATGGTGTATCCCGAAAAAAAGGAAACAGCACTCGTTAAGAATACGGCCTCCGGTACGCCGGAAGCCGTAAAGCATTCAATACAAAGGGATATTCTAACAATTTAGAATAAAGAAGTCAATCTATTTCTTTAACCTTATTCTTCAGAGAAAATCCACTCTACAATGCTATAGACTCTGCACCATCCTATAAACTGCTCTTAAGTCCTGCTCATGATTGACCTCTTTACGCCATCTGGCCGCATCCGGAAGGCCTTCCATATACCAAGACAGGTGTTTTCTCATTTCGAGAAGTGCAAGATGTTCTCCCTTGATCTGTTCCATAAGCCGAAGATGCCGAATCATCATCTCCTTTCGCTCCGGCAACGAAAGAGGCGGTTCTTGCATCCCCTTTTCCAGTAGGGTACGAATCCTTCTTATCAGAAAGGGATTTCCCTGCACACCTCTTCCTAAGGAAATGCCGTCCACCCCCGTGGACAGGAGCATCGCCATCGCATCTTCTTCCGTAAAAATGTCTCCGTTTCCAAAGAGCGGAATCTGCACCGCTTCCTTGGCTTTTCGAATCCAATCCCAGTTTGCTTTTCCTCGGTAATACTGTTCTCTTGTTCTTCCATGTACCACGATAGCGGATACACCCGCGCCTTCTGCTACTTTCACAAAGTCCAATACATTAATATGGGAGTCCGTAAAGCCCAGACGACACTTTACGGTAACGGGTTTATCCACCGCCTTAACCATAGCGGATAAGATTTTCTCGACAAGAGGAAGGTTTTCCATAAGAGCGGAACCCTCTTGATTTCGCACGACTTTAGGCACGGGACAGCCCATATTGATGTCAATGATATCAAAATCCGGCTCCACCCGTTTCGCCATTTCCGCCATAATCTCCGGATCCGATCCGAAAAGCTGCACCGCTCTAAGACCCGGTTCTTCTCCCTTTTCCAAAAGTGAATCGGTATTCTTATTCCCATATAAGATAGCCTTTGCCGAAACCATTTCCGTGCAGGAAAGACTCACTCCCATTTCTTTACAGAGAATACGGTAAGGCAGATCGGTAACGCCCGCCATCGGTGCCATCAGGATATTTCCCGGAAGTACAAGTTTTCCGATACGAACAGGATGAAAAAGCGGCTGCCCCTTCTGTTTCGTTTCTGCTATTGTTTCTGCTATTGTTTCCGCTGTTGTTTCCGCTGTTGTTTCCGATGCATCTTCCTCTTCTTCACAAAGAGAAAGAAGGTCCTCCCTTAAGGAGAAGCCCTCTATCCCGTGCAACTTTATGATATTTTCCAGTTTATTCTTGAATTTCTCTTCCAAACTATCCTCTTTATTGCTCTCTTATCTTACAATATCGCTCTCTTACTCTTACAACATTGCCCTCTTATCTTACAAGAAGCTGTGCAACTCGGTACTGCTCTTCATCAATATCCTTTTTCATCTGCAATGCTTCCTGAATATCATAATCCACAAACTCGCCCTTCTTGTAAGCAACCAGTCGGTTGGACTTTCCTTCACAAAGCAATTCCACTGCTCTTGCCCCCATGATAGACGCATAATATCTATCCTTACAGGTCGGAGACCCGCCTCGCTGCATGTGTCCGAGAATGGTCGCTCTGGTCTCAATTCCGGTAGCGGCTTCAATACGGCTTGCCATGGAGGAAGAGTGTCCGATTCCCTCGGCATTGATAATGATATAGTGCTTCTTCCCTTTCTTCCGGCTTTCAATAATACGGTTAATGATAGCCTGCTCGTCTCCGTCATACTTCTCCGGAAGAAGAATCTCCTCAGCCCCATTTGCCACACCGCACCAAAGAGCAATATAGCCGGCGCGTCTACCCATTACTTCGATAATGGAACAACGCTCGTGAGAAGTGGAAGTATCACGAATCTTATCAATCGCCTGCATAGCGGTATTAATCGAGGTATCAAAACCGATAGTATAATCCGTACATGCAATATCAAGGTCAATGGTTCCCGGCACACCGATGGTGTTGACTCCCAAGGCGGAAAGCTTGCCCGCTCCCATAAAGGATCCGTCTCCTCCGATTACGACCATGCCGTCAATTCCGTGTTTTTTACAGATTTCAGCCCCCTTCTTTTGGCCTTCTACAGTTGTAAATTCTTTACAACGAGCAGTGTAGAGAATAGTTCCTCCGCGGCTTATGATGTCGGATACGGAATGACTGTCCATATCTACAATTTCTTCCTCTATGAGCCCTGCATAGCCACGCATGACACCCTTTACCTTTAAACCGTGATGGATTGCCGATCTTACCACACTGCGGATTGCGGCATTCATCCCCGGAGCATCTCCGCCGGAAGTTAATACTCCTATCGTCTTCACCGCTGCCATAAATTTCTCCTCCTCTATTTCCAAATGCATATCCTTGAAACGAGATCTCCCACACTTTTTTTATACTATGCTCATGATGAAGCCTCGATGATACACTTTGTGTTCCATTCTCGATATAAATGAAATACTTCAACCAAGCTCAATATATTACTGTATTCCTATAGGAATTTCAAGGACTTTGTCTTTTCTTTCACATTTTCCGTCCCGAATTTTTCCATAAGAAGACCTCTCGTTCCTTCTCCGGAATCGATTCTGAATTCCCCCGGGAGACGCTTTATGGCCTTTTCTTTTCTCAAATAGAGTACCACTTCACTTTCTCCCTTATATTCTTTAAGGATTTGCAGAAGCTCGGCTTCTCTTTTTTCATACTCTTCCTTATCTGAAAACTGTACCCATATTTCTTTCGGCACTTTTGCAAAGAGAATTATCTTTTCCGCAATGAGTTTCGCCTCTCCCTCATCCTTTTTCTGAATTCTGCCCTTCACAAAAATCTTTGAATCCTCTGTCAAAAATTCTTTTGCCGTTTCAAAGGTACGGGGAAATGCCACCACTTCCATGCTGGCGGTATTGTCCTCTATGGTAAGGAAGGCCATCATCTCATTTTTCTTCGTAATCCGCTTATTGATATTCGTAAGGAGTCCGCCCACGATGCAGATTTCATCGTCTTGGATGCCGTCCTCTTTCTGCTCTTCCTGTGCTTCTTCGGAAAAATCCCTGGCCTTTCGCGTGCAGACTTCTTTCATCAAAGCCTTATCACTGTCTAAAGGATGCCCGGAAAGGTAGACCCCCAAAGCATCTTTCTCATTTCGAAGCAGCTCGGCCTTCGGAAACTCCTCGAGATCCGGAAAGAGCAACTCAAAATCGCCCTTTTCTTCCGACTCCTCTCCAAGAAGGTCGGACAAGCTCATCTGACCGGGAATAATGTCTTTTTTCCCTTTTTGCATGTCTTCCAGCACTTCCGAAAGCATCACAAGCTTCTCTCTTCGATTTCCTTCCAAGCTATCCAGGGATCCGGCATGAATAAAGGATTCCATCGCTCTTCGGTTTAAGCCTCTTGCGCTCATACGAAGCACAAAATCTTCAAAGTTCTTAAAGCTTCCTTTTTTTCTTTCCTCTAAAATGGTTTCCGCGGCACTTCGTCCTACTCCCTTTACCGCAGAGAGACCGTAACGGATTTCTCCGCCCTTCACGGAAAATCCCACCTCTGCTTCATTGATATCCGGCGGAAGGATGGGGATTCCCTCTTCTCTTGCCACTTCTATGTATTCTGCCGTTTTTACCATATTGTCCATAAAGGAGCTCATGGTCGCGGCATAAAACTCCGGCGCATAGTAGCGTTTCAGATAAGCTGTCTGATAGGACAGGAGGGCGTAGGACACGGCATGAGACTTGTTAAAGGCATAGTTTGCAAAGTCAATCATCTTATCGTAGATGCGATTTGCCACTTCTTCCGAAATCCCCTTCGAGAGGCAACCGTATATTCCCTCTTCTTTGTTTCCGTAAACAAAACTCTGTCTGGCCTTTTCCATTTCCTTCAGCTTCTTCTTACTCATGGCACGGCGAAGCAGGTCGGAATTTCCCATGGTAAAGCCGGCAAGATCTCGCACAATCTGCATAACCTGCTCTTGGTAGACAATAACGCCATAGGTATTTTTTAAAATCGGCTCCATTTCTTTGCAGTCATAGTGCACTTTCTCCGGATTCTTCTTTCCGGCAATATAGTCGGGAATGAAATCCATGGGTCCCGGACGGTAGAGTGCCACACCGGCAATGATATCATCAAGGTTAGATGGGCGGAGACGCTTCATAAAGTTTACCATGCCGGAAGATTCCAGCTGGAAAACCCCTGCGCAATCCCCCTTGGAAAGCATGGCATAGACTTCGCTATCGTCATAATTCAGATGATCAAGATCTATTTTTATTCCGTGATTCTTCTCTACAAAGCGAATGGCATCTTGGATCACGGTAAGAGTACGAAGCCCCAGAAAATCCATTTTCAAAAGTCCCAGCTCTTCGATGGTTGTCATCGTAAACTGGGTGGTGATGGAACCGTCCTGCGCCTTTGCCAAGGGTACATAGTCGGAAACAGGGCCTCCGGCTATCACCACCCCTGCCGCATGCATGGAGCTGTGGCGGGGAAGGCCCTCAAGGCGCAGACAGAGATCAATCATGTTCTTGGTCTCTTCTTCCGTGTCATACAGATTTTTCAAATCTTTACTGACCGTGAGAGCCTTTTGCAAGGTCATATTGAGTTCTGCGGGAACAAGCTTTGCAAGCTGATCACACTTTGCATAAGGGACATCCAGAACTCTTCCGACATCACGAATAACCCCTCTTGCCGCAAGGGTTCCGAAGGTAATAATTTGACTGACCTGCTCTTTTCCGTATTTTTTTCCTACGTAATCAATGACTTCCTGTCTTCTTTCGTACTCGAAGTCCACGTCTATATCCGGCATGCTGACTCTCTCCGGATTTAAGAATCGCTCAAAAAGAAGCTGATGGCGGATAGGATCCACATCCGTTATCCCGATTGCATAGGCAACAATAGAGCCTGCTGCAGAGCCTCTTCCCGGCCCCACTGCGATTCCTGATGTTTTTGCAAAGTTAATATAGTCCCAAACCACAAGGAAATAATCGACAAAGCCCATATTCCGGATGACTCCGAGCTCATAGTATAGTCGTTCCTTCTTCTCTTCCGTAAGCTCTCCGTAGCGTTTTGTAAGCCCCTTTAGACAAAGCTCTTCGAGATAGGCGTAGGAACTGTCATAACCCTCCGGAATCCGGTACTTCGGTAAATGATATTTTCCAAACTCAATCTCTACTTGACAGCGTGCTGCAATTTGCGCCGTATTCTCCAGCGCTTCCTTCGCAAAGGGAAAGAGCTCTTCCATTTCTTCTTCGCTTTTAATATAAAACTGTCCGCCGGGGTAGCGCATTCTATCTTCATCCTGCAGCTTCTTTCCCGTTTGCAGGCAGAGCAGGATATCATGCGGCTTTGCGTCTTCCTTATAGGTATAGTGAATATCGTTTGTCGCAACCAAAGGGATACCCGTCTCTTCATGGAGCCTAAGCATACCTTGGTTTACAAGCTTTTGCTCCGGATAACCGTGGTCCTGCATTTCCAAGAAAAAATTCCCTTTTCCGAAGATTTTTTCGTAGCGGTAAGCCGCCTCCTTCGCCTTTTCATAGTCGTTATAGCGAAGTGCTCGGGAAACCTCTCCCGCAAGGCAGGCGGAAAGGGCGATGATTCCCTCATGGTATTTTTCTAAAGCGGCATAGTCTACACGCGGTTTATAATAGTATCCTTCCGTAAAGCCAAGGGATACCAGCTTCATCAGGTTATGGAAGCCGGTATCATTTTCCGCTAGAAGGACCAGATGATAGTATCTCGCTTCTCCCTTTTGGAGGCTTTTCTCCGCCATATCTTCCGTAAGATAGATTTCCGAACCAAGGATAGGATGAATTCCCTGCTTCTTGGCCTCCCTGTAAAAGTCAATGACACCGTACATCACCCCGTGATCCGTTAAAGCGCAGGAATCCATGCCCAGTTCCTTTACCCGGGAAACCATCTCCGGGATCTTTCCTGAGCCGTCCAACAAGCTATAGCTGCTGTGAACATGTAAATGTGTAAATGCCATCTTTCCCTCTTTTTCTACTCTGCCAACAAGAAAGTTGCGTAGCTTTCATGGCAGTGAATCTGTATCAAGATATAATGATTTCCCATATAAAAAATAAAGGACTTCCGGGATACTTTACCCGAAAGCCCCTTCTTTCACAAGAGCCTGTTCTCTATATTGCTTCCCCCAAAAGGTAATCGCTGATTGCCGTAATGGCTGCTTCCTCATCCTCCCCTTCTGCGGAAACATAAAGTTCCGTACCATTATCCAAGCCCAATGCCATCATGCCCATAATAGACTTGGCATTCACTCTTCTGTTTCCCTCTGTCATATAAATACTGGACTGAAAGCGGCTCGCTATCTGTACCAGCATCGCCACCGGATGATCTTCCTTATTCTTCGGTAAATTCACTGTAATGTTATTATCTCTCATAATCTGTGCCTCCCTAGTGCTCACGAGCATCTTAATCCCGGAATGATTCCACTCCATCACGAAGCTCCTTTGCAATTCTGGCTAATTTTCGCAGTCGATGATTTACACCGCTCTTTCCGATTGGTGTTGCAAGTCCCCTGGAAAGCTCCTCAAGGGATGCATCCGGATAGCGTAAACGCTGTTCAGCAACTTCTCGTAAACCAGATTCAATTCGTTCTAATCCTATTTTCTCTTTAATAAGAAGAATGTCCTCTTGCTGCTTAACACTTGCCTTTACCGTACGATTGATGTTTGCCGCTTCAAAGTTAACTCTACGGTTGACGTTCTCGCTGACTTCCTTGAGGATACGGGCATTTTCCAATTCCATCAGACTTTCAAAAGCCCCGAGAATCTTCAAAACATCCGCTATTTCTCCTGCATCCTTTAAGTACACCATGGAATTCTTTCCCCGAAATCCTCTTTTCGGATGGATCGAAAAGCTTTCTAAAATCTCTTCTATCCGTTCCAGCTCTTTTTCAGACTCAGGTAAAAACTCCAAATGATATTCTTTCATGGGATCTGTTACAGAAGCTCCGGCAAGAAAAAAATGCTTCAACTCTTCCTTGCTTTTCTCCTTATCATCTGGCTTCATCTTAATTGTTTTTTGGGGGTCTGTAAAAGCCTATTTTCAACAGTTCAGCCTTAATTCTCTTCGAAAAAGAGTGTTTTTTCACTTCATTATCTTTGCTTTTGACATTTTTCCACTATACGATTTGCCCTATAATTTTCTTTAGTTTTATTAAAAATTTTTACAGTTTTGAGTGTTTATAAAGTGTATATTATTTATTTATATCTCTATGGTCCAGTCTTACTCCAATATTCTCCATATCCTTTATGGATTGATACAATTTTTCGGCAATCGTGACGGAACGATGCTTTCCTCCGGTACAGGCAATGCCGATAACCAACTGATTCTTCCCTTCGCTGATATAGAGAGGAATCAAAAAATCCAAAAGCGCCTTTAGCTTATGCAGGAAAATCTCCGCATTCCCATCCTGATAAACAAAGCGCTGTACAATTTCTTCCGTTCCCGTATGGGATTTCAAGTCCTTCTCATAATAAGGATTCGGTAAGAAACGTACATCAAAGAGTAAATCCAGGTCCTCCGGAATCCCGTACTTAAAGCCGAAGGAGACGATGCTTAACTGCAGATTCTTATATTTTTTCTTCTTCAAAAAAATGGACAAAAGCTGGCTTCTGAGCTCTTTGGTCAAAAGCTTCGAGGTATCGATGATGATATCTGCCTTTTTTCGTAGAAATGCAAGCTTCTTTCGCTCGGATATAATTCCCGTCTCTACCCTGCCTTCCTTGGAAAGCGGATGTGATCTTCTGGTTTCCTTAAAGCGCTGAATCAGAACCTCATCTTTTGCGTCCAAAAAGACGATTTGAAAGGAGATTTTCTCTTCCCATCGGGAAAGGTGCTCTTCCAATCCGTCCAGATCCTGTATGTTTCTGCTGTCAATTCCCAAAGCAATCTGCTCTTCTCTCCCGTTTTCCATTACCAGTTCCAAAAACTTATCCAATAAGGCAACCGGGAGATTATCTATACAGTTAAATCCGAAATCCTCCAGAATCTTCAGCGCCACCGTCTTTCCCGCACCACTCATTCCGGTCAAGATAAGACAGGAACGTTTTGCTTCCTTCTCGGTTCGGACCGGTCTTTCCTTCTCTTCCAAATCCCGCTCCTTCTTCTAAATTACACTTCTCTTTTATTACAAAAAACTCTTTTTTCCACTTAAAAAGCTCTTTCTTCTACTGAAAATAACTGCTTCTTTTGCTAAAAACTGCCCCACAGCTTGATTTCCGTTTCCAGCTGTACACCTTCCTTTTCTTTGACTATCCTTTTCACTTCTTCGATAAGCTCATAAATATTTCTTGCGCTTGCTCCGCCGAGATTGACCACAAAGCCGCAATGCTTCTCGGAAACGGCGGCATTCTCCATACGAAAACCTCTAAGTCCTGCCGCTTCGATAAGGCAGAAGCATAGTCTCCCTCCGGTCTTTTAAAGGTGGAACCGGCAGAGGGAAGCTCCAAAGGCTGCTTCTCCTCCCTTCTCTTTTGAAAATCCTCCATTTTCTCTCGAATGGACGCAAGTTCTCCCTTCTTTAAAAGAAAGCTTGCAGAAAGGCAGAGCATCCCGTCTTCCACCGCAGAATGTCGATAAGAAAAAAATCCATTTCCGAAAGAGAAAGCTCGAAAGATCTCTCCATTTCTTTTTACAAAAATGTACCATGATGGAAAAACATCTTTGATTTCGCTGTTATAGGCACCGGCATTCATCTTGACCGCTCCGCCTACAGTACCGGGAATACCGGAGAGAGGCTCCATTCCCGTGTAGCCCTTTTCCTCCGCATATTTTGCAAGTTCGGAAAGACTTGTTCCGGCAAGGGCGGTGAAAATGGCCTTATCTTCTATGTCTTCCGAATTATCTTTTTTTCTCTTCTCTTCCAAGTACTCCTTATAAGATTGAAAGTGAATTCCGGATAGATTTTCCCGAATAAGAATCACAGGGGCATCAAGACCTTCATCGGAGATCAAAACATTGGAACCCTTTCCAAGGACATAGAAGTCCTTTCCTTCCGTATGCAGCCTCTTGAGAAGTTCTTCCACGTCTTCAAAGGAGCGGGGAATATAGAAGTCCTTTGCTTTTCCTCCTACTAAAAAGCTGGTGTATTCTTTTAGTAAGTTGCCTTGAAAATGTTCCATTTACTCCTCTTCCTGCATATTCATATTCTTCGTCACTCGCTCATACAGTACTTGTGCGGCATTGTAGCCCATCTTCTTCGCTCTGTTATTGATTGCGGCACACTCCACGATGATTGCCACATTTCTACCCGGACGAATGGGGATATCGTAGCTGATAATCTGATTTCCCAAAAACTCCGTATAATTATCCTTTAAGCCCAAGCGGTCATAATCCTTATCCTTGGACCATTCTGCAAGGGAAATCACCATATTGATGGTCTGGGTGTCCTTTACGGATTCCACACCGAACATCTGCTTCACATCGATGATCCCGATACCGCGAAGCTCGATAAAGTGCTTTGTCACATCCGGTGCCGTTCCGACCAAGGACTCGTCGGAGACCTTTCGAATCTCCACCACATCATCACTGACCAAACGATGTCCTCTCTTAATCAATTCAAGAGCCGCCTCCGACTTTCCAATCCCGCTGTCTCCCGTGATGAGAACGCCTTCTCCATAGACATCCACCAGAACTCCGTGCACGGTAATCATGGGAGCCATCTTCACCTTCAGCCAGCGGATAATTTCTCCTTCCAACTCAGTCGTGGGGCGTTCGCTCGAAAGAAGGGGAATCCCCGCCTCCTCACAGGCGGAAATCATACAGGAATCCGGTTCTATATCTCTGGCATAAATAATGCAGGGAATAGGATATTTTGTGATTTCCGCATATCTTGCTCTTCTCATCGGCCTATCCATAGTCATAAGATATGCCGTCTCAACATTTCCGATAATCTGTACTCGCTCCGAATCAAACTGCTTAAAAAAACCTGCAAGCTGCAAAGCAGGTCTGTTTACATCGGGAATGGTCATAAAAATCTTGTCCGTATCGATGGAAGGAGTCAGATTCTTCAATCCTTCCTTCTCTATCAGCTGAGAAACACTAACTTTTTCGTTGCTTTTCATGAGCTCCTCCTGTACCTGTTTTTGTTTCTAAAGTATAGGTTTTCCCGACTGAAATTGCAATCCCCGAAAAGCTATGCTAGACTCTAGCGAAGAAGAAAGGAATCTGCCGTGTATGGATAGTAGAGAGAAAAAAGAAGAAGCTATCGGCATTTTTGATTCAGGTGTCGGAGGCATCAGTGTCCTGAAGGAATTGCAGAAAGAAATGCCATACGAAAATTTTATCTTCTACGGAGACCAAAAAAATGCACCTTACGGAGAAAAATCCGGAGAAGAGGTCCGTGCTCTTTCTCTTAAGGCTTACCTTTTTTTGCAAAAAATGAAGGTAAAGGCCACCGTAATTGCCTGTAATACAGCCACCTCCGCCGCAGCGCGGTTTCTTAGGGAGCGCTATCCGGAAGACATCATCATCGGTATGGAGCCTGCAGTAAAGCCGGCCGCCTTTTTTCAGGAAAAAAATATTTCAAAAAATTATAAATGTGAAAAAGAAACAGGAAAAAAAAGAATTCTTGTTATGGCTACGGAAAGTACCCTAAAAGGTGATAAGCTTCACCACTTAATCGACAGTTTAAAGGAACAGGGAGAATACATCCTCCTTCCCGCACCGGGCATTGTTCGTCTCTTGGAAGAAGGAAAGGGGCATGGTGATGAGATGCTCTCTTATTTAAGAGAATTACTTTCTCCTTACAGGGAAGGAAGGATTTCTTCTATTGTGCTGGGTTGTACCCATTTTCCCTTTGTAAAAAAGGAAATATTGGACGCTTTGGGATATCCCGTTCCCTTCTTTGACGGTGCCGCCGGTACGGCAAGAGAAACCAGACATCGCTTGGAAGAAAAAGGTCTGCTTCGTGATAAGAATCACGAGGAAGCTGATAGAGGAATTCCAAGTCCAAGCGTAGAGCTATACAGCAGTACAGGCGATAGCAGTCTCTTAGAGACTTTCTACCGCCTGCCCATTTAAATTGTTTTTAAGGCATTCACTAAAGCTATTATTTTAGTCTATATACGCCCTTTCTTTTGACCCGGTATTTCAATTTCTTCTCTAATTGCCAGTTTAGCCTGTCATTTACTGACGGGCTTTTCTCTTTACCGCGTAAGCCACCCCAAGGAGAACGATTGCACCTACTGCCATCCCTGCAGATTTCGGGAATCCGCTTCCGGCTTGCCCTGCATCCGCACTTGTCCCGCTTTCTGCACTTTCTCCCGTTTTTTCAGACTCCGCCTTTTCCGAATCTTTTGCGTCTCCTCCGCTCTTATAACTGATGGTCAAGGCTTTCGTACTGAAAATATAGTGCTCATCCTTCACTTCACTCGCGATTTCCGTCTCTCCGTCAAAGAAATGAGTCTCTCCCGAAAAAGCGGAGGCGGGAATGGAATAGCTCAGTTCTCCGTTTATTTCCGTTACGGGATTTCCGTAATGATCTACTATTAGAAGCTCTCCATGTCCTTCCTCTTCGCCCGGCTTAACCTGCAGCTTTAAACCAATCTCGGCACTGTTCTTCGGCACATGCACTTCCGTACCGCTAAAGGCTGCGGTTGCTCGTCTTCCGCTAAAACGAATCGTGTAGTCATTTTCCTTGATATAGTTTTGGAACTTCTCTTTGATTTCCTTATGAATTTCCTTTAAAACATCAAAGGCCTTTTTAGCCTCTTCCTGATTTTTAGCGGTAGCTTCCTCCGCACTCAGCATCGTTGTTACGGCATTTTGCAATTCTTCGCTTTCCAAAGCATTGATTTTTTCGGATACAAGGGGTTGGAACTCGTCACGATTGTACTCCACCATGTAAAGCGTATCCATAGCAAGCCAGTATACGGAGTCTTCATTAAATTCATTTTCCTCATTCTCCGCTTCCTGAATCCCTGCCGTCTGGTTCGGATAGTACGCTACAAACGGAGAAGTAAGTGGAGATCCCAGTGCAAGCCACATCGTTCCCGGATACTCTGCGGTTGCAGTAGAGGGAAGATGATAAATGTGTGCTTCCATCGTATTTCTGTTTCCGATAGGATATAAATCTCCGCGACTCATATCGTCAGCTACCTTATCAATGCTTTCCAGACGGTTTCTGGTAAAGGCCATAGCATCTGCCAGAGTGATCTTCTTTTTGGTCTCCTGCAGGAACGGATAAACTTTACCGTCAAATTTCGCATCCGGATTAAACTGCTTGATACCGGAGCAAACACGGGACTCCGTACTATCGGATAGCTCCCCTGCATAAGAAGCGTATAAATCAATGGACGAGCTTTCTTCATTACCCTTTAAGCTCTTCGCTTCACTTGCCACCTTAAAGATATCCTTCGAGTAAATATACATGCCGTCCTTGGAAATGTTGAAATGCTCCTTCTCTTCTCCCATGCTTAAATCACATTCATTTAACCAGAAGGAATTGGGAAAAACGGAGTATTTGTCACTCGGATATTTCATAGCAACAAACTGGTGTCCGGTATAGATTTCCATATACCAAAGTTCATTATGATCGGCTACCACGAGGCCGTTTCCTTCCGCAGCTCCCTTCGTTGCCACCTCTTCCGCAATAAATTCGACGGCGGATCTTGCATTGTCGCAGCTTCCGAGTACGGCGGTTGTGATAATGGCTTCCGTGATTCCGACCGGCACCGAGCTGTCCGTCCCGTCCACATAGGGATCCACGGCAAGTACCTTGTCATTTGCAGTAGCGGAAACAGTCATGTCCGCAATTAAACCTTTCTCATTGAAACCCGCCTCGTCAAAGTTACCGTACTCCGGGGTTGTGTCGCTTACCGAGGTATAGCGATAGGAATCATGGGTAAAGGTATAGGAATAACCATTTTCCGGATCAGAAGAAACATCCTTAATGGTCTCTCCGGCTTTGTATTCCCCGGCCTCATGAATCTTATAGGCTTTGTTGTGGTTTACCTCGAGATCTTCCGTACGTCCGAAAATCGTACTGCCGTCCTCTGTAAGGTCCTTTCCGACAATCACTCCCGTGCAGGCGTAAGCCGAGAACACGGCGGAAATACTGATCCCCGCAGCAAGAGCGCAGCCGCAAGCATGGAAACAGTTTTTTTCATTTTTTCTCCCTTCTCTTGTAAGTGGAATCCCCGTTCTTCTTTAGAACAGGACAACACAGCTTCTTTTCTTGTAATTGTATTATAAATTATACAATTTGACGAATATGGAAATAACTTCGATGCTTTCTTGTATATTATTGCAGAAAGCCGTTTTGAAAGGACTTCTCCCGCAAAATAGCAGTCTGTTTCTCTTCTTGGACAGGCAAACTGTGGAGAAAAAAATATTTTGCAAATTTTTGCTTGACAATAAAAAAATGAATCTTTGTATAGTATACGGGTGCTACGGCATACGCGCCCTTAGCTCAGCTGGTAGAGCAGTAGACTCTTAATCTATTTGTCCAGGGTTCGAGTCCCTGAGGGCGCAGTACAAAAAACGATGTCACAAAGTGACATCGTTTTTTCTTTACCTAATTCATCTTCTACTTATCAGGCTATTATTAAGAATGAATTTGAATATATTTTTGCAGTCTTGAAACAGGGGCAACTTATCACATTCCTCTTATTTTTTTCTGAATACTTTCTCCATTTCTTCCGCTTTCCTAAAAGCTTTGTTATACTATGACAGAATGGCGAAATTTTTAGTATTTCTCTATATAAAGGAGTGCTTATGCAAAATATATTGGTTTGTGATGATGATAAACAGATTGTGGAAGCCATTTCCATTTACCTAACCGGTGAAGGCTTCCATGTTCTCAAAGCCTATGACGGCTTTGATGCTTTAAAAATCATGGAGAAAGAAGCTCTCGATCTCCTTATTTTGGATGTAATGATGCCTGGACTGGACGGGATTCGTACCACCTTAAAGATTCGGGAAAAGAGCTCCGTTCCCATCATTATTCTCAGTGCAAAAAGTGAGGACACGGATAAGATTCTGGGCTTAAACATCGGTGCGGATGACTACATCACAAAGCCCTTTAACCCCTTAGAGCTTGTCGCAAGAGTAAAGTCTCAGCTAAGACGCTACACACAGCTTGGCAATATGAACGAAACGGCGAAGGGCGATGCCATCTACAGCTGTGGCGGTTTATTGATTAATGATGATACCAAAGAAGTAAGTGTGGACGGAGAACAGGTCAAGCTGACTCCGATTGAGTACAATATTCTTCTCCTTCTTGTCAAAAATGCAGGAAAAGTATTTTCCATTGATGAGATTTATACTTCCATCTGGAATGAGGAAGCCATCGGTGCAGACAATACCGTTGCCGTACATATCCGTCATATTCGGGAAAAAATTGAAATTGACTCCAGAAAGCCCAAGTACTTAAAGGTCGTTTGGGGAGTCGGCTATAAGATCGAAAAACAAGGAAAGACCGAGGAATAAAATGAAAAAGTTTTTCATCCCTTTCTTACACCTCTTCTCCCTTTTTCTTCTGCTCTGCAGTTTGGTCATCCTGCATTTTGCACCAAGGGGAAGAGACGCGGTGTCCTTCTTAAAGGAGAAAAACTACCTCTCCTCCTCCGACTTTGACAGTGCTATTTCGGAAAGTGTCAATGATATCTTTGATTACATTGATTTACGGGACATTTTTGAAACAAGGGGAACTCTTGACTTAAATCATACCATTGCGCAGAGTGAGACAAACGGTGCCACCCGTTCCTACAGTTTGGATTATTTGATTAAATACGCCCGCTCCATGGGCTATTATTTGAATGAAAAAAATGAAATCCTGGAAGATGGTCCGGCCACCGTCACGAAAGAGCAGGACGAGAAGGAGCATATGGTCCGGGTTATTTATCGTGCCTATCTTCCGGACTACCAGCCCGCAACGCCCGCAGACGGCTTTATGAGTCTTGGGCGCTTAGCCAAAGAAGCTTTGGGCTATCTTGCAAAATACTATGCTATCCGCTCCCGCTACTTTGACAAAGGCTCCAACTTTTCCTTTTACATAGCCTATTCCAGTGAGGGAAATTCCACCTGTTATACCAATGCGGAAGGAATAACCGAAAAGCAGATTCAAACTCTGGGAAAATACCTCTATACCGACTCCGATACCTTGGAAATCAAAAGCAATCTGAAAACAGCGCCCTCCAATCTTGTGCCTCTTTTGGAAGCAAGGGACCCTTATCGGGATGGAACTTACGTTTTCTCCGCCGGAGTAGATACCCGCTTCCCGCATGAGGATGAGTACAAAGCAGCCTATATGGAATACAGCACCAGAAGGCAGCTTACCTTTGTGGGACTATTTCTCTTTATTTTCAGTATCTTTGCCGTTTTAACGAGCTTTGTTATGCTCCTTGCCCACACCGGACGCGGAGAAAAAAACGGCCTCCAACTCTACCCCTTTGATAAAACTCCTGTAGAACTGACTCTTATGCTTGGGATTGTTTGGTTTTATTTCACGCAGATCCTTACAAAGTATTTTTTCGAAAGTCTTCTGCTGGTTGTAGGAAACTTCCCCGAACCGGCTTTTTTTAGTTCTTTAAGCCTGTTTGCAATTCGATATCTCTTACTCCTGCCCTTATTTCTTTCCCTGGTGCGGCAGTACAAGAAATCCATGCTCTTTCATTGCTCCTATCTGAGAAGAATCCTAAAGCTCATGGAAACCTATATCACCGCAAGCCAGTTCACAAGATCAAAGACCTTTTCCTACCTGCTGTTTGTGTTTCCCAACTTGCTTGCTTTAGGCTTGATTCTGTACAACGCCTATTGCTTTATTAATAGAAGAAGCCTATTGCATCTGCTTTTTGCCACCCTTTTACTCTTTATTACCGTTTCCATCGACTACTACACCTACTTCATCAGTAGGGGTTTGCACGATGCGGTAAATGAGCAGGTTAAGGCTGAGCGTTTAAAGGCGGACCTGATTACCAATGTCTCTCATGATTTAAAGACACCTCTTACCAGCATCATCAGCTATGTAGACCTGTTAAAGCGGGAAAATATCGGAGATGAAAGGGTACGAGGATATATCGAAGTTTTGGAACAGAAGGCCAGCCGTCTGAAGAACCTGACGGAAGATCTGGTGGAAGCCAGCAAAGCCAGCTCCGGTAATGTCAGTCTGGAGCTGCATCCCATTAACTATAGTGAAATACTTCTTCAAACCTTAGGAGAGTTCCAAGAGAAGCTGGAAAAACGTTCTCTTACTATTCTTACTTCGGTACCGGAAGAAGATATCATGATTATGGCGGACGGAAGACAACTGTTCCGCGTTCTGGAAAACCTCTTTAACAACTGTGCAAAATATGCACTTCTTGGAAGCAGAGTCTATATCACTCTGGAAAAGCGGGAGAAAGAAGCGGCTTTCATTATGAAAAATATTTCGGAGGCCCCTCTAAATATCTCCCCGGATGAACTTACGGAGCGTTTTGTGCGTGGAGATGTTTCGCGCAGTACGGAAGGCTCCGGCTTAGGACTTTCTATTGCAAAGAGTCTTACCAAGCTTATGTCCGGTAAGATGATTATCGATATCGACGGAGACCTCTATAAGGTATCTCTACTCTTCCCGCTCGTGGAAAAGGAAGAAGGAGAATAGCTTTTTATGCTGAGACTGTTTAAAAAAGTAAAAAAACAAAAAAGATTCGGATTCGCTTCTATTTCAGTGTTTTTAGTGTTAATCCTCATTCTAAGCCTCTTTACCCCAATCCTGTCCTTTGCGGACAGCTGGCCTTCTTGTCCGGAAACCATTGAGGCGGAGGGGGGCTGTTCTTTTGGATGCCAATTCCGGTACCGTACTTTATGCTAAAAATGAGCACAATAAGTACTTTCCCGCTTCCATCACCAAGGTCTTAACAGCAATAGTAGTACTTGAAAATGTAGAGAATCTCGAGACAAAGATCAGTTTTTCCTCTGCCGCAACAAAGGACAATCTGGAGGTCAATTCTACGGTAATCGGTGCCGTTCCCGGAGATAAATTGAGTGTAAGGGACTGTCTTTACTGTCTGCTCCTCCACTCTGCAAATGACTGTGCAAACGCCCTAGCTGAATATGTTGCCGGCTCCAATGCAAAATTCGCCGAGATGATGAATGAGAAGGCAAAAGAAATCGGCTGCACGGATTCTCATTTTACCAATCCATCCGGACTGAACAATGAGGAGCATTACACCAGTGCCATGGATATGGCAAAGATTCTGCAATATGCAATACGGAATCCCATTTTTTTACAGATTGATGCCACACAGGCATACACCCATGCTCCCATCAGTAAGTATCCGGATGCGGAAGCAAAGGAAAATACCATTTATGCCCATCACAAAATGATGCGTAAAAGTTACAAGGAGTATTACGAGGGTGTATTTGCCGGAAAAACGGGTTATACAATGCTTGCCGGAAACACCTTGCTCACCGCTTGCAAAAGAGGGGATACAACCCTGATTTGCGCCATCTTAAACGGGCACAACACACAGTATAAGGATACCAAGAAGCTCTTTGATTTCGGTTTTTCCTGCTTTAATTCCTACCCTGTAGAGAAAAATGACAATCGTCTTCTTGCTTTGGAGAACAAGTGGAATGTAGACGGTATTCCTTTATCAAAAGCCTTGCATTTTACAATCGGCAGCACAGATCAGGTTTGTCTTCCGAAAGAGATTCCCTTCCAGGATGTCGCCTCCGAATTAAGCTATGATTTAACAGAGGAGGAAAAGGAGGAGGGAAAAGTCGCAAAACTTGTCTATCATTTTGAAGATCGCACTGTAGGTACCGCTTATATCTATTTGGAAGACGAGGAAAGCAGTAAAGACAAGAGCAGTCTTTCCCAAACATCTCTAAAAAAAGAAGAAAGCATCCCGAAACGAATTTCCGTGGAGTTGAAAAAAGAAGAAAAAAGCACGGAAGAGACAGTCGATAGCAGCACGGAGAGACAGAGCAATGCTCCTGTTATATTTGACAAGAAGGCCGGAAAAATTATTATTCAAAAACCGATTCTGAATCTTCTAAAAATCCTGCTCGCTCTATCCGTCCTTGTCGTGCTCGGGTTTATCGGCGTTTACCTCTTCCAAAGAAGAGAAGAACTGTACCGTGCAAGAAGAAGAAAAACGTATGCTTAAGCACACCAAAGACCTCAGTCGGGACCAAAAAGGCAAGACGAGATTTGCTGCTGGAAAAAAAGCGTAGAGAAAAGAAAAAAACAGAAATTAGATATGGATTTTATATAAAAAGCTTTATTCTTTTTTTAGAGAAAAGTTCTTGCTTATTCCTTCATATCGGAGTATCATCTTGCTTCGTAGACATAAAAAAATAACTTAAATTATGATTATAGAGTAGATAAAAAAATTAAGGAGAAATGGAGGAATAAAGATGGAGACAGTGAAAATTTCAATTCCGGATTCAGAAGCAGTCAATGATTTTTGTCAATAAGACAAGCAGCTTTTCTTTTGATCTGAATTTAGTACGTGAAGTCGCATTGTCGATGCAAAGTCTTTTCTTGGGTGTACTTTTTCCTCGGTATTGGCAATGTATGCGATTTAAGTGTTCCGAAGGAGTATATGCATTTGGTTGAAGAGAAGTTAGGGGAGTATGTAGTAAAGAGCGCTTCCAAAGCCTCCTAAAAAGAAACCAATTTTGCCCTTCGGGCAATGTAAAGGGACTGTAAAAAACCGCTCCAACAAAAAAGGGGCTGTAAAAAATCAAAATAATAAATGGATTCTTTGCAATATAGGTCTGAATGCGGGGTAGTCTGAGCCCGTCGGTACTTGCGAAAAACAAGAGAAACGCAGTTTTTCGCTTAGTATCCGTTACGTGGCGAAGCTAGCGAGAGCGTGCCCCAAGTTCAGACCTATATTGCTTAGAAAATTATTTTGATTTGGGTTATAGGACAAAACTTGTTGATGAAAACCGGGTTTTCTAAACAGGTATCGCGCTCTTAGAGCACGCAGAATCTCATTTCATATACCGATTCACTTCCACTAAATCCACTATATAGATCTTGCCCGTCTTTGCCCACATACGACAGTCAATATGCCCGTTTTTGGGGAATCGTCTGGTCTGGCCGGCATTATAGCCTCTATAGTCCGTCTTCAGAACACGTTTCATCAGCATCTTATCCGTAACGGATGCCCTCCATACCGGAATCGAAAGAGTACAGTCACCGTCTCCGGTATAGATCACGATGATGGCAACCTGCGTTTCACTTCCTCTGGCAAAGACTACATAATTCTTTCCTGACTGCAAAAGCATAAGGGCACCATTTCGGAGGGAAGGCATATTTTTTCTATGAAAAAGCAAGTATCTGTGATAGTCCAGAAGCTCCATGTCTTCCTCCCCCCACGGATAGGGACGACGGCAATCCGGCTCCGTCCAACCGCAGACACCGACCTCATCCCCGTAGAACAGAGTCGGAGCCCCCGGCCAAGTCATAAGAAGCATGGCTCCAAGACGAAACAAAGCAGGATCAATTCCTGTTGCCGCATCATCCAAGCCCGCCTTAATTCTCCCGACTCTTCTATTGGTTCTCGTCATAAAACGGGAATGGTCGTGATTCAGCTGATTCATACTGGCTTCTATGGCGTTCTCCGGTATCTTTGCCATATTGTAGCGCATGGTATTAAAGAAGAGGGTTCCGTCTCCAAAGAGCTCCGGCATCTCTCTGTCCGAGTGCTTTTCCATTCCGGTTAAAAACCAGCTTACCGGCTCCATAAACGCGTCATAATTCATGATGCTGTCCCATTCCTCGCCCCTAAGCCAGGCACTGGGATCTCCATAATGCTCCGCAAGAATAACCGCATTCGGATTGGCTTCCTTAACCGTCTTACGAAACTTTTTCCAGAAATAATGGTTGTATTCCTCGCTGTGTCCGAGGTCGGCAGCCACGTCCAGCCTCCATCCGTCACAAAAATAGGGTGCGCTTACCCATTTTCTTGCTACAGAGAGAATCTCCTCCTCTAATGAAAGCGCATTTTCATAATTCAATTTAGGAAGGGTGTCATTTCCCCACCACTTCTCATACGCATCATTGTTCGGCCAATCCGCAGGATCTTTTTTTAGGAACTGAAAATACTCTCTATATGGGCTGTCATAGCTTTCGTATGCTCCCAGAGGATAGGGATTCCCCTCTCCCGTCTTATAGAAGAAGGAGGCGTTCATATAGCGATGAAAGGATCCACAGTGATTGAATACGCCATCAATAATGACCTTCATCCCTCTTTTATGGCAAGCTTCCACGAAGTCTCTAAAGAGTGCATCGCTGGCTTCCAGATTCTCTATATCCGTACTGCGAATACTGTATCGGGTAGCATGCTTATTTTCCCTATCCCCCTCTTTCAGGACTTCTCCTCCATCCTTTACGATTCGTCCAAGATGCGGATCGATGTGAGTGTAATCCTGCGTATCATATTTATGATTGGAGGGCGAAACAAATAAAGGATTAAAATACAAAATCTCTACCCCAAGGTACTGCAGATAGTCCAGCTTTTTCCACACCCCTTCCAAGTCACCTCCGTAAAAGCGGTGCACATCAAAGGGTTCCACTTTTGCATTCCAATCCGCCACGGCCTCTACCGGCCTTGCGAGGTAAATGTATTCTCTGTCCTCCACATTGTTCTTTCCGTCGGCATTGTAGAAGCGGTCCACAAAAATCTGATACATGACAGCACCCTTAACCCAATCCGGCACAAAGAAATCCGGAAAAATGGAAAAGGCATACTGCAGCTGCAAGTCATCCGTCACACCAAGACGGTTATACGACAGGTACTCCGTTCCTTTTTGTATCTGAAAATAGTAGTAAAAAGGCTTGTCCTGTAGTTCTATCTCTATTTCATAATAATCAAAATAACGGTCACTGCTCACGATCTTCATGAATAGCTTGGAATCTTCTTCCATGAAAACCAAAGATACACTGTCCACATCCTCCTTCAAGGTCCGAAAGCGTATGGTAACCGTCGAAAAAGAGGGGCTCTCCTCCGGTTCTCGGTAGAAACCCTTCCCTATACTATACAGGGCATCCCTATTGATTCCCATCATTCCTCCTTACACTTTACTCCTCAAAGTGAATTCCGGCCAAATAAGGAAGTCCTCTGTAACGCTGCTGATAGTCAATGCCGTATCCCACTATAAAAATATCCGGAATCAAAAATCCCTTGTACTTTACTTTAACTTCACACTCTCTTCTTTCCGGCTTATCCAGTAAAGTGCAAATTTCCAAAGAGTCGGGTTTCTCTCTCCCAATAACTTAGTCAAATGACTCAGGGTTCTTCCCGTATCTACAATATCTTCAACCAGAAGTACATTTTTTCCTTCCAGAGGTTCATCCAAATCCTTCACAATCCTCACGATGCCGGAACTTTCCGTCGCATCTCCATAGCTGCTGACCGCCATGAAATCCATAGTCACATTCGGATTCTCCAAGCGCTTTGCCAGCTCACACATAAACATAACCGCACCCTTTAAGATACAAATCAGATGCAGAGGTCTGTCCTTATAGTCTTCGTCAATGCGATTTGCCAGTTCCTTCACTTTTTCCTCTATCTCTTTTTTTCAGAGTAAAGGACCTCCAATCTCTCTTTCACCTTTTCTTCTCCTACAATCAATCTATCATAAACCAAGAGCTTTCTCATCTCTTTTTCCAAGATAAAGAACTTTATTTCGAATCTCTCCCAGATAGCCCTTTGGCAGTTCCGTTCTTTTTCCGCTTCCGGCGAATATCAAACTGTCTAACGCATAAAGATGGGATCCCGAGAGGTCTCTTATCTCTCCCTGCAGTCTTCTTACCGCCATACGATATATTTCCCTCCGTAAAAAAGCGGGCTCTTCCTTTAAATCCGAAATGGAAATCGCGATTTTCCCTTTCTCTTCTGTCCCGAAGCATTGCAAAAAAATCAACAGCCTTTTTCTCCAGATACAGTTCCAGCTCGTTCATCAGCTCCGCTTCTTTCGAAAGGTGCTGAACCGCCCTGGTATTTACTTTTTCCATAGCCGGAATCAGGCTGTTTCGAATATAATTTCTGGTAAATTGCAAATCTTCATTGCTCTCATCTTCCATGTATTGTAATGACAATACATGGAGTCGTCCAATAATATCTTGTTTTCTTATAGATAAAAGCGGACGGATACGATGCCCTTCCTCCCTCTTCATTCCGGACAAACCGGAGATACCGGAACCTCTTAAAAGGTTATGAATAACCGTTTCCGCTTGATCATCCATGTGTTGTGCTAAAGCAATTTTTGTCAAAACTCCTGTTTTTGCTTCCCACTCCGCTCTTCTTTTTTCCAAGGCCTCATAACGAAGAATTCTTCCCGCTTCTTCCAAACCGAGTCCGTTCTCCGAGGAAAAAGCCGGAACATCCACCCGTACAGAAGTAAAGGGAATTCCCCATTCTTTAGCCTTATTCTCTGAAAATTGTAAATCCCGTTCCGCTTTTTCACCTCGAATCCCATGATGAACATGCATAGCTTCCAAAGAAAATGCAATATGCTTCTGCAATTCTTTCAAAAGATAAAGAAGATACAAGAGTCTCCACCGCCGGAAAAATGCCAGAAGAACCTGCTCTCCGGGAAGAATCAGCTTGTATTTTTTTTATATAAAAAAATAATTCCGTATCGATTCCCTTTTGCATTTTCCCTCTATTCGTAAAGAAAAACGAAAGAAGAAGAATCCTCTTTCGTTTCCAAGTACTTAATTTTTCCGGTTTTTACAATGATTTCATCAGGCATCTGTAAACCAAAAAAATCTCTCGCCTCTTCCATGATGTATTCCTTGGTCTTGCTATAAACCCGTTCTTCATCCAGTTTCTTTTCTCGTTGCTTTTCTTTATTTAATTCTTCTTCGAGACTTTCTTCCATAGCGAGATAGTTTTTATTCTGTTCCTGTAGCGTATTCCCTCTGACAAAAATCACAATAGCAAGGAGAGTTACCACCAGAACCAGTCCTAAAATGGTAACTCCGTTTCCAAACATTCCGCTTTTCTTTCTTCCTTGCTTCTTCATAGATACTCGAATAGCTCTTCAGCTTCATCCTTTCGTATTGGTTCTTTAGTGGAGAGAACTTTTGCTTCCACCTGTTTTTCTCCAAAACGAATACCGATTACGTCTCCAATCTTTACGTCATAGGATGCTTTCTGCACTTTGCCGTTAACAGATATTCGACCGGTATCGCAGGCTTCATTAGCTATTGTCCGTCTTTTTATCAGGCGAGATACCTTAAGATATTTGTCTAAGCGCATAGCTTAGTTTACACGCTCCTTTAAAGCCTTACCTGCCTTGAATCTCGGAGCCTTGGAAGCAGCAATCTTCATGGACTCACCGGTTCTTGGATTGTGTCCTTCTCTTGCAGCTCTCTCAGAAACATCAAATGTTCCGAAGCCAATCAGCTGAACCTTGTCCCCCTTCTCAAGAGCACCTGCAATAGCCTCAAATACTGCCTCTACTGCAAGTCCTGCATCCTTCTTGGATAATTCTGCCTGCTTAGCTACAGCGGAAACCAACTCATTCTTGTTCATTTTTTTTCCTCCATGATTGCCGCCTCAGGCGGCGTATTATAATTTATAACGAGTATCATTCGCAAAGCGTGCGATATCTCGTTTGCGAGTACTGCAAAAGCTCGCAGACTCTTCTTGTTAAGGAGCGGAAACTAGGAATAGTTCAGCTCATAATAGGGACGAACGCCCTTATACGACTGCATTATAGCTTTCCCACTTTCTCCTGTCAATGAACCATGCACATTTCATGCCGATTTCCTGTGTTTTTTAAGTAAAAAAAGGTAATTTTATCTTAAAAAATGAAAATAAGTCTGTTTAGCGGACAAATAAGTACAAACTCAGCAAGCTATCATGCGTAAAGAGAACTGTCTGTCAGTACGTTCAAAGAGAAAGCACTGTTGCGATTTCCCCTGCCTTATCCATTGTTTCTCGAATATTCGAAGCTCCCTTTGATTTTTCTTTTTATATAAAAGAGCAGGCTTTTCTCCATTTTGAAAACGAAGTTCCCCATTGGAATCCTGTACAAGAGCGGGGATTTTTGCGGTATCCAATTTTGCTTTCGGTGAAAACTGTAACAGAATTTCACCCCTCTTAATCTTACATTCCAAAACACCGATCTTACTGAGGGAAAGCTTTAGCATCGCTACACGGAAGAGATTTTCCACCATATCCGGCAAATCCCCGTAACGGTCTATCAGCTCATCCTTTAAATCCATTTCCTCCTCATCACTTCCGATAGTGGAAATCTTCTGATACGCTTCAAGCTTCTGCTCTTCATTTGGAATATAGCTTTCCGGAATATAGGCATCGAGGTCAACATCAATCTGACACTCTATGCTTTCCTCCTCCGTCTTTTCTCCCTTTTCCAATAAAACTGCATGGCGAAGAAGCTTGGTATAGAGCTCATAGCCCACCGCCTCCATGTGTCCGTGCTGTTCCGCTCCGAGCACATTTCCCGCACCGCGAATCTCCAAATCCCTAAGGGCAATTCGAATTCCCGAGCCCAGCTCCGTAAATTCACGGATGGCTTTTAAGCGCTTTTCCGATTCCTCCGTAAGACTTTTTCCCTTTTTATACAGAAGAAATGCATAGGAAATACGGCTCGAGCGTCCTACACGCCCGCGAATCTGATAGAGCTGAGAAAGTCCCATTTTATCCGCATCCTGAATGATCAAAGTATTTGCGTTTGGAATGTCGAGCCCCGTTTCAATAATGGTTGTGGAAACCAGAACATCAATTTCTCCGGAAATAAAGGAAAGCATGATTTTCTCAAGTTCCCGCTCTCCCATCTGCCCATGAGCATAGGCAACTCTTGCATAGGGAACAAGATGCTGCACGCGCATTGCCGTATCCGCTATGCTCTTTACCCTGTTATGCACATAGTAAACCTGTCCGTCTCGCCTAAGCTCCCGCTCTATCGCTTCCCGGACGGAGGCTTCATTTTCCTCCATGACATAGGTTTGAATCGGCAGACGGTCAAGGGGCGGCTCTTCCAAGACGGAGAGATCACGAATTCCCACTAAGGACATATGGAGGGTTCTAGGAATAGGAGTTGCAGAAAGGGTCAGAACATCCACATTTTCCTTTAAAGATTTAATCCGCTCCTTATCCGATACGCCAAAGCGTTGCTCCTCATCCACAATGAGAAGTCCCAGATTTTTAAAATGTACATCCTTCGAAAGAAGACGGTGTGTGCCTATCGCAATATCCGCTCTACCGTGAGAAAGCTCTTCGAGGCTCTTCTTCAGCTCCTTTCCGCTTTGAAAACGGGAGAGGAGACGAGTCTCCACCGGAAAGCCCTTCATTCTTTCCGTGAAGTTATTGTAAATCTGCTGGGCAAGGATGGTTGTCGGGCAAAGGTAAGCTACCTGCTTGGAGTCCTGCACCGCCTTAAAAGCGGCTCTAAGGGCAATCTCCGTCTTTCCGTAGCCCACATCTCCACAAACCAGACGATCCATGATTTTTTTCTGCTTTCCATGTCTTCCTTCGTGGCTTCAATGGCTAAAAATCTGATCTCCCGTCTCTTCATAGGGGAAGGCTTCCTCGAATTCCTTTTGCCATACCGTGTCCTCCGAAAAGGTATAGCCTTCCTCATTTTGGCGTTTCGCGTATAGCCTTAAAAGCTCTCTTGCGATTTCCTTTACCGCCCCCTGCACTTTTGTCTTTGTCTTCTGCCATTCCGTGCCGTTTAAGCGGTTCAGCTTCGGTACCTTTGCCTCTTTTCCTGCATACTTCTCTATGCCGTCCAGCTTCGTTACGGGTAAATAGAGATTTCCCCCGTCTCCGTAGAGAATCTTGATAAAATCCTTGCTCACGCCGTCTGTTGTGATACGCTCTATTCCCTGATAAATGCCGATTCCGTGACTTTCATGCACCACATAGTCGCCTTTTTCGATTTCCGTCAAGGAACCGATGCGCACGCCTTCGACCTTCTTTTTCTTTTTCTTCTTCTTTAGGCTAAGGCTCTGCCCGAAAAGTTCCGCTTCCGTAAGGACAAAGAGCCTTTCTTCTTCAAGAGAAAAGCCATGCCGGAGAAAGCCTGTACAAACCTGTATACTCTTCTCCCCCTCTTTAGGAAGGCTGAATTCATCGGGGCAGTATGCGGAAATCCCTTCTTCTCGAAGCCGTTCCGCAAGACGGGACGCACGAAGCACAGAGGGAGAATAGAGAAGAATCCTGTATTTCTCCTGAAAAAGTCGTTTCACATCCTCCTGAAAAAGTCCGGGCTGTTTTCCATAAGAAGGAATTTCCTTACTGCTTACGGTTTTTTCTGTAAATTTCCGGGCATCCGCTACATCGACTAAGGAATCGAGTCCCGTCCCGAGCGTGGAGAAGGCAGCAAAAGCTCTTTCTCCAATTTCCGTGAGGAGCGTTTGCGGAGAAAAAAGCTCTACCTTTTCTTCCTCCTCCGTATTCGCTTCAAAAAAGTTTAAAAACTCCGCTTCTACCCGCTCCGCCTCTTCCAAAAGCCTTGCCGGCTCATCCAGAAAAACAACTGCGTCTTTCGGAAAATAATCCAAAAGGGAAAATGCCTTAAGAGAAGAAGAAAAGCCCCTCTCCCCTGCAGGGTAGAGCTTTGCTTCTTCTATCTGCCAAAGAGATCGCTGGCTCTCCAAAGAAAAGTGGCGAATGCTGTCTACCTCTTCCCCGAAAAACTCAATACGAACCGGATCTTCCATCTGGTTGGAGAAGATATCCACGATACCTCCGCGAATAGAATACTCCCCTCGCATCTCAATCTGCTCAACTCTCTTGTACCCCATCTGCGAGAGTTTTTCCTGCAAGTCGGAAAGCTCGATATGCATCCCGATCTTCACGGTAAAAAGAGATACTTGAAAGGCATTTTTTCCTTCCATTTTCTCCATGAGGGAAGAGAAGGTGGTCACTACAATCCCGCTTTCCTCTTCCAAGAGGTGACGGAGACACTCCCCCTTTCCCTTAAGATATAATGTCCCCTTGTATCCGCCTTGTAGAACAGATAATCCTTCGGAGGATAATAATAGGCATTTTCCGAAAAAGCCTTACAATCCTGCAAAACCTCCTTCGCCCTCTCCTCGTTTTTGCAAAGATAAAGTGCCCAGTTCTTTGCAAAAGGAAGTGCAAGAAGCGGTTTAAGACTATCTACTATTCCGGCATAAAAAACTTGCCCTCCCAAGTCCAGCCTTTCACGCATGGACTGAAAAAGCAAAGTTTCCTCAAGCGGATTCGTATATGCGGATTCTTCCCTGTTGACCTCATTATTGTTTAGCACTATGAACCTCTAATTTAACAATTTGAGCAGAAACGTCCCCCTATATCCTCTTTTCATAAAGACGCCTCTCATACTCGCAATAGATTTCGACATATACAAATTGATTCGACATAGGCATACAAATCCATGAAACGTTCTACTTCATAGTTTTGCGGGTATTGAATAGGGGTAACTGACCGTTGACTTTGCTGGCGACATTGCAAAGCTTTAGTACTACACATAGGATAGTAGGAGACGTCCCCTGTTTCAATACTGCAAAATATGACAAGATTTCCATTGTTTTTACAATATTGTAACAATTTATATTTTTTTATTATAGAGGTTCATGGCCTTTTTCAATCCCCTCCGTCACAGTACAGATGCAAGCTTTTGCCACCTCCGCATAAGCCTCTTCCATCAGTTTCTCCTCTTCCTTGGAGAAATGTCCGAGGACATGGGCTGCCAAATCCCGGTTTTCATCCTTATCCCCTACTCCCAGACGAATCCGCGGGAAGTCCTCCGTTCCTAGTCTTGCAATGATGCTTTTTAGGCCGTTATGTCCCCCTGCCGAGCCTTTTTTCCGGATGCGAATACTCCCCGGAGAGAGGCTTATTTCATCAGAAATCACAAGAACCTGCTCTGCAGGAATCTTGTAGAAGTTTGCCATAGGGGCAATACTGTCTCCGGAAAGGTTCATATAGGTGAGGGGCTTTAAAATAATTACTTCCTCCGCTCCGATTCGTAATTTCGTAAAGGCGCCGTGAAATTTCGTGCTTTCCAGTCCTTTTCCACCCAGTTCATCCAAAAGGGCATCTATCGCCGCAAAGCCGGCATTGTGTCTCGTACCGTCATATTTTCTTTCCGGATTGCCGAGTCCTGCTATCAACCACATCTTTTATTTCCTCTATAATCTTATTGTTATCGCAACTTCTGTAAACTATATCCATATTCAAAGAATAGTATTATAAAATATTTTCTTTCTCAGGGCAATCCAAACGATAGTCTCCCTAAAACAGACATTCTTGCTTCCTCTTCATACTCATTGTAAAAAAACAAGACATTACACATTCCGTAAGTGCTTCATTAAAAAAAGAGAAAAGCGGATATTGCATGTCCCCTTTTCTCTTCCCAATCTTTTTCTTTTCACTCCGGTATTTCTTTTGGAAGCTGTACATCATGAAAACCAATTATGCGAGCTAATCATTTTACAATCCTTTATTTCACTAGTACTTAAATTTCGATACAGCTTCCTTGAGCTCCGCCGACATACTTTCCAAAGCCATGGTGGAATGTCCTATTTCATCCATAGCCGTTTTCTGCGCCTCCGATATTTCTTTTACGCTGTCAATATGAATCATCGTATTGTCTGATTTCTCGACGATTTCCTGAAATCCGCTCAGTAAGATGTCAATCTTCTCATGAATACGGCTCACTTTTTCCGTGATGTCCGTAACCTGTTTCACAATGGTCTGCACCTCCGTGCTAATGGAAGCAAAAGTTGCTTTGGACTCCTGCACAACCAAAACTCCTTCATCCAGCTTTTCATTATTTTCCACGGAAGAAGACACTACGCTTTCAATGTTTTCGCGAACTTCCCGAATCAGGACGGCGATGGAGTTTGTGGCAATCTTGGATTGATCCGCCAATCTACTAACTTCACTTGCTACAACAGCAAGGCCTCTTCCCGCTTCTCCGGCACGAGCCGCTTCAATAGAAGCGTTAAGCGCCAAGATATTGGTTTCCTCGGCAATACGCCGAATGGTTCGGACGATTTCTTCAATTTTTACCGAACCTGCACTTAATTTTTCTATCTTACTATTGTTTCTTTCGGAAGTCTCCTGCAGATCCAGAATCTTTTCTTCAATCCGTGCGGAGGCATCGGTTCCTTCATTGGTCGAATTGATGACACTATCCATGGAAGCGTTAATTGTTTTTACACTCTCATTCAGCTCGAAGATCCGCTCCACCATAAACTGAACACTCTCCTTCGCGGAATCCACGGATGCCAGCTGCTCCGCCGCAATCTCACTGACTTCATGAACATTTCGGTAAACCTCTTCGTTCGAGGCAGTCATTTCCTGGCCTGAAGCGGATATTTCTTCCGAAGCATGGATTACATTCGAAGAGGTATCTCCAATCACGTGGAACATCTCTCTTAGCCCGACGGAGATGTGATTCAAAGATTTACTGATTAAACCGATTTCGTCTTTTCTATTCGTTACATAGTTTTTGGTAAAGTCTCCTTGGGCAATCACTTCCGCGTCTCTAACCAAAGTATGAAGCGGTCGAAAGGCAATCGTTAAAAACAGCGTTGCAAAAAAATCGGAACAACAGCAAGCATAATGAGGACAACCACGAAAAGACTGTGTATAAGCTTCTTTTTCCTGTTCTACCACCGCGCTTCTATCCTCTGTAAACTGTAAAAAAATCCCAAAGTCTTTCCGTCAAAGGACTTTAGGGGCAAAATGTAGTAATTATAACTTTTGTCGTCCGAGGTCAGGAAGATGGAGTTTCCGTTTTGTATTTCTTTCAGCTTATCCGGGAAAAGAAAGTCTACCGGCTCATCCAAGGCTGTGGAAGATATAAATTTACATCCCTCTTCGTCCAATTTGTATAAGCTGAAGTCTCCATTATAAGATTGCTTTAAAGTTTCCAAAAAGCTGTGTTCCATTTCCCGCCCGAACTCAAAGCTTCCCAAGTGTACCCCTTTGTAAAATACGGGCATAACTACTCGAAAACCGAATCCCGAAACACCACTCTCGATTCCCTTTACCGTCTTTTTAGAGCTGTTGGCTTCATTTACTGTAAATCGAAAGCTTTTCAAACTGTCTCCAAACTTTTCCGGTTTATTCATTCTAAGAAAGGAGGTAGAATCCGGAAGGTGAAAATGCGCCTGGGGAAACTCTTCTTTCATACTTTCATAAGAGGGACGCAGGTACTCATATAAACCGTTTCTGTCCCGATTGGCAAAAAGCTCCTGTACCTTTTCATTTTCCACAACTGCCCGAACATTCGCTTCCGTATAATCCAGATTGTCTTGAATATCCTGTGTGATAGAATTGCTGACAATCAACTCCAGATTATGCTCGGAATCCGAAAGCATCTTTCTTGTCGAATGGTAAAAATAGGACGTAAAAAAAGCTACTATGAGCATCATTGCCAGCAAAAAAATAAGATAATTCTTTTTCAACGATAAATGCATAATACTTCTTCTCCAAATTCGACTAACTATGGTATTTTAAACAAGATTCCGCAGGCAATACAGATCGTCCTCCATTGTAAAAAAGACATTGCAGATATTACTGTCAGACTTGTTAAGAATTAGAATTCTATTGGTTTATCGTCATATTTTTTTATTTACTTAAGCCGCTTTTTGCAAAAGGAAATAAAAGGGGCTGTAAAAAAATTAAAAATAATTTTCTAAGCAATATAGGTCTGAACTTGGGCACGCTCTGCTAGCTTTCGCCTGACTGAGCAGTAGTCTTGTTGACTACTGCACACTTTGCTTTGCAAAGCAACTTCCTTCGGAAGTTGGTCTGTTACAGAACAACTTTTCTGATGAAAAGTTTGTCCTTACATAACGGATACTAAGCGAAAAACTTCGTTTCTCTTGTTTTTCGCAGTACCGACGGGCTCAGACTACCCGCATTCAGACCTATATTGCAAAAAAATCACTTTATTATTTTAATTTTTTTACAGCCCCTTTTATGTGAATAATTACATTATTTTATGATTTACAGTCTTTATTTTCTCCTTAATCTTTTCCTTTCGCATCAAAGCCTTGTCCAGTACGCGAAGGAGTCCCGGAAGGAGAAATACGACATAGAAGAGAGAGCAAAGTGCACCTCTTCCTATCAACTTTCCAAGCTGTCCGATTGCCGGCACGGAAGAAATAAAGTAAATGACATAGCCTACTACGGTGAGAATAGAGCCGGAAACGAGGAGGGAAGAGAGGCTCTTCCGAATTGCTGCGGAAATCGCTTCTTTTCTTTCCTCCTTTTCCCTCTCCTCTTTAAAGTGGTCCAAGGCCAAAATGGCATAGTCCACCGTTGCGCCAAGCTGAATACTGGACACCACTACAAAGCCGATGAAAATCATTTGACTGCCTTCCAAATAAGAGAAGGACATATTGGTCATAATTGCCATTTCTATGGGAACCATGGCAACAAAAGCATAAAGTGCCGACTTAAAGGAGAACATCACGACAAGGAAAATGATGATAAGCGAAATGGTATTTACTCGAGCATTATCGGCGCGGAGAATATTTCCATATCCATCGTAGCTGTCGTATCTCCTACCAAATAGCTGTCCTTTCCCGTATAATCTTTTAAAATCTGCCGAACCGTATTCACCGCCTTATAAGAGGCTTCACTTTCTCCCGGAAGATTTAAGGTAATGACCATACGGCTGTACCCGTCCTTTCGAACAAGGTCAAGAGAAGATTTCGGTGTCATAAACTCCGGAACGCCCTCCGGAAGAGCAGTGCTTAAGGATTGTACGGACTTCACGAAGGGAAGAGACTTGAGTGTTCCTCCCAGAGCCGATTCCATATCATTTCTTCCGGAAGGATAAATCGCAATGAGAAGATTTTTCTTCCCGAAGACGGAATCTATCTCTTCCGCCATTTCGGAAATCTTCGTTCCCTCTCCCATAACTACTGCGGAACTGCTGAATCGGAAGTGATTCATACCCTGCATAATATTTAGGGGAAACGCCAAAAGAAGCGTTAACGCTAAAATCACAGGGCTTACATGATAGGCAAGATTCGAAAGACCGCGAAAGGAAGGGAGAAATGACTTGTGTCTTGTCTTCTCCACAAAGTTCCACATCCTAAGAAGAATTGCCGGCATAAAGAAAATAACCGTGAGCAGACTTAAAACCACTCCCTTTGCCAGCACAAGTCCCATGTCCATACCGATTCCGAACTGCATGGCGCACAGGGCAAGGAAACCGCCGACCGTCGTAAGGGAAGAAGCCAAAATGGTATTTAATGACTTCCCCACCGCAAAGCTTAAGGCTTTTTCCTTCTCCATTCCCTTGGAAAGACCAAGTTCAAAGGAGTGCAGGAGGAAAATGGCATAGTCCATGGATACGGCAATCTGTAAAATCGCCGCCACATTGTTCGTAATAAAGGAAACTTTTCCGAGAAAGACGTTGGTCCCTCTGTTTAATCCTACCGCTACAAGGATGGTCAGCAGGAAGAGAATCGGCTCCCCGTAGGAATTGGTCATCAGAAGGAGTATCAGGAAAATGAAGGTGATGCCGAGCCCAAGGATAAAGCCCATCTGCCCGCTTACCTGCTCCTCTACGGTTTTACTTTGTACCGCAAGTCCCGCATAAACCGCCTTATCCCCCAGTAAATCCTCAATTTCTTGTACAGCGGCCTTTGTTTTTAAGTCACTGTCCCCATTTACAAAGACGATATGAAATAGGGCATTTCCGTCCTTATAGTCCAGGTCCTCCGTCTTTCCCTCCATGTAGTTCGGCGCAAAGGCACCGTTTTCCCCGGTATGAAAGCTCACCCGGTCTACTCCGGAAATCTCTTCAATCTGATTTTTATAGTTTAAGGCCTCTCCCATTGTGACATTCTTAATCATCACACGCGCTGTGCCGGGATAGCTGAAGGTCTCTTCCATCTTGTGAATTCCTGCTGTGTCAAAAGACCAGTCCGGAAGATATTTACTTAAGTCATAATTGATTTCCACGAAAAAGGAGAGAAACAAAGAAACAATAAGCATCAGCAAAAATCCCAAGCCGATTTTTTCTCTCTTTTTCACGATAAAATTTGCACATTTTTCACTAAAGGACATCTACTTTCCTCCTTTAAAGAGCTTTCCGAGTCCGGAAAACATTTTTGCAAATACCGCCGCTATTTTTTTCCCCAAACACCGGGTTCCGCATCCGATTCCTCCGTTTTTTTCCTTGGATTTATCCACCTTGATTTCTTCCGTACGAAGCGTTACGGCAACATCGACAATATTCTCATTTTCCCCGGAAACCAAAGACTCCGGTGCTCTGTCCGGGTCCATCTCAAAAGATTTGTCTTTTTCTCCCGTATTTTCTTTCCCACTTACTCTCAACGAGATCTTCCATCGTGTCCTTCGCTGTCTGCATGCTCTTTGTGGAACCGAGTGCCGCTTCTCCCTGGCGCACAGCGGAGCTTGCAGAATCGAGGTTCCTTTCCAGATTTTTATAGACTTCCTCTCTCTTTCCTCTCAAATACGAGTCTTGGCTGCGAAGCCCTCCTGTAAGGTCCTGCATCGCAATTTGGCTGTTTTCCAGCAAAACATTGGCATTCTTTCCAAGTTCCTCAGCCGTTGTTGCCGCTTTTGTCAGATCCGACTGCAGAGTCTTCACTTCTTCCAAGCTATCTTCCAAGGTGGAAAGTCCGTCTATCCCCGTACTCATTCCGGAACGGGTATCAGAAGAAAGGGAGGCAAGTTGAGGAGTAATTTTATCGGAAAGTAAGGTACGAAGCTGCTTTTTTGTTGCTTCTTCCCTCTCAGAAAGCCCGGAATAGCCCTGAACGAGATTCATAATGGTATCATGCAGAGGATTTCCCTGAAGCTTTTGGTCTAAAGCGGAAATCACTTCTGCTGTCGTTTCCTCTCTTGTGCTGTCCAGCATGCCGTTTAAAGCATTGACTGTTCCTTTTGCTTCCTCGATTTTCGCGGTATTCGGCACATCGGATCGAAGCTCTGTAAGAGATTCTTCCAGGTCTCTTAAGCTGTTCTGTATCCGATTAATGCTGTCTTTTCTCCCGTCAATATTCTTCTTGGTGTCTCCAATTGTGGCTGTTAAGTCACTGAGGTTTCCGTTTACGGGTGTTAAGCTCTCTGTAAGTTTGTCCAAGGAATCGTAAGTCTTATCTCTTTCCTCTTGAAATGCTTTTCCTTCCTCCTGTATGGATTTCACAGAAGCATTTGCATCATTCAGACTCTTTTCCATGTCACGAAGGGATTTTCGGGAAGACTCCATGTTCGAAAGAAGATCATTTCCGGCATCTTTCAAAGCATGATAGGAGTCCTCCACATCCTTCTTCGAATCCTGTATGTCTTTGATTTTTTCCACCTGAGCGGAACGAAGCGGCATCATCTGAAACTGCAGGCCGTCAAAGCTGAAGGAATTGCTTCCCACCTCGATATCAAAGCTGTCTTCCTCTCCCGGAAGAAGGACAAACATCACTTCCTTTTTTTCTCCGAGGGTTACAACTTCCGCCTTCTCCGCCTTTTAAAGAAAGGATATCTTCCATGGAGAAGTTCGCTCTGGCAATCAGCACATAGTTTTTCTTGGCATAGTCCTGTGCATCCGGATTTCTTGTAAAATCAACATGAATTTTTACGAGTCCCTTTTCGCCTGCAAGCACGGAGGGGTCCACTTCCAAGCCGTTTAACTCGTAAGAAATATTGATTTTCCAAGGAAGAATAGCGAAAGGCTCGGTTGTCTCCCCCTCGATATATAAGGTTTCCGGTGCTCCGTTAGGAAAATGAAAGACATGGCGTTCTCCATCCGACTCCGCATCCACACCGTTACTTAAGTTTTTAATACTGCTGTATTTTCCGTAATCCGTAACGGTCTGCATTCCCCTTGCCTCATACTGCCTAACTACCGAGCTCTGCTTTAGCTCTCCCGTAGCACTTAAGAGGGCATAATAATTTTCGTGATAGCGAGGATAGTCTTCGGAGGCAAGAGCTGTCATCGGGAGCAGGAGTACCTGCGATAGTACTAAGGCAATAGCAACGCCCTTCATAAGTCTCTCTTTTTTACCGATTTTTCTTTTTGCATCTTTTGTTTCTTTATTCATTTCTATCTTCATTTCTGTATTTCTGTTCATCGTATTCTTTTTCATCTTCTTTCCTCCCTTTCTCCACTTGCGTTCATTTTATTCCGCACTCGCTCTATTTTTCCGTTTTTTCTTATGCCTGTCTGGTATTTTTTCTTCTTGCACTATCCTGTGCTAGATACCTCTACGTCTTCTATTTTGACTCTTCAGCCCATCTCATTTTCTTTAAACTAAAGGCAACGAGTAGTATAATATCAGCTTGAAAAAGAAAGAAAATGGACAATGCCGGACAAATGTGGGGTAAATTGTGAAAAATTGTGAACTTCGAGAAAGAACCAAGGAAAAGCTGGCCACTGCCCTAATCACGGCAATGGAAGAAAAGGCGCTGGATAAAATCACCGTAAAAGAAATCATCGAAAAGGCAGAAGTCAATCGAAAAACCTTTTATTATTATTTTCCGGATATCTACGGCCTTTTGGAATGGGTAATCAGTAGAGAATGCAATAAGCTTGTTTCGGAAATCCAGAACAATCGGGATTATGAAAATGCTCTTAACGATGTGTTGAACTCCATAGAAAAGCATCGACATCTCTTGAACTGCATCAAAGATTCCGTAGGAAGAGCCACTCTCGAGCGTGTCCTATACCGTGAATTGGAACAACTTGTAGCTTGGGCCATGAAAATCGGCATCCTGGAAACCGACGTTGTGGTTTCGGAAAAGGAGTTACAGATTCTTACGGAGCTTTTCATAAGCGATATCTGGCGCCTCCTTGTTCTTTATTTTCAAAAAGAAATCTCTTACAAGAGAGAGGAGTTCATTCAATTTATTCTGCGATATCTGAAAGCCGGTATTACTGCGGGCCTTCTGGAATTTGGAAGTAAACAAGATATCACACGCTACTCATTATGAATAAGATATTACACGCTACGAGAGTGATACTCATGAATAAAAAAGACCGGTCGGTAAGAACTATGGTTCTATACCGATTGGTCTTTTTCTTTCTATCCTCTCTACTATGTCTTGCTACTATGTCTTGCTGCTATGTCTTACTGCAATCCCTTATACACGGAATAGGCCTTTCTCGGTCTTCCGCCTCTCTCATAGGCCTCTTTTAAACCGAAGTGCATCTCCTGCAGTGCGCCGTTTACATTGTGCATCTCACCCGGCTGGTCATACTCTCTCGCTAAGAAGAACGCCTCAATATAAGGATTGTTCTTTGCAATATTGTAGGCTTTGGCAATCTGGTCTGCCTGAATATCTTCGTTTGTTGCGTTAAAGCCCTGTTCGGAAAGAATCAGGTGTCTTACCTTTCCGCTCGGGGACAGGTACTCCGCTCTTTGCAGATAGTCGGTTAAGACATTGATATTTTTCATATTGATAATGGGAGAGTTCTCGTTGTTTACAGCCTTTCCGTCATCCTCAAAGTTCGGATCGGCAAGTCCTTCCGGATAAGGATGCCATGCAATGCCGTAATCGGTATCTCTTAGCCTTTCATTTAAGAGCTGCAGAAGATCTTTTGCCTTGTAATATCCCGCTGCAGGGGAATGCTCGGTCCATACATAATCAAACGGAATATAGACATTGGCAGAAGGGTTATTCTGTTTAATTGCATTGTACCAGATACGGAAAGCTGTCGCATACTGGTCTGCATAGTTCGCAATTCCGTTATGCGGTGTAAAGTTCCATGCATTCGGATAATTGACTTCATTTCCGATGACCCAGTTATCAATGGAATCCTTGTAGAGGGAAGCAAAGCGATTGGCTAAACGAGTTGTCGCATCGATGCCTTCCTGACTTGCCACATTAAAGCCGTAGTAGTTGGCTTCCTGTCCGCTGATTCCTGCCGGAAGGGACTGCGGCTCCGGATTGTTTCTCGGGGTATTCAGGATAATGGCGGTCACACTTACTCCCTGTGCCTTGGTATCCCGGAAATTCGTCATAAAGTTCTGCTCATAATTGGTAAAATTATAAATGATGTGCTTAACCCCTAAATCCTTTACGGAAGTAGCATTGAAAAGCGTATCTCTGGTTGCCAAACCCTTCTTTGATCCGGAACGGGAAAAAACGCTGTCATTTACCTGTGCGCCCAGCACGGCAGCTCCTCTAGTCTGTACAGCACCGTTTACCACCCAGGCACCGTCGCTATTCACCTGATAGCCTTCTACCGTGGTATTTGTCACAAGGTAACCGTCATTTTGAAAATAATAGGACTCTGAAACACCGTCATTGTTTCCGTCTACCCAGTTCCATCCGTTCCTAAGGTAGCTCCTGTCCGCGTTTTCATACCACCAGCCCTTTTGCATCATTCTTCCATACTCCGGCAAATGCACTGAAACTCATCATCAGTACCATGGAAGTGCCAAAATAATACAGCTTTTTCTTCATTCTCTTCTCCTTTGAATTAAAATACTTCATTGTGAAAACTTTTTTTCTCAGCTTATGTTTCTTAAATAGTAAAAGTCCCTATATATCTCGGCAAGAACAGCAAAAAAATCTAAGGTAAGAATCCTGTGTTTTCTAAAAATTGTAGCTATACTATATAAGTTATTATATGCTTACACGGAAAAAAACTTTACCCCTGTTCCCGGAAAAATACTTATGCATTACGAAAGGACTTTTTATCATGAGATGGTTTAAACAATCCCCCTTCAAGCTTCTGGCTCTGCTCCTATTTCTTCTCCTTGTCCTCCTATTCCTTGTATCTTATCCAAGAAAAAGAGCATTATGGTGTTTTCCTCGGATTATCCATGACTCCCGATGGTGCGGAAGAGGGGCTCCATTCAGACGACAAAGAAAACCGACCAACTTGTATTTCTCGCTCAATATAAGACGGTTGTACTTTCTCCCGGGAGCTTCACAAAAGAAAAATCTTCTGTACCTGCATCGTGCCGGGACAAAAGCCTATGCCTATATCAATGTCGGCGCTTTGGAAAAATTATGCCCCGGAATACTCCCGCTTCAGCACTCTCCCTCGCTCCCTACGAAAATTGGGAGGACGAGGCATGGATCGATGTATCGAATCAAGAATGGCAGAATTATATTACGGAAAAATGTCGCCGAAGAAATCGCCGAGCTCGGCTTTTGACGGCTTCTTCCTCGATAATTTCGACGTCTACTATCAATTTCGAAAGATGAAATCTATCAGGGCTTACATACTGTATTAAACAATTTACAAAAATACAAGATGCCGATCATTTTAAACGGTGGAGATTCCTTTGTCAGCCGAGCTTTGGAGGAAGATTCTTCAAGACTTCTCTTTCAGGCAGTGAACCAGGAAGATGTTTTTACCTCCTACAATTTTGATACCGATACTTCTTCCGAACAGGACCCGGACACCCGTTCCTATTATCAGGACTATCTTGAAAAAGCAAAGTCAGCAGGCCTCTCCGTCTACATCCTAGAATACATGGCGGATGCGAAGCTATCCAAGGAGATTGCCTCCTATTGCAAGGAAAACGATTTTCAATGGTACAATTCCCCCAATATCTTTTTAACCGGTGGAAAGGCGTAAAGACAGACTATCAAGAGTGAAAAAACAGCTGTCTTGTATCTTCATACAACATTCGTTATGAAGCAAATATTGTTCTCTTTGCAAAAGAATACCCGCTGAAAACTAAAAAAACTCCTTCAAGCGGAAGAGTTTTTCTCGGAATGACAGGACTTGAACCTGCGGCCTCTTGACCCCTCAGTCAAGCGCGCTACCACCTGCGCTACATCCCGCAACGCTCTCCAATATACCTTATTCGAATAATATTTTCAAGTTCTTTTTAAAGCAAAAGTCTTCCGGCATTTCAATGATCCGCCCTAATCGTTGTACAGAAAAATAGGGGTTGTAAAAAATCAAAATTATTTTGATTTTTTTACAACTCCACTTTTTAGACAGGTAGCGCTTGCAAAGCACACGCTACCTCATTGATTCATGCTGTACAAAAGCCTTATGAATTGCTTGTCGTTTCCGTTTCCGTAGTTTCTGCCGCAGTTGTTTCTGCGGGTGCTTCCTCTGTCTGCTCTGCAGTTGTATTCTCGGAAATCTTCTCTTCCGCCTTAAAGTCGGCAAGATTCTTGGTTACACACTCGTTTCTCAAGCTTTCCAGCGTTTCAAAGCCGTCCAGATAATACTTGGTTGTGAACCAGTTTCCTACACCGGTATCAATGACAAAGCTATGATAAACGGTGTTCATCTCATTTACATCCACAGTTACCTTACCATCCTTGCCTTCTTCCATAATGTTCTTAAAGGCACCTGCAGTAAAGAAGCTGTAGTCCTGTACAAAATTTTGATCGGAAAGCGTAATCCGGATTGTAACTTTATAAACAGGATAGAAGATATTTTTCAGGTAAGAAGAACTGCTCTTCGCGTTTAAGAAGTAATATCCCTGATACTCTGCACTAAGAAGCTGAACTGTCTCCCCTTCCTTTGCAATATTACTCTTAATCATATCTTCCACTTCACTCTTCATACTTGCAAGAAGTGTATCATCAATCTTGCTTGCAGAGTCGATATAGGAAGGAAGTCCGTCCACAGTGAAAACCTTCTCCATTTCCTTCGGAGCTTTACCTGTTTTTTGAACAAAGTTGGTTAAATACTCCTTAGGCTCTATCTTTACGGTAACCTTATCTCCGTTGGAAAGTCCATATTCCGGATCGACCTTAAAATAAAGTCCCTTGGAACCGTCCATAATGCCGCTTGCTCTCCACTCCGCGTTTCCGTTAGGCGCTGTACCAGTGAACTCCATCTTGAAGTTCTCAAAAGCATCAAAGGTCTCCATCTTTTCCAGATCTTTTACGGTGAATTCCTGTCCGGCATCCTTAATCTTTACCTTAAACTCTTCTTCCAGCACATCCTTGTCGAGATTCCAGGTCAGATGCACCTTGTCTCCATTCTTATATTCTCCGTTTACTCCGTCAAGACTCCAATTGCCGGAAATAAAATAGTCATAGAAGTAGGCCTCGGTACTATACTCTGTTAAAAGAGCGTTTATGAATATATCTTTTTTTCTTTTTCAGTTTGATTTTTCTTCTTATAGTCCTTTAGGAAACTCTCCTCATCAAACTTTACTTCAGCTGTTCCATATCCGTCATATCCGGAGAAGTTTACACTGATGTACTTATCCAAGTTGATTTTCGTACGTCTCGGAAATAAGGCGTACGCAAAAAGCAAGCACAAGAAGAAGAATTCCCACCGCTATTCCCACAATCAAAGCGGACTGGCTCTTTCCTGTTCCACTTTTGTCTTCTGCTCCGCCACTGCCGTGTACATTTGTCTTCGGTGCAGGCTTATACTTATTCACATTCTGCTTAATTCGATCAGCTGCAGAGAGCTTTTCCTCCGTCTTTTCCTCCAGCTTCTGTGTTACCTCATGAACAGTCGCCGAAGCACTTGCCGCAGCCTCTTCTACTGTCTTTTTCTGCCGCAGGAACTGCTTCCTTCGCTTTCTCAGCGCTTTCGTGAATCAGCTCTTCCGCCTTTTCTCCCAGTGATTCTACCGAGTTTGTAACTGTCTCTGCAGAGTTCGCAGTCGTCTCCGCTACAGCTTCAACCTTATCGGAGACTACTTCCTTTACCTCTTCAAGCTGATTAGACACAGCTTCTTCTACCGCTTCCGCTTTATCCGAAAGACTTTCCTCTGTTGCCTCCATGTCTTTCGCTTCACTCTTCGGAAGAGGTGCTTCTACTCGGATAATCGGTTCTTCCTGTACGTTTTCCGTCACAGAACTCTCTATTTCCTTGTCTCCCTCTTCTACCGGAGAATTGTTTAACAGCTCATTCTCCTTCTTTTCCTCTTCACTCATACGAATTCCCTCCCATTCACAATCATAAAACTGACAGGGGAATCATATCATTTTAACTCTATTTTTTTACAACGACTTAAGTTTTAAGCCTTTTTTTCTCTTTTTCTCAAAGTCCTTTAGCGAAGACAAGGCCTCTTACTTAAGGGATACATCACAAGGAGATTGAAAAATGGTCATCAGGCTGATTCCTACATCTCCCAAATCCCAAAACCACGGTGTACTGCGCAAGTCCTCCCACAAAGAGCATGATGAGCGCAAAAAACTTTATAGGCATTCTGTGAGCCCCTAATTGTCCCCAAAAATGTAGGAAACATTGGAACGCGCATAGAAGAGGATGCCGAGGAAGGTGGAAAAAGCTGAAAAAGCCATAAAATCACGGCAATAAAGATTTTTTTCCAAAAGGCGCCGAAGTGATAGTTCATTGCCATTTGTAAAATGTCCATGCCCTGCAGGTCCTTAATCATTCCTTCCGGAGTAAGCAGCATGATAAATGCAGTACAGGAGCAGAGAACAATGGTATCGATGAAGACCCCTATTGCCTGGAAAAAGTCCCATTTTCACAGGATGATCCGTATCGGCTGCCGCTGCTGCGCAAGGTGCCGATCCGGAGCCCGCTTCGTTGGAGAAAAAGCCTCTTTTTCACACCGTTCATAAGCACTGCCGCAAAACCTCCTGAAACAATCTGTCTAAGCCCGAAAGCCTCCGAGAAAATCCGCTCGAAAAACACGAGGGAGTGCCGGTAAATGGGTAAGAATCACAAAAACGGTCATGGCAAAATAGAGTCCTGCCATCACAGGCACAATTACATCCAAGACACGCGCTGTTGCATTTTTTTCCGAAGGACAATCACCGCTGCAATGAGTACCAGAAGAATACTGGAAATAAGGGGCTTGATGGAAAAAGGCATTTTCAAAGGCGGAGGACACGGAGTTTCCGATAACCTGACTGATTCCCGCCCAGCAAATAAAGGCCGGATAGAGCAAACAAAAACCGCAACAATGCTTTTTTTCTTCGGAATTCCTCTTCCAGCTTTTTCGCCGGGCTTATTTTTTTAAAGAAAAAAATCATGGATATAGTAGGCAGGACCACCACGGAAACCGCCGTAAAGCGGATCCTTCCTCTTATGGAGCTGTGCCAGTGTAGCCTCGATAAAAGCCGTAGAAGAACCGATTAACGCGGTAATCCACATCCAAAACACCGCACCGGCTCCACCGCCGGAAATCGCCGCAACAACACCCACAAGGTTTCCCATACCGACTCTCGTTGCCGTAGAAACAATCAGCGTCTGAATGCCGGACAACTTTCCCTTGGAAAGGTCTCCCTGCATCTTCGAATCCGGCTTTTCAATGAGCACGGATATCATTTCCCGAAACATACGAATCGGAAGAAACTTCGTACGGATTGTATAATAAATACCTGCCGGAATAAGCAAAAGTACCATAGGAGACAGTCCCAAAGTACTTCCTCCGGGAAGCGGAATTCTTAGTAAATCGCCCCAGAGTAAAGCGGTCATCTTCTCAATCACAAAAACTATTCCATTTAACAGATTATCCATTTCCCCTCCTAAAGACAGCGTTTCACTTTTGCGCTTTTATGCGTCTATGCTTTTATGTGCTAAAGTATTTTTCCAAAAAAGAAAAGCACTTTTGTGCTTTTCCGAGTATAGCGCATAGAGCTGATTTCTGGCAAGCGGTTTTTTTTGCGATTTACTCGTCATTTCATTTTCAGATTAAAACTCTATTCAAAGTGTCAAAATATGGATATAATTTGAACTATTTATGTAAATAGATCATCCAAGCTAAGGAGAATCCTATCTTTTTCGGAAACAGTTTCAAACCCACTTTTGGAAATGAAGCCATAACGATAACATTGGAGTCCGCACGCCTTTACCTGTGCTATCTCTTTTTCTATTTCCGCTTTGCTAAGGGGCTTATCTTGAAACTTTACTTCATAAAAAATATAGCCCTTGGGATCGTAAGTGACTATATCGAACTCTCCGTTTTGCCGTTCTTTCGGAATGTCATAATAGTATCTGCCTATTTTCTCAAAAGGCTCCTCTATTAAACCTGCTCGGTTCTGCCGAATTAAATACTGTTTTCCTATTGTCTCAAAACGCTTCGGCACATAGGCATTTTCAAAGTCATCCTGAATATATCTCTGATAGAAAATATCCGAATTCATCACGTTTAACTGGGAGCTGTAACGGAAAATATATCGATAATAAAACAAAGACATGGGATCACTGATATAATATCCTGATTTCTTTCGATTATTTTCATCATTAATAGGCGATGCCTTCTCAACAAGCTCCATACGAATCAACTTATCCAGCACATCCACTAAGGTAGGACCGCTGGAAACATGAGACTGAGACAGAATATCGTTAAAACGGGAAAATCCTCTTGCCATAGCCTCAAAGACTTCATTGGCATTCACAATTTTCGCAATTTCCGACTTAAGATACATCAGGACTTCATTTTCCAGTCTTGCACCGGGGGATGCAATCAGATCTATAATATTCTCCTTTACGGACCTGTCTTCCCGAATTAGTCGATTATAATAGGGAATTCCGCCAAAAACACTGTATAGCCTTTACCTTATCCTCATTAGAAAAATGGGAATAAAACTGTGCTGAATCATAGTAATCCATGGGCTTTAGCTTTAGAACCAAATCAAAACGGCCGAATAAGGGATTCTCTTTCTCGATTGATTTCTGCATGGTATCCACAAAGGAACCGCACAAGGCCAATTTTAATTTACTATGGTTTCGATATTGATCAATCAGTGCCTGCAAAACACTGTCCATGCCCTTCAGCACATCACTAAGATAAGAATATTCATCCAAAATCAAAAGAATATTCTCCTCCGTCGCCTTTTTAAAAAGAAAAATCGAGCACTTCCTCGAGGCCTGAAAAGGACATCTTCGGATAAGCAAACTCTTCTGAAAGTAAAGCTTGCAAGCTTTCTACATTATTCATTTCAGAAGTCTGTTTGCACTCGTAATAAATCTTTTTCCTTCAAAGTACTGCATGGAGTGCTTCATCAACTCACTCTTTCCGATTCGTCTTCGTCCGTATAACAGAAGAACTTCCATGCCATGTGACTGATACAAGCCTTTGATTTTCTGTACTTCTTTCTCTCTTCCAATAAATTTCATTTTATTCGGTCACCTCCGATTCGGTTACTTCCGAATAAAGATTAGCATGGACTTTCTTTCCTGCAAAAGGAATTAAAGACATTTTTTCAGCTCCTCAATAAGAGAAATATCCGCAGGAAGCCAGTGCACCGTATTCAGCTCTTCCTTCGTAAGCCATCTTCCGTCTGTTGCTTCCACCAGTTTGATTTCCCCCGATAAAACGGAGCAAAAATAGCAGTGCATCGTGAGGTGAAAATGCGGATAGTCGTAGTCCAACTCCGTGAATTTTTCTTCTATTTGGATTTCTACTTGCAGCTCTTCCCTGATTTCGTCTTAAGGCTTCCTCCAAGCTTTCTCCCGGCTCCACCTTTCCCCCGGGAAACTCCCAATAGCCTTTTAAACTCTCCATAGTCCTTTTCTGTAGCGAAAAATGGTATTATCTTTCTGAAGAATTGCGCTACAACCTCTATGTTTTTTTCATCGTTTTCTCCTTTTTCTATTATAAGCACGGATGCTTTTTATTGACTTTTCTTAGCAGGTTTTATTGTTATATAAAAAATACGAGTCAGGGTTTAAATTCACCCTAACTCATATTTTGTACAATCTTCAACGAAGACTATCTATTCTCTATTTTCATGTCCTATAGAGAAAAAAATAGAATCGATATAGCTACTAATGTTATTGACAAAGGCAACGCCCTAGCAATTAATGCTTCTGCAATATAAGTACTAAATAAACATAATTGTACTAGATATATATAATTAATGCAAAGCTTACTCCAAACAGCATTTACAAATATAAACAATGTTCTTCATAGCCATACCTACTCGATCTTCAGAATAACTACCAGTTTTTCCAGTTTCTATTTTATTTATGCTTATCCTTGATATTCCGACCTTTTTGCCTAATCTATGTTGGGATAAACTCAAAAGGTTTCCTATATTCTCAATTCTGTTATTCAAAACGTTGCCCTCTTTTTCCTTTGGTTAACTTAGTTAACCAAAATATTTTTATTTGTCAACGATTATTGTTTTTATAACTTGCAAAATTTCCGAAAATCCGCTCTTGCACCGAAATGCACTTGTGCTATACTTTCCGTAGATATTGACAAAAGATGAGGTTATAGTCTGCAGCTGGTCTGCAAGTTTATTTCATAAAAGGGTGGTTTTCATGAGAATAGCAAAGATAGCTTTTAGTAATTTTATTTGTACTTTTAGGGCGTTTGCCTTTGATCTGCCATTATCCTTATGCAGGAAGGAAAGAGTGACGGTTTAGGAGCTTTATCCGGTTCTCACTGACACCTATTGGCAGAAAAACAGAGGTCGTTCTGTAGAGGGAAGTTTAGAAAGTTTACCAAGTTCGGTACAGTCGCATTTTTGCGGTTGCTTTACTTTTTGGATGCTGATTTGGTAAGACCCTTTTCACTGCTTTTTAAGCCTGCAGGTTTTTGCAGGCTTTTTCTATTCTGTAAATATTCCGTAATACCCCAGCGAGATCACCTCCTCAAAAGAGAAGCTCATTTTATCCAAAGCTTAAAAATTTACTTTTGAGCTCCCAAAACTAAGGAGTACTATGCGCGAAGAGCAAAAAGAAAAAATTAAAGAAAATCATTTTCTAGATATGAAAAGGATCCTTCCTCCCAAAAATGAAAGAGAAGGAGTTGATTCATTTTTAGGCATTCCTAAAAGAAGAGAAAAAGACTTTACCGCTCTTTTAGATGAGATGAAGAGGGCAAGGCTTTCTTTTCCGGAAAGAAACCGAAGACCGGCTAAGCAAAGGAGGGCGGCACATCTTCGTTCAGGATACTGAAAAGTCACGTGAAGAAAATGTACGATAAGAGAAAAGCTTCACTGCATGGAGTACAAAGAAGGGCGGAGAAGGACCGGACTCTGAAAAGGTGTCTATTCAAGGCAGAAAAGGCTTCGGCTTTGTGGGAGCCTCTCGGAAAAGGAACTCGATGCATTTATCCCAGAGGTTCGGAAGGAAATACTATGGATGGGGACACTGTGCAGATCCTTATCACAAAGGAAAAAGCATGGGTGATTCAGTGCCGAGGGAAAAATCGTAAAAGTCATGAAACGCGCCGTAACGGAGGTGCTCGGACTTGTGAGGAAAGGCAGGGAAGGGCTCTTCCTTTCATCCTGACAATCTAAAGCTCCTCTCTCCTTCTATATTCAGCCGGGGAAAAGACCGGCGGCGCTGTTCCCGGGAGATAAGGTCATGGCAAAATCCTCTCCTACGGAGGGATGCAGTAAGGGAAGAAAGGGGAAGCCGGGAGCTTCTCCTATTCCCCGCGGATAAGAAGCAGTCCGCTCCTCTCCTATCCGTCTGCAGTGTTACGAGCTTGGTCGCCAGTACGGAGCCCGGGTGATAGACTGTACTCCGGTCATTGCATTTTTCTTCCGAGGACTTTCCGGAGGAAGGAAGCTGAGGCTGGCGATTCATGGAAGTGCCGGAGTCTATCTTAAATTCGAAGGCGAGAAGAGATTTCCGTGCGCTCACTACGATTACCATCGACGGAGAAGATGCCAGGGACTTGGACGATGCTATCTCTTGGAATATTTTTCCGGAAAAGAAACTTTACCGCCTCTATGTCCATATCGCCGATGTCACGGAATATGTGAAGGAGGCTCTTCCCTCGATCTGAGAGCACTGGAGCGCGGAACCTCCGTGTATCTAACGGACAGAGTAATTCTATGCTTCCAGAGAGGCTTTCAACGGCATTTTGCCCTGCATGAGGGTGTGGACAGTCTGACCCTCTCCTGCACTCGTGGACTATAACGAAAAGGGGAACAACTTCCCATGAAATCTGCCCGGGAATCATTTACTCCGATAAGAGATGAGCTATACCGGCGTGACTGCAGTTTTGGAAAAAGAGTCAGGCACAGCTTCTAGGTGCAGAGAATAGCGCTCCGTAGCTTCTTTAGATATGGGAAAGAGAAACGAAGAAACTGCAGAGGACTATTCCTCCTATCTCCCTTTAGGACTTGCTTCTTCGTGCGAGAGCTTTCCGTTTGTTCGTCATGAAAAGCGCGTAGAGCGTGGCGGCTGGACTTTGATTTTCCGGAGTCCAAGATTATTTTTCAATGAAAAAGGGCAGATTGCCGAAATTCGCTCCGTGATCCGTGAGGAATCCCATAAAATTATCGAGGATTTCATGCTTGCGTGCAAATGAGACCGTCGCGGAGGAATATTACTGAGGGATATTCCTTCCTCTACTGTACACGAGCAACCGGACTTCGACAAGTGGCAGGAGCTTTCGCGATTCTATCGAATTTCTCTCCATCTTCTACGCGCGAAAAGACCCGGACAGCATTCGCCCGAAAGGCTTTACAAGGAATTTTGAGACGATTAGGAAAGGAAGAAGATGATGCTCAGTAATCTCTATTCTCCGCTCCTTTCAAACAGGCAAGTACAGTGGAATGTGGAGAGCATTTCGGGACTTGCCAGTAAATATTACACACACTTTACCTCCGATCAGGCGTTGTCCTGACCTCCAGATTCACAGAATCATTAAGGAGAATCTATTTTCTCAGGAAAATGAAGCGCTTTTCGCCCACTCACAGTCGTAGTTTTTACCTGACGTAGCTACGCGAAAAGTTCCTGCGCGAGAGGCGAGCAGATGAGGAGTGATTGACGTATGCCAGCTGAAAAAGTGCATGTACATGCGAAGAACTCTCCTGGGAAGTCTCTCCGAACCATTTCCGGTCTTATAGGGCATTATGTCACTTTTTGGAAAATGGCATCGAAGGCATGATTCCGCTTCGTATGCTAAATGACGACTATTTTGTTTTTATAGAGAAAGAACTGATAATCCAGAGGCGAACGGAGCGAAAACCTTTCCGTATCAGTGACAGCATCGTCCGTCCTGGTGTATGCTCAGATACCTTGCTAGGACCATCGACTTCGTGCTTACCCTGGAATTACCGGAAGAATAGCTGAATTACAGAAAGCGAAAAGAATAAATGGAGACAGCATTAAGCAAATCGCAAACAACAAAAAGGCTTCCATGATTTTTGTGGAGGAAGTCTCGAATGCGGCATTCAGCTGAACGGAGTCAAATCTTCCGCCTCGGACAGGCTCATTAAGGAGTCCTTCGTCGATCTGAAACGGAGAGGTTTTCATCGTAGGTATGCACATCAACCCCATGAGTGGGGAAAATTTTTAACAAGGACCCTGCTTAGAGACAGAAAGCTTTCCTCCATAGAAGAGAAATTGACCGCCTGCTCGAAAAAATCAAGGAACAGGGCTATACTTTATGCCCTCCGTCTCTATTTTTCAAAGGAAGCCTCTCAAAGTTTCATGCGCATCGTCATGGTAGGTAAGATTTATGATGAAACGAGAGGATATGAAGAAGAAGGCACAGAGAAGGGAGCTCGAGAAGGAGTTTTAAGCGAAGGCGAATATTCGCAGCAGGGATTGCAAAAGAATATATGACTTGATTGCGGCATCGACAGCAGGCACGCTCCGCTAACCCGCCACGTAGTAGTGACTTAAGCTTCGCATCGCTACTGCTCGCTTTCAGCAAGTACCAACGGGCTCAGATTGCCCTTGCTTCAATGCCTGCAAAATCGTGAATATGTTATTCCATATCTTCTTGTAATGTTATAAACTTAATTAACGAAAAGCTCATGGAACATTTTGATCCACTGGCTTTTTGCTATGCATTTTAGGAGTACAGTTCTAAAATATCTCTTTCACTTACGTATAGACCTCCTCCGATATGTTCTGGCAAAGCGTTTGAGGCTCCGGCACTCTGCAGAAAATACGGCATAATTATCCCACAGTTCTCATAGCAGTAGTTAAAGGCAATCTGAGCCCGTTAGTACTTGCTGAAAGCGAGTCGAAGCTGAAGCTTAGTTTAGCACTCACTACGGGCGAGGTTAGCGAGAGCGCCCTGCTGCACACTCTATGAACCGTGGGATGAAATTACATATCCCTTAACT
>BNJU01003819.1_pt1 | contig 124213 bp, 141 predicted proteins | sample 8539281 | NCBI WGS metagenome assembly BNJU01 (sample SAMD00202456, study PRJDB9452) | human saliva metagenome | isolation source: human saliva | place: Japan | reverse complement strand
ACAAGAGAGGATTGCTGTTCTAATGCAACATACTAGAGTAGTGACTCATATAAATCACTGTATGCTCGACTAGCTGTATCCCAAGAGAAATCTCTTTCCATAGCCTGAGTTTGCAGACTACGCCAAGCTTCTCGGTCATGCCAGTAAAGATTGAGGGCTTCTTTGAAAGTCCATGTTAGCCAATAACCAGAGAAGTTATTGAAGCTAAAAGCCTGTTCCCTGTCCACTATATACATTGAAAGGTTCAACCGTATCGCGCAAACCACCAACCTCGTGAACAAGTGGCAGTGTACCGTAACGCATGGACATCATCTGCGACAAACCGCAAGGTTCAAAGCGGCTCGGCATAAGGAAAATGTCACTAGCCGCATAGATTTCCTGAGCCAAAGTAACATCAAAAAGGATATTAGCGGATAGTTTTTCAGGATAAGCCTGGCCAAACCAAGCGAAGGCCCGTTCAAATGCAGGGTCACCTGTTCCAAGTAGCACAATTTGAACATCTTCCTGAAGCAGATTATGCAACTCTTCCACCACCAAATCAAAACCCTTTTTGACGTGTCAATCGAGAGACGATACCAACAACCGGAACATCATCCCGAACTGGCAAGCCTACTTTTGCTTGAAGAGCTCGTTTGTTTTCTAATTTCCCGGTCAAATCGTCTTTATTAAAGTGGTAAGTCAGCAATTTATCGGTTTCTGGATTGTAGATATCTGTATCGATACCATTGACAATACCGACCAGCTTGCCTGACTCCATCCGAAGAATCTGATCCAGACCGCAGCCAAACTCAGTTGTCCGAATTTCGTTGGCATAGCTCGGTGAAACAGTTGTCACGCGATCTGCATAGAGAATGCCCGCCTTCATCCAGTTGAGGCAGTCATTCCAGCGGAGAGTCCCGTCCGCATAACGTTCATAGCCGACACCAAAGAGTTCCCAAAGCATGCTATCCGGAAATTGCCCCTGAAACTCTAAGTTGTGAATCGTCAGCACTGTCTTGATGTTGTTATAGGCCTGAATCCAGCGGTATTTTTCCTTGACCAAAAAAGGAATCATGGCCGTATGATAGTCGTGCGCATGGAGAACATCTGGAATAAAGTCAATGCGCTCCATCAGCTCAATTGCTGCTAATTGGAAATAAGCAAAGCGTTCACCGTCATCAAAATCGCCATAGACATGTCCACGGAAGAAATAATGCTGATTGTCGATAAAGTAGAAGTTCACACCTTCCAACTCAATCTTTTTGGCACCGACATACTCCCGACGCCAACCGACACTGACTTCAAAAGAGAAGAGGTCTTCAACTTGATCACCAAATTTAGCATCCGTCATGTCATAATAGGGCAGAATAACTCCAACTTCATGACCAGCTTTGACCAAGGATTTGGGGAGGGCGCCGATAACGTCCCCCAAACCACCCGTCTTGGAAAAAGGGGCCCCTTCTGCTGCTACAAATAAAATTTTCATGAAACGATGTCCTCTGTAACTTTTTGACCTTTCTTCAGTACAACTGGATGTTCAGCTGTCCCTCGAACGACAACTCCTTCAGCAATCTCAACGCCCTTGTCCACAATTGCATATTCTACCACTGCATTTTTTCCAACGACAACACGTGGGAAGAGGAGACTGTCTTTGACACTACTACCTGCTAAAATTCTTGTATTCCGCGAAACAACAGAATTTACAACTTCACCTTCTACGATACTACCTGATGCAAACTGAGAGCGATTTACTTTTGATCCTGTTGCATAGTAAGTCGGCTCTTCGTTTTTCACCTTTGTATAAATCTTGTGATTTGGCGAGAAGAGAGAATAGAATTTCTGCTGTTCAAGCATGTCAATGTTAGCTTTATAGTAGGAGCCAACAGAATGGATATTTGCTAGATAGCCTGTGTACTCGTAAGCAAAAGCTCCAACTTCAGCTGCCAAGTCCCGAAGAACATAGCGTAGTTTTTGTGGGAATTCTTTTTGCGCTTCTTCTTCCAATTTTTCAATCAACCACGGCGTATCTACTACAAAAATATCCGTAGACATATTGAAAAGCTCGCCCTCGTCTCTATCATTATGCAGCTTATGTCCTAGGACATGGTCTGTTTCACTGATTTGTAGCACCGCATTCACATCGGAAATGTCCTTAGATGGCAATTTCTTGTAAACCACTGTCATCGGTTGCTGGGTTGTGTTATGCAAGTGGAAGACTTGATTAAGGTCAATGTTGATCAACACATCACAGTTCAGGGCTACAGTTTGGTTAGAGCCTGAGCGCTTCAGATAAGTCAGTAACTGTTCATAATATTCCTTACCAACTGTGCTACTTTCTACACGGGTATTGTAAATGCCTAGATAGTAGTGACTCAAAAGTGTAGACAAGCCCCACTCACGACCTGAACGAATATGGTCAAAGACAGAGCTGATATTGTCTTGTTGGAAGATACCAAAGACGCTACGAACACCAGCATTAGCAAGACTAGACAGTGGGAAGTCAATCAAACGGTATTTCCCACCAAATGGCAAACTAGCAACTGGACGATGGTCTGTCAAGGTTGACATGTCGTGGAAACCGACCGTATTTCCTAAAATCGCTGAATATTTATCAATCTTCATCTGTTGGTACCCCCACTTTTTCATTATATCCGACTACTTGCACTTCATCTGTCCCGTCAATCTCTACACCATCAGAAATAACAGCACCCTCACCAATGATCGCACGTTTAATCTTAGCTCCCTTGACCAATGATAGCGCCGCTCATAATGACAGAATCAGTGACTTCTGCACCTTCACGAACTTGAGCGCCTGTTGAAAGAATAGAATGCTTAACGGTTCCATCTACAAGACAGCCATCAACTACCAAAGAATCTTCAACATGAGCATTTGCACCAAGGTAGTTTGGTGGTGAAATCAAGTTACGTGAGTAAATTTTCCACTGACGATCACGACTGTCTAAAGCATTTTCTGGACTAATGTATTCCATGTTCGCTTCCCAAAGTGACTCAATCGTACCAACGTCTTTCCAGTAGCCGTTAAATTCATAAGCATAAACACTTTCGCCAGATTCAAGATAGTTAGGAATAACATTCTTCCCAAAGTCGGACATATCTACATTGCTCTTTTCAGCAGCAATCAGCATATTGCGGAGACGTTGCCAGTCAAAGATATAGATTCCCATAGATGCCTTGGTAGATTTAGGATTTTCTGGTTTTTCTTCAAATTCAACGATCCGATTATTAGCATCGGTATTCATAATACCAAAACGGCTGGCCTCCTTGAGAGGCACATCCAAGACTGCAACCGTCAAACTAGCGCTATTATCCTTGTGGGATTGGAGCATATCATCATAGTCCATCTTGTAGATATGGTCACCAGATAGGATTAAAACATATTCAGGATTGATGCTGTCAATATAGTCAATATTTTGGAAAATAGCGTGGCTAGTTCCCTCAAACCAACGATTTCCTTCACTAGCAGAGTAAGGCTGAAGAATGGATACACCTGTGTTGATACCATCCAAGCCCCAGCTTGAACCGTTCCCGATGTGACTGTTCAAAGCAAGTGGTTGGTACTGGGTAATCACACCGACATTGTTAATCCCAGAGTTGGCACAGTTCGACAGCGCGAAAATCAATAATACGATAACGACCACCAAACTGTACTGCTGGTTTTCGCAATACTTTGTGTGAGCTTTCCAAGACGAGTTCCTTGCCCACCGGCAAGAATCAAAGCTAGCATTTCATTCTTCATATCCTACTCCTTTGTGGAATCTTTTTAGCATTTTTACGAACATTCACACGACGCTTGATTTTTCCAAATACTTGCTCCCAAAGCTGGTAGCGTAAAGGTCAAGGTCTGCGGATAATCTTTCCATAGTCCCTCTTGAGACTGAACTGTTTCGTTGTGTTCTTTCCAAACACCTCCCCATTTCTCTAATTCAGTATTCCATACTTCTTCATAAACAGCTGCCACTGGCACACCAATGGTAAAGTTTTTGCGCTCTACTGGCACCATATTGAATACACAGACTAGCATATCTCCTTTTTCCGTCTTACGAATAAAGGAAAGGACGCTCTGATCGGTATTGTCTGCATCGATGATTTCGATGCCATCGTAGCTAAGATCAATCTCCCAAAGCGGACGATTATCTCGATAAAAGGCGTTGAGGGCAGAAGTGAAGGTTTGCATCTGCTTATTCATATGATCGTCCAGATTTGACCATTCCAGCTGCTCTTCTGACTTCCACTCTAGGAATTGACCAAATTCTGAACCCATAAAGAGCAATTTCTTGCCTGGATGGCAGATTTGATAGGTCAAGAGGTTTGCGTAGACCAGCAAATTGATTGTAGCGGTCACCCCACATCTTATGCATCATGCTCTTCTTACCGTGAACCACTTCGTCGTGAGAGAATGGCAAGAGGAAATTTTCAGAAAATGAATACATAAAGCTGAAGGTCACCAGATTGAAAATCGTACTTGCGGTAAATCGGGTCTTCTTCGTAGAAACGGAGAATATCATTCATCCAACCCATATTCCACTTGAAGTCAAAGCCCAAACCGCCCATCTCTCTCATGCCCGTAATCTTGGTTTCGGACGAGCTCTCTTCAGCAATCATCATAACATCTGGATGAAATAGCTTGATGACTGTGTTCAAACGTTGCAAGAAATAATAGCCTTCATAGTTACGATTACCGCCGTCCTTGTTTGGCTGCCAAGGACCACTATCATAGTCTAGATAGAGCATGTTACTCACTGCATCCACACGAACCCCATCTAGATGGTAGAAATCAATCCAGAACTTGATACTAGAAATCAAGAAGGATTGCACTTCATTTTTTCCTAGATCGAAATTCAAGGCACCCCAGCCATAGTTATGAGCTCGGTCATGATCCTGGTACTCAAAGGTTGGTGTTCCATCATAGTAGGCCAAGGCATCGTCATTGATGGTAAAGTGACCTGGAACCCAGTCCACAATGACACCAATATTATTCAAGTGACATTCTTCGACGAAGTCCTGAAATTCCTCTGGCGTTCCGTAAGTATGCTCAAAGGCAAAATAACCCATGAGCTGGTAGCCCCAGCTGAGTCCCAAAGGATGCGCCATGAGTGGCATGAACTCAACGTGTGTATAGTTCATTTCTACCAGATAAGGAATCAATTCCTCCTTAAGCTGAGCCATAGAATATGGACTGCCGTCAGGATTGCGTTTCCAAGATCCAGCATGCACTTCATAGATATTGACCGGTCTTGAGAAAGCCCCAACGCTTTCTCCGAGCCAGCCAAAGTCCATCTTGCCACTTCTTCTCTGGAATAGTCCGAACAATAGCTCCCGTACCTGGGCGCTCTTCAAAATAGATAGCCAGCGGATCAATTTTCAAGATTTCCTGACCGCTATTGCGTTTGATATTGTACTTGTAAATATCCCCTTCCTTAGGTAAATCCGTGAAGACTTCCCAGACACCGCCTTCATTGCGAGTCATAGGAATCTGCTCTCCATACCAGTTGGTAAAATCTCCAATCAGATGTACATTCTGCGCATTTGGAGCCCAGACTCTAAAGGTGTAGCCAGCTTTGCCATCCACCACATCCTGATGCACTCCCAAATAATGCTGCAAATGAAAGTTTTCACCTGTTGTAAAGGTTCTTAATGCTTCTTTTTTGTCCATTTAGTCACCTTTCTATTTGTAAGCGTTTTCTATGTTTCTATTTCTACCCCATTTTCTTATATTTTTCAAGCAAATTTCCAAAAACAATCTCAAAAATTTCAAAAGCCCAATTTCTTCAAAAGAATGAGTTGCTATATCAATCGATTTTTTTTGTGGAAAAATATCTGATAAAAATACTGATTTCAAAGAGCTTTTGAGGCTAACATCTGTAATCTAGAAATCAATCCCTGATACTAGGATTCCTAAAATAATTTGTCTAGACCAATATGTAAATTTACATTTTAAAATGATAAACAATCACAAATATCAACGCCTGCTTATTTTTATATTGTTCGAACACATGTTAGATTTACAAGTTCATTATGGTAAGAAAAAAGGCCGCACAAAGCCGCCTTTCTCGTTATTTCACATCAAACACGATGGATTTCACTTGTGTCATGGCTTCGATACTGTAACGAATCCCTTGAACTCCAGCTCCAGACCCTTTAAGACCAAGGAATGGGAAGTTATCTGGACCACGTTGGGTCTTATTATTGATATGTACAGTACCCACTTCCAGTTTTTCAGCAATTTCAAATGCTTTCGGAAAATCATTTGTAAAGACTGAAGATTGAAGACCAAATTCTGACTGGTTACAGATCTGAATAGCCTCTTCAACGGAAGTCACACGAATAATCGGAAGAACAGGACCAAATGGCTCTTCCCAAGCTAATTTCATATCCAGTGTCACATGGTCAAACAAGGCAGGCCAGATGAGATTTGCTTCACGTTTGATTTCTGTCAAGGCTGACGCTCCCTTTTCTTGAGCATCTTCAATCAAGCCCCAGATGAAATCTGCTGATGCGTTATCAATGACTGGTGTGATATCCGCATTATCAAAGGGATCACCAACCGTCAGTTTTTCTACCTCTGCCTTTATCAGCGCCGCTAATTTGTCTGCCACGCTCTCCATGACAATGACACGTTTAATAGCCGTACAGCGCTGACCGGAATAACTGTATGCCCCGCCAACAATCTGCTTAGCCGCATGCTCCAAGTCAGCATCTTCCAGCACGAGTGCAGCATCCTTACCACCCAATTCTAACATAATTGGACGCATACCAGCCAACTTACCGATGCGTTCGCCGATTGGAGTCGAACCAGTAAAGTTAATGTAGTTTACTTCCTTATGCTCAATGATGTAGTCTCCGATTTCTGAACCACGTCCTGTGATGGTATTGAAAACACCAGCAGGCAGACCAGCCTCAGCAAAAGCCTGAGCCAAGAGCAAACCAGAGATGGAGCCTTGAGTAGGTGGCTTAAACATCACGACATTTCCGCCGATAAGGGCAGGAGCAATCTTAGAACCAGACAGGTTGACTGGGTAGTTAAATGGCGCGATAGCCAAGACAACTCCTACAGGCTCACGACGAACCACAGCCAATTTTTTCTTGCTGGCAGCCTCAAAGCCACCCCCTTCCATGACCTGACCGTGAATACGAATTCCCTCTTCGGCCGCATAGCGAATCAAGTCTGCTGTCCGAACAACTTCTCCAATCGCCGCTTTAATACCCTTGGCAACCTCTTTTACAAGGATTTCGCCAATCTTCTCCTGATCGCGCTCCAAAATATCCGCGGCCTTATGCAGATAAGCTGCACGTTCGACTGCTGAAAGAGCGCGCCAAGCTGGCAAAGCCGCCCGAGCGCTCGCCATCGCATAATCAACCTCTGCCTGACTCATGGCAGGCACAGTTCCTAAAATCTCATTATTGATAGGAGATGAGATGGTGATTTCATTTTCAGAAGCTTTCCACTCTCCATTTATATAGTTCTTATATTGTGTCACGTGTCCCCCCAAAAATGTTATTAAGTATCATTTTATCAAATTTTTCTGAAAATTTCAACTAAATTTTATAAATTTAAGGAAATTTTTCACAAATTTCACAAATCATTTTCTTTTGTTTATATGAACTCTCCATATTTCTCGATTTTTCATCGAGTCTCACTTTCTACACTAGGTCTACTATGACGCTGAAGAAAACAAAAAAAGACCAGGAAAATTTCCTGATCTTAATTTTCAGATTAATCGAAGTCAAGATATTCTTTTTCAAGTTCAAGAACTTCTTCCATCGTTGCACATTCAGTCAATGCGCGTTGTGCAAGTTCTTCCATCTTCTTCGTATCCAATTTCTTCATAAGGCTACGAGTCCGAAGGACAGAAGTGGCACTCATAGAGAATTCATCCAAGCCCATTCCGACAAGAAGCGGCACAGCTGTTTGGTCACCGGCCATTTCTCCACACATACCTGCCCATTTACCTTCAGCGTGAGCTGCCTTGATAACGTTGTTGATCAAGCGAAGGATAGATGGGTTGTATGGTTGGTAGAGGTATGAAACTTGTTCGTTCATACGGTCAGCAGCCATTGTGTATTGGATCAAGTCGTTAGTACCGATAGAGAAGAAGTCAACTTCTTTGGCAAATTGATCCGCCAACATTGCTGCCGCTGGAATTTCAATCATGATACCCACTTGGATATTATCCGCTACAGCAACGCCTTCAGCTTGCAATTTCGCTTTTTCTTCTTCGTAAACTGCTTTAGCTTTACGGAATTCTGTCAAGAGAGCAACCATCGGGAACATGATACGCAATTGTCCATGGACAGAAGCACGCAAGAGAGCGCGGATCTGTGTACGGAACATAGCGTCACCAGTTTCAGAGATAGAGATACGCAATGCACGGAAACCAAGGAATGGGTTCATTTCATGCGGCATATCGAAGTAAGGAAGTTCCTTATCTCCACCGATGTCCATGGTACGGACAACCACTGGTTTTCCATTCATGCCTTCCAAGACAGCCTTGTAAGCTTCGTATTGCTCATCTTCTGTTGGGAAGTCTTGTGAATCCATGTAAAGGAATTCTGTACGGTAAAGACCTACGGCTTCAGCACCATTTGCATTGACACCTTCAACGTCTTTTGGAGTACCGATGTTGGCAGCCAATTCAAAGTGTTTGCCATCAGCAGTCACTGTTTGAGCATCTTTCAAGAGAGCCCATTCAGCTTTTTGCTTCGCATAAGCTTCACCAGCTGCCTTGAATGCTGCTGCCTGCTCTTCAGTTGGGTTAATGATAACTTCACCAGTGATACCATTTGCTGCAATGATATCGCCGTCTTTAACGAGTTCAGTAATATTATTGGTTCCCAATACCGCTGCGATTTCAAGCGTACGCGCCATAATCGCAGAGTGGCTTGTTCGTCCACCGATATTGGTTACAAACGCTTTAACAAATTTCTTGTCTAATTGAGCTGTATCAGAAGGAGTCAAGTCATGTGCAATGACAACTGATTCTTCATTGATAGAAGCTGGATTTGGTAATTTCTTGCCCAAAAGGTTTGCCAAAACGCGCTTCGTTACGTCACGAATATCTGCCGCACGTTCTTGCATGTATGGATTGTCTTCCATACCTTCAAAAATAGCGATAAACATGTCTGTAACTTCTTTCAGACCAGCTTCCGCATTTACTTTCTTAGTACGGATCGTTTCTTTGATTTGACCAACCATTTCAGGGTCAGCGAGTACCATTAAGTGAGCGTCAAATACTTGAGCCGCTTCCTCACCAAGGCTATCTACTGCTTTCTCACGGATAACAGAAAGCTCGTTCTGTGAAGCTTCAAGAGCTGCATCCAAACGAGCCTCTTCTGCATTCGTATCATCGACTGAAACAGTCTCAAATGACAAATCCGGTTGAACTAATAGATATGCCTTAGCAACAGCAACACCATCAGATGCTGCAATTCCTTTAAGCATTTCTGTCATTTTCTTATGCCAATCCTTCTTTTTCCATTGTTTCTGAGATAGCAGCGATAGCATCATCCGCGTCTGCACCTTCAGCTGAGATTGTAACGTCAGCACCTTGGCCAACACCAAGACTCATAACACCCATGATTGATTTAAGGTTTACTGATTTACCTTTGTACTCAAGAGTGATATCTGAAGCAAATTTGCTAGCTGTTTGTACCAACAATGTTGCTGGACGCGCGTGAATACCTGTTTCTGCCACAATGTGGAAATCTTTAGAAGCCATAGTTAGACTCTCCTTTAAAATAATTCTTTTTGAGTTAAAGTGATAACCCTTACAAGTTGATATTATATCACTTTTTGAAATCTTTTTCAAGAATTTTATAGCCCGCTTACAAAATATTTCGTTAGACTTTGAAAATGAATTCTGTTTTAAATATAGTAGATTAGATAGTCAACTCCCTCTCTTTCCGAAATAGTTTCAAGGCTTTCTTCCTTTATAATGAATTCTTCTTGGTCTAGCTTCTCTTAAAGTACAGTAAGCGCTGTTACTCCTTGTGGTTATTTCTCTTTGTTTTGATGTTTTTACACTATATATTGTATCTCAATAGTTGCTATAAGAAAATATCATACAATATTTAGTTCAAAACTATTGACATCGAACTCGCTTTTAGATATACTAGTTTCAGATTAAAATTTAAGAAAATGAAAGTATAGAGGAATCATCTAATGGTAACTATTTACTCTAAAAACGATTGTGTTCAATGCAAGATGACCAAGCGTTTTCTTGATACCAACAATGTGGAATATCGCGAAATCAACCTTGATGAGCAACCAGAATACATCGACCATGTTAAAAGCCTCGGTTTCAATGCAGCGCCTGTTATTCAAACGCCAACTGAAGCATTTTCTGGTTTCCAGCCTGGTAAACTTAAAAAATTATCATAATCTCACCAGTATTTAGAGCTTTGTTGCCGCTCCTATCATTCGTAGGAGCCGTTTATTTTGTAAAAGCAAAAGACATTTTAGAAAAAGGAAAATTATGGGACTCAAACACTTAGAAGATGTGACTTACTTCCGTCTAAATAACGAAATCAATCGTCCAGTCAATGGGCAAATCATGCTTCACAAAGACAAAGAAGCCTTGGAAGCCTTCTTTAAAGAAAATGTTGAACCAAACACGATGAAGTTTGCTTCTATTACTGAAAAAATTCAATACTTAATCGAAGAGAACTACTTGGAAAAAGAATTTATCCAACTCTATTCTCCTGAATACATTGAAGAATTGTCTGCTTTTATCCATGCTCAAGATTTCAAGTTCAAATCTTTCATGGCTGCCTATAAATTCTATAACCAGTATGCACTGAAGACAAATGATGGTGAATACTATTTGGAAAGCATGGAAGATCGGGTGCTCTTCAACGCCCTCTACTTTGCCAACGGAGATGAAGCCATTGCCAAGGATATTGCTATGAAATCATCCACCAGCGCTATCAACCGGCTACACCAAGCTTCCTCAACGCTGGTCGAGCTCGTCGTGGTGAATTGGTTTCTTGTTTCCTCATCCAAGTAACAGATGACATGAACTCAATCGGCCGCTCCATTAACTCTGCCCTGCAATTGTCTCGTATCGGAGGTGGGGTCGGTATTTCCCTCAGCAATCTGCGGGAAGCTGGAGCGCCTATCAAGGGTTATGAAGGAGCTGCATCTGGCGTTGTTCCTGTTATGAAACTGTTTGAAGATAGCTTCTCCTATTCTAACCAGCTGGGCCAACGTCAGGGAGCTGGAGTTGTTTACCTCAATGTCTTCCACCCAGATATCATCGCTTTCCTTTCTACCAAAAAAGAAAATGCTGACGAAAAAGTTCGGGTCAAAACCCTCTCACTCGGTGTTGTCATTCCAGATAAGTTCTATGAATTGGCGCGCAAGAATGAAGATATGTATCTCTTCAGCCCTTACTCAATCGAACGTGAATACGGCGTACCATTTGCCTATATCGATATCACAGAGAAATACGATGAGCTAGTTGCCAATCCTAAGATCACCAAGACTAAGATCAAGGCCCGTGATTTGGAAACAGAAATTTCTAAACTCCAACAAGAGTCTGGCTATCCTTATGTCGTAAATATCGATACAGCCAACCGTTCAAATCCAATTGACGGTAAAATCATCATGAGTAACCTTTGCTCTGAAATCCTGCAGGTGCAAGAGCCTAGCCTTTTGAATGATGCGCAAGAGTATCTTCACCTAGGAACAGATGTATCATGTAACTTAGGCTCTACCAACGTTGTCAACATGATGACTTCGCCTGACTTCGGAAAATCCATCCGGACTATGACACGCGCTTTGACCTTTGTTACAGATAGCTCGCATATTACAGCTGTTCCTTCGATTGACCACGGTAACAGTCTGGCGCATACCTTTGGTCTGGGAGCTATGGGACTGCACAGCTACTTGGCTCAGCAGTTGATCGATTATGGATCTGCGGAAGCTGTCGAGTTCACCAGCATCTACTTTATGCTCATGAACTACTGGACCTTGGTTGAGTCTAACAATATCGCTCGCGAGCGTGGTGTAACCTTCCATAACTTTGAAAAATCTGACTATGCTAACGGTACTTACTTTGACAAATACCTGACGGGTGAATTTGTACCTCAGTCTAACCGTGTGAAGGAACTTTTCAAAGACATCTTTATCCCATCTGCAGAGGATTGGGCAGAGTTACGAGACAAGGTCAAGGCTGACGGTCTCTACCATCAAAATCGCTTAGCCGTTGCACCAAATGGCTCTATCAGCTACATCAACGATGTTTCTGCTTCAATCCATCCAATTACTCAACGGATCGAAGAACGTCAAGAAAAGAAAATCGGTAAGATTTACTATCCTGCGGCAGGTTTGTCAACTGAGACCATTCCTTACTATACTTCTGCCTACGACATGGATATGCGCAAAGTGATCGATGTCTATGCAGCCGCAACTGAACACGTGGACCAAGGACTTTCACTGACACTCTTCATGCGTAGTGATATTCCTAAAGGCCTCTACGAATGGAAAAAAGAAAGCAAGCAGACAACTCGCGACCTTTCTATCCTGCGTAACTACGCCTTCAACAAGGGCATCAAGTCCATCTACTACGTCCGCACCTTCACTGATGATGGCGGCGAAGTAGGCGCTAACCAATGTGAAAGCTGTGTGATCTAGTAAGTAACAATTTACAATTACATCATTTAAATTCAACAAAATAACGTATAAAAAACACTTATCGCAATGTCGCCAAGGAAATCATTCCATTGGCGACATAAGCAAGTATTAGAAGTTTAAAGCGAGATTATCATGGAAACATACTATAAAGCCATAAACTGGAATGCTATCGAAGATGTCATTGACAAATCAACTTGGGAAAAGCTGACGGAGCAATTCTGGCTCGATACACGGATTCCCTTGTCTAATGACCTCGATGACTGGAGAAAATTGTCCCACAAGGAAAAGGACCTGGTCGGCAAGGTCTCGGAGGATTGACATTGCTGGATACCCTCCAATCTGAATCTGGTGTGGATGCTCTACGTAAGGACGTCCGTACTGCCCATGAAGAAGCTGTCTTCAACAACATTCAATTTATGGAGTCTGTTCACGCCAAGTCTTACTCTTCTATCTTTTCTACCTTGAATACCAAGGCTGAAATTGAAGAAATCTTTGAATGGACCAACACTAACCCCTACCTACAAAGAAAAGCAGAAATTATCAATGAAATCTACCTCAATGGTAGCCCCCTTGAAAAGAAGATTGCCAGCGTTTTCCTTGAAACCTTCCTCTTCTACTCTGGTTTCTTTACACCCCTCTACTATCTCGGTAACAACAAACTAGCTAACGTTGCGGAAATCATCAAACTGATCATCCGTGATGAGTCTGTTCATGGAACTTACATTGGTTACAAATTCCAACTTGGTTTCAATGAATTGCCTGAAGAAGAGCAAGAAAAGCTCAAAGAATGGATGTACGACCTCCTCTACACCCTCTATGAGAATGAAGAAGGCTATACAGAAAGCCTCTATGACGGTGTGGGTTGGACCGAAGAAGTCAAAACCTTCCTTCGTTACAATGCTAATAAGGCTCTCATGAACCTAGGACAAGATCCACTCTTCCCAGATTCAGCTGATGATGTTAACCCAATCGTCATGAATGGGATTTCAACAGGAACATCTAACCACGACTTCTTCTCTCAAGTCGGAAATGGTTACCTTCTTGGTGAAGTTGAAGCCATGCAAGACGATGACTACAACTACGGTTTAACCAAATAATTTGCAGACACTAGAAAACGACTAACTTGGTCATCAAGTTAGTCGTTTTTTATCATTTATCATCAGCTAGCGCTTTCGTCTTCAGCTACTTCACTATCCTCTTTCTTAGGAGCTGGCGGTTCATAGGCACGGATAATCTGCGCCACCACTGGATGGCGAACCACATCCTTGGCTGAGAAATGCACAAAATCAATCTGGGAGATGTTTTTCAACTTCTCTTGAGCGTCGATGAGGCCAGATTTGACATTGCGAGGCAGGTCAATCTGGCTGATATCTCCATTGACAATCATCTTGGACTGGAAGCCCAGACGTGTCAGAAACATCTTCATCTGCATGATGGTGGTATTTTGTGCCTCGTCCAGAATCACAAAGGCATCATCCAGCGTCCGCCCCCGCATATAGGCCAGAGGAGCAATCTCAATGATTTCTCGCTCCATCAGGCGCGTCGTCTGGTCCTTGCCCAAAATCTGATACAAGGCATCATAGACTGGACGCAGATATGGATCCACCTTTTCCTTAAGGTCACCAGGCAGAAAGCCCAAACTCTCACCAGCTTCTACCGCTGGCCTTGTCAGAACGATTCGTTTGACCTGTCCACGCTTGAGAGCTGTCACCGCCAAAGTCACCGCTAGAAAGGTCTTCCCTGTTCCAGCTGGACCAATCCCAAAGACGATATCATGATTTTTGACGCTGTCCACATAGATTTTTTGACCAAGTGTCTTGACCCGAATCGGCTTGCCATAGCTGTCCTTGATAATCTCTTCTTCGTAAAGAGCTACAAACTTATCAATTTCGTCATTTTTGACCATGGTAATGGCTGTCACAACATCGGGCGTGCCGATGGTCATGCCACGATTGACCAAGACCAAGAGAGCCTGAATGACCTGGCGAGCCTCCTCACAGGCAGGTCTCCGTCCCCAAAATCTGCACAATCTCGGTTCGGGCATGGATGGTTACCTTCAATTCCTGCTCCATTAGGCGCAGATGGCGTTCATTAGAGCCAAAGAGATGAAAGGCATCATCTGGATGGCCCAGTTTCAATTCTACTGAATGTTCCTGCAAACAAAGAACCTCTCTATTTTAATTTATTGAATGAATTACCTTTATTATATCAAAGCAAGCAGAAAATGACTATCCCTAGCCACTATCCACTTAATGGGCCTGATACTCTTCCCAAATAGCATCAAACTCGCCCAAGTTAAAGGAAAAATTTGCATGCTCTTCCAGAAAACGACTGATCTCATCAAAATCATCCGTATGCTTGGGAAAGGCCGTATCCTGAAAAACCAAGTCCGCCAAAATAGCTTTGGGCTTATTACTTTTGGGATTTCGCTCCGTCATCAGCCAGCTGTAAAAAGATTTTCTCATTTACACCAACTCCGTTCCAGTCGGATCCTGCTTGATTTTACCAGCTTTCATCAGCCCACCTAGAGCTTTTTTAAACTGGCCTTTGGAAATGCCAAAAGTGGCCTTGATATCGTCTGGTGAAGATTTGTCGTTCAAGGTCATGAAGCCGCCATTGCTCTCCAGATAGGTCAAGATCATCTGGGCATCGTTTTCCAGCATTTCAAAGGAGCGAGGCTTGAGGGAGAGATTAAGGGTGCGGTCTACTTCACGGAAGCCAATTACTCGTGCGTCCAAGACCTGCCCCAGACGTGGCTCTGCATAGCGCTCGCTTGGATGGATAAAGCCCAGCATATTATTCTCTGGCAGATAGACAAAGGTGCCAGAAAGCTTGAGCCGATAAACAATGGCTGGCCAATTTTGGTTCTGCATGTTATTGTAGGCAGGGCGAGCCAAGCGCTGGAAGTCCTCTTGATAGGCCAGTTGACCCCAAATGCGGTCTTTCTTGTCCACACTGAGACGAATATAGAGACGGTCGCCCTTCTTAGGCCAAAGTTCCTTAATTTCTGGCAAAATATCCAGTGACACCACGATTTGCTTATCTGGCAGACCCGTATCGACAAAGACGCCCAGATCCTTGCGAACCTCCGTCACTGTTCCCCAACCAAACTGTTCTTGGGTCGCTGTGACTTCAAGAGTCGTTAGGCGAAGCTTCTGCTTCATATCGCTGTATGCAAAGCCCTTGACAGATTGACCAAGCTCATGCGGTCCCTCTTCCTTAGAAAGCGCATAAGTCTGTCCGTCCTTCTGAACAAAGTAAAACCGATCGTTTTCATCAGTAATAATCCCCACGATGAAGCTAGCAAGATTTGTGTTCATATAGTCCTACTTCTACCTTGCCTCTTCTAATCGCAAGGATTTTTATGTTAAAACAACTCAGTCAGCCTAGGCCAACTGAGTTTTGATTCTGCTAAAATATTAAACTTCTAGAAGTTCCTTTTCCTTAGTCTCTGTCATATCATCGATATGCTTCACTGCATCATCAGTGACTTTTTGGATATCCTTTTCAAGAACCTTCAATTCATCTTCAGTGATTTCTTTAGCCTTTTCCTGTTTCTTAGCTTCGTCCATCGCATCGCGGCGGATGTTACGGATCGCAATCTTAGCATTTTCACCGACTTTTTCACTTCTTTAGCCAATTCACGACGAGTTTCCTCTGTCAGAGCTGGAATGACCAAACGAATGACAGATCCGTCGCTAGATGGTGTGATACCTAAGTCAGAGGCATTGATCGCACGCTCGATATCCTTGATAGAAGACTTATCAAAAGGTGTCACCAAAAGAACACGCGCTTCTGGAATTGTGATAGAAGAGAGTTGGTTAAGCGGTGTCTCTACTCCATAGTATTCCACATGGATACGATCCAAAAGGCTAGCATTAGCGCGACCTGCACGGATGCTACCAAATTCACGCGCCAAACTTTGGTGCGAATGGGTCATTCTTTCTTTTGCTTTTTCTACAATTGCATTTGCCATTTTCTTTTCTCCTGATTTTTATAAATTATTTGAGACAGTTGTCCCGATTTGCTCGCCAAAGACTACTCGTTTGATATTGCCAGGTTCATTCATATTAAAGACGACTAGGTCAATGTCATTGTCCATAGAAAGGGTAGAAGCAGTCGAGTCCATGATGCGCAAGCCTTTGTTAATAACGTCACGGTGGGTCAATTCATCAAACTTCACAGCCGTTTTATCCTTGTTTGGATCGGCATTGTAGACCCCATCCACACCATTTTTAGCCATGAGGATAGCATCTGCCTCAATTTCCGCAGCCCGTAGAGCAGCTGTCGTATCTGTTGAGAAATATGGTGAACCAATACCAGCACCGAAAATAACGATCCGACCTTTTTCTAGGTGACGAAGAGCACGTCCACGAATATAAGGCTCAGCCACCTGCTGCATCGCAATCGCTGTCTGAACGCGGGTGTCAACGCCCACTTGCTGCAAGGAATCTGCCATTACAAGTGCATTCATGACCGTCCCCAACATGCCAGTATAGTCCGCTTGAACACGATCCATACCTGCTTCTGCTGCTGGCTCGCCTCGCCAAAGATTACCACCACCGATAACCAAGGCAATTTGGATTCCCAGTTCATGGACTTCCTTGATTTCTTCAGCCATCTTTTGGACAGTGGCGATATTGATGCCCACACCTTTTTCGCCAGCCAAAGCTTCTCCAGATAGTTTAATCAAAATACGCTTATATTTAGGTTCTACCATTTTTCCACTCCTTGTTTTATCTGTACTATTTTACCATAAATTCCACTTTTTACCTAGCCCTATTATTCAAAATATTAAATTAAAATACAAAAAGAAAACTTCACCAGATGACTCCAGTGAAGTTGTGAGTTATTTATATTTTAAAGCACGTTTGAAGGTCTTCCAAGCTCCCAAATCATCCGTCTGCAGGACAAGGCTGGAGTAAATACGCGCGATGAAGACTGTCATGATAATCGCAAAAGCGGCTGTAATTCCTAGAGAAATCCAAGCTTCCAAGCTGGTCGCATAACCATTGATAGATCGGAATGGCATGAAGAAGGTCGAGATGAACGGAAGATAAGAACCAACTTTCAAAATCACATTGTCTCCTGCAGCCCCTATTGAAGAAACTCCCATAAAGCCAACTAAAATCAGCATGATAACGGGCGAAAGGACTTTTCCTGTATCTTCTGCTCGCGCCACCATCGAACCAAGAAAGGCCGACAAGACAACATACATAAAGATACTAACAGCTACAAAAGCTAGAGTATTCAAAGACACAGCTTCTCCGATATACTGCTGAATGGCTGGATTGCTCTTCAAAACTTGGGATACAAGAGGAATGCTGTCCGCAAAGAGAAAGGCTGCCAGTCCACCAAGCACATAAATGCCCAGATGGCTAAGAATCACTGCAAAAATCCCAATCATACGGGCATAGAAATAATCGGTCGCCTTAATACTGGAGAAGATGACTTCCATGATTTTTGTGCCCTTTTCACTAGCCACATCTTGGGCAGTAACGCTAGCATAAGTAATCAGAAATCATATAGAGCAGGAAGCCCAGTCCTATTGCAGCAAAGGTCTGAACCATCTTCTTGCTTTCTTTGTTTTCATCAATTTTTTCTTCAAACTGGACTGTCCGCGCAAGAATCTGACTCTGCTCATCTGATAAATGGGCCTGAGCCAAGTTTAAAGCCTGCTGAACCTGAATAAGGGAATTGGACAAAGCCATTTTCGTTGCAGCGTTCATGCTGGTTTCTGCATAATAGGTGGCAGAGAGCTGTCCGTCTTTTTCCTCAATCGTCAGATAGCCTGCGATTTTCTTATCTTTTACAGCCTGCTTGGCTGCTGCTTCATCTTTGTACTGAAAACTCAGCTGATCTTCAGCTCTTAACACTTCTCTGACAGAATCAAGCTGGGTTAGCACTGCCACCTTTTTTGAAGAGGCCATAGAGCTCCCCTGCAGATAACCAATCCCCAAGCTCAACCCAAGAAAGAGAAAAGGAGACAAGACCATAAAGACAAAACTCCAAGACTTGACATGACGCAGGTAGGTTTCTTTGATTACGATTAACATTTGTTTCATACTTCCACCCCTGATTCTAATTTGAAAATTTCATCAATTGTCGGTGCCTGCTGGTCGAAAAGTTGCCACATAGCTTCCCTGAGTCAAGCGATCAAACAATTCAGGACCAGCTGTTTCGTCATCCAAAATCAATTTCCAGATACCTTGCTTGGTCTGCGTCGCCTTGACAACATGGGGCAGGGCTTCTAATTCAGCCTGTGACAAGTCACTTGAAACGAAAAGACGAGTCTTGCCATATTGGTTGCGGACTGCCTGTACATCCCCATTGAGGACCACTTGCCCGTCACGAATCATCAAGACATCATCGCACAACTCTTCCACATTTGTCATGACATGGTCTGAGAAGATAATCGTCGCTCCGCGCTTTTTCTCTTCAATAATGACTTCTTTCAGGATTTCTGTATTGACAGGGTCCAGACCGCTGAAGGGCTCATCTAAAATAATCAAATCTGGCTCATGCAGGAGCGTGATAATCAGCTGAACCTTTTGCTGGTTTCCCTTAGACAAACTCTTGATTTTGTCGGTTAATTTCCCCTTGACCTGAAGCTTTTCCATCCACTGAGGCAGTTTTTCTTTGACAACAGCTGTCGACACCCCCTTTAGATTTGCCAGATAGCGCACTTGCTCAAAGACCGTCAACTTGGGCATCAGACTTCTTTCCTCAGGCAGGTAGCCAATCCTACTATAGGTCTCCTGCTCAATAGCGTGCCCTTCGAAACGGATCTCTCCACTATAGTCTAGGAAGCGCAAAATACTGTGAAAAATCGTTGTTTTCCCAGCACCGTTTTTCCCAATCAAGCCAAGGATATGCCCCGGCTGGGCTTCAAAATCAATACCGAACAAGACTTGCTTTTGCCCAAAACTTTTTTCTAGTTTTTCTACATGAAGCATACGAAACCTCCTATTATGATACTAAGATTATTATACTACTTTGAAAGCAGTTTTTCATCCTTTTGTCCTACTATACAAGAAATTTTCTCTCTATTTTTCATAAATAGAATAAGAAACCCGCTCCAGCTAATACCACAAAAAATGAGGCTCGAAAACCTCATTCATTCAATGTATTTTATTCATCGCTCTTTATTGACCACCCAGTTGAGGAGCTTGGTCAGAAGAGTCCAGAGAACAAAGCTAATGATGATAATATAAAGCCAAGCATTTTTATCATCTGACAAAGGCAGGGGAACATTCATACCAAAGAAGCCGGTGATAACTGCTAGGACTGCCAGAAGAACTGAAATGATGGTCAAGACAGTCAAATTATCATTCAGATTGTTGTTCAGGATGTTATTGTAGGAGCCCGAAAGCTGGCTAAGAACCTGAGCAATCAAATCCGTCATTGAAACCAGCTGACGTGCCTCAATCATGGCATCTTCAAATTGCTCGGTCTCTAGTTCATCAAACCCACGATAAACAGCATGGCTCTTGATGTGCTCTAAAAGTATACTATTTTGCTTGGATGCCGCTACTAGGTAGACCATGGAGGTTTCTAAGTCCGAGAGGGCAAACAGGTGCTTTTTGGTGGTCTTTTGACGCAAAAGTCTGTTAAGCTCATCCTTGCGCTTGTCCATCTGCTCAATGACCGGATAGTAGGAATTGGAGATCAACTCCAGACTAGCAAAAAGAAACTTATAGACTGACACGGGCTCATGGTGCTCCGTGTAGGCCTTCATGATATCAACCACATAGGCATTGTCTTGATTGCTGATGGTGATGAGGCGATCCTGCTGTACCACAAAAGTCATCGGAATAGTCTCATAGTAGTCCTTCTCTGTCGCTAAATTCAGGACATTATAGATAAAAAGAACCGTCCCATTCTCGCGATTGTAGTCCATGTGAGCCCGCTCGTTTTTATCCAGCGCATACTCTATGGTTTCAAGGTCGATATTATAATCCTGATAAATCTGTCCATTCTTTTTAACATCATCTGAGTCAATATTGATCCAGACAGATTGATCTTTTAGTTTTCTTTCCAGAAACATAGAACTCCTTTCTGCGATCTAGAATGATTGTCTAATAGCTCATACATAATGCCCACACTTAGCCCAAAAGTCAAAGCTCCTAGGTCCTGACAAGAAAGCCAGCAAGTCAATATCATCTTTTAAATATAGCTTGTAAAGAAGTTAGCTAAATCAAGTCACTAGCTACGACACGAAGATGCAGAAACGATTTTTGTTCACTGATGAGTTAGTGAGGCAGTAAGACACTACGCTTACTTTCCTAGTGAAGCGTTTAGGTAAGCCGCCATAGCGGTTACCGATTTTTACACCACGACACGGAGTTTGGCAAATCGATTTCATTTGCCAAACGTAGTTAGTGAGGCAGCTAGCTAGTCCGCCAAATAGCGGCTAGCGTCCACCAATTAGGAACTTTAGTTCCAATTGTTGGTACTGAATCACATCTTCTCTTCTAACTCTACATCTGGATATTTATCCGCAAACCAGCGGAGGGCAAAGTCATTTTCAAAGAGGAAGACTGGTTGGTCGAAACGGTCCTTGGCCAAGATATTGCGGCTTGAGGACATCCGTTCATCCAAGTCCTCTGGCTTGATCCAACGAACTGTCTTTTTACCCATTGGGCTCATAACCACTTCTGCATTGTACTCGCCTTCCATGCGGTGTTTAAAGACTTCAAACTGGAGTTGGCCGACGGCGCCCAGCATGTACTCGCCTGTTTGGTAGTTCTTATAAAGCTGAATGGCTCCTTCTTGCACCAATTGCTCGATTCCCTTGTGGAAGGATTTTTGTTTCATGACGTTCTTAGCAGAAACTTTCATGAAAATTTCAGGTGTAAAAGTTGGCAACGGTTCAAATTCAAACTTATTTTTTCCAACTGTCAAGGTATCTCCAACTTGATAAGTACCGGTATCGTAAACTCCGATGATATCTCCTGCTACGGCGTTGGTCACATTCTCACGACTTTCAGCCATAAACTGAGTGACATTCGACAGTTTGACAGTCTTACCAGTACGAGGTAGGTTGACACTCATACCGCGCTCAAATTCACCCGATACGATACGGACAAAGGCAATACGGTCACGGTGACGAGGGTCCATGTTGGCTTGGATTTTAAAGACGAATCCTGAGAAATCCTTGTCATAAGGATCCACAATTTCTCCGTCTGTTTTCTTGTGTCCATGAGGTTCTGGAGCAAACTTGAGGAAGGTCTCAAGGAAGGTCTGCACCCCAAAGTTAGTCAGGGCTGAACCGAAGAAGACTGGGGTTAACTCACCAGCTAAAATAGCTTCCTCTGAAAACTCGTTTCCTGCTTCATTTAAGAGTTCGATATCATCCTTGACTTGCTCATAGAAAGGATTGCTCGCAAAAAGTTTGTCTCCGTCTTCTAAACTAGCAAAACGCTCATCCCCTTTATAGAGCTCCAAACGTTGGTTATAGAGGTCATAGAGACCCTCAAAGGCTTTCCCCATCCCGATTGGCCAGTTCATAGGGTAGCTGGCGATGCTCAAGACTTCTTCCAATTCTTGCAAGAGGTCCAGTGGCTCACGTCCATCACGGTCCAGCTTGTTCATAAAAGTAAAGACGGGAATTCCACGGTGTTTGACAACCTCAAATAATTTCTTGGTTTGAGCCTCAATACCCTTGGCAGAGTCCACGACCATGACCGCAGCATCTACCGCCATCAAGGTACGATAGGTGTCTTCTGAGAAGTCCTCGTGCCCTGGTGTGTCTAGAATATTGACCCGCTTGCCGTCGTAATCAAACTGCATAACAGATGAGGTTACCGAAATCCCACGTTGTTTCTCGATATCCATCCAGTCAGACTTGGCAAAATTTCCTGTTTTCTTACCTTTTACAGTACCAGCCTCACGAATTTCGCCCCCAAAGTAGAGTAGCTGCTCAGTAATGGTTGTTTTCCCCGCGTCTGGGTGGGAAATAATGGCAAAGGTACGTCGTTTCTTAATTTCTTCTTGTAAAGTCATTTTCTTCTCTTTCTTTCATTTTAGGATAATGGCGAATGTCAGTATTTTTATATTTTACATTGGAATATTCTAATCCTTTCAACCTACCTATTATAGCGGATTTGGCGCTTTTTTTCAATTATATAAGAAAGATAAAAATCGCCCTTGCCAGCGATTCTATTCTTTATATTTGGCTAACTTATCTTAAAATCTGACAATGACACTACTAAAAAGGAAAATTACAAAGAGTAAGATTAACATCAGATTTAAGAAAAGCCCTGCCAACTAAACTTGGCAGGAGCTATAAAATTTCATTTTAAACAATTTCTAGCTGTTTTTTCCACCGTTTCTTAAATATTTCATCAAAAAGAAGCAAGGTAGCGGACAAAATAATCGACACAGCTAAATATTTTACTAAAAGATTGTGCTGACTGATGAAAGGCGGGCTTTTTAACAGACCGTAATTTCCACCCGTCACTTGATTGACACCGACAAGAAAGGCATCAAGCACAAAAGTATAGAGAACAATCATGTATTTCTTGAGCTGGGTCTTGTCGTAGTGATTCATCAGATAAATCAGGGAATTGACCAACAGTGCATAGTGACCAATCAGGAAAGAAAAACTGGTAATGTGCGGGAAATCATAAGGATCAAAGACTGGATAACCAAGGGCAAAGACTGCTCCGCCGGCTCCTAGAAGAGCAAAATACTGCTTGCTGGGCCATTTATCTGGCAGAAAGACCACCGCAAACATGGCCAAACGGCAATGGTACAAAGGCAGACTATTTGCAAGAGGAAGCTGAAAACCCACATACCAGCTATAAAGAATTGCCAGTTGGCACAACTGAAGGATTTTCATGCTTTTGATAAAGCTAGAATTCTTATGGTATTTTATCGATGCGTAGACAGACAGCAAAAGCAATGCCATCATCAAAGAGTAGGCCAAAGCTGAAACAAAGGGTGGTTCAGTTTGGTTGGTAGTCAAAAAATGATGCATCCTGTTTCCTTTCTACTTTTAAAATCTGTATGTTCAAACTCGCAGTCAGATTGAAAATCTAGGCAGAATTCTCCTAGTTGCTAAAGAAATCATTTCCTCTTCCAATCTTTATTGGATCAATCGCTCTGCCTGTCTTTCCTTCATTTCTTTGAACAAGTAAGAAAATAGAAGCAAGGCCGTCGCTAAGACCACAGACACAATCATATAATTCCCAAGCATACCATGATCTCCTACCAGAGGCGGATCCTTTAAGAAACCGTAGTTGCCCCCGAATGCAATATTCCCAAGCAGGATGAGGAATCTAAGCCAAGGTAATTTCTATGATACGGCGATAGGACAGATTGAGTCTGTCATAATACTTCATCAGGTAAATAATCGAATTGCCTAAAAGGGCTAAATGACCGATGAAAAATGAAAATAGCGTGATATGCGGAAATGAATAGGGATCTAAAATCGGATAGACAATAGCGCAAATCGGTCCAAATACTCCCAATAAGGCGAAATATTGCTTATAAGCTACTTTATCTGGCAGTAGCAAGACAGCAAACATAGCGACTCGGCAATGGTACAAGGGGAGACTCTCCGACAAAGGCTCCTGAATAACCAAGTACCAGCCATACAAAGAGACTAATTGCACGATTTGGGCAACTCTAAAAAAAGTCTGTACTTTCTTTCGCTCAAAAAAACGACTGGCAACATAGATGACAGACACTAGGCTCATCAAGAGCAGAATATAAGCAAAAGGCGTCATCACAGGCGGTTCTGTTTTGTGATTAGTAAAAAAATCTAGTAAATTCATCTTTCAAAATTTTCATCCTAATAAATAATTTTTAAGGACACGGGCTTGCTCTTCCTAGCAAAGTCCTTAATTTTTCTCAAAAAGTTTTTCAACTTTCTAGAGGTAATAGCTTCTGGCCCTTATAACTCTGGACAGATTGAGCTAGATTATCTGGTCTATTGGATATAAGCATCCAATCAGCATCAACTTCAATCTAGTCTATATATTGTTCTTGCTGATTCTGATAAATATCCCATAGAAGTTGCATCTGCTCTTTTGTTATCCTTTTCTCGGATAGGAGAGGCAAATCCTGTGGGGCAAAGAAACTCAGCTCAGCGATTTCTAAATTTGGCTGAAAATTTCCCTCTTTCAGCTGACATTCAAACACAAGCTTGACGTACTGCTTACTTTGTGGCTGAAATTTATTGCTATCAAAGACAGCCAGCAAACGTACTACACTAGCTTGAAATCCCGTTTCTTCCTGAATTTCTTTTACAATATTTTCTTTGGGAGATAAGCCTACTTCGCAGAAACCACCCGGCAGAGCCCATGTCTCCTCTTGCTGTCCTCGTACTAGACAAATCTTGTCCTGCTGAACGATAAAAGCTCGGACATCGACCAAAGGAGTCGCATAAAAATCTGTCGGCCGGAGCAAGTCAGACAGCTCATCCGGTTCCAGATGGCTGGTCTCGCTGAGCAGCTGATTCAGATTGTCTCTGATATCCGCATAACGTTCTCGATCAAAGTCACTGGCAGCAAAAGACAAACCTGTATCCGTTATAGCCAGCAGTCGTTGCAGAAATTAAAAGCTGTATCACTTGTCCCCATGCTCCAAGGCCTCCACTAGTTTATCCAACTTCATCGAATTACTGCCCTTGAGCAAGATTTGGTCGGAGGATTGCAACCAAGTCTTAACGGTCTTGGTCAAATCTTCAAACTGATCCTTGTCAGCATTTTTAACAAAATAATGCACCCGATTTGGCGGGTAGATTTCCCGAGCATAGACGTAGAGGGCTTCCATATCCTCTCCATAGAGAAAAAGATCGGTGATAATCTCTGGATTGAGACTGGTAATCATGGCTCCGTGCATCAGCTTGGAGTCAGCTCCCAGCTCTTTCATATCCGCCAAGACTGCAGCCTTGCGGCCGCCCTGACTGGCTGGAATCGTTGAAAAAGTCTCAAGAATCAGACGCATGGCTGTTGGATTGGCGTTGTAGACATCTGACAGGATATCGGCCCCATTAGCCGCCTTCTTCCACTCGGTTCGATTGCGGGTCAATTCCAGCTGAGCAAAAGCCTGACGAATCGCCGACTCACTGACACCCTCCTGCAAAGCTACGTAAGACGCAATCATAGCGTTGGTCGCATTGTATTTGCCAGTCACGGGCAAGTCAATCGCCTGCTCCAGAAAGTTCGCTTCAAAGGTCAAACTATCCTTGCGCTCTTCTAGACGGGTCAAGTAAATATCTGCATCGGGACCAAAGCGAACCACTTTTTGCTGATCTGGCAGAAAATCATTGACGATCTTATCAGCTGGAGCCAAGAGTAGACCGTCTTTCCTCATGCCATCTGCAATTTGCATCTTTCCTTTAGCAATTTCCATACGGCTTCCGAAAAATTCTAAGTGAGCTTCGCCAACCAAGGTCACAATGCCCGTTTTAGGCTTGGCAATTTCAGACAGAAGATGAATATCTCCCAAGTGATCCTGTCCCATTTCCAAAACTAGCTTTTCTGTGTCATCTGGCATGTGGAGCACCGTGTAGGGCAGACCGATTTCATTATTATAGTTGCCTTGAGTTTTATAGGTTTTGTAGCTAGTAGCTAATAGCTGAGCCAGCATATCCTTGGTTGTAGTCTTCCCATTGGAGCCCGTCACAGCGAGCACATCTACCCCTGTCTTTTCCAGATAGTATTGAGCCAAAGCTTGAAAGGCCGCTAGTACATCATCGACCAAAATATAGGGTCCTTCTGCTACCAGACGCTCAGACAAGGTAGCCGCAGCTCCCTGAGCGAAGGCTGTCGCGATAAAGTCATGACCGTCACGCGCGCCCTTAAGCGGGATAAAAAGATCCCCCGCCTCAATCAAACGGCTGTCAAATTCAGCATTTATAAAAGTCACATTTTCAAACTGACTGACATCATTTTTGGCAGCCAAGACTTCTGATATTTCATATAAATCTAATTTCATATTTTTAACTCATTTTTACGCTTTTTCCCAAAAAAGAAGGGATTGAGGCCAGACTAAATAGTAAATATTCAGTCTGCCATCTCAGTCCCTCTATTATATCATAATTATAAAAGATGCGCTTCTCTCTGAGCAAAAGCCTCTTCAGCTAGATTTACCAATTTCTCAATCAACTCGGAATAAGGCAGTCCCATATTTTCCCAAAGCAAGGGATACATAGACCATTGGGTAAAGCCAGGCATGGTGTTGAGCTCATTGAGGAAAATATCGCCCTCTTCAGTGTAAAAAGAAATCACAGCGCGCCAATCCCTGTCCGCCCAAGGCACGAAAGGCTGTCTCAGCATTCGTACGCATGACTGAAATAACCTCGTCCGAGATTTTCGCAGGAATGTCCATGGTAATCTTATTGTCAATATACTTGGCTTCATAGTCGTAGAAAGCCACATCTTTGACCACTTCGCCCGGCAAGGTACTCTTAACGTCATAATTTCCTAAGAGACCAACCTCAATCTCACGCGCATTGACTCCCTGCTCAACCAAGACACGGCTGTCGTACTTGAAGGCCAAATCCAATGCCGCTCGCAGCTCCTCTTGATTCTCAGACTTAGAAATACCGACACTAGAGCCCATATTAGATGGTTTGGTAAAAATCGGATACGTCAATTTTTCTTCGATTTCGGCAATTTTTTCTTCAAGATTTTCACCCTCAATCACCGCTACATAAGGAACCTGTGGGATTCCAGCAGATTCCAGAATACGTTTGGTGGTGATTTTGTCCATGGCAACACTGGAAGACAAGATATTGCAGCCCACATAAGGAAGGCGCAGCACTTCAAGAAAGCCTTGAATAGAGCCATCCTCGCCCATCGGTCCATGAAGGACAGGAAAGACAACTGCATTTTCCTCATAAATATCACTCGGTTTGACTTGCTGTGAAAGATCAACCGTTGCATTGGTCATGAGCTTTTCATCTGCAGACGGCTTTTCTGTAAATTCCTGCGTTTTGATAAAATCGCCAGCTTTTGTGATGAAATAAGTCTTGACAGAAAATTTGTCATAGTTGATAGCTCGCATGACACTCTCAGCCGACAAGACTGAAACTTCTCGCTCAGCGCTGCGGCCACCGTATAGTAAAATCAAGGTTTGTTTGACCATTATCTTATCCTAACATTTCTAGCTATAAGTTCATTTTGGGTTGCCCCATCTTCTTTTTAGACTGTTTCAGTATACCATATTTCCCCGCATTTTTGAATAGAAAAAAGACTCCAAAGCTGTTTTTCAGCAGGAAATCTTTCTTTCATCTTACAATTCTGTCCGATTTTCAATGGCTCGGAGCAGGGTCACTTCGTCTACATATTCGATATCAGCGCCCGACAGCCAATCCGCGGGCCAGTCGAGTCACCTTGATACCTGCAGGCTTGAGCACCCGCGAAATATACATAGAAGTAGCTTCTCCGTCAGCCGTTGCATTGGTAGCCACAATCACTTCCGTCACTTGGCTGTCCATCAAACGAGTCAGGAGACTCTTGAGGTTGATATCATCTGGTCCTACACCGTTCATAGGGGAAATGAGGCCGTGAAGGACATGATAAAGGCCGTGGTATTCTTGGATATTTTCCATAGCAGACACATCGCGGCTATCCTCAACGATCAGAATCACAGTCTGATCGCGCGTTTGATCCGTACAGATAGCACAAGGATCATCGTCCGTCAGATTGCCACAGATAGAGCAGTAAGTCAGCTCACGCTTGGCAGCTAGTAGATTTTTGGCAAATTCATTGACATCATCGTCACTCATCCCGATGGTATAAAAGGCCAAACGAGTAGCTGTCTTGATGCCGATACCTGGCAGCTTGGAAAAGCTATCAATCAATTTGGCGATAGGAGTTGGATAAAGCATTATAGTAATCGTTGAGCAGTAAAATCTTGATCTGATTCTACTGCCTTTCCTTTCTAATTCATAGGGTGCTGTTGATTATAAAGGTTGATAATATCACGGGTAATACTGTGGCTGACCGTTGAGGAAAGGTCAGTATTGTGCGGAAATACCACAGCCACAGCTATTTTAGGATTATCGCTTGGTGCATAGGATACAACATTGGTGTTGATAGCAGATGTACCACCGTTGACAAAAGTTTCGGCAGTCCCTGTTTTGGCACTGATCGAAACCATAGCGCCCTGCGCAATCGTCCGTCCAGTTGTAAAGCCACTCCATCCATTGACCACCTGATAGAAACCTTGTTTTATCAGAGCCATATTTTCCTCAGAAATATTGACCTGATTTAATTCTTTTGTTTCCTTCTTTTCAATCAAGTCTCCCAGTCCACCTTGGTCATTGTTGGCGTAAATGCCTTCAACCAGATGCGGAGCTACCCGTTTGCCGTTATTGGCCACCGTCGACGCATATTGAGCCAACTGAAGTGGAGTGTAGTTATCAAACTGACCAAAAGCATCCGTAATATAATTGCTAACTGTGAAGTTTTTGGGAATATAACCTGTTGATTCTGTCGGTAAATCAATCCCTGTCTCAGTCCCCAGACCATATTCTGCAAAAGTCGAGCGGAGCTTTTTCATTGAAGCATCGACATTATGGGTTCCTAAAGCCATATTTGGGCTATACGGAGTTCCAAGCATATTTAGGGCCACCTGAACCATATAGGTATTAGACGAGTATTCCAGAGCCTCCACCGCCGTAATAGAACGTGAACCATAGGCTGTAAACCAAGAATTGATAGGAGCAGAACCCGCGAAAAGAATTGGCTGATCGACCAAGGATTGATTCCCAGAAATAGCTCCGTACTGCCAACCAGCGGTTAAGGTAGCCGCCTTGACGACAGAACCTGGAACGAAAACATTTGTAATGGTACCCAGCGCATCCGCTGAGATATCGCCTGTTTCCAGATCGTGCTTGACACCAGCCAGGGCCAAGATTGACCCCGTATTGGGATCCATAGCCACGGCATAGACACCTTCTGAATAGGTGGCGTTGCCCTTGGCTAGCTCCATATTAAAGGCATTTCTGAGAATATCCTCGACTCCCTGCTGGAAGGTCAGATCTACGGTTAGCTTCAGGTTGTTCCCTTTGCTTCCCTCGGAAATGGTCTCAACGCTCTCCATGTTGCCATTTTTGTCCAGCCGAATTTCTTTTTCTGCTCGTTTTCCTTGTAAAACAGACTCATACTCTTTTTCCAGATAAGAAATTCCCACTCGGTCATTCAGAGAATAGCCCTTCTTGACATAGTCATCCGCTTCCTCAGCTGGCAGACCTGTTTTTTCGGTTGAAATTTGGCCAACAATCGAAGCCAACGATGTTTCCAAAACCTTCCGGTTCCAGCTGGTTGAAATACTAATACCCGGAAGCTCTTTTCCGATGGACGCAATCGTAGCGACCTGCTCCGTCGTCAAATCATCTGTCTGAATCGTCCCTGTTGAAAAGTTTGGCACAGCATTCATCTGGCTAAATAGAGCGATAATCCTCTTTTCCTCATCTGTATAGCCTAGCTGGCTTGGATCAATACTCTCCGCCGCTGCCTTATAGATCTTGGCTTCAGGCAAACGATTGCCATCCGTATCAAACTTTTCTTCCTTGGGTAATTTTTCAACCACTTCTCGGTAAACTTTATTATCCGCCAAATAATAATCAACCTCTTGACGTTCGGTCACCTTTAGGTCAGACACGGACACATACTGCAGTAATTTTTGTGCTGTTTCACGGATTTCTTCTGCTGTCAGTTTATTGTCTCGTGTAAAGGTCACCACTTGCTTGGTTGTATTTTCCACCAAGGGCTTGCCTGAAGCGTCATAGATCTGCCCACGAACCGAACTCGATTTAATCTTCGTTTTACTTGCTTTAGCTAATTTATCTGTATAAAATTCTTGATTGACGACCTGCATATAGCCCAGACGAGCGATCAGCACCAAAAATAAGACCCCGACTATACCAAATAGAAGGTAGAGTCGGCCCGTGATAGAATGGCTATCAAATTTTCTCTTAGACATTTCTTCTCTCATCCTCGTAAAAATCTATCTTTTATTTTACCACATTTCCCCAGCAATGAAGCATGGAAATCTAAAAGGATCGAAAAAGAATTTTTCTCCAACAATGAGAAAAAGCCCTGCTAGGCAGAGCTTCATCATCAATTATTTTCCAAGGTAGTATTCAGCAACTACGTTCAATTTTTCGTCGAATTCGAATACCAATGGTGGGAAGTTAGGGATTTCCACATCCATGATTTCGTCATCTGACAATTGTTTGATGTGTTTCACAAGGGCACGGATTGAGTTACCGTGTGCACCTACAAAGACATTCTTGCCATCTTTCAAAGCTGGAGCAATCTTGTCTTCCCAGAATGGAAGGGCACGTTCCAAAGTCACTTTCAAGTTTTCAGCATCTGGGATAACTGAGTCGTCAAGTGAAGCGTAACGACGGTCAGTGTGAGCTGAGTGCTCATCATCACGGTCCATGTTTGGAGGCAATACATCGTATGAACGACGCCAGATGTGAACTTGCTCATCACCAAATTGTTCAGCAGCTTCAGCCTTGTTTTTACCAGTCAAACCACCGTAGTGACGTTCGTTCAAGCGCCATGATTTTTCAACTGGAACCCAAAGTTGATCAGCAGCTTCAAGCGCCAAGTTTGTTGTTTTGATCGCACGTTTCAAAACTGAAGTATAAGCTTGGTCAAATTCGATACCAGCTTCTTTGATCAATTTACCAGCGTCGATTGCTTGTTGTGTACCTTTTTCAGAAAGATCTACATCAGCCCAACCAGTGAAGAGGTTAGCTTTGTTCCATTCAGACTCACCATGGCGAGCAAAAACCAATTTTACCATTAGATGGATTCTCCTTTTATTTTCCGGGGTTTGCCCCGTTTATCTATTCTATTTTACAAAATTTTCTCTCAAAAATCTAGTCTCAGTGAGATATTTGTGAAATTTTCCACTTGCTCGGACTTTTAAGAAAATCAATTCTCCATTGAGAACTTCTAGCTAGCCACTTGTTCTTGCTGGGCGCACTCTGGACAAATGCCATAAACGACCATCTGGCTCTTAGTGATTTGATAACCGGTCTGCTCTGCTGCTTCCTGCTGAACGTCTGGCAAATCCAAGTCCATATCTGCAATTCGACCACATTTTTCACAAATAACATTGAGGTGCTGATGCCCCATAAAATCATAATAGGTCGTCGTGTCATTACGAACCTTGAGCTCAGATACAAAGCCTTCATCAATCAACACTTTTAGGTTGTTATAAACAGTCGCCAAGCTCATATTAGGGAAATTCAGGCAAGAGGGCTTGGTAAATCATCTCTGCACTAGGATGATCATGACTGCTGATGATAAAAGCAATCACGGCCTTTCTCGTCTCTGTAATTCGAACACCTTTCAGCCTCAGATGTTCGATGACTTCCTGATAATTCTTTTCATACTCTTCATGCATCTTCTCTATACTCCATCTACATTCATTTCTAGCTTATTTCCATTATATCATGACAAACATAGTTTTCTATTAAGAATGATTGTAAATAAGAAAATATTAATCTGCCTAATAGACCTATTCATTTTAATTAAGTAGATTTTTGCCTCAAAGCACGATATGATAGAGATGTTAACAAATATGTAAGCGCTTAATTTTGATATATCGGTTTTATCGTAAGAAATTCTGTAACCAAACTTCTGCTATTCTATCTGCTGTGCAGAAAAGATGCCGAAGAACATTTGGATACGGCTGGTTTTCTATCACTTTTTAGAAAAAATATATAAATGAGGATATCATTATGAAAAAAACACCAAATCGCTGGTTCATTTTAGCAGCAGCTATCTTAACCAACCTTTCTTTAGGTGCTGGATACGCCTGGTCTGTTTTTCAAAAAGCGCTACTGGAAGCCAATGCTAGCCAAGGATGGGTGCAAGCTCAAACCTCTCTAGCCTTCAGTATCTCTTTTGCAATGGTGCCAATCGGCATGATTATTTTCGGACCTAAAGTCGATTCATTAGGCCCTAAGAAATTTGTCTTTCTAGGAGGCATTCTCTTTGGTGCTGGTATGTTTGCTACAGGATTTGCAACTTCTCTTCCTGTACTCTACTTGACCTACGGGGTTGTCCTTGGTCTCGGTATCGGATCAGCCTATGGCGCTTCAACTTCTGTCGCTACCAAATGGTTCCCTGATAAAAAAGGTCTCGCGGGTGGTTTAACCGCAGCGGGCTTTGGACTTGGACCACTAATCATCGGACCACTTGCCAAAACTCTCATCGCTTCAATGGGCGTCTATTCTACATTTAAAGTTCTGGGTATTGCCCTGCTTGTCGTTATCTGCTGCTCTTCTCTTGTCATGGAAAAAGCTCCTGCAGCTGCTCCTGCAGCAGGAAGTTCTGCACCGACAGGAAAAACTCACAAAGAAATGCTACGCGAAGGCAACTTCTGGTTGCTGTGGCTCATTTACATTTTAGGTGCTACTGGTGGTATGATGATTATCGGTTCAGCAGCGTCTATCTCTGACCAATATAAACTAGTTGGAGAAGCCACTCTATTCGTTATGCTGGTTTCTATTGCCAATACTTTGGACGGATCTTCTGGGGAGCTGTATCGGACAAAATCGGCCGCTATCCGACCGTAATCGCTATGTTTGCTGCTGTAGCTGGTGGCTTGGCACTGACCGCTCTCTTTAAAGGGGAAGGAAGCATCCTTGCAATCTTAGGCGTCATGCTTGTCGCCCTGTCTTTCGGTGGCTTCCTTGGATCTTTCCCAGGTATTACAGCTGAAAATTGGGGCGTAGCAAATGTCGGTACAAACTACGGCTGGATGTTCACAGCCTATGGTGTTGCAGCTATTGCTGGACCACAGTTGGGAGCTCGACTTGCTCAAGCAAACAAGGGAGACTATTCAATGGCCTTCTACATCGTTATTGGTATGGCACTCCTTGGTATCGTTCTACAATTATTCTATATTTCTAAATCAAAGAAAGCTTAAAACTATTACTAACTCTGGGGTAACCCAGAGTTTTTCTTTGACAAAGAAACTATTAGCCAGCAAAAATTGAAAAGAGCTCTCCTGACTAGCATAAAAGCCGAGACAAACTCGGCTTTTATGTTTAGCGGAACGATTCTAAATCAACGGTCAGTATCTGACCATCTCGGACAACCTGCTGCCCAGCAATGTAGACATCCTGAACATCGCTGCCTTTGACTGCGTATACTAGGTGTGACAGCATATTTTCCAACGGATAGAGGTGAAGTCGTCCCTTAGGTTGAATGACAATGAAATCGGCTTGCTTTCCCGTTTCCAGACTGCCGATTTTCTTCTCCAAACCCAGCGCTTTGGCTCCTTCGATGGTCAAAGCTTTCAAGGCCTGCTCAATTGTAAACTGGGTCGCATCACCTGCCCGCATTTTCTGGAGGAGGGCAGCCGTCCGACCTTCTTCAAACATATCCAGATTATTATTGGAAGCGACCGAGTCTGTCGCTAGGCCAACAGTCACACCCGCAGCTAGCAAGTCCGTCACCGGAGCTACACCGGAAGCCAGCTTGAGGTTGCTGATAGGATTGTGGGCGACGCTGACTGGAGAAGCCGCCAAATCTACAATCTCTGATGGATTGAGCTCAACCCCGTGAGCAAAAATGGCTGGCTGCTCCAAGTAGCCTAGCTCTTTCAAGAAGGCCAAAGGCCGTTTACCATAGCGCTCCAGTATGATTTTATTTTCTTCTTGGGTTTCTGCCACATGGATATGAAGCTTCAAATCCAGCTCACACGCTAGCTCAAGACTGCCCTTAAGCAGAGCTTCGTCACAGGCATAGGGTGAATGCGGCGCCACCATGACCTGAAAATCTTCATCTTCATAAGCGAGGATTTCCTCAATAATGGCCCGAGTACGTGCCAGAGTCTCTGCTGCCGTTTCAGCTGCTGAGCTAAAGAGGGTTGGTGAGAAATAGCAGCGCATACCTGACTGCCGCACAGCCTGATAAATCCGGTCAATCTCCACTCCCTGAGGATTATACATGTCGTTAAAAGTCGTTGTTCCCGACTGGAGCATTTCAGCTAGAGCCAGCTGGACAGCTTTGTTGTTAGATCCGCCGTAAACTGACTTTCTGCTGGCCAAATATAGTCCTCTAGCCATTCGTGCAGATTGCTGTCGTCACGAATCCCACGCAGCAAGGTCATGGCTGAGTGCGTATGGCAGTTGACCAGCCCCGGCATGATCCAAGCCCCCTCATAATCTACTAGCTCGCTGCATTGTTCTAACCAAGCCTTGTCATAGGGGCCACAGTAGGCAATGCGTTCATCTTCCACAACCAGCAAGCCTTCCCGATAAACATGAAATGCGCTGTCACAAGTCACCAGATTAACATTAGTATAAGCTTTCATCCTTGCTCCTTCCCATTTCTTTTTAGCTATTATAGCAAGCCTAGTAAACTAGCGCAAGAATTTTTCAAAATTATTTAAAATAAAGATAATCAGGATTGGGAGTCATATAATACAACTCTCCTTTAGAGAAAATCAAATTAATTTTATGTTGCTTATAGCTATATAAAATAAAGTCACTCTCCAACTGATAGTCTTGGTTCAAGCTAGCTGCCTGGGCAATATCCGCCGCTGTTACATAGAAAGCTTTTGCCTGCTCTTCCGTCACATACTGACCTCGATAGAGCTCTTTTATATTTTCTAACTCCTGAGCTTTAAAAGTGTCCTTAATGTAATTCGGATCCTTTATGACGGCCTCTGGCTCGCCAAGCACCTTTTTGACTTGCTCCTCTGTATAGCCTTTGAAATCAGGCGTTTGAGCACTAAATCCTCCTTCAAAAGAGCGATAAGAGACCTTGCCATCGCCTGTTGCGTAAATTTTGTCTTTATTGGCAGACTGCGCATCTTGAGGCAAGCCATCCGTCACTTCATCTGGCGAACTTGTCGCCTTGCTCTCAAGAAGCTGGAGCACTGGATGATGAGGTCTGGCTGCTCTTTGATCTTTCTTGCTGACTGGAGCTTGTAGCCTTCGTCGATTCTGATTTCTTTGGTATTTTCACCTTTTGGACAGAAGAGGCTTCAGACCTAGGAACCCTTTTCCTTGGATAATAGCAAGCTGTCAAAGCCATGACAGCTGCAAGCATGGTTAAAAAGGTTATTACTTTTTTTAAATACATAGTTACCCCCATTTCTTAGCTACATTATATCATATTTTAAGTTGAGCAGAAGGAGCATCCTGATTTTTGCTGTCTTCTCTAACAAACAATACTGTGTCTTCTAGAAAGCTTAAGAAAAATGATTGATATTGTTCCAAAACATAAGAAAAAGCCTACTGCACAAGCTAGAAAGCTGATACAATAGGCTTTTGATACTTGTCTTATTTTACAGCGTCTTTAAGAGCTTTACCTGCTTTGAAAGCTGGAACTTTAGAAGCTGCGATTGTGATTTCTTTACCAGTTTGTGGGTTGCGACCTTTACGTGCTGCACGCTCACGAACTTCAAAGTTACCAAAACCGATCAATTGAACTTTTTCACCTTTTGAAAGGTATTCTGTAACTGCTGCAAATACAGCGTCAACTGCTGCTGCTGAATCTTTTTTAGTCAATTCTGTAGCTTCTGCCACTTTGCGATCAAATCTTGTTTGTTAGCCATTTAACAAATCCTCCAATTTTTTTCTGGGTTAATAACCCTAACAGATATTATCATATCTAAAAAAAGCGTCTAGGTCAAGTCTTAAGCAGATATTTTACAAATAATTTACTCTATTTATAGCGAACTAGAACAGCCCATGCATTTTCTCCAGTGTGAGTTTGGATGATGGAACCTGTTTCTAAGACAGAGATTGGTTTTTCAACAAATTCCTGCAGCTCTTCCTTCATTTGATTAGCAAATTCTGGTCCACCCGCATAGGAAATTCCGATTTCTTCAATTTCCTTTCTCTTTCAGAGACTCTTTCAAGTCATCCAGCCATTTCTTAAAGGTTTTAGCGCCCTCGTCCTTTGACAATAGGAGTCAAGGTATGATCTGTCATCTGCATGACGACACGAATATTTAAAGAGCGAGCTAATCAGACCTGTCACACGGCCGATACGACCACCTTTAACCAAATTTTCTAAGGTTGATACGCCGATGTATAGTTCTGTCTTAGCTTTGACTTCCTCAAGCTTTTTGTAAAATCTCCTCCAAAGTCGCTCCAGCTTTTGCCATCTTTAGCAGCCTCAACGACTTGGAATTTCATCGCTTGGTCCGTGAAAGAACTATCGACAACCGTTACATCAGCCTTAGCTAAGGTAGCACCCTGACGAGCTGCCTCTACGGTGCCAGATAAAGCATGAGACATGTGAATCGAGATAATTTGGACATCTTCCGCTGACAAATCTTCGAAAACCTCAGCAAATACTCCCAACTGGTGGCTGGCTGGTCTTGGGCAGATTTTTACTAGACTTCATCAACTGAAGGAATTCTCCTTCCTTTCAAATTGGAATCCGAGTAGACTACACCGTCAATCATGACTGTCAAAGGAACTATTGTAATATTCAAATCTTTTGCTAGTTCAGGCTCAATAGTAATCGAAGAGTCTGTCACAATTTTAATTTTTGTCATATTTTCCCTACTTTTATCCTGTTATTGAGTCTATTATACCAAAAAATCCTAAGTTTTTGTGAATCAATCTTAGCTTAATCCATAAATCTCAGAAAAATAAGAGCCTTCTAAGTCAAACACTACTTAGAAGACTCTTAATGATTTGATTGAGGCACTAGCCAAAGCTTACACAAAGAGATGCTCTTCTAAGCCTCATCATCTTTGCGTTTGTGACCAAGAATCATGAATCCTAGACCCGCAAGAAGAGCACTTGTCGTCACTCCCACGATTGAAACTGGAGCAGTGCTACCTGTATTTGGTAAGGTCGCTTGTTTAGTCTTATCTCCTGCAGGAGTTGAAACAGTTGGCTTATCATTTGAAACAGGTTTGCTTTCAGGCTTCTATCTAACTGATCCGTTTGAGCTTTAGCTAGCTGAATCAGTCTCTTGAGTCTGGCTTCACTTCTGGAGTCACTGGTGGAACTGGACTTGGCTGTGGTTGTGGCTTCGGAACTGGTTGCGGCTGCGGTGCTGGTTCCGGTTGTAGGACTAGGAACTTGCTTGGCTTCAAAGGTCCCATTTACCTACGAAACTCAAACTTGTTTCCTCTTCCACTTTTTCATAGCCCACGAATTTCCAAGTGCCATTTGCAGCAGCCACTTTCTACAGTCATTGGTGCTTCTGGAACAAAAGCAATCGCTGCTGAAGAACTTGTCGTATATGTTCCACTTTGTGGAAGTAAGCTCAATACTTCTGCTGGCAAGTTGTTGTCTGCTGTCGCACTTTCAAAGCGGTAAGTCACTTTATAGGTTTCAGTTACCGGTGCAGGCAAAACATTAACTGGTACGGAAACTTCACTAGAAGAACCATCTGGATAATCAACACGAACTGTACCGCTATAAGTACCTGGTTTTGTAGTATCTATTTGACCCACAGGCGTGATATCGACTACCTTAGTACCGGCTGGAAGGCTTGACAAGTTCGTCACATTATCGGTCAAGTTTGGTTTGTCTCCAACCTTGATGATTTCTTCCGTTACCTGAGGCATATAAGTTTCAGCATTTGTCGGATTCGCCTTGAATTCCCACTTCCCTACGAAGGCTATATTAGCTTTGTTGATAACAGCGCTAGCTATGTCGTAGCCCTTGAAGGTCCAGGTACCATTATTCACTTCGTCTGTATAGTTCGTTTTCACTGGTTGTTTAGCTAAAACACTTGTACCATCCATATAAGTAGCAATATCACTTGGTGTCCAAACTGCAATGTCTGCGGGGAGAACTTTACCTGCTGTTGCACTCTCGAAACGGTATGTCACTTGGTACTTATTAGGCGCAAATTCCCACTGACCAACAAAGGTAACATCTGCCTTATTAACCACTGCGCCAGCTGGAATATACCTCTTGAAGGTCCATATACCATCGTTCACATCATCTATGTAAGTGGTTTGGATTGGTTGCTTGGCCAAAACTGCAACACCATTCAGATAGGTCGCACTATCGCTTGGAGTCAAGGCTGTGATAGCTGCTGGAAGATTTTTCCCAACGGTCGCACTTTCAAATCGGTAACCTGATCGATACTGGTTTTCCTTAAATTCCCATTTGCCTACAAAATTCACATTAGACTTGTTCACGACTGCACTATCTGCAGCGTAGTCCTTGAAGGTCCATACACCGTCATTCACGGTATCTGTGTAAGTGGTTTGGGATGGTTGTGTAGCTGAAACAGGGTTACCATTCACATATCTTGCACTGTCGCTTGGAGTCAATGCTGCGATGGCTGCTGGAAGAGCCTTACCTGCCGTCTCACTCTCGAAGCGGTAACTTGCTTGGTACTTGTTAGCTCTAAATTCCCACTGACCAACAAAGGTAACATCTGCCTTATTGACCACTGCGCCAGCTGGAATATACCTCTTAAAGGTCCAGATGCCATCATTCACTACGTCTGTGTAGGTAGTTTGGATTGGCTGCTTAGCAGAAACTGCAACACCATTCAGATAAGTCTCACTGTCGCTTGGAGTCAAGGAGGTGATAGCTGATGGAAGATTTTTCCCAGCAGTCGCACTTTCAAATCGGTAACCTGCTCGATACTGGTTTTCCTTAAATTCCCATTTGCCTACAAAATTCCACATTAGACTTATTCACGACTGCACTATCTGCAGCATAGCCCTTGAAGGTCCATACACCGTCATTCACTGTATCTGTATAAGTCGTTTGAACAGGTTGTTTGACTGAAACTGCTGCACCATTCACATAAGTTGTACTATCATTTGGAGATAAGGCTGTGATAGCTGCCGGAAGATCTTTCCCTGCGGTTGCACTTTCGAATCGGTAAGCTGCTTGATACTGATTCGCCTTAAACTCCCACTTACCAATGAAAGCTAGATCAGCCTTTTTCACAATCTTACTCTTAGCATCGTAACCAACAAAAGTCCAGATACCGTCGTTCACATCATCTGTGTAAGTCGTTGTAGTTAGCTCTTCTGGTAGAACTTTTTGTGTATTGTAGTAAGTTGAGGTGTCTTTTGGTGTTTTCTTCTGGATAAAGTCAGGTAAAGAAAGTCCAGTCGTCCCACTCTCAAAACGATAGCTTACATGGTGGGGTCTAGGCGTTACTTCCCATATACCAGTGTATATCACGCGCTTGCCATCATAAGTCGCATTATTGTGATCATATCCCTTGAAGGTCCATATGTAATCTTTTTCAGCTTCTTCTACTGATTCTTTAGCCGGTTGTTTGGCTACAATTGTGTCACCAATCTTGTAAGAGGCCTCATCTTTCGGAAGCATGTCCAAGATACTTTGTGGCAATGGGACACCTGCTTTAGATGATTTGAATACATATTCTGGATTAGGAGTGGGGGCCCATCTTCCAACAAAAGTCCGTCTTCCTACTCCAATAATGACTTTTTCTTTATCGTATCCTTCGAATTTCCAAGTCACCTTATTTGCTGCATCAACATAAGTCGTTTCACTTGGTTGCTCAGCATCTACTTCTGTAAGAAACAGGCCGCCCATCTTATAATCAGTTGGATTTTTCGGAGTCAGCTTGGTGATATGATGCTGGCAATGCAATATCAGGATTGGTTGACTGGAACTCATAGTCGACACCATTTGGCTCAAAGCTCCACGTTCCAGTTATAGTTTTGACTTTCGTTCCTGCAATAGCTTTTCCATATTTAGCTGTATCAAAACCATGGAAAGTCCAAGTACCAGTTGGAACGCTTATTGTAGTTGTCTCAAGTTGAATCACATCTTTGTAATCGTCCGCTTGAGCTACAAATTCACTAGCAGCTGGAAGCATTGAGCGAATCTTATTGGGTAGAGGATAGATCGGAGTTGAGTTCTTAAATTTGTATTCTACTCTGTAGGTAGTATCAGTCTGTTTTGTAGAATCCTCAGGCAATTTTCCTTTAGAGGAAGTGTCTCCAGACTCTGCTTCTTTTGAAGGAATCTTATCCTTTCCCAAGATGACTTTCGAATTCTTATTACGAAGTCCCGAATTAACGAAGGTTACCAGATTTCGGTAAACTTTATCAATTTCTTCTTGCTTTGTCGCAGTTTGAAGCACGCTATCAGCCGCTGTCATCAAATCATTAAGGATTTCTACACTCTCATCTGTTTTCCTTGAAAAATCCTTGTTGCGCAACTCTTTGAGATAGTTCTCTAAAGCACTCTTCTTCAGACTAACGTTTGCAGAAGGTGACTGTGCAACTCCTTCTGTGGATGGCTGAACCGTTTCAGCAGCTGGTTGAGAATTTCTAAGAGCAGTTGAATCTGTCACTTGACTTGTCTCTGTCATAGTAGGGGTAGCAGATTTTAAGATGGCTTGATTGTCCTCTTTAGTCTCTGCTTTCACTGATGCAGAAGCCATCGCTGAAGTTGTCTCTTGATTTTCTACTTTGTTGCTTCAGACGCTCCTTCTGAGGCTTGATTATCTGACTTATTTCCCACTTGTGCTGTAGATTCGAGCTCATCAGCGTGGACTGTTTGGTCCACTCCAATCGTAGTGGGTGCAAACAAAAATCCAATCGCAAGGGACACAGTAGCAACTGATAATTTGCGGATCGAATATTTTATCTTTCTATCCTGAAAAGACATCCTTTCCTCCTCTTTTACTTTCTTGGCAACTATTATAGCATAAATAGCGATAATTGCATATTAGGAGAGCCTATTCTTCGCGTTTTTCGTCTTCCATGAAATATATAATCATCATAAGTAAAAATAGGTATTGACTATACTTTCTATCTCCTAGGTACGAAAAAAGATTGAAAAAGCACTAAAAGTGCTTCTTCAATCTTCTTGATTTCTTTATCGAGACGCTAGCAATCAAATATTCTATTCATCCTCTGCTGCAAAACAATCATTTTTTATGGCATACCGCTCTATGATGCCATTATGACCAAAGAGAACTCCGTGGAGGACTCCGCCATAAACAGCTCCGCCATCCATGCCAATCTTGCCATCCTCAGTCATCCATAGCTGATCAGTTCCCAGTGCCTTATGCAAGAGGTAAAATGTCGGTGTATGGCCAAAGACAATCGTTTTGCCAGTCTGATTGCTGCCTTCATGAAAAGGCGCGCGAATCCAAACTTTTTGATAATCACTGGTCTCTCGCCAGTCTTTCAGCTCCAAATCTAGACCAGCATGGACAAAAATGTACTGCTCTGTCTCCAATAGGAAAGGCATCTGACGAATAAAATCTACTAAATCGGCCGCCTCCGTCTTGACACGTTCCGCATCCGCTACTCCATCTACAGGAGCATTGAGAGGCCGGCCCAAAAGCGAATTAATCGTCGTATCTCCGCCATTGCGTCGGTAGTGGTCATAAGACTTTTCAGGATTGTCCAGCCAGGTCAGAAACATATACTCATGATTGCCAGAAAGACAGATAGCTCCTTTCTGATCAACTAGATACTTGACCCGCTCCAAAACTGCTCGGCTGTCCTCGCCACGATCGATCAAAGTCGCCTAGAAAAGACTAATTGGCTGCGACCATCCCAGTGCTGGAGCAGCTCATCTAGCATACCAGCCTTACCATGGACATCACCGATTGCAAAATATTCTGTCATAGTCGTCACTTTCTAAAGGAGACCGAAACACTAGTGTCTCAGCCTCGCTTGTTTATTTTTTTAATAATTCTCTAGCCTGCGTCAAAGCAGCCTCCGTCACATCTTCACCAGCCAGCATCTTAGCAACTTCCTGAACACGCTCGTCAGCCGTCAGCAGGCGAACCGTCGAGACGGTCGAATTCTCATCCGAAATCTTCTCAATAAAGAACTGATAATCGGCAATCGCAATGACCTGCGGCAGATGGGAAATTGCCAAGACTTGACCGTTGGAGCCAATCTTGTAAATCTTCTGAGCGATGGCTTGAGCCACACGGCCAGAAACGCCCGTATCCACTTCGTCAAAAACAATGCTGGTCTTGCCTTCCTTACGAGAAAAAGCTGACTTGATAGCCAACATGAGACGGGAGAGTTCCCCGCCAGACGCAACCTTCACCAAAGGTTTGAAATCCTCGCCCGGATTGGCTGAGATGTAAAACTCTACTTGTTCATTTCCTTCACGATTGAACTTGCCCTTAGTGAACTGCACTTTAAAGTGCGCCTTTTCCATGTAGAGGTCCTGCAGTTCCTGCTTGATTTCTGCTTCCAGCTGGGCTGCTAGTTCGTGACGAGCCTGACTTAGCTCCTGGGCCAGCTCTACCAGCTCTCTCTCCAAGGCATTCAGCTCTCGGTCCATATCCTCTGAGGACAAGTTGCTGCCAGTTAAAAGGCTGTATTCTTTGGAAATCTGAGCAAAGTATTCCAGCACATCATCTACTTGGCCACCGTATTTACGTGTGATGCTGTTAATCAAGTCTAAGCGACTCTCCACCTGCAACAGCCGATCTCCATCAAAATCCAGTCCATCTAAAATGTCCTCTAGGCGCTTGCTGACATCTTCCAAGACATAATAAGTCTCTGACAAGCTGCCGGAAAGCTCCTTGTAGGCCGGATCGTAATCCTCGATAGACTCAAGGTCATTCATAGCTGAGCGGACATTGGCCAGACTGGAAAAATCTTCATTATCCAGCATGGTATAGGCGTTCGTTAGCGTATCGGCAATAAGCTTGTGGTTGAGCAAACGATCTCGCTCCTGGTGCAGGGCAGTATCTTCACCGCTTTTGAGGGCAGCACTCTCGATCTCCGCCATCTGAAACTCCAGCATCTCAATCCTAGCCTTATGCTCCTGCTGATTTTTCTGCAAAGTCAAGACTTGCTTGCGCAGGCTTCGATAGCGGTCAAATGTCTCCTGATAGCGACCTTTTAGATTTAAAAAGTCTGCCGATCCAAACTCGTCTAGCATGGCAATATGAAGCTGGGGCCTCATCAGCTCTTCCTGATCGTGCTGACCATGAATATCCACCAAATGCTGACCGACAGCCTTTAGAACAGACAAATTAACCATCTGACCATTGATACGGCTGACACTACGGCCGTTTTGCAGAATTTCTCGACGGATAATCAGCTCATCGGTCAGATCCCAGCCCTGCTCCTCAAAAATCTCTCGCAAAGCTCTGCTATTTTCCAGCGAAAAAAGTCCCTCTATCTCAGCTTTGAGCGCTCCCATGACGAATCACATCCGTCGTCGCACGGCTGCCCAGCATCATGTTCATCGCGTCAATAATAATAGACTTGCCGGCTCCGGTTTCCCCGGTCAAACACCGTCATACCTTGCTCAAAATTAAGGGATATCTCCTCAATAATGGCAAAATTTTTAATCGAAATTTCTAATAACATAGGTTTTCCTACCAATTATTGATTTCAGCTGTGACTTTTTGGGCTACACTTTCACTCACTGCAACGATTAGGATACTGTCATTATCCGCAATAATGCTGAAAATTTCCTCAGCAAATTCTTTACTCAGATGACGCTTGACTACCGCCGCACTTCCCTGGTACTAGGTTAAGATTGAGCATATTTCCTAGATTTTGACAGGCCAAAATATTATTTTCAGCCAACTTCAGACTATTACTAGCTGTTTTTGGAAGCTCGTAGATATAGGTATTATCTTTAAAAGGGATTTTTACAATCCCTAGCTCCTTGATATCTCGTGAAACCGTTGCCTGTGTCGCTGTGATACCAGACTCCCTGAGATGTTCTACAATTTCCTCTTGGGTGCCAATCTCAAACTCGCTGACAAATCGTCTGATTTTCTCTAATCTATCCTTCTTCTTCATCTTTAAATTCCTTGTGGGCTGCCTCTACGACAGTGACTAAGTCTTTCTCCAGCTCATTTTTCGGCTGTTCACTTTTCTCCAGAAAGGCTAGAAATTCAACATTTGCCATGTCCCGCCCTGAATCGGAGAAAAATCCAAACCTTTGACTGAAAAACCTGCTTCCAGCATAAAGGCTGTCACGGTTTCCAGAACCGCCAAATGAACTTTCTTGTCCTTGATAATCCCCTTCTTGCCAATCTGCTCGCGGCCAGCCTCAAACTGAGGCTTGATCAAAGCCACGACCTGACCGCCCTCTTCTAAAATCTGATAGAGGGCCGGCAAAATCAAGCTGAGCGAGATAAAGCTAACGTCAATGCTGGCAAAGCTGGGCTGAAAGTCAAAATCAGCTGGCTCGGCATAGCGAAAATTGAACTGCTCCATGCTGACAACCCGTTCATCTTGGCGAAGTTTCCATGCTAACTGGTTAGTCCCAACATCAACAGCATAGACCAGCTTAGCTCCAGCCTGCAACATGACATCGGTAAATCCTCCAGTTGAAGCTCCGATATCCAAGGCCACTCGGTCTGCCACCGAAAGGCCAAACACTTGCAAAGCCTTTTCTAATTTCAGGCCGCCACGACTGACATACTTGAGTTTTTCTCCCTTGAGCTTGAGCTCTGTTGCATCATCGATTTTTTCACCCGGTTTGTCAAAGCGTTCTCCATTGGCAAGTGCCACGACTAGGCCTGCCATCACTCCACGCTTGGCCTGTTCTCGGGTCTCAAAGAGTCCTTGTCGATAGGCCAGTACATCCACTCTTTCCTTAGCCATCCAGTCTCAAACTTTCTATTATTTTTTGAATTTCTTTAGCTGAAAAATCACTTTCTGCTTTCTAGTTGCTCCAGCAGACTTTTTCGCTTGTTCCAGTGTTTCATCGAAAAAGGCTCTGGCTCCATCCAAACCTAGTAAAGGCTGGATAGGTCGATTTCTCAGCTACCAAATCCTTCTGCGGTGTCTTACCGATCTGCTCAAAACTAGCTGTCACATCTAAAATATCATCCCGTACCTGAAAAGCTAAGCCCAAGAGTTCTCCCACTTGACGGAGCTTCCCTAGGACGGATTGACCAGTCTGAGCAATGATTCCCGCTGCTACAAAAGGATAGGCCAAGAGCTTGCCTGTCTTATTGGCGTGAATGGTCTGGAGCTGGTCCATGGTCAACTTGCGACCTTCGCCCTGCATATCCAAAGACCTGTCCAGCCACCATGCCAAAGGATCCAGCAGCCAGAGACAGCTCTGCTATCAGCTCCACCTTGACCTGACTAGGGAGCTCTGCCATTGCCACCAAACCATAAGGATCCAAAAAGAGAGAATCTCCCGCTAAAATGGCCATATCCTCCCCGAATTTCTTGTGGCTGGTCAGACGCCCACGGCGGTAGTCATCATTATCCATAGCTGGCAAATCATCATGGATCAGGCTGCCAGTGTGAATCATCTCCAGAGCTGCTGCCACCTGAAAAGTGGGCGGGAGTTAATTCCAGACCAAAGCCCTCCAGCAACTCCAAAAGCAAGAGAGGGCGGATCCGCTTACCACCAGCCTCGATAGAATAGAGAATGGTCTCAGTCAAATCCGCTGACACTTCCTTGCTCTGATAAAAATCTTGAATTGTCAGGCCAATTTGCCTGATTTTATGCTCTCTTGTCATGCCATATCCGTTTCCGTGCCATCAGCCTGCATGACCTTGACCAAGGTCTTTTCTGCCTGATCTAGCGTCTTTTGCAAATCTTTAGACAGCTGCATGCCCTTCTGGAATTCAGCGATGGCCTCTTCCAAGGCCACATCCCCATTTTCCAGCTTCTGGACAATAGCTTCCAAATCAGCTAAATTTTCTTCAAATTTCTTGTCTTTTGACATCTTTTACCTCAACTTGGACCTGACCATCCCGCATGAGAATAGTCAGCTGATCCTTCTTCTTGATATCCTGACTGGACTCGATTACTGTTTCATTTTTTTGGACAATAGCGTAGCCCCGCGCCACGATTCGACTGGTGTCCAGCATGAGTAGCGCATCCGATAGCCGCTTGGCTTCAGCCACCTTATGGTCATAGATCACCGCCATATTGCTACGCAACAAGCGCTCTTGCTGGTGCAGCTGCTCCTGATAGCGCTGCACCTGCCGCAGAGGTGACAAAGACTCCAAGCGATGCTGGAGAATCTTGACCTGCTGGACTTCTTCACTATAATATTCGCGAATTTTTTGCTTTAAACGCAGATTAAGCTGGTCTAGCTTTTGCAGATAACCATCATAAAGTCGCTCTGGCTGCCGAAAAATAACAGATGAAGCCAACTTGTGCAATCGTTCTCGCTGGTAAGCCAGTCGATTTGAAAGCTGCATTTGGACAGACGATTTCTGCTGCTGGCTCAAATGCCCCAGAAGATCCAGCTTGGTGACTGGCGTCGCCAATTCAGCAGCTGCTGTGGGAGTTGCTGCTCGTCGGTCTGCCACAAAGTCAGCCAGAGTCGTGTCTGTTTCATGCCCCACGCTGGAAATGATCGGAATCTGAGACTCAAATATGGCTCGCACGACGATTTCCTCATTGAAAGCCCAAAGATCCTCGATGGACCCGCCGCCCCGACCAATAATCAAAGACATCCAAATCTTCTCGCTCATTGGCTCGACGGATATTAGCAGCTACCTCGGCGGCAGCTCCTTCGCCCTGAACCTTGGTCGGATAAAGCAGGATGTCCACGCCTGGAAAACGGCGGCTGACTGTCGTGATGATATCTCGGATGACAGCTCCCGCTAGGACTGGTCACCACCCCAATTTTCTTAGGAAATTGAGGTAAGGGCTGTTTAAACTTATCTTGGAAAAGACCTTCTTCCCCCAGCTCTTGAGCTGCTCGAACTGAACAGCCAAGGCGCCAATGCCGTCTGGTTCAGCCTTTTCAATGACAATCGAATAAGACCCACTTGGCTCATAGAGCTGAACGCGACCAATGACATTGACCTTCATGCCCTCTTCTAGTTCAAAACCAAGCTTTTTATAGACACCTGACCAGATAGTCGCCTGAATCACTGCCTTCTCATCCTTGAGGGAAAAATACTGGTGATTGGGACGCTTGCGAAAATTAGAGACCTGACCTGTCAGATAAACCCGCTCCAAATAAGGATCACGGTCAAACTTCATCTTCAGATAACGGGTCAAAGTAGAAACCGATAAATAATCTGGCATGTCGCTCCCTTTCTATTTTCTAGTATTTGCGTAACTTTTATTATACCAAAAAATGGAGGAAGTCAGTGCTTCCAAGTTCCCTATTTTCATGATAAAAATCACTAAGATTTTGTACTTTCCTTGATAATTTGATACATTTCGATATGCAACTGTTGCGCAATGAATTCTAAGGTTAGTAAACTAGGAATCGAATCGCCTGCCTCGATCCGAGCAAGCTGTCTGACTGTCAAACGAGTCTCATCTTCACACAGCAATTCTCTTGTCATTTTACCGTTGTTCCCTTAGTTCTCTAATTTTTTTCCCAATTGCTATCCTTAACTCTGACATAAGACACTTTTTCGAACTTATCCTTTTCTACTAGTTTTTATAGTTTTTATAGTTTTTTTATACTTTTAACTCTCATACTTTGTTTTTTTATTATAGCACAAAAAAAGTTTCTCTATCGTATTAACTTTTTTTCTATAAATGAAAAAGTAATATGAGAAAAGTGTGAATCTTAGACTTTTCTAACTAGACAAGATTTCTAATCACAACAAGAGGCTCGGATTTTTCCAAGCCTCCCAAGATTTATTGACTAAAATTCTTCATCCAAGTTGGAATTCGTTGACTCAGTTCTGTCGGTAATACCACATAAACTTCTTTGGCTAACTCATCCGCAATGGCTGAATGCAAGTAGGTCGCAGCTATCACTCTTTCAAAAAGTGAAACCTGCTGAAATTGACCTGCAAAGCCGGCAATCATCCCTGCCAAGGTATCTCCCATACCGCCGGTTGCTTGATGGGGGCCACCAACCTGCAGTTGATAGACATCCTTTTCCCCAACTCTGAAAAACTCGCGTACCATTCCTTTTCTGTACAACTAGAGTTCCCTTAGGAAATTGGTCAGCAGCCTTTTGACTAGATTTTTCGTCCTGTGACTCGATGGGCAAGCCAGACAAGCTTTCCCATTCTTTCTGGTGAGGGGTAAAAATTGTCTGGCAGTTTGGAAAAGGCAGAGCTTGCTTGGCAAAAAGCGAGATAGCGCCCCCATCCATAATCAAGATTTGTTGCTTGTTTACAAGCTGTAAAACCAGCTTCAGCACCGATTTCTCTAAAGAATTTTCAGCCAAACCCGGCCCGATTAAAATAACAGTAGCCTTGCGGATCTGCTCCATCAGCCGCTCTTGTTCCCACAAATCAAAGGCCATAGCCTCTGGCAAATGAGCATGGAGGGCGAGAATATTTTCCCGTTCAGTTGCAACAGTCACCAAACCAGCTCCGCTCCTTACTGCGGCCAAAGCAGCCATGATAATAGCTCCCTCCATAGGGATAGGTCCCACCAATCAAGAGCAGACGACCATAGTCGCCTTTATGACTGTCTGGCGATCGATTTATAATAACCTTTTTCAAAAGCCTGTCACTGACTAGTTTCATCTTTGATCCTCTATAGTCATTTAAATGTTTCCAAAAACCAATATTACCCGCTCAAGCACATCAAGCAAAGAAATTCGACTGCCATTTTCTATCCCTGATAAGCATATCTCTATTGAATTCTAGTTGCGTAAGAGAATGATATAAAGCCGAACAGACAACAGCTTCTTTCTTCACTTCAAAATCAAAAGCTAAACTTACTCTCCATCTCGCCAGTTACCACCAATAAGCAAATCCTATACTTTGACAAATTATTTCCGAAATTTCCAATCTTTATTTCGACCCGAGCAATTTTTCTTCACCCATATTTTACCATATTTTCGCTCGATACTTAAAATGAAGAAATAAATTCAGAGCAAGATTTCTGTGGGACTGTTACATTGCTTACTACCACAGCACCTAAAAAATGGAAACTTCCACCAAAGAAAACTATACCACGGAACTCTAGCCTCATCTAAAAAAGACCCAGCGGATTTTTAAAAACATGCAGTTGCCAATACAACTCTTTGGTTGTAAGCAAAAACAGCTAACGGCTCATCCAAATAAACAAATTCATCTTGAAAATAAAAAAGGTCCTATGGACCTTAATAAGCGAAAACTCGCTCTCGCGAGTTCCCATCTGCAACCTGAAACAATCCCTTGGAAATTTTGCCGAAAACTTTGTTTTCTTTATCCGCAACTTAAAAAGGTCCACTGGACCTTTTCAAAATGTTAAGTTACTACCGTAACTTTCTATCCACAACCTAAAAATGTCTCCCAGATTGTTTCAGCCACCTAGATATGCTTTGCGGACTTCGTCAGAAGTCAGGAGTTCTTGTCCTGTTCCGGACAAGACGATGTTACCTGTTTCAAGGACATAACCGCGGTTAGCGATAGAGAGCGCCTTGTTGGCATTTTGCTCGATCAAAAGCACAGTTGTTCCCTGTTTTTGGATGTCTTGAATGATGTCAAAGATTTCTTGGATGAAGATAGGAGCCAACCCCATTGACGGCTCGTCCAAGAGTAAGAGCTTAGGCGTAGACATAAGCGCTCGGCCCATAGCTAGCATCTGCTGCTCACCACCAGATAGAGTCGCCGCATCTTGGTTCTTACGCTCTTCCAAACGTGGGAAACGAGAGAAGACTTTTTTGAGATTGGCTTGGTTTTCTTCGCGATTTTTCTTAAGAAAAGCTCCCATTTCGAGATTTTCTAAAACGGTCAAACCTGGAAAGACATGGCGCCCTTCTGGAACCTGTGAAAGCCCCGCCGCTACAATCTTTTGAGCAGGTACTTTTTGAATTTCATTGCCTAAAAATTCAATCTTCCCAGCACTTGGGCGAACCAAACCAGAAATCGTGCGGAGGATGGTTGTTTTCCCAGCACCGTTAGCTCCGATGAGGGAAACCACTTCTCCTTCGTTGACTTCAAAGCTGACATCACGGACAGCCTGAATCATGCCATAGTGGACGGATAGATTTCAACTTTGAGCATGGACATTAGGCTTCACCTCCTAGATAAGCTTCAATAACGCGTTTGTCATTCTTAATCTCATCTGGTGTGCCGTGGGCAATCAAGCGACCGTACTCTAGTACGTAGATGCGCTCAGTTACTTCCATAACCAGACTCATATCATGCTCAATCAGCATGATGGTAATATTAAATTCATTTTTAATCCGACGGATTAGTGCAGTCAACTCAGCTGTTTCCTGTGGATTCATCCCAGCAGCTGGCTCATCCAAGAAGAGAATCTTAGGCTCTGTGGCAAGCGCTCGGACAATCTCCAGACGACGTTGCTGACCGTAGGCCAAATTTTTAGCCAAGGTTTCTGCTTCCTTATCCAAGTCAAAGATGGCTAGCAATTCCAAAGCTTTCGCTTTCAATTCTTCTTCATTTTTATAAAATGCTGGAAGGCGGAAGAAAGAAGCCAACACATGAGGTTTATGGTGATTACCAAAAGCAATCAACACATTATCCAGGACTGTCAAATCTTTGAAAAGACGGATATTTTGGAAGGTCCGACTGAGCCCCAGAGTCGCAATTTTATAAGGTGCCTTGCCATTCAGCAAGTGCCCATCCAAAGTGACCGCTCCCTCACTCGGCTCGTAGACCCCTGTTAAAAGGTTGAAAAGAGTCGTTTTCCCAGCACCATTAGGACCGATAAGACCGACCAGTTCGCCCTCGTTCAATTCCAGACTTACATCGCTAACAGCCGTCAGTCCTCCGAAATTTTTGGTTAATTTTTTTACTTCAAGAAGCGCCATTATTCTTTGACCTCCTTATTCTTTTTAAAGAGCTTAGACAAGCTCAGTTCCCAAGTACCAAGCAAGCCACCTGGACGGAAAATCATGACCAAAATTAAGGCAAGTGAATAAACGATCATCCGAACGCTTGAGATATCTTGTAAAAGCATATTGAGGATACCCAGTACCACTGCCGCTACAATTGCTCCAGTCATTGATCCAAGACCACCAAAAACGACGATAATCAAAACGTTAATCGTATTGATGAAGGAGTAGTCTTTTGGTACGACAGAACCAACAAATCCGGCCTGCAAAGAGCCTGCAATAGAAGCTGTAATAGCTCCAAAAACAAAAGCAATGACTTTAATTTTTGTTGTATTGACACCGACAGACTCTGCCGCAATCTCGTCCTCACGAACAGACAAGGTGCTGCGTCCAATAGGACTGCGGAGGAAGTTGAGGGTCAAAATAGTCGTAATCACAACGAAGGCATAAACCAGCTGCCAAGATGTAAATGGTGGAATAGACAGGATCCCTGCCGCACCATTGGTCAATTCGCCACCATTGACAATCAAAATCCGGATAATTTCAGAAACACCCAAGGTCGCAATCGCCAAATAGTCTCCCTTTAAGCGAAGGGTCGGAATACCAACAAGCAAAGCTACTGCACCTGCAAGCACGGCGCCAATCAACATAGCTATAAAGAAAGCACCGTAGGTTGGGGATTTAGAACCCATAATGGCTACTGCATAGGCACCAATGGCCATAAAGCCAGCATGTCCCAGTGAGAATTGCCCAGAGAAACCAACAATGAGATTAAGGCCAACAGCCAAAATAATATTAATCCCAATCTGCTCAAAGATTTGCAGATAAAAAGGATTGAGAATACCTGTGCTAGCAAGCACTGTCAGCAATAGGTAACCAAAAAGGATCAGAGCAAGCCATAACGCATTTACTTTTAAATTATTTTTCATACATTACACCTTCTCTTTCACATTTTTACCTAGAATACCAGCAGGACGAACCAATAGAATGATAATCAAAATCGCATACACAATCGCATCTCGGAAATCTGATAATCCAACTGCTGTTGCAAAAGTTTCCAAGAGACCGATTACAAATCCACCCAAAGCTGCCCCTGGGATGATACCGATTCCACCCAAAACTGCGGCAACGAAGGACTTGATACCTGGGGTCATTCCCATCAGTGGCTCAAGCGAGTTGTAGTAAAGGGCAATCAGCACCCCTGCTGCTCCCTGCCAAGGCTGAACCCAAAGGCAAAAGTAAAGCTGATCGTACGATTGACATTGATTCCCCATGAGCTGGGCAGCATCGCTATCCACAGAAACAGCCCGCATGGCTTTCCCCATTTTCGTTTTTTGCACGATAAACTGCAAACCAACCATGAGTAAAATAGAAATTCCCAAAATCATTAGTTGGATATTGGAAATCGAAACTGGTCCAATCGTATAACGCACCGTTTCAATCACCTGAGGGAAAGAACGAGTATTGGCACCTACAAAGAAGACCATCCCGTATTCCAAAAGGAAAGAAACCCCAATCGCCGTAATCAAGGCTGCAATCCGTGTCGAATTACGCAGCGGACGATAGGCTAAGAATTCAATCACTACACCGAGGATTGCTGTACCAACCATAGATAAAATTAGGGCCACAAAGAAATTCAGGTGAAGGGTGTTAATCAGGTAATATCCCATGAAAGCACCAATCATATAAATGTCTCCATGCGCGAAATTAATCAGTTTGATAATTCCGTAAACCATGGTATAACCCCAAGGCCAGAAGCGCATAGACACTCCCCAAAATCAATCCATTGGCTAGCTGCTGAAGAATTTGTTCGAGCATTCCACACCACTCTTTCTAATATAAAATAAGAGCAGAAACAACAATCTCAGACGAAGCCTTGTCTTGCCGTCTCTACTCAAACATCATAAGCAAGTAAGAAACAAGTCAAAGACTGGGTTTGTCCCCAGCCTCAGACCCTTTATTCAGGTTTAACTGTCTCAACAGTATCTACTTTACCATCTTTCAAACCAATCATCAAGGCTGTCTTCACAGGGTTGTGATCTTTATCAATAGTAATAGATCCAGTAACTCCTTCAAAGTCTTTTAACTTAGCAAGGTTATCTTTAATTTCTACAGATGTTTTTGCACCCTTAGATGCTTCTGCTGCCATATAAACTGCGTCATATGAGAGCGCTGCAAACATAGAAGGTTCTTCATTGTATTTAGCTTTGTAAGCTTCAACGAATTTCTTCGCTTTATCTGTCATGTCACCTGAAGTTGAGAAACCAGATACATAATAAACATTAGTTGCTGCTGCTGGAGTTGCTTGCTCAACGAATTTGGCATCGCTAAATCCATCAGGTCCAACGATTGTTTGGTTAATTCCCAAACCACGCGCTTGGTTAACCAACTTACCAGCTTCTGTGTAATAACCTGGCACAATCAGTGCATCAAAGTCTTTACCTTTGATTTTTGTCAAAGCTGCTTGGAAGTCTGAGTCACCAGAAGCGAAAGTTTCTGTCGCAACGATTTCACCCTTGTATTCTTTCTTGAAAGCTTCTGCCATTCCTTTTGCATAATCGCTTGAATTATCATAGTAAAGAACGACTTTTTTAGCTTTCAAAGTATCAGTTACATATTTAGAAATGATTTTACCTTGGTAACCATCAGTAAAGGTTGCACGGTACAAATAATCTTGTTTATTTGTCAAATCATCTTGTGTTGCACTTGGTGTTACCAAAGGAACTCCTGCTTTACCAGCATTTGCAATTGCGGCAGCGACGGCACCTGAAGTTGCAGGACCAATGATTGTGTTAACTTTGTCTTGAGTTACCAAGCTTGTAGAAATAGTTGCAGCTTCTGCAGTTTCTGATTTATTGTCTTTATCAGTTACTTCGATTTTCTTGCCATCTACACCACCAGCTGCGTTGATTTCATCAACAGCAAGTTGAGCACCGTGTTGTTCTGCAGTACCGTAAGCCGCTACAGCGCCAGTTTCTTCAAAGTTGAAACCGAATTTAAGTGTTTTACCGATTTCTGTTCCAGTAGCAGATGAGTTGTTTGTAGAAACTTCCCCACAGGCTGCTAGAAGCGCAGCACTAGCAAAAGCTACAAGCGAAAGTGCAAATTTTTTCTTCATGAATAATCTCCTCTATTTTGTTTTTTGCTATGTTTGCAAATGATATAGTAAGAATATACCGAATTATCTGACAATTGTCAACCCAAAGAAGCCATTTTTTTAAATAATAGCGTTTTCTTGGTTTCTAAATAAACTTCCAACAAAATTCGTATCCAGATTTTGGATCTCGCAAGTCTGGATTTTTTTGATATAGGACTCTTTTGACAGGCTCTCCTTCAGAGAATCCGCCTGATCTTTTGCCACATAAAGCTGCAAATAACGGTGTTTCTTAGAATGATAAATAATATCTCCAACATGAGCCAGCTTCTTTGCATCGCGATTATAGTATAGATGAATGATGAAACCCATTCGTTCCTCTTTTTTAAACATGACAATCCTCTCTGGTCATTTGTACTCTATTGATTATATCAAAAAAAGCCCACAAATGGGGCATTTTTTCCTAGTTATAAATGAAAGACTAGCTAAGATTATTATTAGCCATGATTTCATCGATGAAACCATATTCTAAAGGTTTCTTGAGCACTCATCCAGTAATCACGTTCAGCATCTGCGTGAATCTGCTCAACCGATTTACCAGAATTATCAGCAAGAATTTGCTCCAAGGTCTTACGAGTCTTGAGCAAATGCTCTGCTGCAATGGCCATATCTGTTTGCTGAGTACCGCCACCAGTACCACCCATTGGCTGGTGGATCATATACTCTGCGTTTGGAAGCATGAATCGTTTGCCCTTAGCACCGCTAGAAGCAATGATAGTTCCCATGCTAGCTGCCATTCCCATGACAATCGTCTGCACATCAGACTTAATGAAGTTCATAGTATCTACAATCGCCAATCCCGCTGACACAGAGCCACCCGGAGTATTAACATAAAGATAGATGTCCTTGGTGCTGTCTTGTGCATCTAGGAAAAGCAATTGCGCAATAACAGAATTAGCCATATTGTCCTCAACAGGACCTGTCAGCATGATAATACGGTCTTTTAAAAGGCGTGAGTAAATGTCATAAGAACGCTCACCACGGCTGGTTTGTTCAATAACTACAGGAATCATGAATATTTTCTCCTTCATTCGATCTATTCATTATTATAACTTTTTGGTCAAAAAAGGTCAAATATTTGCCTTATCTGTCGGATGATAGAAAGCAGCGCTAAGTCTATCTTTGATTTGGAAAGCATAAATCCATCGGTTTGGCAGAACTTTCCTTTTTGTAACTTCTAGCTATTATTTTGTACCAAAGAGGCGGTCACCAGCATCTCCGAGACCTGGAACGATGTAGCCATGTTCATTGAGGTGATCATCAAGGGCAGCAGTGAAGATATCTACATCAGGATGAGCATCCTGCAAGGCTTTAACACCTTCTGGAGCAGATACTAAGCAGACAAAGGTGATGTTGCTTGCGCCACGTTTCTTCAGAGAATCCACCGCCAAAATAGCAGAACCGCCTGTAGCCAACATTGGATCGACAACAAAGATTTGACGTTGATCAATGTCTTCTGGCAATTTTACCAAATATTCAACTGGCTTCAAGGTTTCTTCATCACGGTACATTCCAATATGGCCGACTTTAGCAGCAGGAACCAAGCTCAGGAGACCATCCACCATACCGATACCAGCCCGCAAGATTGGGACGATAGCCAATTTTTTCCCTGCAATCTGCTTTTGAACTGTTTTCGTAATCGGTGTTTCAATTTCTACATCTTCAAGTGGTAAATCGCGCAAAACTTCGTATCCCATCAGCATTGCGATTTCATCTACTAATTCACGAAAAGCTTTTGTGGAAGTATCTGTGCGACGCAAGATAGACAATTTATGCTGAATGAGTGGATGAGCGATAACTTCAAGTTTTCCCATGATTGGATTTCCTTCTTTCAATTTATTCTTCTTATTATATCAAAAAAGAAGAAAAAAGGCTTGCAACAAGCAAACCTTTTCATCTATTTTGACTACTTTTTGATAGAAGAGTTTGATTTCAATTTAGGCTTTATCAAATCACCATCAGATAGACTATTACACCAAACCTTCTAAGAGGCCTCTCATAAAGTTCTCAGAATTAAACTCGCCGATGTCGTCAATTTTCTCGCCAAAACCAATCAGCTTCACTGGAATATCCAGTTCCTGACGAATGGCAAGCACAACACCACCACGCGCTGTTCCGTCAATCTTAGTTAGGACAATACCAGTCACAGGCGTAATTTTTGAAAATTCTTTGGCCTGAACCAGTGCATTTTGACCCGTAGAGGCATCCAAGGCTAGGAAGGTTTCGTGCGGCGCTGATGGATCTACCCGCTTGATAATACGACCGATTTTTCCAGCTCTGCCATGAGATTGTCCTTATTTTGCAAGCGACCAGCTGTATCAATCATGAGAATATCGACATTTTCAGCCTTGGCTCTTTCCAAACCGTCAAACACTACACTGGCTGGATCGCTCTTTTCTGGGCCAGTCACAACGGGCACATCGACTCGACGCCCCCACTCAGCCAACTGGGCAACAGCTCCAGCCCGGAAGGTATCTGCTGCCACCAGCATCACTTTTTTTCCTTCCTGTTTGTATTTATAGGCCAATTTACCGATTGAGGTCGTCTTCCCTACTCCATTTACACCGACGAAGAGCATGACGGTCAAGTCCTTTTGCAGATTGATTTTTTCATTGAAACGGCCGTCTTTCTCATAGATATCGACCAATTTTTCAATGATGAGTTGGCGCAAGGCTTCTGGTTTCTTAGCATTTTCCAGACGAGCTTCATAGCGCAGATCCTCAGTTAGATTGGAAGCTACCTGCACACCGACATCACTGGTAATCAGCAATTCTTCCAAGTCTTCAAAGAAATCTTCGTCAACTGAGCGGAAATTAGCAAAGAAGGCATTGAGACGAGCACCAAAGCCAGTCCGCGTCTTTTTTAGACTGCGGTCATACTTGTCTTGAACACTCTCTTCTTGGTATTCAGTAGAACTCTCAGATGTTTCTGCGGGAGTCAGTTCTTCCTCTGCCTCTTCTCCATACTCGGTCGAGTCTACTTTGAAGAAGTGCTTGCTTCCTGCTCACTAGATACTTCTTGCTCTGATTCGTAGTTAATTTGCTCTCTCGCTGCAGCCAAACGTTCCTGTAATTCTTGGTAATAATCTCTGCTTTCAGTCGCCGCTTCTGATTCGCTACTACTTTCCAACGCTTGATTTGCTGAAGTTTCAGACTGCTCTTCTGCCTCAGCCAAAACTTGTTCAGGACTTTCCTCGTCTTCAAGCACTGGTTCAGATAAGTCAGCTTGTTGAGTAGTTGGGGCAAATTCCTGCTCAGAAAGTTGCTGAAATCTGCAGGCTCTATCTTCTCTTCTAACACAGACTCTACTTCCTGAGTTTCCGCTGTTTCTTCATTAGAAGCAGCAAGGGGCTGGAAGTCTGTCTCAGATGGAACTTCAATCTCTGTAGTCTGATAACTCTCCTCTGCCTGTTCCTCTAACTGGGACTTTTTCTTCAAGTTCCTCTTTCTTACGTCCAAAAAGACGGTCAAATAATCCCATTCTTTAGTCCTCCTTCAATACATATTTCCGAATTGCCCAAGCAACTGCATCTTCATCATTGGTCATCGGAGTGACAACTTCTGCGACTTCCTTGACTTCTGGCACGGCATTTTGCATGGCTACTCCTAGACCAGCCCAAGCAATCATTGACAAATCATTGGCTTCGTCACCGCAGGCCATAACTTGGCTTTTATCAATTCCCAAGTGGGCAATCAGTTTCTCCAAACCAGTCGCCTTGTGGACATTTTTCGGTGACCATTCCAGCAGCATTTCCCGTGATTTGAAAATCTCATACTGGTCAAACAGTTCGGGCGCAATATGAGGAATGGCTGCATCCAGCGGTTCCTGAGCAAAGGCTGTGACGCACTTATTGTAGGTAATTTGGCTAGAAAGGTCTTCAAAAGCAATGGATTCAAAGTTCAGAGCTGGATTAAACTCCGCATAGAGCGATACTTGGTCTGATTGAATCTGATAAACCAAGCCCCCATCAATCGCATCCAGAGGCAGACCCAATTTCTCAGTCTCTTCATAAATTCTAGCCACATCATCATAGGCAAAAACTGTTTTATCCAAAATTTCGCCAGTATTGCGCTGAACCAGACCACCATTAAAGGTAATGGTGTATTCATCTGCCTGACCATCGGTGCCCAGCTCATGCAGGAAAAATTCCATAGCCTTAAGCGGACGTCCTGTGGTCAATACAACTTTGACACCCTGCTGTTGAGCCGCTTTGAGCGCTGCTAGATTCTCTTCAGAAATCTTTTTATCCGTGGTCAAAAGCGTCCCGTCCAAATCCAAAGCAATCAATTTAATATCAGCCATTACAAGCCCTCCATGTAAGTCATAACAGATTGGGCCGCATGATGGCCAATCACTTCTTTCGCAACTGCCAAAATTTCCGGCCGCGCATTTTCTGGTGCAATCGGGTGTCCTACCACCTGCATCATATGTAGGTCATTGAGATTATCACCAAAAGCCATGACCTGATCCATTTCTAGGCCTAACTTCTTAGCCAGCTCGACAAGAGCCACCCCTTTATCCACATAGTCCAGAACAATATCAATCGACTTATAGCCTGTTGTCATCGCCTTGACACCTGCGACATTCTCATTGACCCAGGCTTCGCCGTCGGCTACTGTTTCTTCGCTGAAATTGGTCGTGAATTTGAAGATCTCGTCTGTAATCTCACTAAATCAGCAACTTTTTGGATATTTTCATTATAATTAGCGCTGAAAGAAAGATAGGTCGGATCTACTGTCTCTAGGACATAACAGCCTTTTTTCCCTGTCAGAAGCAACTCATTGATATTGACAAAAGGGCGACTCCTTGAGCTTATCAAATACCTTTGAGATAAAATTCTCTTGGCATGGTTGCTTCGTATAGATCTTTTCCTTGAAACTCTACTAGGCTGCCATTTTCTGCGATAAAGATGATATCATCTCGAACTTCATGAAAGAGCTTTCTCAAGAGAAAGAATTCCCTCGACCACTGGCAACAGCAAAGTAGATGCCCTTTTCTCGAAACTGGGCCAGCAGATGCTTGAGCCGCTCCATATCAAACTGGCCCTTGTCATCTAAAAAAGTACCCGTCCATATCTGTGGCAATGAGTCTTATCATACAATTATCTCCTTTTTTGAATTAGGGGTGTGCAAAGGGCATTTAGGGTATGCATCTTTTAAGGATTTAGGCAACCCCCATCATTTCTCATCTCTGTTAATCCTTTATATTATATCATAAAACTAACACTTCATTCCACAGATGAAAAACAGTCAGATCATATTTCTATGACCTGACCGTTTTTGATATTGTTTATACTATATCTATTTACTTTTTTATTTTATAAAATAACATCACATAAACTTTTTATATATTTAGTTATCCTAAATTCAATTTATGTTTTGCTATTTGGCAAATACGTTCTGGCGAAGCGTGGTCTACAAACTGACTTAGCAGTCTTCGAGTCGCCAGCTTCCAAGGTGTTGGTTTGCCTGGCGAATGGCTTTGATTTCGGCGTGCAGCGTGGCGTCTTGTTCCTTTTCACGTAAGTTATGACCACGCCCAATAATTTCACCATTCAAGACCACGACAGCCCCGATTGGCACTTCCGCTTGGTCATAGGCTTTCTGCGCTTCCTTCAACGCTTCCCTCATAAAGAATTCTTTTTCATGAAGTTCCATGTTCTTACTGATAGACGCGCTTCGTCACGACTAGACTATGCGGTCTCTCAAACTCCTTATCTAAGTAATCTTGGTACGTTCCTGGTGAAATAAATCCTCGGGCGCTTAAAATATCGGTGCCTGCTGTCCCGACAATCGTATCGGCTAGCAATACACAGTTGGTACTCATCACAAAATACGTCTTGAATTTTGAAGAGGTAAATTTATACAAGAGTGCATCTGCTTCTTGTTTGAGCTTGTAGGCATACATTGGTTCTTCTTTGTCGATTCCAGGATGCTTAGGTTTCACCATTTTCGGTGGATCCCAAGGCACTGTCAGCGACATCAATTTGGCGATTTCCTTATCGATGGCCGCGAGTTGTTCTGGAGACAAGGCAAGACCATATCCCAGTAGGGTCTTATGATTTTCGCGTTTACAAAATTCGATGTATTTTTCACGGTCGGCACTGAAAAGTACCCCGTCCCCCATCGTTCCAAAGAGGCGCTCCGAATTCGTATCGTAGTTTCCGAATGAAATAATGCGGCCCTTATAACACAGGTCGACATGCCCGATGGCTCCAAACCCGTCTTTTGTGACATGAATAAACATCTCTAAGTTTGGTTCTGCATTTTCTTTGGCACGGTCGTAAATTTCTGAAGCCGTTTCGCCTTCTCCAAGTTCCAACGCATCATTAATTTTTTGTAAGGTTACTCGAGGAATCAGTGCAGCAAATACAAGCGGCATCCCACGACGCAAGCGTCTGCGAAGGACTTTCTTTCCAACTTCGGCCTCGAAGAACCAGCCGTCCCGAATATTGCTAATCCCATACCCGATAAAATAGAGCGAAAGGAAGAACATTTGCAAATTGCCGTCGCCCCCAAGAGAAATTAAAGTGGCTACCCCGACAACTGAAAGCCAAATGGTATCAAAGAGCAAGCGAAATCGCGGGCGAATATCATCTTTGACATAAATATAGTATGTCACACCACTAATTCCCGCCTTCATCACTTCATTGAGTCCCATCAAGATGCTTACAATCGCAATCGGCAATGACAGGAAGAATTGATTTCCTGCTAAAAATCCGTAAAGGGAAAATTTCCCTATATTCAGCCATAACGGGTCTTTAGATGCCGCTTTACTAAACCAACGGAATAAGAAATTCCATAGTTCACGGGCCCATAAGAATGTTAAAAACAGACGTAACATCAATTCTGGGAAGCTTGGTCCGAATATAAGGAGCAATATCCCAGCAACAAGGAACGCAATCCCTTCAAAGAGGAGCTTTTTCCCCGTAATCCCTAAGTCGCTAATTTTCTTCATCAATAATACCTCCTACAGCTACCACTGGAGCAGCTTGTTCATGTTTCTCCATCCATTCTTTCACGAGACGGTAAATCACGGCAAAGATTGGTGTGAAGAAAATCATTCCTACTAAACCAAAGAGATTTCCACCGATTAACGTAGTAGCAAGGGTTAGAGCCGTTGGCAACCCTACGGAACTGCCGACAACCCTAGGATAGACGACATTGCCTTCCACTGTTTGAACGACCATAAAGACGACAACCGAAATGAGTGCTTGAATTGGGCTTTCTGTAAAGATGAAGAGCATTACGATTCCGCACGCCATAAACGGCCCGATATTCGGAATGAACGAGAATACTCCGGCCAGCACCCCAACAAGTCCTGCATATGGCAACCCTACAAGAGAGTATGCGGCAAAAATCATAACCCCAACAATTCCCGCCTCGATGATTTGACTCATCAAGAAACGGTCATACGTATCCACGATGACTTCCCCGACATAAGAATGTGCTCAATTTTGTCTTTTAGCAACACCACATTGAGAATGCGAAGCGTTAAACGTGCGAGTATTTCCTTACTTACGAGAATATTAATCATGAAGAAAATCCCCATAATCACAGAGAACACATTTGAGAAGAGCCTATAATATTCGTTGTAAATCCGCCAAGGAATGTAATGACAGACGATATACGCTTTTGTATTATCTATAACCTAGTTTATTTCCATCAACATACCTGTGCCTTCAAATTATTTTTTATTTATTATCCTCATTATACCAAGAATTCTCACAATTTACTATAACTCCTACTTTCTATTGACGAAAGAAATGTTATTATGCAGTTATACTGCCTCAAGATGATTGACTTTCGAAACATGCAATTTAACGTTTAACAAATCAAGGGTGTCTCCATAGAATCAAAGTATTTCTGATACCCATTTCCTTCTATCTATAGACAGTAAAAAGCCTTGAAACAACTTATTCAAAGGCTTTCTTAGTATTCTATTGTATCAATTACCTTATTCCGATTTCTGTTGCTACTAATTTTATACTCATACTATAAACTTTCTAAATCTTTAACTTGACCGACACAATCTTGGAAACTCCTGACTCCTGCATGGTTACTCCATAGATGGAATCTGCCGCAGACATGGTTCCCTTACGGTGGGTCACAACGATAAACTGGCTTTCTTTGTCAAAGCGATTGAGATAATCCCCAAAGCGCTTGACATTGGCCTCATCCAGAGCTGCCTCAACTTCATCCAAGATAACAAACGGAATGGTCTTGACGCGGATGATGGAGAAGAGAAGGGCTAAGGCTGACAGGGCTTTTTCTCCACCACTCATAAGATTGAGAGATTGGATTTTCTTGCCCGGAGGCTGAACCGAAATCTCTACCCCAGCTGTCAGCAGGTCGCCTTCTGTCAAGATCAGGTCAGCTGAACCGCCGCCAAACATCTGGCTAAAGGTCAGCTTGAAGCTTTCACGAATGGCTTCAAAGGTTGTTTGGAAACGTTCCTTGACTTCGTCATTCATCTCTTCAATGGTTTCCAAGAGAAGATTTTTGGCTGAGAGGACATCGTCCCGCTGACTTTTGAGGAAATTCAGTCGGTTGCTGACTTCTTCAAATTGTTCTACTGCTTCCAGATTGACCGGTCCCAAAGCACGAATAGCCTTTTCTAAGTCTTTGACTTGGGCTTCTGCAGCTGCAAGATTTTCCAAAGAACGCGCTCTTTGATCAGCCTCTTCAAAGCTGATCTGGTAATTATCCGTCAGATTAGTCAGCAGACGACGCAAGGCATCTGAAAATTTCTCTTTTTCAGCCTCTGCCTTGGCCTGACGGCGAATCAGACTTTCGTTTTGCTGACGGGCTTGATCTAAGTTCCCTAGAATATCCTCAGACTGGCCCTCTAAGTCGTCCAGCTCAAATTTGAGTCGGATGAGGCTCTGATCCAAGTCTGTCTTTTTCTCTTGGGCAGTCTTAAGCTGCTCTTCCAAGACGGAAATATCCACCTTCTGGCTGACCGCTTCTTCCTTTTGCTCTATCAAAAGCTGCAAAGTAACGACTTCCTTGTCCAGAGCAGCCTTCTCCTCTAGCAAACGCGACAAATCATTCTTCTCAAAGCGCTGGCTAGAAGTCAGCTCCGTGCTCTTCAATTTCAGTTCTGACAAGTTAGCCGATAGCTGATCGAAACGATCCTGAACAGCGTTTTTATTCGACTTGACTTGCTCGATTTCAGCAGTAATGGCTACTTTGGAAGCCTCGATAGCCGACAGCCGCTCTTCCATTTTTTTCTTTCAGCAAGGCCTGCTGCTTCAGTCTGATTAGCCAAATCTTGCTCCTGGAGTTGCTCCAGCTGGCTGAGTTCCGCAACCCGCTCTGCAATCTGTTCGTAGGCCAACTTGACTCTTTGCTCCGTCAAGCGGGCTTGCTCACCCTCAGACTTGATGGCTTCCAAGGCTTGCTTGGCCTCTGATAGCTGAGACTGCAAGCTTTCGACTTGCTGCTCCTGAGCTTTCAGCTTCTGGGACTGCTGCTCCATTTCTCCAAGCAGGCTGTCCAGTTCAGGCTTGATAAAGATTGTGTTATTATTGCGATTGGCTCCTCCGGCGTAAGAACCGCCTGTGCGCAGTTCCGTTCCGTCCAGCGTTACAATTCTGACTTGGTAACGTACCTGACGAGCAGCCGCACGCGCATGCTCAATCGTATCAAAAATAGCGGTTGTCCCCAATAGATTTTGGAAAATATTCTCCAAACCTGGCTCATAGGTCACCAGCTCCGAAGCTATACCTAAGAAGCCTGAACTAGCCTCAATTCTGGATTGATTTTGCTCGGGAAGTTGACGAGCCTTGATGGTCGTCAGAGGTAGGAAGGTAGCCCGACCAGCCCGATTTTTCTTAAGAAAATCGATGGCTCTGGTCGCTGCCCCTTCGTCCTCAACGATGATATGCTGACTACTTGCCCCCAGCGCAATTTCCAAAGCGGTCTGGTAATGAGGATCGAAGCTCAATTTCTCGCTGACTGCCCCGACAATGCCACCCAGACGATCAGCTTCCTGCAGGACACTTTTTACACCTGCATAGAAATTACTGTGATTTTTAAGAATAGCTTCTAAACTGGCTGCACGGGCTTTTTTATTTTTCAAATCATCCAGCAGGGCAAACATGCTGGTCTGCTCATTTTGATAAGCAGTCGCCAACTTCTCGACCTGCTCCTCCTGCTGCTGATACTGATCTAGCAAGTCTCTGAGGGCAGCCTGTGCCGCTTCCAATTCTGCTTGTCGAGCCGCTTCTTCGTCTCTACCAGCTTTTAAATCAGCCTGTAGTTTGCTAAACTCTGCCTGTTTGCTGGCCGCTTGGCTCCGCTCATTCTCCAGACGATTTTCTAGCGAGGTCAAGTCGTTGGACAAGTCCGCTTCTTCTTGCATGAGCTTGACGTAACGATCCCGCAGATTTCGATCAACTGGTCTGGGTCATCTGAAAAGTCCGCCAATTCTGCTTCCAACTGGCTCATAGCCTCTTGATTTTCTGTCAACTGGACTACTAAATCAGCCAGATGAGCTTCCTTGGAGGAAATATCAGCTGTCAGCTGCTGGCTTTTTTCTCTCAACCCAGCCAAGCGTTCTTCATTTTCCAAACGGCTGCTGGCCGCCTGACTAGATTCCAGCTTAGCTAGGTCTATCTGGCGTTCCAAATCACTGATCAAACGCGTCAACTCCAAAAGACTGGCCTGATCGTCAGACAGTTTTTGATTCACTTCCTGACGTTTAACCTTAATCTCTTGGTTTTCACGCTCCAATTCATCCCGTTTCGTATAATAGGCCGCTAGTTCCTGCTTGATACTCTCCAAATCAGCTTCTGCCGCCGTCAAATCAGTTTTATTCGCCTTGATTTGAGCCACCAAGACATCCAGATAAAGCTCCTGACGCTCATGATCCAGTTCTAAAAAGCGCTTGGCCGTCTCAGCCTGCTTTTCCAGTGGCTTGACTTGACTATCCAGCTCGTAGATAATATCTTCCAAGCGATCCAAATTGTCTTGAGTCTGCGCTAGTTTGCTTTCTGTTTCCTTGCGACGGGTCTTATATTTGAGCACTCCGGCCGCTTCTTCAAAAATAGCCCGACGCTCCTCTGGCTTACTGTTAAAGATTTCCTCGACCTTTCCTTGGGAAATAATGGAGAAGAATCCCGTCCCAGTCCTGTATCCATGAAAAGGTCATGGACATCGCGCAGACGGACCTTTTTGCCGTCAATCTTGTACTCGCTATCACCACTGCGATAGATATGGCGCTCGACGCGGATTTCCTTGCTTGCTTGCTTGATAAACTGATCCTGATTATCCAAAACCACAACGACCGAAGCATAGTTGAGGGGCTTGCGGTTCTCCGTCCCTGCAAAAATGACATCGGGCATCTTGCCACCCCGCAGACTCTTGACACTCGACTCACCCAGAGCCCAGCGCAGGCTCTCTGTAATGTTGGACTTGCCTGAGCCATTGGGACCAACAACAGCAGTCACACCTTGGTCAAAAACCACCTTGGTCTTATCTGCAAATGACTTGAAGCCCTGAATTTCAATTTCCTTTAAAAACATTAGTGACTTTCCTTTTCAAATGCATCCTTGGCAGCTTCCTGCTCAGCCAGTTTCTTAGAACGGCCTTGTCCCTGACCCGCTTTCTGACCATTGATTAACACAGCCACAGCAAAGTTCTTAGCATGGGCTGGCCCTGTCTCATCTGTAACCTGATAGACAATCTCCACATCCCCATTAACCTGTAGGAGTTCTTGCAGCTTAGTCTTATAGTCAGTCACCTGCTCAAAGTCACCTGCTTCTACCTTGGGAATCATGACTTGGTAAATAAAGTCTTTGACAGTCTCCACATCCTTATCCAAAAGAAGGGCACCCAAAAAGGCCTCAAATAAGTCACCCAGAATGGTATCGCGATTGCGGCCTCCTGACTTTTCCTCACCGCGACCCAGCTTGATAAACTGATCGAACTGACAGTCCCGTGCAAAGCCAGCCAAACTCTCCTCCCGAACAATCATGGAGCGTAGTTTTGACAAATCTCCTTCTGGTTTTTTGGGGTATTTTTTATATAAATACTCAGAAATAATCAGCTGCAGAACAGCGTCTCCTAAAAATTCCAGGCGTTCATTGTGTGAAATTTTTAAGAGGCGGTGCTCATTGGCATAGCTGGTATGAGTAAAAGCGGTCTCTAGCAGACTGCTGTCTTCAAACACCAGCCCAAACTGCTCCAGCAGTGCATCTTTTAATTGTTCCATAATTTCTTTTTCATGCTAGGCCAAGGCAGAGCATGAGTCCAATCCATCCTTTCTAAAATGATGTTCTTTGTGAACCATCTACCATTATACCAAAAAACAAGTGCCAACGCACTTGTTTACTTGTCTTCTTAGCGTAATTCCTGGCCTATTCCTTATCTGGGATGACCTTGAAAAGATAATAGGTAATAAAGATTGTCAGGGCGAATAAGAAAATTTTTACCCAAATTATCGGAGCTAACGCAATGGAAATTCCCATCAAGATATAGATGGACACGATAATCTTTTTCTTGCGCTCTTTGGCAATCGAGCCAGTCTCCCGAAAATCTGCGACATAGATTTGATACATTTTGGTGTGATAAAGCCAATTTTCAATCCGCTTGGAGCTGCGCGAAAAGCAAGCAATAGACAAAAGTAAAAAAGGAGTCGTAGGAAGAAGGGGCAGAAAAATCCCCAGCACTCCTAAGGCCAAAGATAAGCAGGCAATCACAAAATAAATCAAGCGCATTTGGTTTCCTCACGTACGTTTTCATGGTCATTCTTTAGCTTCCTTTCTAGTATAAAAAACAAGCTAAAAAATATAAAACTAGTTTCCCATAAAAAGCAATCCTTGTCAATCCTAAAAAAGAGGCTGGGACAAAAATCCCAGACTCTCAATTGTCTTTGGTTTGTTGAGCAAGACGCAGTGGTTGAGTGGGCTCTACCACGCTGATTTCATCAGCTTTTACAGCCCTACTCAACTGTGCGGAGGTGGGACAACGAAATCGAATTCTAACGAATTACCGATTTCTGTCCCACTCTCTTTCTGAACGACTGATGATTAGATATTTACCAAAGGCGTCGCTGTATCAGGAGAAGTATCGAAGACCTGGAAATCATGGCCCACTGGCAAGTCTGCTTGAGCCAGTTGATTGACCATGGTCATATGAGCCAACTCCTTGATATTATTTCCTTGCTCAGATGCCCCAGATAGATGCGCTTGGTGCGATTGCCAAGTGTACGAATCATAGTTTCCGCACCATCTTCATTGGATAAGTGCCCCAAGTCAGACAGGATGCGCTGTTTCAGGCTCCACGGGTAGGCACCGCTCCGGAGAATCTCGATATCATGATTGCTCTCAATCAAATAAGCATCTGCATTCTCAATGACTCCTGCCATGCGGTCACTGACATAGCCCGTATCCGTCAGCATGACAAAGCTCTTGCCATCCTTCATAAAGCGATAAAACTGGGGAGCAGCCGCATCATGGCTCACTCCAAAACTTTCGACATCTAAATCGCCAAAAGTCTTCATCTTACCCATTTCAAAGATATGCTTCTGACTAGCATCCAGCTTGCCCAAGTCCTTTTCCATCGCTCGCCAGGTTGCTTCGTTGGCATAAATATCTAGATTGTATTTACGCGCCAAAACCCCCACACCATGGATGTGATCCTTGTGCTCATGGGTGACCAAAATAGCATCTAAATCCTCTGGTTTGCGATCTATTTCGCTCAAAAGACTCGTAATTTTTTTCCCTGATAGACCAGCATCAACAAGCAGTCGTTTCTGGTCTGTTTCCAGATAAAAGCAATTGCCACTCGAGCCTGATGCTAGAATACTATATTGAAATCCCTTAGTCATGTTCACTTTCTACATTCTCTTCATTTTCCCAGTCATCTACACGGACAGCATCGTTATCATATGGAAGAACAATGGTAAAGGTAGATCCTTTGCCATACTCACTCTTGGCCCAAATAAAGCCATAATGCTGCTTGATAATTTCTTTAGCAATAGCCAGACCCAAGCCCGTTCCTCCCTGGGCTCGACTGCGGGCCTTATCCACCCGATAGAAACGATCAAAAATCTTTGGCAGATCCTGCTTGGGAATGCCCAGACCTTCATCTGAAATCGAGAGAATCAACTGAACATCTGTTGTTCTCACAGAAACCGTAATCGTCCCACCATCAGGCGAATACTTGATGGCATTGTTCATGATATTATCAATCACCTGGGTCATCTTATCCGTGTCAATCTCTACCCAAATCGGTGTAATTGAATAATCCCTGATAATCTCATATTTTTTGGTCTCATCCTGATTTTTTATCTTATCAAAACGGTTGAGGATATAGGTGATAAAGGCTGTAAAATTGGTCAGCTCAACATCCAGATGGCTGGTATTATTATCAATCCGCGATAAGCTAAGCAAGTCCGTCACCATCCGCATCATACGGTTTGTCTCGGTTAGTGAAACCTTGACAAATTCCGGTGCAACAGGCTCTGACAGAGCGCCATCATCCAAGGCTTCCAGATAGGATTTCACACTGGTTAGAGGCGTCCGCAATTCATGGCTAACATTGGAAACGAAAAGCCGACGCTCCCGCTCTTCCTTGTCCTGCTCCGTTGTATCATGTAGCACTGCTACCAACCCTGATATAAAACCTGACTCCCGTCTGATCAAGGCGAAGCGAACCCGCAGGCTTACATATTCACCATTTTCATCTTGAGAATCAATAGTCAATTCTGGAACCTTGGTGATCAATTCGCGCAGATCATACTCATCAGCAATATCCAGCAAATCTAAAATACTGGTATTAAGGACATCATCACGTTTGACACCCAATTGCTTGGTTGCCATGTCATTGATGGTAATAATCTGTCCTCGGCGATTGGTCGCAAGCACGCCATCCGTCATGTAAGACAGGATACTGGATAGACGCTTGGTTTCTTGCTCCAAATTTTCATGCGTCAGGCGGATGACTTCAGAGAGATCATTGATGGAATTGGTCATGTCCGTGATTTCAGGACTGCCCTGCATATCTAAAACTTCTGAATAATCTCCTGCAATCAATCCTTTGATCTTTTGGTTTAACTGCACCAGCTTTTGAGTATCTCGTCGATTTTCCAGTAGCAAAAGAGCCACGACGATGATAAAGCCGACAACAATCAGTGAAAAGACAAAGTCAGGAGAAAGTACGAATTCTTTTAGCGTTTCAATCATTATTTCTTATGTAATAACCGACACCGCGGCGAGTCAGGATATACTCCGGACGGCTTGGAGTATCTTCGATTTTTTCGCGCAGACGACGAATGGTCACATCGACTGTCCGCACATCTCCAAAGTAATCATAGCCCCAGACGGTTTCCAGCAAGTGCTCACGCGTCATAACCTGACCAACATGAGTAGCCAAATGGTGCAAGAGTTCAAATTCACGATGGGTCAATTCCAATTCTTTCCCATGTTTTTTCACCACAAAAGCATCTGGAAGAATCTGCAAATCCCCAATAAACAGTTCCTTTGGATTGCTCTCGTCCACATGGCTATCTGGGATCAGTTCAGAACGGCGCAACAAGGCCTTGACCCGAGCCAGCAATTCACGATTTGAAAAGGGCTTGGTCACATAGTCATCGGCACCGATCTCCAGACCGATTACCTTATCGAACTCGCTATCTTTGGCCGAAAGCACAATGATTGGCACATTGCTGGTCTTACGGATTGTCCGAGCAACATCCAGTCCGTCCACTTCTGGCAACATCAAATCCAGAATCAAGATATCCGGCTGCTCTGCTTCAAACATTTCTAGAGCTTCCTTACCATCAAAGGCAGTCAGCACTTCATAGCCTTCCTTAGCCATGTTAAACTTTATAATGTCCGAGATTGGCTTCTCGTCATCTACAACTAATATTTTTTTCATTTTTTACCTTCATATCTATACAATTTTTAAGCTTAGACATCTATTGTTTTTGTACTTGTCCTACTGCTCCATAAGCACTATTATATCAAATTTTCCTTAAAAAATGCTATTTTCGCACACTATATTCCAACATTCTTATAGAAATTTCACCTCAACTCTCTTTCTCCCAAAAATCTCAGTCAAGGAGAAGGAATCCTCACTAAAATCCTTGATTTTTTTCACTTTTTCTGCAAAAATAGATGCATAGAAAGAAGGTTGAACTATGACAAAAATCAATCAAATCATCACTTATCTTGAAAATGAAAAGCAGGATGTGGCTGTAATCTCCGATCCTGTAACCATTCATTACCTAACAGGCTTTACAGCGATCCACATGAGCGTCAGATGTTTCTATTCGTCTACACTGACCATGAGCCACTCCTTTTCGTACCAGCATTGGAAGTTGAGCGTGCTTCTTCTACCGTAGACTTTCAGGTTGTAGACTATGTCGATTCTGAAAACCCTTGGGAAAAGATCAAGGCTTCTCTACCATCTCAAGCCTTCAAGCAAGTAGCGGTCGAGTTTGACAATCTGATTCTAACCAAATATCACGGCCTGCGTACTGTTTTTGAGGGGGCTGAATTTGTCAATCTGACTCCTTACATCAACCGCTTGCGCTTGATCAAGTCAGCCGACGAAATCCAGAAAATGCTGGTAGCTGGCAAGTATGCTGACAAGGCTGTCAATATCGGTTTTGACAATATTTCACTAGAAAATACTGAAACAGACATCATCGCTCAAATCGACTTCGCCATCAAGCGAGAAGGCTATGAGATGAGTTTTGAAACTATGGTTCTGACAGGCAATAATGCAGCTAATCCGCACGGCATTCCCGGAGCCAATAAAATCGAAAACAATGCCCTTCTTCTCTTTGACCTTGGCTGCATGGTCAATGGCTACGCCAGCGATATGACACGGACCGTCGCTGTTGGCCAGCCAGACCAGTTCAAAAAAGATATCTATTATCTGACTCTGGAAGCTCAGCAAGCAGCGCTTGACTTTATCAAACCAGGCGTCACAGCTCATGAAGTAGACCGAGCTGCTCGTGAGGTCATCGAAAAAGCTGGCTATGGCGAATACTTTAACCACAGACTTGGCCATGGTATCGGTATGGATGTCCACGAATTCCCTTCTATCATGGAAGGCAACGACATGGTTATCGAGGAAGGTATGTGCTTCTCTGTCGAGCCCGGCATTTACATTCCTGGCAAGGTCGGCGTCCGCATCGAGGACTGCGGCTATGTCACCAAGAATGGTTTTGAACTCTTCACCGAAACTAGCAAGGACTTGCTGTATTTTGATTAAGAAACTAAAAAAGCACCGAACGGTGCTTTTTTAGTTTATCAATAATTTAAAACAGTTAGCCTCTCAACTTTCCCCCGCCTCTAGTTTCAACAAGAAGGCTTTTTTATCAAGGCCACCGGCATAACCAGTCAGCTTGCCGTCGCTTCCGACAATCCGATGACAAGGAATCAGAAGGGAAATGGGATTATGACCAATAGCACCACCAACCGCTCTAGCAGAGCCAATTTTTCCATACTCGGCTTGAAGCTCCCGTAAAATATCTGAGTAGGTAGCCGTTTGCCCATAGGGAATCTTCCGCAGCACTGTCAGAACCTTACTTCTAAACTCAGTAACTTGGGGTGCCAATGGAATCTCATCTGTCGCTGGATTTTCTCCCTTAAAATAAGCATCCAGCCAAGCAGAGACACGTCGGCTGACTTCTGTCTCTTTCTCCTGCGCTTGCTCCAAATCATAGCCTGCCCCAAAATATTTCTGATTCTCCAGCCAAAGCCCCAACAAGGCATTTGCGTCTGTCAAGATGAGAATACGGCCAATCGGCGATGTATAATAAGTCTTGTACATATTTTTTCTTTCTTCTAGCTTCTTGATATGCCTTATTATACCACTCTTGTTTTAACTTTTGCCACAATCCCATCTGGGTCTGTGACTTCTAGCTCTTGGGAGCTAATCCATCGGACTGGCGCTTGCAAGTCCTGAGCATTTTCATAAATAGCAACTAGGTCTTCTTTCCCTTCTACTTGCGCTTCAAAATAGGCTAGTCCCATTTGCTTAGGTTGGCGATGATTCAAGTGAGAACCTCCCCATTCATTGACCGCTAAATGATGATGGTAGTTTCCGGATGCCAGCCAGCTAGCAGAAGGTACAGAAAATTTATCCTCTAAGCCTAGAAGCTTTTGGTAAAAATGACTGGCTGCTCTGCTATTTTTCACAGACAGGTGGACATGGCCCATACGAGTGCCTTCAGCAATACTAAACGGCTTGACTTCCTGACCCAGTTCATAGATTTCTTGAGCCGCTAGCGCTTCCGTCACTCCGATAATGCGGCCATCTTCTCGAATATCCCAATCAGCCTGAGGCTTGTCCCGATAAAGCTCAATGCCATTGCCTTCTGGGTCCTCCAGATAAATGGCTTCACTATAACCGTGATCCGCTCCTCCAACCATAGGAACTTTATTTTCTGATAAATGCTTAAGGATATCTGCCAAAGCTTGACGACTTGGAAGCAAAAGCGCCAAATGATAAAGACCGTAAGCCGACTTGACGGGCTGTCGGTCACTGGTTGCTAAAAGCCTCACCAGCACTTGTCCGCCCCTGCCCAAAGCCACTTGTCCGTCCTGCTCTTCCAAAAGTTCCAAGCCTAAAACACGCTGATAAAAATCCCTTTGTCTTGCTAGGTCAGCCACATAAAGCGCCACATCTCCTAGATAAATCTTGCTTTGATATTCAAAAGTCATGTACTTTCTCCTCTCTTAAATTTAAAATTTCAGCAGTGCTCCTGCTCAATCTTTTTTATTTTCCCAACACAGAGAGAGGTTCCTTGATTCGGTTTTCCACATCTCCATTTGCTCCGAAAGATTATTCAGATTGTAATTGTTTTTATTACATCTATTAGTATAGCAGGTTTTAATGTAATGTTAACAATTACATCTTGCAAAATTCTTAACAAAAAACAATCTGCTCACTAGGAAACAGATTGTTCTTTAATTTCTTTTTCGGTTGCTGCGACGACTTCGTCAAGGCTGGTCTGAGCCAATTCAGCTTCCATGGCTGCTTGAATAGCTGCCAAGCGGTCGTCTAAGACATTGTGAATGTTCTTGCCGATAGGACAGTCTGGATTGGGCTTGTCATGAAAACTAAAGAGCTGACCGCTCTTGCCCAGACATTCAACGGCACTATAGACGTCCAAAAGACTAATGTTTTTCAAATCTTTGGCAATCTCTGCTCCTCCAGTCCCACGAGCAACGGTAATCATCCCAGCATTCTTGAGCTGGGACAGAGTCTTGCGGATAATGACCGGGTTGACTCCGACACTGCCAGCAAGGATATCACTTGTCAGTTTTTGTTTTTTTCCCTCCAAAGCCAGGACAATCAGCATATGGGTGGCAATGGTAAAACGGCTAGAAATCTGCATTTTTCTCCTCCCTCATCATTTCTCTCACTATTATATCCCAAAAAGGGTGTAACTTCAAGAGTTACGACTGGACTTTAAGAAAGCTGCAATCTCATCCGCATATCCTTCCCGCTCACTGATTTCCCGTAGCAGGTCATGATTGTGAGTATGGTGGATACCATTGACCAAACTCTCCCGATAAATCTCATAGTAAGGCAAGTGGAGCTCCCGCGCCAATCGTAGCTCCTGTTCCACATCGTAGGCCACGCGCCGCAGGTCAACATCAGCCAGACCCGTCTCATCAATCTCTAAAATGGCATACTGGGCTCGCAAGTCCTGACGCAAAGCCGAATCTAGAAAGAATGGCTGACCAATAGAGCCGGGATTAATAATCAGCTGGCCCTTAGTCCCATAACGGAGAAACTGTTGGTGAATATGACCATAAACAGCAACAGCGCAGTCGTTTCCTTCAAAAAGGCGGTCGAAATCACTCTGCTCGCCAATATGAATCAGCTCCCGTCCCCAATTCTTATCTGGCAGATGGTGGCTGACCGCAATCTTCAATCCTTCTACTTCTGTCAAGACCTGCAGAGGAAGTTCCTGCATGCGGTCAATCTCTTCAGGACGGATTTCCTCTAGGACAAAATGGCAGAGCCGGGTCAGGTAGAGATGGCTGGGACGATCCAAATCCAGCTTTTGGTGCAGGGCATGCCAGAGACTGTCTTCCCAATTCCCTCTAACCTGAAGGCTGATGGGCAGCTGCTCCATCCTATCTAAGATATTTCTGCGACCGGTTCCTGGCAGGAGCAAGTCTCCCAAAAACCAATAGTCTGTCACCTGCTGGCTTTCCGCATCCGCCAGTACTGCTTCCAAAGCTGTGCTATTCCCATGCACATCGGATAATAAGGCAATTTTTCGTGTCATCATGTGTCTTTCTCTTTCTTTACAAGGAATATTATATCAAAGTTCAAAAAAACTTCCACCCATCAAGTGAGTGAAAGTTTTGAAGTCTTTTTTTATCAATCAACAGATTTGAGTGCTTCCAGCATATCCACCCGTCTGAGGCGGTAATTGACAAAGAAGCCAAGCAAGGTCAGAATAAGAGTCACTGCTGTTAGAGGAAACAGATAGACTGAGGGACTTACTTGAGGGTTTAAGCTGATAATGCTAGGCGCAACCTTCTCAATCAAAAAACGATGCAGGAAGAAACCGCCTAGAAGTCCAACTGCCATCCCAATTACTGAAAGAATAATGGTCTCTCGATAGATATAGAGGGTCACTTCCTTATTATGGAAGCCCAAAACCTTGATAGTAGACAGTTCGCGAATCCGCTCGGCCACATTGATATTTGTCAAATTGTAGAGAATGACGACTGCTAAAAGAATGGAAATCAGCACTAAAATCATCATCGTATTATTAAGAGAATTAGCTAAAACATTGAACTGCTCCACCATGCTAGCGTTTTGGGAAACACTCTTGACAGACTTGAGGCTCATAAATTCATTGGCTTTGTCCACAATATTTTTGCTGGAAGAGTCCTTGAGTCGCACTAAATAAGCATTTTTCTCGGGCTTTTTTCCGTAAATCTTCTGGTAGTCAGTTGCCTTCATAAAGGCAAAATGCCCAAAATGATTCTCATTGACTGCTGCGAGCTTGACAGACTTGCCACCCAGTTCTATACTGCCACCGGGGCTAGCTCCAGCTATACGAGCCAATTTATCCGAAACAACTGCACCGTCATTCAGGGACAGCTTCTGTCGGCTGCCAGAACTTCCCATATAAATAAAAGGTTCAAAATTTTCCTTGTCCGTAACCATCAAAGTGACTGACTCTGTTTCTTTTTTCCCCTTGTATTTCTCTGTTAGGGGTTCACTATGGATCCCCTGATAGGCTGCAATCGAGCCATCTGCCAGCATCTTTTTCAGCTTGTCTTGTTCGGCTTGATTTTCACCAGGATTGACAGAGACAATCAAGTCGTATCGCAGAATCTCCTCAAACTGACGTTTTGGAATACCACCAATAGAAGACTGGAGTCCTAGACCGGCAAAGAGCAGGGCAACAGAACCCGCCACACCAAAGATAGTCATAAACATCCGCTGCTTATAGCGAAAGATATTGCGAGCTGTGACTTTCTGAGTAAAGCTAAGACGTCGCCAGATAATGGTCAGTCTTTCCAAGAAAATCTTGGAGCCTTTAACTGGTGGCTTGGGCAAAAGCAAGTGAGCTGCTTCTTCTCTCAGCTCCCGTCTTGCCACCAAATAGGCAGGGAGGACACTGGATAGAAGGGAAAGTCCCAGGGCCAGTAAACTATAGGAAACATAAAAATATGCATGAGGGGTAGAAAGTACCATTCCTCTAGTAATAATAGAAGAAATCACTCCCGACAAGAAATAATGTCCCAGCAGAATCCCTATGAGGGTACCTAGACTGCCCGCTACCAAACCGTAAAGAGCAAACTTGCGAATGATATCTCGGCTATGATAGCCTAAGGCCTTAAAGACACCTGCATTTGTTCGCTCCTCATCGACAAAGCGCGTCATAGTGGTAAAGGTCACCATTGCTGCCACCAAATAGAGCACCACCGGGAAGATATTGCCAATCGACGCAATACTATTCATGGAGTTTTTATACATATGATAGCCATTCCCACCTGGCAGGGACTTGCGGTCATAGCTATGATAGGCTGGCTCTTTCAAACGACTCAGGTTTGCCTTAGCGTCAGCTAGCTTGTCCTTGCTAGCTGATAAGTCTTGTTCCGCCTGAGCTAGCTCTGCTTTTTTCTGATTGAGCTGGAACTCAGCTTCCTGAATCTGCTGCTGGCTCTGGCTGAGCTGTGCAGGAGGGAGGATAGAAGCGGATTGAGCTGCCGCTAGCTGGTTTTTTTGCTGGTCCAGCTGACTCTGAGCTTGCTCTAATTGTTTTTTCCCTTGAGCCAGTTCGCTCTCAGCCTGAGCAATCTTATCTTGGCCTTTCTGAATGGTGCTTTTGGCATCTGCCTCTAATCGCTTAAAGCGAGCCACTCCGTTATCTTCCAGGCTCTTGTCCAAAGCTGTCTGGTGCTGCTCCAAACGCTCCTGATAACTTGCAGAAAAGGGAGCCAGCTTTTCTAAATCATGATAGCGCAGGCGGGCAATACTGTAAACATCTGTATCAAAGGCCTTAGGGCTGACTACAGCATAGGCTGATAAAGCTCCGCTGCCACTAGTCGCATTGCCCAGATTTCTATCAGACCAGAGCTCTGCCGAGTTGACAAATCCCACAATCTTATAGGTCTTGTTTTTCAGAACTGACCGACTGCCTGCTTTTTCGGTCAGATCAATCTCCTGACCAAGCTTATATTTCTTAGACCAAAAGCTAGCCAGGGCAATTTCTTGCTCTTTCTTGGGAAGACGACCGGAGGTCACTTGAAAGTTTGAAATATCTTTAGTATTCGAAAATACTCGGAGGGCCTCCTCGTCTACGGTGACATCTGTCAGATAGCCAAACTCGACATCAGCTCCCTTGATAGCTTCCAGCTCTCTCTGATCCGCCTTATCCAAACCATAGTCCGCCATAACAGCCAAGTCCATGGTTCGCTGCTCTTTCAAGTAATCTGTTGCTGTTCTGCGCATATTGGGTGGAGCGACCTTGAGTCCCACAAGGGCTAAAGAGCCCAGCAGCATGAGGATTAAAATAGATAGGAAACGTCCTTTAGAGCTAGTGAAGGAGCGCAGAATATCTTTCCAATAAATCTTTCTCTTCATATCAATACTCCAATGTACTTATATCTTGTGGCTCTTCATTGACTGTAATACTTTTGACTCTCGCGTCGTGCATACGGATGACCCGGTCAGCAATGGGAGCCAAGGCAGCATTGTGGGTCACGATAATAACTGTCACTCCTTGATTGCGGGACATATCCTGTAAGATTTGCAGCACTTGCTTACCAGTATTGTAGTCCAGAGCTCCTGTCGGCTCATCGCAGAGCAAAATCTTGGGATTTTTGGCCACAGCCCTAGCGATAGACACTCGCTGCTGCTCCCCGCCTGACAACTGCGCTGGAAAATTATTGAGGCGCTTTTCTAGTCCCACTGCGGTCAGAGCCGCTACTGGATCTTGGGCATCCTTGACAATCTCAGAAGCCAATTCAACATTTTCCTTGGCCGTCAGGTTGGGCACCAAATTGTAAAACTGAAAGACGAAACCCACATCATTGCGGCGATAGTCCGTCAGCTGGTGGGAATTGTAGTTGGCAATATTCTGTCCGTCTATCAGGATATCTCCTTCATCATTGGTATCCATACCGCCGAGGATATTGAGCACCGTAGACTTGCCTGCACCAGAGGCACCTAGGATAATGACCAGTTCCCCCTTTTCAATCTCAAAAGAAATATCATGATTGGCAACAATTTCTGTATCACCTACCTGATAACGTTTAAAATTATGTTTCATTTCAATATAAGCCATATCGCTTCTCTCCTTTTCAAAGCTCTTTTTCTTAAATCAACAATATGTTGATTCTAAATCACAGATATTATATAATGAGCTTAGATAAAAAGCAATAATCAAAAATCAACAAAGTGTTGATTTAAGTAAAAAGGAAGAAAAATGGTCCAGAAACGAAAAACTAGCACCAAGGAAGACATCAAAGAAGCCTTGATTCAGCTACTGTCAGAGGAAAGGTTTGATACTATCTCCATCAGCAATCTCTGCAAGCGGGCAGGGATTAATCGCGGCACCTTCTACCTCCACTACCAAGATAAGTATCAGATGATTGATAGCCTCAAAAGCGACATCATTTCTCAACTTTATAGTTATAGTCTTTTTGAAGAAGAAGGCGAATATTCCAAACAGTTCATGATAGCCAAATTTCATATACTGCGTGCTAATGAACGTCTGATCAATGCCCTGACTAGAAGCCATTATATTGACTTTCGCGGAGCTATTCGGGAATTCATAACCAGTATCATTCTGAGCGACAAGCAAAAAGCTGCTACCCAGCGTTTTTTAGAGGAGAGCTTTCACATTCCTCAGAAATACGCCTTGGAAATCTTCCTATCCAGTGTTGAGGGGATTATTTCTCTTTGGATAGCTGGCGGAGCTCAGGAAGAACCTGAAGAAATTACGCAAATGATCCTAGCTACCTACAATTATGATTATTGGAAATCATAACCAGCACTCCACTTTTATAGATGAGAACTCAAAAAGGCACAGAGTAATCTGTGCCTTTTCTTAAAACATTTCTGGTGAGCAAATAGTTTTTTGGTGATGCCCACTTAGATAAAGGCAACAAAATCCTGTCCTATTTCACCATGTCTGGATCGTAATCATAAAATCCTGTATCGAGGAAACGATTCTTCGGATGCAATTTGTGAAGCAGCTCATCTAGCAAGAAAGCTTGGTCATGGCTAAATTCACCTTTTTCAATCAGATCTCTTGCCTGAACAAAGAGCTTAGCAATCTCAACAAAATTCTGACCAGGAGTATAGAGACCTTCCAATTTCCAATGAGTAAAGCCGTGGTCAACCAATTCTGTCAACTTGGTCATCAAGTCCAAGTCATTATTGGCAAAAATGTGAGTCCCATGCTTGTCCTCAAAGATCGAATAATGGCTCTGAGGATCGCTCGGTTCCGCAAGAAAGAGATCCCTCTCTCTTGATTTCGCATCATCGATGTGTGTAAAGTTATAATAATTTTGCAAAAGCGGACGTTTAGAGTGGTGGATAACGCTCGCACCATAAACTAAGACTTCTGCTGGAATCTCAAGAATTTCTGGCATTTTAAAGAGTTCTGCCGATGGAATTTCCCGCGCCAAAACAGCTTCTGACACCCCAGCATTCTTGCCCCAAAAATTAATCTGGCGGCTGCTGGTAACCATGGTTGAAGCATCATAAATCGTTTCAACTTATAACCATCCCGCTGCAAGACGTAGAATACACCTGCATCCCCAACGGTGATATAGTCCACTTCAATCTCCTGAAGAAAATCCAAATAAGGCTTGATCTGGTCCATCATGTCCTGATGCATCAAAGCATTGACGGCAACGGTCATTTCTTTTCCTGCCTGATGAACCATTTGTGAGATACGATTTAATTCGTCATAAGTGAAGTTATGCGGTAAACGAAGACCGTATTTTTCCTCACCGACATAAATACGATCTACTCCTGCTTCCAATAAGGCTTGAACTTGTTCTATACTTTCAGCTGTTGCTGTTATGATTATCTTTTTCATATCATTATTATACCAAAAAAATAGGATTTATGATTTCTTAATTCGATTTTATTCGTTTTGTAACTATCTTGTAATATATCTAATCATAGAAACATGATAGAATGATAAGGTACTACTAGGAGAGAGACAATGGCTGTAAGAGATTTTAAACAGTTTGAATCAGCGCCCCTGCATGATTCGACAGAGCAAACTAAGGAAATATCCTATCAAGAATACCTGCCCCAAGCAGAATCGGCATCACAATTACGTGAGCTATTTTTCTTTATAAATATCGCTTTATTCTGTATTTTGACAGTCTTTTTTAGCTTTATTTTTTTGTCTGCAAAATGAGCACCTTTCTATCTTTCTCACTTGCTATTGTCCTAAGTCTTATGATTATTCAAGGATATCGCACTGTTCGGAGAAAGAAACATTGATTATCTACGAATTAAATCAAACGAGATCAAAAGATCTCGTTTTTCTTTTCTTTACCAAGCGTAATTTGGTTCCTGACAAGCACGCATAGCTGCCAATAATTCTTCCGGAGTTACCTTTTTCAGCCCTCCATAGTTTGGATCCTGAACGGTGTAGGACGGATCAATGTAATAAACTGCAAGGACATCACTGCCGTCTGCTGATAATTCATAGCCCGTACCCACAACATTGTGTTCACCCTTATGGCCTGGGTAGATGGAGGCATTATCAATCGTATAGTAGAGCGGATAGCCATCATCAATATTCTTGCGCAGGCGCTCCTTAAAGAGCCGCATATCTTCAGAATTCGAGGCGCTACTAGTCACTGTCGCAAGATGGTAGCCCGCTTGACCTGCCGGCACTTCCGCATAACCAAATAAATATTGATTTAAGACACGGATTGCATTGACATTATGGGTGCCGAAAGTCTCATCGGTGCCCATCGCTCGTGCCAATTCCTCTTGGCTAGCTTGGACGCCTCTGTAGGCTAAAATCATACTGACAGAGGTCGGTGCGCAAGTATTCCAAGCTCGCTGGATCTGCATGGGAACTTCCAGGCGCTTTCTGATTGGGGAAGATGCTTCTTTGCTAGAAGGCTGTGTCTCCTCTTCTCTGACCTTTTCACTGGTCTGACTAGAGCTTTTTGACTCCGCAGAAGCAGAACTCTGACTATCACTAGATTGACCACTGCTAGCTGTTTTCGAGCGGGCTTGACTCATGCTCGAAGCCTTAGAAGAAGAGTCAGAGCTTCCAGACTGAGGGGACTCTGAAGCTTTCTGCCGAGAACAGGCTAGTAAGTAGCAGCCTAAACCAAGCAAGGCAAGTACTTTTAAATGTTTCATACCAACACCCCCTTTTTATTTATATGATAACGCTTTCTTTTTTGGAAATCAAGTTGGCCAAGGGGAAACTAAAGAGTAATAATTTTTGCTTCCTAGCTCCATACGACTACTCATCAGATACTGCAGGAAATGTCTACTTCGAATAAAAACGAGGCTAGGACTCTTTTGTCCCAGCCTCAACCTGTATATCCAGTTTGAACTTACTTATCTTCTAAATCAATGATGATTTCTTCTGAAGGAGCTTGTTCTCCTTCTTCCACCACGATATCAGAAATTTCTTCTTCAAGAATTTCCTCTTCTTTTTCAAACTTTTCTTTGATTTCTTGAAATTTATCCTGCGAATAGTCTACTACTGACTTGGTCGTATCCTTGACAGACTCCAATACCGTTTCTGCTGTAATTTCGCCATTTTCAACCTTTTCCTTGGTTTGGTTGATGGCCTTGACAGCCTGATCTGAAAAATCCTTTACTGATTGGACAACTGCTTCGTGAGTCTTATCTGGATCTTCACGATAGTCGACAACAAAGTCTTGAACTTTTTCAGTAATTTCTTTACCTTTTTTGCTAGTTAGAAAGTACGCTGCAGCTGCACCAGACACAGCACCTAATAAAAGTGATGAAATTTTTCCCATAATAAACCTACTTTCTTATTTTTTAAATAATTTGCCAACAAAACGAAGGGCCGTTAGACCTGCTGTTGTTTTGGCTGTCGTGCTTCCTGCTGCGACTGCCTTTTTTCCTAAAACACGCGCCTGATCATTTAAATCAGAGACTGATTCGGATAGGTCTGCCACCGCATTGAAAAGCGGATCAATCGTTGCTACTTTGTGGTTGATATCATCTGTCAACACATTGACTTTGGCAATCAAATCATTGGTTTGATGCAGGGTTACATTGACATCAGAAGTCAAAACTTTGATGGTGTTTTCTGTCTCATCTAGCATTTTCCCAGCCTTATCGCCGAGAGTTTTGACGGTGATGGTCATGTAGATTAGAAAAACAACCAAAGCGACAGCAACTAAAGTATAAGCAATTTCAAGCATAATATTCTCCTCTCACTCTTGATAATAGGGGGCTTGTTTTTTTCTTTGGTAAATCATAATGCCGATGCCTAGTAAAATCAGGGCTGCAGACAGCCACTGAGATACACGCACACCCAAGAACATGAGACTATCAGTCCGCATACCCTCGATAATCATTCGGCCAAATCCGTACCAAATCAGGTAAAAGGCTGCCAATTCTCCCTGACGGAAGAATTTAGGCCGGCGTCGTAAAATCATCAGTAGGGCAAAGCCAAGTAAATTCCAAAGGGATTCGTATAAGAAGGTTGGCTGGCGATAAGCGCCATCTATGTACATATTGTTGCGGATAAAGGACGGCAGATAATTAAGATTTTTGACCACTGCTCCATAGGCTTCTTGGTTAAAGAAATTACCCCAACGACCGATACTCTGGGCAATCAAGACGCTAGGCGCTGCAATATCCAAGAAATCAACAGGATTGATTAGCCTTCTCTGTGAAAAGAAATAGAGGACAAGCGCACCGGTAATCAAACCACCATAAATAGCTAAACCACCATTCCAAATCTGAAAAATCTCAATCAGAGAATGCTTGCCATAATAAGACCATTCAAAAATCACATAGTAGAGTCGCGCTCCAAGGATAGCCAAGGGAAAGGCAATCAGAATGAAATCAAGAATATCATCTGGAATCATCTTTTTGCGTGGCGCTTCCTTCATGGCCAAGTAAACGGCTAAAATCAAGCCGCTGACAATGCAAATCGCATACCAACGAATACTAAAGGGACCAACTGTAAAAGCTACTGGATCAAGCATCTTTCACCTCATTCTGGCTAATCAAATTAGTCAGTCGTTCTTCAAAAATCTTGGTGGCATCAAAGCCCATTTCCTTAGCTCGATAGTTCATGGCTGCAGCCTCAATCACCACAGAGATGTTGCGTCCTGTCTTAACTGGGATGTGAATACGAGGAATGCTAACACCAGAAACTTCCAATTCTTCTGCATTATTGCCCAGACGGTCAAAGGTCTTATTGGTATCATAATTTTCCAGATAGACGGCAATCTGTACCTGTGAAGAATCCTTAACCGCACTGGCTCCGTAAAGGCTCATCACATCGATAATGCCGACACCACGAATTCCAAGAGATGACGAAGAATCTCAGCAGGCTCTCCCCAGAGAGTCATTTCATCCTTGGCAAAGATATCAACCCGGTCATCCGCCACTAACCGATGGCCACGCTTGACTAACTCAAGACCAGTTTCACTTTTACCAATACCGCTGTCCCCTTGAATCAGCACTCCCATTCCGTAGATGTCCATCAATACGCCATGAACACTGGTTCTGACCGCCAAACGTGAATCAAGGAAACTAGAAATTTCCCCTGATAGACGGCTGGTTGATGTGCGGCTGGTGAGAATCGCGATTTGCTTTTCTTCAGCTGCTCGCCGCATTTCTTCAGGAATCTCCAAATTGCGCGCCACAATGACAACTGGCGTTTCTGGCTGAAACATTTTCAGAAGGACTTGATGACGGTTGTGGGATGTCATCTTCATCAGATAAGACCACTCCTTCATCCCAATCAACTGAATCCGTTCTGGCGTGTAGTAGTCAAAATAGCCGGTCATTTCAAGGCCTGGCCGCGAAATATCCGATGTCGAAATCTCCTTTTCTAAGAGGTCATCACTGCCGTAAACGATACGTAAACGGACTTTTTCAATCAAATCTTTGACCTTTACAGACATTCCCTGCTCCCTTCAAATTTATCTTTCTCTATTATAGCAAATTTTTACCCTAAAAGAGTTTTTAAGATTGGAAATTAAGCAGGATTTTTCTCTAGATGCTTGTGATAATATCTGCAAGCCAGCAAAAAGGCCAGTCAAAACAACTAGCCAATCCATCTTTGAAGAATTTTTTTCTGATTTTGAAAGCAAGGATGGCTCTCGCTAAAGGCTGGTATTTCTCTTAGAGGCAGCCAGACATGAGCATCAGTTTCGCCTACCTGATAGCGAACTTGGCTCTTGTCCCCAGACACCACCGCTTCATAGAAATCAAAGTGGCACTGGTCTTCGACAGAGCACACCTGCTCCAATAGTCTGATACTGTCGGGAACCAGGCCTGTTTCTTCTTCCAATTCCCTCAAGGCGGCTGTCTGGCTATCCTCTCCAGCCAATACACTGCCTCCCGCTCCGAACTCGTAGTAGCCAGGATAGAGGCTTTTATTTGCTGACCGCCGCATAAAAAGAATATCACCATCTTGGTGACGGACCAAGACATTGACACAGAGATGAAATTGCCCTTCAGGAATTTTTTCTCCTCGAACTAGGAGATGCGGGAGCTGATTTCGATTCAAGTCATAGGCATTCCAAACCTCTGTCATATTTCCTCCTTGGATAACGTCATTCATCTTTCGGTAGCAGCTTCCAGGTTCCGTCAGCTGCGCTTCCCTAGATTCTCGTGTTTTTCAATTCCTTTATATTGGGATCGAACAAAAATTCGGGAACACTACCCGAACTCTCTTTCATAATTACCAGAACCAGCCGTCATTGTCATTGATTGGCTCAGCATCTTTCATTTTACGAGGACCTGTTCCATACATTTCCGCTTCCACATCTTCCTTGTAAGGCATCACGACAGCCAGCAAAATATAAATCAAAATGCCTAAGCCAAAATTGGAAACTGTAAAGATAATGAATAAAAAGCGTAACAAACCAAGATCAAAATTGAATTTATCGGCCAGTCCCGACAAAACCCCTGAAATCACTCGGTTTCTTCTTAATTTATAAAATTTAGTTTTCATGGTGACGACCTCAACTCTCATTCTTTCCTTCATTTTATCATAGCGAAAGGGCAAAAAAATCAGCCCCAAGGCTGATTCTGCATCTATCCGTTTTTAGTTCGCTTAGCCTCTGTTCGTTTTCTCTTGTAGGAATGCCAATTTCCCTCTGCAGCGACCGCAACGATATTTTTTAATGTCTACTCTGCGTCTGCGACGGATAAGTGCTCCGCAGCTCAAGCATTCATAGAAGAGAAAGGATTGCGAGTTTGACAATGAAGGAGCGTAACGCAGACCATCCACCTGCTTGAGCAATTCTTTAAAGTCTCTATCTCCATGGCGGTAACCTTTGCCTTGATAATAGAGATGATAGTGGACTAGCTCATGACGGACAATTTTTCGAAAAGTTTCAAGCCCAAAAGTTTCATAAATTTTCGGATTGAAATCCAGATGACCATCTTTAGGAAAGAAGCGTCCTCCAGTCGTACGAAGTCGATTATTCCAAAAAGCTTGGTGGCGGAATTCCCAGCCAAAATCTTCAGCTGAAACCCGTTTGACGTAGTTAGTTAGATTCATTTGGCGCTATCAGAGAGAGGTTGACCTTCTCCCGCTCCACATCTAATTTATCCACCCAGACTGTGACCAAATCGCCAACCGACAAGACTTGACTAGGGTGTTTAATGAAGTTTTTACTGATTTTAGAAATATGGATAAGCCCGTCTTCATGGATACCGATATCCACAAAAGCTCCGAAATCGACGACATTGCGGACGACGCCTTCCAATTTTTGACCGATACGCAGGTCCTTGATATCTAAGACATCCTGCCGCAAAACTGGCGCGTCAAATGAATCACGCAAATCTCGGCCAGGCTTGAGCAAATCGGCAATAATATCTTTGAGAGTTTCTTCTCCCAAGCCCAGCTCTGCAGCCAAACTAGAAACCTGAACCGCCTTTAATTTGGCTTGGGCTGCTTCATCCAAACTACTGATTTCCAAACGCTTAAATAGCTCTTCTACTGCCTTATAAGACTCTGGATGAACGCCTGTATTGTCTAGCAAGTTATCACTTTCGGGAATACGCAGGAAGCCGGCTGCCTGTTCAAAAGCCTTTGCGCCCAGACGCGGCACTTTCTTGATGGCCTCACGAGACAGAATCAAGCCTTCCGTTTCTCTGTACTTGACAATATTTTCTGAGATAGTTTTATTAAGACCAGCTACGTGAGACAGAAGGGCAGGACTGGCGGTGTTGATATTGACCCCAACTTGGTTAACCACGGTATCCACGACAAAGTCCAGACTTTCAGACAGCTTTTTCTGGCTAACATCATGCTGATACTGACCAACTCCGATGGACTTAGGATCAATCTTGACCAGCTCAGCCAAAGGATCTTGCAGACGGCGGGCAATGGAAATAGCTGAGCGCTTTTCAACCGTCAAATCAGGAAACTCATGACGAGCTAGTTCACTAGCAGAGTAGACAGATGCTCCGCTTTCATTGACGATGACATAGCTGACATCTGGATGGGATTTCAACACTTCTGCTACAAAGGCTTCGCTTTCTCGGCTAGCCGTTCCATTTCCAATGGCAATGATTTCCACGCCAAACTGCTCAATCAGCTCCGATAACTCTTTCTTAGATGCTTCAATCTGAGCTGGCTTTGCTGGTGGCACGGGATAGATGACATGAGTCGTCAGCATTTTTCCTGTCGCATCCACAACAGCTAGCTTGGCTCCTGTCCGAAAGGCTGGGTCAAAGCCCAGTACTACGCGACCTTTGAGAGGGGCAATCAGGAGGAGATTTCGGAGATTTTCTGAGAAGAGCTGAATTGCTCCATCCTCAGCGGCCTCAGTCAACTCAGTCCGAATACGGCGCTCCATGGCTGGAATGATTTTCTTTTTAACCGCTTGCTGAACTGCTTCAATAATATAGGCATTTTTCACCTTGAAGCGTACTTCAAAGAAGCGCAGAATTTTCTCAAGATTGTGCTCAAAACCAACCTTGAGAATACCTAGCTTCTCACCACGGTTAAGAGCCAGTGTACGATAGCCTTGCATGGTCGCTACTTTTTCAGAAAAATCATAATAAATCTGGAAGACCTGCTTTTCATCCAAATCACCATCTTTGAGACTGGATACGATAGAAGAATTGGTCTGAATCTCATGGTAGGTCCAAGCCCGCAGCTTGGTATCTTCAGAAATCGCCTCAGTCAGAATATCCACAGCCCCAGCAAGAGCAGCCTCTGCTGTCTGAAAGGCTTCACTGGTCAATTTCTCAGCTTCTTCCTGCAGATTAGACGCATCCTGTAAGATGAGGCGAGCCAAAGGAAAGAGACCAGCTTCACGCGCAATGGTAGCCTTGGTACGACGCTTCTCCTTGTAGGGCAGATAAAGTTCTTCCACATCAGCCAGCTTTTCAGCAGCCTCAATCTCAGAACGCAGTGCATCCGTTAGTTTTCCCTGCTCCTCAATCTTAGCTAAGACCGTCGCTTTACGCTCTGCCAAGGCAGTCATGCTCTTATCTAAGTCAATGATTGCCTTAATCTCGACCTCATCCAGATTTCCTGTCATTTCCTTACGGTAACGAGCAATGAAAGGAATGGTATTTCCCTCAGCAGTCAGATCTAGGACCTGTGATACTTGGCTTTCTTTAAGGCCCAATTTCTGGGCAATTTTTTCAATATTTAAATTTTCCATAACGCTTCTATTATATCATAATATGAAGCTGAAAAATCTATAAAGACTGCTTTAATCCATCTTTTTCTTGCTAGGATAAGTCCGCTCTCTCTGATCCATCATGGCTGAAAATATCATTTTTTTTCTTTTGGTAGTATAATAGAATTATTATTTTAGAAATGAGGTGCCTTTATGGCTGTGAAATTTACCAAAACAGACGATTTAGACAAGATGTTCGAAGAATTTGCCACTCTGCCCAAGCTTGAAAAAGTCGAATTTCCAGATGACAAAAGGAAAAAAGAAGCAGAAGAAAAGGCTAAAAAAGCATGAGTTTCTTTTCTAACCTTCCTTCCAGCGTCTTACAAGCTGGGGCCATCTTTCTCTCCATTATCATTGAGGCATTGCCATTTGTTTTGATTGGAAGTATCATTTCCGGCTTTATTGAGGTTTATATCACGCCAGATAGGGTTTATCACTTTCTGCCCAAGAACAAATGGGCTCGGATTTTCTTTGGAAGCTTAATCGGTGTTGTCTTCCCTTCTTGCGAGTGCGGAATCGTTCCTATTATAAACCGATTTCTGGAAAAGAAAGTTCCCAGTTACACGGCTGTGCCTTTTCTGGTAACGGCTCCAGTCATCAACCCTATCGTTCTCTTTGCGACCTACTCAGCCTTTGGCAATTCCTTCCGAATGGCTCTGCTTCGTGCTCTAGGTTCTATGGTCGTGGCTATTCTTTTAGGGATTTTTCTGGGCTTCTTTGCAGACAGTAATATTCAGAAAGAGAATCGCAAGGCTGTTCATGAGCATGACTTTTCAAATCTCAGCAAGGGACAAAAGCTTTTTCAGGTATTTGTGCAAGCCATTGATGAATTTTTCGATACAGGCCGCTATCTAGTCTTTGGCTGTCTCTTCGCCAGCATAGTACAAGTCTATGTGCCAACCAGAATCCTGACCTCCATCAGCTCGACACCAGCTGTCGCTATTCTCCTGCTCATGCTGTTGTCCTTCCTACTCTCGCTTTGCAGCGAAGCTGATGCTTTCATCGGAAGCTCCTTGATCGCTAGCTTCGGTTTAGCGCCAGTATTAGCTTTCTTGGTCATTGGACCTATGCTAGATGTCAAGAATCTGCTGATGATGAAAAACTACTTTAAGACACGCTTTATCTGGCAATTTATCAGCCTGGTTACCGTCGTCGTCTTTCTTTACTCTTGGCTTGTGGGGGTAGTGCTATGATTCGATTTCTAATCTTAGTCGGCTACTTTGAGATCACCATGTATCTGCAGCTGACGGGCAAACTCAACCAATACATCAATCTCCACTATTCCTATCTGGCCTACTTGTCTATGATTCTATCCTTTATCTTGGCAGTTGTGCAGCTTATCATCTGGATGAAGAAGATGGAAGTCCACAGTCATTTAAATACTCGCTGGGCCAAGCTAGGCAGCGTCCTGCTCCTTGTCATTCCCCTCTTTGTAGGAATTTTCTTTCCAACTGTTACCTTGGATTCGACAACCGTTTCGGCTAAAGGATTTCATTTTCCACTGGCTGAGGGAACTTCTGCAGCCGTCCAGCAGGACGAAGGTACGACAAGCCAGTATCTGAAGCCAGACACCAGCACCTACTTTACCAAAGGGGCTTACGAAAAAGAAATGCGGGCAGCCGCCAAGAAATATGTCAAGCAAGATACCATTCAGGTCACGACTGAGAACTACATGGAAGTCATGGAGGTCATCTATGACTATCCCGACGAGTTTGTAGGCAAAACGCTGGAGTTCACCGGCTTCGTCTACAATGACCCAAGCGACCAGAAGAACCAATTTCTCTTTCGCTTCGGCATCATCCATTGTATCGCTGACTCAGGTGTCTATGGCCTCTTGACGACTGGAAATACCCAGTATTTCGAGAATAATACCTGGATTCATGCCAAGGGAAAAATTACCATGCACTACCATAAAAGTCTGGGACAAAGCCTTCCAACTCTAAAAGTCGAAAGTTTTGATAAGGTAGAAAAACCGGACAACCCTTATGTCTATCGGGTCTTTTAAAATCAAACACCTATGAAAATCCATTTTCATGGGTGTTTCTTTTATAAGCAAGCCCTGCAATTCATTCTTTCCTCTTTACTAAGTTAGTCTGCTCGACTTTTATAAATTTGATTAAAGTTGCTATGTAACTTTTTTCTCTCCTCTCTTGAAAAATCGTGCTACAATAATACTATCTCATTTGAAAAGGAGTTTTTTATGAAGCAAGAAAAAGTAAGGAAACGAGATTTGCTTTCTATTCTAGCTGTAGCCTTAATCACCTTTGCTGGAATTCTTTCAGAGACCAGTATGAATGTGACCTTTCCCCACCTCAGCAAGGTATTTGGTCTGAGCCTAGGAGTGCTGCAATGGATTACGACTGGCTATCTGCTGGCCGTTGCCATCACCATAACTTTAGGTGCAACTCTCGCCCACAATTGGACGGAGCGTTGCATCCTCTTTACCTCGCTTTCCATCTTTACCCTCGGTAATCTGATTGCTATGATTGCCCCAGACTTTACTTCTCTTATGCTGGGACGGATCCTTCAGGGTGGAGCGACTGGGATTGCCATTCCGCTTATGTTTAATCTCATCGTGGAGCGGATTCCTCGGCAGAAAATCGGATTTTATATGGGACTAAGTGGTCTAGTTATCAGTCTGGCACCAGCCATCGGCCCGACCTACGGAGGCTTCATGATTGGCTCCTTCGACTGGCACATTATCTACAGTTTTATCATGCCAGTTCCCATCCTCTCTTTTTTGCTGGCTTATGTTAACTTGGAAAATTCAGCAGGAAAAAGCAAGCGTCCCTTTGATGTGCTAGGCTTTCTCTCGCTCGCAACGGCTCTTTCCTTTTCTCTGATGACCATCTCCAGTTTGGAAGGTGGCGATAGTGTCAATTGGCTCTATCTAGCTATTTTTCTCTTTTCCTTTGCCTTTTTTATCTGGCGGAGTCTGACAGTCCAAGATCCGTTTCTGGACATCCGTATCTTGAAAGAACCAACAATTTTCTTTGGAATTCTGCCCTTTTTAATTTTCCAATTCTCCAACCTGTCCAGTAATTTTCTCATTCCCAACTTTCTCGTGCTGGTCAAGAATGTCTCCACCGCCCAAGCTGGATTTTCCCTCCTTCCCGGAACTATGATCGGGGCTTTTATGTCGCCTTTTCTGGGGAAATTGTACGATAGCAAAGGCCCAAAACTATCTCTGCTAGGCGGCAATAGCCTAGTCTTTCTGGTCATGATTATTTTTAGCTTTTTTACAAGCTGGCTCAATCTGCCTTTAATCTTAGGATTTTATATCCTCTTTACTCTGGGACGCAACATGGCCTTCAACAATACCATGGCCTTATCCGCTTCTCAAGTCAGTAGAGATAAAACGGCGGATGTGACAGCCCTCTTTCAACTAGCACAAACCTTTGCCGGTGCCTTGGGAACGGCAATCACGGCTGTCCTACTCAATCAAGCCCCCGATACGACAAGCGGCGTCCACAATGTCTTCAGCCTACTGCTCCTTCTCGTGCTAGGCAACTTTATTTTCTACTATTTCCTGTTTCGAGCGATTCATCAGAAGAAAGAAGCCTAAATTTCTATCCCGACTTTCCCTCGGGATATTTTCTTTGGTCAAATCCAGATTTTTCAAATACAATTTTTCTGAAAATTGTGATAAAATAGAGACAATCACATTTAGATAGGTAATAGATATCATGTCTTCAAAAGTTATTATTACAATTTTCGGTGCCAGCGGAGACTTGGCTCAAAGAAAACTTTATCCTTCTCTCTTTCGACTTTATAAATCTGGCAATCTTTCGCAACATTTTGCCGTAATCGGAACTGCCCGCAGACCTTGGAGCAAGGAATATTTTCGAGTCGGTCGTTGTCGAGTCAATCTCTGACCTAGCCGACAGTGCAGAGCAGGCTCAAGAGTTCGCCAGCCACTTTTATTATCAAAGCCATGACGTGCAAGATACCGAGCATTATATCGAATTGCGCAAGCTGCAAAACAAGCTCAACGAGCAATACCAGGCAGAAAATAATAAACTCTTCTTCCTTTCTATGGCGCCACAATTTTTCGGAACCATTGCTAAGTATCTCAAGTCTGAGCAAATCGTTGATGGAAAAGGATTTGAACGCCTGATTGTTGAGAAACCTTTTGGGACAGATTTGGCAACTGCCAGCAAACTTAACGAAGATCTACTGGCTACCTTTGACGAAGAACAGATTTTCCGTATTGACCACTATCTGGGCAAGGAAATGATTCAAAAGATTTTTGCCATCCGCTTTGCTAATCTGCTGTTTGAAAATGTCTGGAACCGCCAATACATTGATAATGTGCAAATTACCTTTGCTGAAAAGTTGGGCGTTGAAGAGCGCGGTGGCTACTATGATCAATCCGGTGCCCTCCGTGATATGGTGCAAAACCATACCTTGCAACTCCTCTCCTTATTAGCCATGGATAAGCCAAAGAGCTTTACCAAAGACGATATCCGAGCAGAAAAGGCCAAGGTATTTGAGCACCTCGTTCAGCCAAGCGAGGAAGATTTGAAACGTTTCTTCATTCGCGGCCAGTACAAGTCTGGCAAAATCAACGGTAGAAAGTATATTTCCTATCGTAGCGAACCAAATGTTAATCCTGACTCTACTACTGAGACCTTTGCCTCTGGTGCTTTCTTCATTGATAGCGACCGCTTCCGTGACGTTCCTTTCTTCTTCCGAACAGGGAAGCGCCTCACCAAAAAAGGCACCCATGTCAACATCGTTTTCAAACAGATGGACTCCATCTTCGGTGAGCCTCTCAAACCAAATGTCCTAACCATCTATATCCAGCCAACTGAAGGCATCTCACTCAGCCTCAATGGCAAGGAAGTTGGAGAACTCTTTAATCTCGCTCCCATCTCATTGGATTATCGGACAGACGCCACAGCTTCAGGAGCTTCTCCAGACCCTTATGAAAAACTGATTTTTGATGTCCTCAATAACGACTCAACTAATTTCAGCCATTGGGACGAAGTAAAAGCCAGCTGGCAGCTTATCGATCGTATCGAAGAACTCTGGAGTCAAAATCAAGTACCACTTCATGAATATCCTGTCGGATCTATGGGACCAGAAGCCTCCTTCGAGTTACTCGCCCAATTTGGAGCAAGCTGGCAATGGCAACCTGATAAAGAATAATACATACAAAAAAGATTGGAAAATTTTCCAATCTTTTTTATAATTCTTAAACATCTGCTAGCCCTTCTATTACAGCCATTCCTTGTAACGCTTGATATAAAGGCCTTTCACAAGGGTTACGCTAACCATATAAAGCACGATAATCAAGAAAAGGCAAAGGAAATAGGTGCCATTCAGCGGAGCTGTCTTCAGAACTGACGCAAAGAGGCTATATGGCAAGGAAGTGACAAAGAGCGCTGCCGCCATGGTCGTCACAATGACAGACAAAGCGGGACGACTTTGCACAAAAGGCAATTTAGGTGAGCGTAGCATGTAGATGACCATGGTCTGGGTCCACATAGACTCAATAAACCAGCCTGTTTGGAAAAGAGTGATAAAGGTCACTGCCTGTTCAGTACCAGCTTGATAGCTGCCTCCTGTGATCATAGGCACGATAATAAAGTAGAGCACTAGATAGGTCAAAACATCAAAAACAGATGAGATTGGCCCGATCCAAGCCATAAAACGGGTAATGGAGCTAGCTGACCAAATATGAGGCTTTTTAAGAAATTCACTATCTACATTATCAAATGGCAGAGCGATACAAGACAAATCATAAACCAGATTGAGGACAATCAGATGAACTGGTGCCATAGGCAGAAAAGGCAAAAAGATACTGGCAAAGAGGAGAGAAAAGATATTCCCAAAGTTGGAACTGACCGTCATCTTGATATACTTGGTCATGTTGGCATAGACCTTGCGTCCCTCTACCAGTCCTTTCTCCAGAACCATGAGGTCTTTGTCCAGCAGGATGACATCTGCTGTTTCCTTGGCAATATCGACAGCTGTATCAACTGAAATACCCACATCTGCTACTTTCATAGAAGGCGCATCATTGATGCCATCGCCCATGTAGCCAACCTTGTGGCCATTGGCTTTGAGCTGGAGGATGATCCGAGCTTTTTGGTCAGGTGAGAGCTTGGCAAAGACTGTCGTGTTCTCCACCGCCTGACTCAATTCCTCATTAGACATGGCATCTACCTCTACACCCAGCAAGATATTGTCTACATCTAGCCCAACCTTTTCACAGACTGCCTGAGTCACCTTATCATTATCACCCGTCAAAATCTTAGTGGCAACACCGTATTCAGCCAAGGTTTCAATAGCTGGTGCTGCAGATGACTTAGGTGGATCTAGAAAGGCTAGATAGCCCGTCAAGATCATATCGGACTCATCCTTCACTTCATACTCATAATCTTCTTCTAAGTCTGACTTATAGCTAACACCGAGCACGCGCAGCCCTTGCTCATTGAGTTGAGCCACTTCCGCAAGGATTTCCTGACGAATCTCCTCAGTTAGTTCTGTGATTTGATTTTTATACTCTACATAGCTAGAGATGGCCAGCATTTCCTCCAAGGCCCCCTTGGTCACCATGCTGATAACATCCTCATCATCCTTGACGATGACGCTCATGCGACGACGTTCAAAGTCAAAGGGAAGTTCATCAATTTTCTTAAAGGTTTGGTCTAAGTTACGAACAATCTCATGCTTTTCGGCTTCTTTCTCCGTCCGATTGATAATAGCCCGATCCATGAGATTTTTAAGTCCTGTTTGATAATAGGAATTGAGAAAGGCACGACGGAGTACTGCCAAGTCCAAATCACCATGAATATCCAGCGGGTATTCCAAGACAATCTCGTCTTGAGTCAGTGTCCCCGTCTTATCCGTACAAAGGATATCAATAGCTCCTAGATCTTGGATAGCATTCAGCTTCTTAATCACGACCTTTTCCTGAGCCATGATAATAGAACCTTTAGCCAGGCTCGCTGTGATAATCATAGGCAGCATTTCTGGAGTCAGGCCGACCCCAACGCTGAGGGCAAAGACACCTGCTTCCAGCCAGTCGCCGTCTGTCAGACCGTTTATGAAGAAGACAACTGGTACCATAACGAGCATCAGACGAATCAAGAGCCAAGAAATGCTATTCATCTCGCGCTCAAAAGAGGTCGGCTCGTCATAAGTATTCAGCGTCTGCTCAATAGCTCCCATCATAGTCTCGTCACCAACCACCAGCACCAGAGCCGTAGCTCTCCCGGAAATAACGTTAGTTCCCATGAAGGCCAATGATTCTGTCTCTAAAAGGCTATCGAGATTTTGCCCATCCGCCTTGGCCAAACAGATCTTTTCTACCGCATCACTTTCCCCTGTCAGTCCAGACTGCTGAACAAAGAAATCACGCGAGTCCAGCAGCAGTACATCTGCAGGAATCATGTCTCCAGCACTGAGCTTGATGATGTCTCCTACGACCAATTCATCAATCGGTATTTCCTGCTCTACTCCTTCTCGAATTACCGTAGCTGTATTGACAATCAACCTAGATAGATTGCTAGCAGCGCGGTCGCTCCGCAATTCCTGAACAAAACGAATGCCTCCAGAAATCAGCACCAGAACGACAATAATGATGGAAGTCGTCGGGTCTTCCTCACCAGGCTTGGCCAGCCAGACATTTGTCACTAGGGACACCAGAGCAATCACCAGTAAGATGACTGTAAAGGGGTTAATAATAGACTCGTAAATTTTCTTGAAAATAGAGTCTTCCTGACCCTTTGTGATGACATTTTCACCATAGAGGTCACGATTTTCTTCGACCTGCTCTTCTGTCAGGCCCCGAAAGGAAGTCTTGTAAAATGCCAGGGTTTCTTTTATAGGAAGCTGCAGAGCAGCAACTAATCTTTCTTTTACTGTTTTCATTGGTTTCTCCTTTATGTATGATTGATAATTTTTCCTTTTCACAGGGGACCAATCACTTTATAAGGACAGAACGACACAAATCAGCGATTGGCTGTGTATGTGCGGTTCCGGATGATCGTCAATTTGCATCGTACTTCTCCTTTCTTAGTTTATAAATGTAGTTAATGATCCCAAGATGCCTGCAAGACATCAAAAGTAGCATTCATCTTCTGTGTCCATTCTTGCAAGTCAGGAAAATTGTCTCTCAAAGAAAAGCCAATGACTTCTTCACGTAAATTCCACCAATCTACAAGAGCAACTACTTGGATTGTTACAATATTTAAAGAGAGCCCTTGCTCAGTAGCCAACTTCTCTAATAAGGCCAAACTCCGGACATTTCTCTCTTCAATTTGCTGATGTCTGTCTTTCCACCAATGTTCTTTTTCATGAAAAATTTTTTCCGCAACCATCGGCATTGTATTTTCCAAGATTCCTTCAGCAACGGACAGTATGTTTAAAACGTGCCACTTCTCTATCCCATTAGGAAAAAGAGGAGTTTCCTGACCTAGCTCGTCTAAATATTGAGAAATTAAATCGCTACCATATAGCCATTCTCCATTGGAAGCTTGAAAAGCAGGAATTCTACCCAAAGGATTATCTTGATTATGCGGTGAATTTTTGTCGAAAGCCACCTGAACCTTCTGAATATCCACTTGCTCCTCTAAATGATGGTGTAAAATTGTAGCATAGACTTTACGCGCAAAAGGACTGGTACTAGAATACCATAATTTCATTACTATTACTCCTTCTTTTTTAAGAGATGAGCTATTAACTATTTGCATTCTTAAAATGCATTCAGTCAAAAAGAAGACCCTGCCAATTCTAGGCAGGGTTGTTTGCATGTCAGGTTATTCGCTTCATTGTTTTAAACACAGATAAAACAAGCATTCACCGTTCAAGCTTTAACTCCATAAGGCGATGAAATGAGCTTAGTCTTGACCTTTGCGATCAGGACTGTTGACCAACGAGTAGTGTCTCCACTGCTTTGCGGTAGTCATCCGTATCCCTATGGTAGCCTCACCTACCGATTGACACTATTACTATACTCCTCTTTAGAAAGATTGTCAATAAAGAGAGCTATTTTTATTTTATTTTGGTAAAACTTCCACAATCCGTCGACAAATCTCTTTAATCATGGCCTTCGGCGCAGCTGTGTTGAGACGAGCATGTCCTTTGCCTTCTTGACCAAAATCACTTCCCCGATTCAGGACGACCTTAGCCTCTTCTCGCAGCAGCTGGAAGAGCTGGTCATCTGTCAGCCCATAAGCTGAAAAATCCAACCAAACCAGATAAGTCCCTTGAGGCTTCATGACCCGCAGACGTGGTGCTTCCTTAGCAAAATAATTGACTACAAAATCAATATTTTCCTCCAAGACAGCCTTGAGCTCCGTTAACCAAGGCTTGCCATAACGATAGGCAGCTTCTGTCGCTAGAAAATCAAGACCCGAAATTTCATGCTGGTTATTGGCCAGTTGGCGCTTTTGAAACTTTTGCCGCAGACTAGTATTCTCAATCACTGCATAGGAATTTTTAGTCCCAGCAATATTAAAAGTTTTAGTCGCACTGGCTAAAATCAAGCTGAAGTCCTTAAAGTCAGGCGAGACCGTATTGAAAGACTGGTGTTTATGTCCAAACAGCGTCAAATCTTGGTGAATTTCGTCTGAGACCAGGAGGACGCCGTACTTTTGGCAGAGACGACGATTTTCTCAAAACGTCCTCTTCCCAAACTCGACCTCCGGGATTGTGCGGATTGCAAAGCACGTAAATCTTGACTTCATTGTCTACGATGTCCTGCTCCAGTTGCTCAAAGTCAATCTGAAAAAGATCGTCCTGTTCTATCAGAGAATTTGTAATCAGCTGACGATTATTGAGCTTGACACTGCGAGCAAAAGGCGGGTAAACAGGGGTATTGATCAGAACGGCATCGCCTTCCTTGGTAAAGGCTTGGATAGCCGTCGAAATCGCAGGAACAACCCCTTCTATAAATACCAAGGCTTCCCGATCAAAAGTATAGCCGTGCTCATCCTGCTCCCAAGCTAGAACGGCATTGATCAACTCCTCACTAGCATAGGTATAGCCATAGACTAACTGATCAGCGTAATCATGAACAGCTTGCTGGATTTCAGGCAGGACTTCAAAATCCATGTCCGCAATCCAGGCTGGCAGGACTTGACTGTCTTTCTCCGCCTCTTTCCATTTATAAGTATGCTGACCAATCCGATTGGGTGCTGTTTCAAAGTTATAACTTCCCATATTAGTCCTCCAAGGCTGCGCGTAAATCGTCTACCAAATCTCGACTATCTTCGATCCCAATTGACAGGCGCAGCAAATCATCAGTCAAGCCATAGGAATGGCGCACTTCAGCAGGAATGTCTGCGTGAGTCTGGGTTGTCGGATAGGTAATCAAACTCTCTACTCCACCTAAACTTTCTGCAAAGGTAAAGACTTTCAGGCTATTTAAGAGATGAGGAATCTTGCTCTCGTCGACAACTTTAAAGGAAATCATGCCGCCCTTGCCTGGATAGAGAACCTCTTTTACCGCAGGAGATTTCTTCAGAAAATAGCGACTACTTCTTGCGCATTCTGAGTAGAGCGCTCCATGCGAAGAGCTAGCGTTTTGAGACCACGCAAAAGCAGATAACTATCAAATGGAGACAGGACTGCTCCAGTTGTATTGAGATTATAGAAAAGCTTGTCATAGATGGCAGTATCATTGGTCATGATAGCTCCAGCCAAGACATCATTGTGTCCTCCCAGATACTTGGTCGCAGAGTGTAGGACAAGGTCAGCTCCATCCTCCAGCGGTCTTTTGGTAAATAGGACTGTAGAAGGTATTGTCCACAATGACAGCTGCTCCTCGCTCATGAGCCGCTTGGGAAATGCGGGCAATGTCAAACTCTACCATAAGAGGATTGGTCGGTGTCTCGACATAGACAATATCTATATCATCCGTTAGCTTGTTCAAGAGTTCTTCTTCCGTATTAGCATAGGTAAAGCTAAAGCGTCCTTCCGCTTCGACCTGAGCAAACCAGCGGAAAGAGCCACCATAGAGATCTCGAACAGCCAAAACCTTACTGCCGACTGGAAAGGCGCTAAAGGCCAGCACAATAGCCGACATACCAGAGCTAGTCGCTAGGGCATAGTCTGCACTTTCGATAGCAGCTAGAGTCTCTTCCAAGCTAGCCCGTGTAGGGTTCTTGGTTCGAGTATAGTCATATCCTGTGGACTGGCCAAACTCTGGGTGCTGGTAAGTCGTTGAAAAATGCAGGGGTGTTGTTAAGGCACCCGTTGTTGTGTCTGTTTTTACTCCCGCTTGAGCCAACAAGGTATTTAATTTCCGTTCTCTCTCCATTTAACCGTTCCTCTTTTTTTTTAAAATATTCTACCTTTCTATTGTAACATCTTAAGAAAATCTTGGGCTTTTTTCTTTTCAAGAGCTAGCTATAGTCTGAAACTATAGAGTAATAGTCCATAGAAAAAGAGCCGCTGAACGACTCTTCGTTTCTTATTTCATTCTCAAGCGTTGGCGCAAACTATCTGCCTTTTGTCCGATAAAACGGTCTATGAGCCGAACTTTGAGAGACAGTACGATATAGACGAGCATTCCGACTCCTCCAACGGCAGCGACATAGATAAAGCTGTACATCCGATTAGTTGGCTGGAAGATAAAGCTTAGTAGATACTCGACAAGCAGAACCAAGATCACCATGGCAATTGTGAGAATCATACTCAACAGCAGACGCTTCAAAAGGTTCTTAGGATTCAAGCCAACAACCTTGCGAATTTCTCTAAACATGAAGAAGATTGGCAGTAAAAGACCGACGGTTGTTGAAATCAAGGGACCATAAGCATGGAAGAGATTGATCATCGGCACCTGCAGACTGAGCTTGACAAGGACTCCATAAAAGAAGTAAAGAATGGCCTTCTTATTTTGGAACAGAGCCTGAATCATCGGAGCCAGAACTGTATAGGTGCTGAGAATGATCGTCTGCAGCATAGCGCAGATGAAGAGCCCTAGTGCTAGACTATCTGGCTTACCATAGAAAACGGTATAGAGCGGACTAGCCACCAGAACTGCTCCCACTGTTGACGGAAAGATAAAGAAGAGCAACATACTAAGATTATCTTGCACTAGGGCGAGCAGCCGAGCGAAAGTCACCCTTGACATAATTTTCGGTCAGAGAGGAATCGACACCACCGATAGAAGTTGCCACCGCAATTAAAAATCATGGTGATTTTATTCGGATTAGCTGAGAAGTAGGCGAATTGTACTAGGAGCTCTGATTTCGTGTAGTCGCTAATCTGGGTCATGATATTGATAAAGGTCGCCTGGTCAATAATCTGGAAAAGCTGGATGGCAGAGCCTGTAATGATGAAGGGAATGGCTTCTCGTATCGTATCCCAGAGGAGAGAACGGCCACTAATTCCCTGCAGATTTTTGAGGCTTTCTCCAGGATAGAGCGCAGCATTCCCGTTTTTGCTAGATAGAAAAGTAAAACGAGCATACTTGCCAGCATCCCTACAAAGGCGGCAAAGGTAGACTGGGTCACAGCTTCAACATAGTCACCTGAACCGATTTTCATAATGAAATAAGCCGTCAGTAGCATCCAGATAACCCGAATCACCTGCTCCGAAATCTGGCTGATGGCATACGGTTTTAGATTGTTAAACCCTTGGAAAAAGCCCCGAATGACACTCATAGACGGAAAAATGAGCACAGCCCAAGACAAACTCTGCATGACTGGAATCAAGTCAGCCCCGCCACCAGACATTGAGGCAAAAACCGGTGCCATCAAGTACATGATGACTGCAAAGATCAGTCCCAAGGCCAACATGAACTTGAGGAACTCTCGAATGAGAGCAAAGCTGTGTTCTTCCTTGTCAATCGTATTGTACTTAGCAACTTGCTTGGCAACAGCCACCGGCACTCCTGCTGTGAAACCAGCAGGAACCAAGCATAGATATTGTAGCCCATGGTAAAAAGACCATTGGCCTCTGCCCCGTGCTGGCCCATCCAGATGTACCAAGGGATGATATAAACAGCCCCAAGAAGGCGGCTGATAAAATTACTAGCAGTCAGCCAGGCAGTCCCTCTTAGCATTTTCTGCTGCTGGCTTGTTGTTTCTTGGCTCATAGAAAACCTCTTCCATTTGTTCTTCTTTTATTATAAACTTTTCCTTGCCTCTTGTAAAACATAGCCTTTCGGTTTACAATAGAGATATGATAAAAATTGAAACAATATTAGATATTTTAAAAAAAGACCAAAATTTTCGTGAAATCATCGCTGATGGACACTACCACTTCAACTATCAGGGCTTGACCTTTGACAAGATTAGCTATGATAGTCGCAAAGCAGATAGCAGAACTCTCTTCTTTGTCAAGGGCGAGCATTTCAAGCGGGAATTTTTAGAGAAGGCTGTAGCAGCTGGACTAGAGTTTTACCTGAGTGAGACTGACTTCGAAGTCGGCATTCCAGTACTCTTGGTCAATGATATTAAACAAGCCATGAGCTCTCATTGCTATGGAATTTTTACGGTCATCAGAGCAAAAACTCAAACTGTTGGCCTTCACTGGTACCAAGGGCAAGACCACATCGGCTTATTTCGCTTTTAATATTTTAAAACAAAGCCACAAACCAGCCTTGCTTTCTACTATGAATACCACTCTGGACGGCGAAACTTTCTTTAAATCAACTCTGACCACTCCTGAGAGCTTAGACCTCTTTGAGATGATGGCTCAAGCTGTAGCCAATGGTCGTACCCATCTCATCATGGAAGTCTCCAGCCAGGCCTATCTTAAAAAGCGGGTCTACGGCCTAACCTTTGATGTGGGTGTCTTCCTCAATATCAGCCCTGACCATATCGGCCCGATTGAGCATCCGACTTTTTGAAGACTACTTCTACCACAAACGACTCTTGATGGACAATAGCCGAGCTGTTGTCGTCAATAGTGGCATGGATCACTTTCAAGTTTTGGCTGAGCAAGTGGCCAACTATGACCACGACTTCTATGGAGCAGACTCCGCCAATAGCATCCTGCAATCGCAAGCCTTCTCTTTTGAAGTACAAGGGAAGTTGGCTGGTTCCTACGATATCCAGCTGATTGGTCGCTTCAATCAAGAAAATGCTATTGCTGCTGGTCTAGCCTGCCTACGACTCGGAGCTTCTATGGAAGATATTCAAGCTGGTATTACCCAGACACGAGTGCCAGGGCGCATGGAGGTCTTGACCCAGTCAAACGGTGCCAAGGTCTTCGTGGACTATGCCCTCAACGGCGACAGTTTGGCTAAGTTGCTGTCCGTCGTTCAAGAGCATCAAAAAGGGCAGACCGTTCTTGTCCTAGGAGCTACTGGCAATAAGGGAGAAAGTCGACGCAAGGACTTTGGTCTCCTACTCAACCAACACCCTGAAATCAAAGTCATTTTAACCGCAGATGATCCAAATCGTGAAGATCCGATTGCTATCGCAAAAGAAATTGCTAGCTACATCTCCTTTGAGGTGGATATGATCGCTGATCGCGAAGAAGCTATCAAAAAAGCCCTCAGCCTGACTAGTGCTGAAGGTGATGCAGTCATCCTTGCTGGTAAGGGAGCAGATGCTTACCAAATCATCAATGACCAAAAGGTTCCTTATCCCAGTGATTATGCACTGGCAGAAAAATACATATAAAAAGGACTTTCGAGTCCTCTCTATTATCCATTCCACATCACTAAGACATAGAGCAAGCTGCTGCCTACCATATCTGCAAAGGCATGTGCCAAAAAGAAAGGTAGCAAGTTTTTAACCTTGTATTTATAAAAGAAATAATAGAACAGACCAAAGACCACGCCAATCAGAAAAGCAGAGACTAGCCCTTGATAGGTATGGACAGAAAAACGAACCAGCGTTGAAAAGCCTAAAACCCACCATTTGCTCTCTTCTTTCACCGATGTGAGCAAGCCTAAGAAAAAGAATTCCTCATAGACACCATTGAAGAGAGAATAAAGAATGACGACAGGTCCCAGCGCAGCTAGTTTGCGAAAAACTTCGACAAAGGTCCAGTCGATATGCTGCAAGATTTCTAAGTCAAAATAGTTATAGGAACCGACTAAGGCCGCTATTACATCAGAAGTCAGGCCGACAACCGCAAAAATCAAGGGCGCCCAAAGAATAGACCAAGACAAGCGTAGTTTCAGCTGTTTGAAATCATAATGGCGGATGCCTAGATAGATAAGTGCCAACACCAGCAGGAAAACTTGCAATTTCAAATTACTCAGTAAAGCCAAACTTTCATCCTCTGGTCTGGGCACGATTGCTTGTCCTACAGAGCTGGACATCGTAAGCCAATTTATTGTTGAGGAATAAATAAATTGGCCAAAACATAATAGCGGATAAAATCAGCATATCGAACCATCTAAGGTTCTCCAGTGGTTGCTCAGGGATAGATTTTTCAACATTGTCATTCTAATTCCTTTCCCAAATTCTATATACTACTATAGCACAGAATATGGCAAAATGACAGGTGGGGCTGTCTAATTTTTCCCTCATTCTAAAAACTATCAGTCCAATTGGAACACTAGGCGTTCCTTGTCAAAGCTAGCCTTCAACTCATACTTGCCAGCCTCATTCTGACGAATGTAACCTAGAATCACCAAACTATCGACAAAAATATCTCGACGCTTCTGCAGGAGCTCATCCTTTCGGACATACTTGAGGAGGAAAGTCGTCATATACTTGAGGGCATACTCTGGATTCACATCTCCCAAAATAGCATAAAGGGGCTTCTGCTCCTCAGACAGCGGATACTGTCTCTGCATTTTATAGAAATAATTAGACAAGGTCAGTTTATCTCTCTGAAAATCGGTCTTTTCCAGCAGAATAGCCGCATTAGTCTGATTAGCAAGCTGAGTCTCAAAGCGCAAATTCAACAATTCCTGATAAAACGGACTATCATCTCGGATAAAAACTTCCTGATCCAAAGTTAGACTTTCTAGATTCTCCAAAAGCGGGACTTGCTGATAATAGCGCTTATTTTTCCGCCGAATATAGCCCGCCTTGATACATTCCTCTATAAAGCGATCTAGATTGGGAAAGTCCGCAAATTCACGTTTGATTTCTCTTAAAATCACATCATTATGCTGATCCAGATAAGTGATTAGTTTTTCAAATAAGGGCTGTCGCGTCAGCCGAGTCGGATTGATAATTTTAATCATGGAGCTCTCCTTTAAAAATGAGTTTGGCTGATTGAGCCAACTGACTGGGATTGGTTCCAGGATGTCCTACGGGCACCGCTGAGCCCAAGTCCTCATAGTAAACTTGCCAAAAATTAGAAATCAGGTTTTTCTCATCTCCAAACTGCATGGGAATGGTCTCAAAAATCGGTAAAATCCTAGCAATATATTCCGAGCAGTAAAAGCCCTCGCTCTCAGGATAGAAACTAGCATTATAAGGCTTGCCCAGATGGGACTTGGCTTCTTTAAAGGCGGCAGAGTCATCTATCTCAGGATAAGCAAAGACATGATACATGTCCCCTTCTTCCAAAAAATGGCTCAAGGGTTGATGCGTCACTCCCTTGTCCTGCGTTGCATGGTAAATCTCACCATCAAAAAAGATACCCACATGACTATAAGAGCCCGTAGCTGTCCGAATCGCTGCTGCCATCTCGGATTGACCGACTGTGAACAGCAGGTCACCATTTTGTAAATCTTGAATCTTCATTTCTCTCGTCTATCAAAAAAGGAGCCGAAACTCCTTTACATGTGTGGAAAACCAGTGTTTCCTATCTTTTGAGCTGCCACTCAGGAATATTAAGCATTAAAAGCTTTCCAGTCAACTGAGGCACGACTTGTTTTCTTACGCGAAACAGCACCAGCCAAGAAAGGCATGGTTATTTTCAAGTTTGAAGTTAAAAGCTGCTTCTACCTTGTCCATGTTTGCGCCAATTGCAAGGATTTCTGAGTTTGAGTTGACGATGTCTGTAATCATCAAAACAAAGTCAGAATAGCCATTTGCTGCAATAGCCGCTTGCATAGCTGCCTCGATTTCTGCTTGGCGTTCCAAAACTTCAGCAATATCTACAGTGTTGACTTGTGCTACACGGACATTGTTTCCGTTGAGTTCAAAAGTCTTAGCATCAATGTCAATCAATTCTTCTGCAGACTTGCTTGCCAAGTTTGTACCAGCCTTCAGCATAGCGAGACCGTATTCTTCCAAGTTCACACCAGATAACTCAGCCAACTCAGGAGCAATATCCTTATCAGTTGGGTGTGTCGTTGGAGATTTCAAGAGAAGTGTATCTGAAATCAAACCAGATAACATCAAACCAGCAAGCTCTTTAGGAACTGCCACACCGTGTTCTTTAAACATACGATAAACGATAGAAGACGCTGACCCAACAGGTTCCAAACGCATGTAAAGTGGGCTTGCAGTTTCAAAATTAGCTACACGGTGGTGATCCACAACGCCATAAACTTCCACTTCAGCAATATCTGAAACAGATTGTTGGAATTCATTGTGGTCAGTCAAGATGACTCGCTCTGCACCTTCTGCTTTAGCGGATGTGATCACGCGTGGTGCTTCTACACCAAAATAGTTCAATACAAAGGCTGTTTCTTCATTTGGAGTCCCAAGAGCTACTGCTTCTGTATCCAAACCGTAAGCTGTTTTTGCAAGATAAGCAAAAGCTACAGATGACCCGATGGCATCTGAGTCTGGATTTTGGTGACCAAATACTAGAATCTTAGACATGATAATACCTCTTTGTTTTTAATAATATTTATTCCACTTATTTTACCACAATTATGGGTATTTCACAAAAGGAGAAGGATATTTTCTGGAGAAAAATTGTAGATTTGCAATAGAGAGCTGAGCTGAACCTTCAAAATAATCATCCAATCTTAACCGTCGATACAAGTACCATCTCTGATGAAAGTCCCCAGAAGAAATGCTTGCCTTATCATTTTTAGTTTCCTGTGAAAAGAACGAAGTTTTTTTTATAAAAATCAGCCCTATCATAAGATAGGACTGGAAAAATTTTATCAATTTAGCATAGAGGCAGTTATCACCACTATTTAAGTGACTGTCTTTTCTCCCGTTTAGCCAAGAGAGGTAAGATGACGCCTAAGCTAATCAAGACAATCGGTGTCAAGATATTTGTCATCAGAGAGAAGCGCCAACCAGCTGGATCAACCGCATAGTCTACTTTCAGGACCATACCTAAAATACAAGCAAAAGCTGTGAAAAGGAAGCACCAAGCTCCAATAGCAAAGCCGACTTTTGGATTTTTAGTAAACTTGTACTCTGCATCCTTGTACTTCTTCCAAGCTTTATTGAGTAACATATAAGCCACAAATACCCAGAGATAACGCATGGGCATAACGATGGAGTTAAGATTAGTCATCCATTTAACTAGACCATCAATTTCTTTGATTCCAAAGATAGGCAGGATAATCAAGAGGCTGACCAAAATCCCTGTCAAGATGTAACCGTTAATCAACACACCTTTTGATGTCCGCTTACGTAGCCAGCTTGGAACAAATTCCTCATCAGCATTATTAAGCAAGATTTGTAGAGGGGCATCAATAGAGAAGGCTAAGGCCGCGATCTGTCCGACCATATTGGTCAGGGCATAGATAACGACTAGTACATTGCCCACACCCCAGTAGTTACCAAGCATTTGGAAGGCTTGGTAGGCACCATTGCGCATCAGGTCTTCAGGAATATTGCTGCCGTCAAAAAGCATACCCATAGCTAGAGAGCCTAGAATAGCAGATGCACCAACCATGATGGCCATGATGATCATTCCTTTTGGAAATTCCTTGGCTGGATTGCGAGTCTGATTAACGTAAGGCGAGATTTTCTCAGCCCCACCGACTGCAAAGACCAAGAGCGAAATAGTCGTAAAATATGAAAAATCAAAATTAGGAATATAAGTGCTGAGCTTGTCCATATTAGCCGTTGCAAACTGCATATCCGGCTTGATAAAAGGCGCACCGACCGCTAAGAGTACAAAGAGGAAGGACATAATCAGCATCGCACTTCCAGCTAGACCCCAATGACCTTGAGCGTGGACAGCCCCTTGGTGGACAAGTAGAGGAAGGCACCGAAAATCAGCAAGCTAAGAATAACAATCAGTGAATATCAAGACTGCTCAAAAAAATCGCCATTTCCTTGGATAGCCCATCCTAAAGGAATCAGAACTCCCTGTGGCTTTTGTGCCAGTAGGGAATATGACCACCCAGTAAGTCCAAGCCGCAAAAATAAGCCAAGCGCTTGGTAGAGTCTTCCACCCAGTCGCTGACACCACCTCCGCTCTCCTTGAAGTCGAGCCTAGCTGCCCCACGATGAGGGCATAGGGAATAAAGTAAATGGCCAGGATAAGAATCCAAGAAACAACGACCGAAATCCCTTGTTGGGAGTAGTTGTTGACCACATTTCCCAGACCCCAAACCATATTAAAGGCAATCAGGGACACCATCAGCCAAGTCAGCTGGTTCTGATCTTTTTCATCATTCATCTCCTTTGAATATAAAATAAATTGCTCCATAAAAATTATACCATGTTTTTATATTTTTGTAACCGTCTTCAGCATATTTTGTCCAAAAAAAGAGCTACCCATAGGTAGCTCAAATTCTATTCTACTGATTAAAGTGAGTTCACGTCAACCTTGATACCAACACCTTGAGTAGTTGTGATTGTCAAGTTTGTTACGTAAGTTCCTTTAGCTGTAGCTGGTTTTGCTTTTTGGATTGTTTCGTTGAAAGCTTTGAAGTTTTCAACCAATTTTTCAGCTTCAAATGATACTTTACCGATGATTGCTTGAACGTTACCTGCACGGTCAGCACGGTAAGTAATCTTACCACCTTTAGACTCTTCAACTGCTTTAGCAACATCCATTGTTACAGTACCAGTTTTTAGGGGTTTGGCATCAAGTTACGTGGTCCAGGACACGTCCAAGACGTCAACAAGAGCCATCATATCAGGGTGTAGCGATAACTACGTCGAAGTCCAACCAACCGTCGTTGATTTTTCGCAACAAGGTCATCTTCACCAACAAAGTCTGCACCAGCAGCTTTTGCTTCTTCAGCTTTTGCACCACGTGCGAAAACAAGAACGCGTGAAGTTTTACCAGTACCGTTTGGCAATACCATTGCGCCACGGATTTGTTGGTCAGCTTTTTTAACGTCGATATTCAAGTTGTAAGCAACTTCTACAGTTGCGTCAAATTTTGCAAAGTTAGTTTCTTTTGCAAGTGCTACAGCTTCTTCTACACTGTATGCTTTTGTGCTGTCGATTTTCTCAAGAGCAGCACGAAGTTGTTTGCTTTTTTTAGCCATTTTCTATTCTCCTTGTAAGTGGTTCAATCGATTTTTCATCTCCACGTCACTCCTCGAAATGATGAAGTCTTGCGGGTTATATTGGGGATGTTATTGATTAGTCAACAACAGTGAATCCCATAGAACGAGCAGTACCTTCGATCATACGCATTGCAGACTCAATGTTTGCTGCGTTCAAATCTGGCATCTTAGTTTCTGCAATTTCTTGTACTTGTGCACGAGTAACTGTAGCAACTTTCGTTTTGTTAGGTGTACCTGATCCTTTTTCAACACCTGCAGCTTTTTTCAAAAGAACAGCAGCTGGTGGTGTCTTTGTAACGAAAGTAAATGATTTATCTTCGTATACTGAGATAACAACTGGAATGATCATACCAGCTTGGTCAGCTGTACGAGCGTTGAACTCTTTTGTGAATCCCATGATGTTGATACCAGCTTGACCAAGAGCAGGTCCAACCGGTGGAGCTGGAGTAGCTTTACCAGCAGGGATTTGCAATTTTACAAGTTTTTCGACTTTTTTAGCCATTTTTAAATCCTCCTTTGTGGTTTTGGCGGTAATTAGAGATTTTTACCTCCCACAAGTATGCTTTTTGCATACTTTTCTATTATACACTAATCTTTTCAAAATGCAAGAAAAATTCTTATATTTTCTCATTTTTATGGTAAAATGGTTACATGGTATTATTAAAAATTGCTTCTGTATTATTTATCTTTTTAACACTTATCTTATCGATTATCGCGGTGAAGGTCTTCAGGCTAAGAAAATTTGGCTTGAATTTTGCAGATTTGGCTTTCCCTTTTTTTGCTATAGAGTTGTATATCATTTCAGACAAGGCCTTCTACCATAGTCTTTTACCTCACCTATTATTAGTATTGTCTGGCCTAGCTATCGCCATCACAGCTTATTTTCTTAGGAAAAAACGGACTTTCTACTATCCTAAGTTCTTTAAATTCTTCTGGCGGGCTGGTTTTATCTTGACTTTCTTTATGTACCTAGCCATGGTCATCGCCCTCTTTTTATAAATGTAAACCACAACCCATCGGTCAAAGCCGATGGGTTTTCGTATACGGAACTTACAAGTCACTGCTTTATATCTTCCGATTCTCTTACTTTTTATTCATGAATTTCTAAAGGCAGACCATCCGGATCAAAGAAGAAAAGCCATCTTACGGCCATCAAAAGTCATCATAGCGCAGCTCGGTATGGGGAATCTCCAAACGATCAAATTCCGCTAGCGTTTCTTCAACATCTGTCACTCGGAAAGCCAGATGCCGCAACCCAGTATGCTCTGGTGCAGGCAGGGGCTGGCCGCTGAGGAGCCGCTTCCTTGATGAAAAATTTCCAGTGTCAAATTTCCCTTTGCGGACATTAAAGAGAATGTCCTGCTTGTCGGGCCGATGGTGCTCATCCAGCATGTCAAAGCCCAGCTTATCCACATAAAACTCCCTGGTCTTAGCATAATCATGGCCAATAATCGCAATATGGTGAATGCTATCTAGTTTCATAGCTTTTTCCTTTCATTCTTCAGTAGAGAAAAATCTGCCGGCTAACTGCTGGCAGATTTTTATTACATGATATTATTCTTGTTAACCAACTGCTCAGGGAAAAAGTTTAACTTGTCTGCAACACTTTTTCTCGGCTTGGTTCCTTCGGCTGGTCCCGATAACGCCTGCTGCTTCAAGTTCTTCCATGAGACGAGTAGCCCGATTAAAAGCCGACCGAGAGTCGCCGCTGGATCATAGAGGCGCTGGCTTTCTGAGTCTCGATAACCAAGGCCTTGGCTTCCTCAAGAGAGGATCGCCTTCATCATCGCCCCCGCCAGTATCCAAATCACTTTCAGATACTTCGCCTGGATCAAAACTATCATCATAATCAGCTTCAGCTTGATTCTTGACAAAAAGCTACGATACGCTCCACATCTTCATCTGAGATAAAGGAGCCCTGCAGACGAACTGGGTGGTTTTCATCAATCGGCTTAAAGAGCATATCGCCACGTCCCAAAAGCTTTTCTGCTCCATTTTCGTCTAGAATGGTCCGACTATCTGTCCCGCTGGACACAGCAAAGGCAATCCGAGACGGTACATTGGCCTTGATCAGACCCGAGATAACATCTACAGATGGCCGCTGGGTAGCCAGAATCATGTGAATCCCAGCCGCACGCGCTTTTTGTCCAAGACGAATAATAGCGTCTTCCACTTCCTTGCTGGCCACCATCATGAGGTCAGCCAGCTCGTCCACGATGACGACGATTAAAGGCAGGGGAACCTGCTTGTACTCAGATTGGGCATTGTACTCGGCAACCTTGGCATTATAACCAGCAATGTTACGAGCACCGACCTTGGAGAAGAGTTCATAGCGGTTTTCCATCTCGTCCACGACCTTCTGCAGGGCGCGGCTGGCCTTGCGAGGATTGGTCACAACGGGGATAAGCAAGTGGGGGATATCATTATAAACAGATAGCTCCACCATCTTAGGGTCCACCATCATAAATTTGACTTCATCCGGTCTGGCCTTCATGAGAATGCTGGCGATAATGCCGTTGACCGCCACAGATTTACCAGAACCAGTAGAGCCCGCCACCAAGAGATGGGGCATCTTAGCCAAGTCAAAGGACCGGACAGAACCATTGACAGCCTTCCCAAGTGGGATTTCTAGGAGCTTGCTGGCATCTGTCTTCGACTGTTCCCAAAGTTCTCGGAAAGTCACGGTCGCAACTTCAGAGTTGGGTACTTCAATCCCGACAAGAGACTTCCCAGGAATGGGTGCCTCAATCCGCACATCCTTGGCAGCAAGAGCAAGAGCCAAGTCATCCGCCAGATTGGAGATCCGATTGACCCGAACGCCGACAGCTGGCTTAACCTCGTACTTGGTGACAGAAGGTCCCGATTTCAGCTCGCTCGACAGTAACCTTAATCCCAAAGCTAGCAAATGTTTCTTCCAAAATCTTGATGTTTTCTCGGACAATCCGCTTTTCTTTGGACTGATTTTTGGGCTTATCAGGCGCAAAGAGATTGATGGTCGGTAATTTATAGTCTAGACTTTCTTTGGTCGTAAAATCTACCTCTACATCCGCCTCTGCTTCTTCTATTTCCTCTTCTCGGCCAAAATCTAGTGGATCATGAGGATTATAGTCTCCCTCGTCAGCATAGTCCGCCTCGTCAAAGTCCATAGGCGAATAGGACAAGTCCTCGGCATCTAAAAACTCTCCCGTTTCAGGATCTACTTCAGCTTCTACCTGCTCTACCTCAATGGCTTGCATAGCTGCCTGTGCAGCTTTCTCCTCCTGCTCAAGAAAACGAAGCTGACGTTTTTCTCCTCCTCTTTTTCTCTCCAGTTTTGGAAAGCCACGCTAAATTTCTCAGCAAGATCGTAAAGCGACCATGGACTCATGAGTAGAGCTCCCAACAAAATCAGGAGTAGCCCGATAAAATAAGAGCCTATATTTGAAAAGAGAAAAGAAATCGGAGCATAAAGAGCCGCCCCAATCAGCCCCCCACCAGCAAATGAGGTCACTTTAAAGGCCATCAAATCTGTCAGAACTCTTGTAAGCGTTGTAGATAAAACCTGTCCCTTTCAAATGCAAAACATGAACAAAATAGGCTTGAAAAAAATTAAGCTGAGTCCTAAGAAAAAAAGCTGATAAAGCCTGAAATCTTCCCCTCATGTTTGTGTAGCCACTTAAAGAAAAAGAGATAAAACAAGGCAGCTAGAATCGCCACATAAGCCAGACTCCCTACCAGAACCCGAATTAAATTATAAATGGAGACTCCAAAAGCGCCCAGCTTCAAAGCAGCAAACAACAAAGCGATAGCCAAAACAAAAGGTGACTATCATCCGTTGAATCGCTTTTCTGTCTTTCTAATTCTGCTTTTTGTCGGCCGTCTCGTAGTCCGACTGTTTTTTTGTATTTTTCTTATTTTGCCATAACTTTCATTATACCATATTTTAAGATCTTCTAAACAGAAAACTAGCTGCCTTTTTGCAACTAGTTTCTGCCTTTATTCTTCTGGCAAAATCACCCAGAAAAATGAGGTAGGGAAGAAGTCCGATCCCATAAGCGAAAAAAAGAAACTCCCCAGATGACACGGATGATAACTGGATCTATATTAAAATACTGAGCCAAGCCGGAGCAAACTCCCGCAATGATTTTATCATCAGCACTTCTTGTTAAACGTCTTGCCATAATCAAACTCCCTTCAGATACATTACAAGTTTTTGTTAGATTAAACGAATGATTCTTATTCTATTCTACCACAATTTTCCCTAAAATAATTTTCGAAAGTTCATCATCGTCCTCAAATTTCCCACCTTTTCTTCACTCGAGAAAAGTTTCTGGATACGCCCTAGTATAAAAGGCGAGAGCGGTCCAACCAAGAGGAAGTTGAGGGGGACTGCCATTACAAAGTTTGTTCCCCGAGCTCCCAAATAACATTCCATTTACAAGGATGCACCCTAATATTTTGCCAGTGCTTATGTTGATCTTTCAAAAAACGAAAGAGCAGATCTTTGACCAAGGGTCCCACTAAAAGAACATCTATTAGAAATGCTACTATAAAACCAGATGAACAAGATAGCTTCCTTAAAATTTATAGGCACAAGTTCTCCATTTCTGATGTATAACATTCAATCTAGCATCTATATTTTTTCGTAATCAGAAATTTCAAGAAAGTGTTTCTATAGCTCAGATTGGTAATCTTTAGCTATTTTTGCTAGACTATTTAGAAGAAAATATCGGAAAGGAGAATAGTATGCGAGCAGGTGTGATTGTCTACAATCCTTTCTTGGACAAGATTTTGCTGATTCACCGCTGGAAGAATGGGCAAGAGTATTTGGTAATTCCCGGTGGAACTATCGAACTTGGAGAAGGACCTTTAGAAGCCGCCTTACAGGAAATGAAAGAAGAAGTCAATCTTAGCTTTTCTGCTGACCAGCTGCACACAGCTTTTTCCCTGAACAATCAGGGCAAAGAGGAGTATTGTTTTTACACCAGTCTAAGTACGGCTGAGACTCCCCTCATGCAGGGCGAGGAAGCCCAGCGCAGTAGTCTCCAAAACATTTACCAGCCCGAATGGATCAGCTTGCAAGAACTTTACAACTACAATCTGCGTCCAAAAAGCCTCAAATCCCTGCTCTTGGAATTTCTGACGCAGGAAAGTTTGAAAAACTAAAGCACTTATAGTAAAATAGCAATAGTTCATAAACTTATGCATAGAAAGGTTATTTATGAAAAAAATCATTCTTTTTAGTCTTTTATCTGCACTTGCTCTGACAGGCTGCTCCACTAAAGAAGATTCTACCACCAAGTCCTCCAGTGCTCCTAAGCAGTCTTCTGCTACCGATACCAGTTCTGAGGCAGCTGAAGCTCAAAAACTCCGTGAACAGTACAAGGATGCCATGACCAATGAAAATGCCAACTTCCCACAATTATCTACAGAAGTTGCCGAAGATGAGGCTGAAGTCAAGATTATCACAACGCAAGGAGACATTCGCCTCAAGCTGTTTCCTAAATATGCTCCTTTAGCTGTCGAAAATTTTCTGACACATGCGAAGGAAGGCTATTATGATGGAGTGATTTTCCACCGCGTTATCAATGACTTCATGATTCAGACAGGCGATCCTAAAGGAGATGGCACAGGTGGCGAATCCATTTGGAAAGGCAAGAATGAGTCTATTGACTCAGGAAATGGCTTCAAGAATGAATATTCTCCTTACCTCTATAACTTGCGCGGTGCACTAGCCATGGCCAATGCTGGAAAAGACACCAACGGCAGTCAATTTTTCATCAACCAAAGCAAGAAAGACTTATCCAAACAATTACCGACCGACACCTTCCCAGCTAAAATCATTGAAGCGTACAAAAACGGCGGAAATCCAAGCCTTGACGGCGGCTATACCGTCTTTGGTCAAGTCATTGAAGGCATGGACGTGGTAGACAAAATCGCTGCCACAGAAACTGGAGATAAAGATAAACCCAAAACAGATATTAAAATCGAAAAGATTGAAATTATAAAAGAATAGGACCAGAGTCAATTCGAGTTCTAGTCATCTTATGAGTTATGCCTTAGTGTCAACAAAAGAAAAAACCAGTCCCAAAACGAGGACTGGTTTTACTATGCATTTTTCTAATCATCCAGCAGCTCAACTCCACTTTTAAAGTGAGATATGTAGCTTCTAACTTTTGAGAATAAGATAGATGCTGAGTCTACAATTAGATTTTACTGGACATAATTACCACCTGTAAAATGATAATACTCTTCCAGTGTGAGACCAGATTCGGAAATTTCCTTGGCCTCTTTTCCTACATAGCGTAGATGCCAACTTTCAGGCACATATCCAGTAGAAGCCTCCTTGCCAACAGGATAGCGTACTACAAAACCATATTTATAGGCATTGTCCAAGAGCCACTGACTAGCTCCCGCTTCTTCAACCAGATTGCCGCTACTATCAATCAAATCAAATGCTAAACCAGTTTGGTGCTCGCTGTAGCCTGGTCTTGCCGAATAACGATCAGCCGCAGCTTGTCCATCTCGATTCACATAACTTTGATAAAGGCCGACCTGAGTTTGATAGCTACGAAAACCGCTATATTGGTTGCTGATAGGATAACCTTTGGACTGCATATCTGCGATTAACTTAAGTAGTTCTGCTTTAGCAGTCGGATCCTCACCTGGATTGTAATCAGCTGATAATGGATAGTGTTTATTGGCGATAACTATTTCGTCATATTTCCCTTGAACGCTATAGTAGCTTCCGTTGTAAGAAACATTTTTATCAACAGTTACATCCTGTTTCTGCTCCTTCTTAGACTCCGTGCTATCCGATTCACTCCTTGTATCTTGGCTAGATGCCTGGTCTTTTTCAGCCTCTTTCTTTTCAACAGATACCTTTGAGCTACTTGCCTGCTTGTTTGTACTACTTTCAGTCTTGTCTTTGGCTGCTGAGCAAGCACTTAAAAGCAAGACTGACATTGCTAGAAAAATAAGTTTATTATATTTCATTGTATTCCACTAACTTTCTGAAACTTCAATATTGTAGATTGCAAAGGAATCTCCGGTCGGCTTCAAATAGTAAATTTTATTTTTTCGATTGACACTATTTGGAGTACTATCAATATAGTGAACTGTATAGTCCTCATAAGTCGTCACAATATAAGAGCCATTCTCCTCTCTCACTTCACGGATATCCAAAGCTCCTGGATCGTAATAATCAATTTTCGCCTTCTTGACACCGCCACCTGTAGTCCACCCAACCATCTCTTTGTATGCTGGACTAGAAGTGTCATAATATTGAGCATAATAATTAGAACGATTAGAGACCGATCTGAAACAGCCGTGCGATATTCGCTAAGGAAATTAGTGATTTTTGCCTTGTTAGCTTCTACCTTTTTAGCTTCTTCATCCTTTTCTTTGATCTTATCTGTCACTTCTTTAGGTAAAGATAATACAAGATCAAGCGTGTCTCCTTTGACAACAATACTTTCCTTGTTGGTTACAAAAGTGCCACCAGCAACAACAAACTTAGCATAAACTTCCAGTTCTTGATGTGGTACAACTTGAATATCTGTTTCCAAGCTACCACCAATTTCCTTACCATTTACAACAATTTTAAGGTCTGTTGCATTTGAAGCTTCTGCGGGCATAGTCACCTTCAAGCGTTTCTTTTCAGACTTAAGATCCAATTTAATTTCATTATTCTTAGCAGTTGCTAAATCAAGCTGAATCTTACTCTCAATTTCTCCGACTTCCGTCTTCCCTTTAAGGGTAAATTCCTGCTTGATAAAATGATAGTTGCCAATATTCGTTTCAGCATTCTTACTCAAAGGAAGGCTTTTCTTATCTCCGGCTTTGATGCTCGCATTGTCTAAGTTCGTGTTAACCTTCACCTCTACTGGATAGGCCACTATTTGATATTCCTGAAAAATCCCAAATTTTTTGCTTTTTTCAGTTACACCTAAAAGTTTATTCTGATTGTCATCAATATAGGCTGATTTTCCCTTTGACTTAGCAATGTTGTCCAGCTCGGTCTCAATATTGATTTCTTGACTCTCTAAGTGCTCGACCAAAGCCCTCGCGTCTGCACGTGTCCACTTATCTGAGTTAGAAGAAAGTAGGTTTGCGATTCCATCATAATCCTTTTTAGTAACCGCTTTTGCAAAATCATCCGTAACAACTTTAACACCTGTCACTGAGCTCAAATAAAGAAAGGCTGCCACCAAAACAGAAAGTAGAATAAGAGGAAAAGCAATCAGCATGACTTTCTTCTTCGACATTCTTTTTTCTGCTTTTTTTATTGCTTTCTGTGGTAATTCCGATTCCAGTAATTCAGAGCGAATAGGTAGATTAAGAAAACCTTGATTTCGTGCTTCTAAAAATTCCTCTTTAGTCGGCTTTCTACCAATATTCGTCTCGAAAGCTTGTAGCCAATTTTCCCGTTGCTCTTGGTATTGATCCGATTCTGAAATCTCTTGCTTTTCTTCTTTAGGAGAAGCCTCAACAAATTCTTCTTTGAGAAACTCTACGACTGACTCCTCTTGTCCAGAATCTTCTTCCTGAGTCACCGAGCTTTGCTTCTCTTCAGCTGGCCCATCGTTACTTTGTCCTGCTGGAGCCGCAATAGAAATAATCTTTCGGGGATCAAAATCAGAACGTTTTCCTTCTAAAAATTCATCTGCGGTTGGCTTTCTGCCAATAACCTGCTCAAAAAGCTCAACCCACTTTTCTTTCGTTGTCATAAATCACCTCCCAGAACCTTACATCATCATAAGACTCATCAGCAATGAGAAAGCGATGAAAGTAAAGATAAATGTAATCACACCATTGACAATAATTGCCAGTAAATATTTATAAAAAGGATCCATTGACGTGCTAGATTTTGAATAAATCAAAGCAAAGGTTGCACCGACCCCAATTAACACTAAGCCAATCTATGCTAGGAAGAGGGATACAGACATAATCCCAAGTAAACTAAATAAAGCAGAAAAAGCCAAAAAAGGTAAGACAATCGCATAGAGTCTGCCATACCAGTCAAATGCCTTATTAAAGCTAAAGCTTCCATCCTTATAGACCATGCGTTTTACAGCAAAGCCTCCTAAAATAATGGAGAAAAGAACGAGGGCTGCCGCTATCAGTGAGACCAAGAAAAGTCTAAAATCAAAAGTCGGACCACTATAAAAGCCAAAACTCACCGAATGAATAAGATTATAAAAATTATAATTCACCACAATAGCTGCAAAGAAAACAGTCAATCCTAGAGAAAGATAGCCATTTAATTTGCTACTTTCAACTTCTGAAGTTGGCGACTTCCAAGCAGAAATAAGCCAGGCCCAGAAACCTTTCATCGTTTTAGAAAATTCACTTGGTTGCGCCGGCTGTTGCTGACTGTAGTAGGCCTGTGGTCCTTGCTGGAAATTCTGCGCATTGAACTGGCCTTGCGGATTGTTTTGATAAGCTTGCTGATTGAAGCCTTGCGGACCAGAAGATTGAGGCTGACCAACGAACTGGTTAGGTTGCCCACCATTTGGCTGTTGATAAGGATATCCCTGCTGGGCAAATGATTGTGTTTGATTAGCAAAATGATTTTGGTTAGGATGTTGCTGAGGAAGCTCTTGATATTGCTGCCCAGTTGGCTGAGTGAACAATGCTTGCCCATTCTGTTCCTGAAAAGCATTTTGCAGCTGAGCATAGTATTCACCGTTTGAAGCTCCTCCTTGTGCTCGAACAGAGTCTGATATGATTGAGCCAGTTTCACTTCCAACTTGGTTCGTACTTGTCACCTCAGATTCCACAAATTCACCAGCCAGCAAAGCTTGAGTAATTTCCGCATCCGTTGCTGAACGGCCATTCACAGCTTCAAAATATTCGAGCCAATCTTGCTTTAACATATAAAAATCTCCCATCAATAAATGATTATCCTAATATTAGTATACAAAAAAATCAGGTAAAAATTCAATCAAGGCAATAGGCACGCATAAATAGCAAAAAATATGAAAGTAAGCCAAATACTTTAATTAAAAAGTAAAAAGACCACATCCTATATGGATACTATCTAATTTACGAAAACTTATGAATTATAGAGACATTATGGAAAAGCAAAAAACCAGAACCCATAAAATATAAAAAACAACAGCATATAGCCGTTGTCTTTTATGAATTAGGATATCGGGAAGACAGGATTCGAACCTGCGACACCTTGGTCCCAAACCAAGTACTCTACCAAGCTGAGCTACTTCCCGATCATAAGTAAAAACGGAGTCATATGACCTCGTTTCCCTTCATGCACCCTAGAGGAGTCGAACCTCTAACCGCCTGATTCGTAGTCAGGTACTCTATCCAGTTGAGCTAAGGGTGCCCTGTCGCATATCCGCTATGCCGAGGACCGGAATCGAACCGGTACGATCGTTACCAATCGCAGGATTTTAAGTCCTGTGCGTCTGCCAGTTCCGCCACCCCGGCCTCAAAGCGAACGACGGGATTCGAACCCGCGACCCCCACCTTGGCAAGGTGGTGTTCTACCACTGAACTACGTTCGCATCTCTATCCAAAAAAAATGCCGGCTACATGACTTGAACACGCGACCCTCTGATTACAAATCAGATGCTCTACCAACTGAGCTAAGCCGGCTCATTTATATTTCTATGCGGGTTAAGGGACTTGAACCCCCACGCCCTAAAGCGCCAGATCCTAAATCTGGTGCGTCTGCCAATTCCGCCAAACCCGCGCTTATGACCCGTACTGGGCTCGAACCAGTGACCCTTTGATTAAAAGTCAAATGCTCTACCAACTGAGCTAACGAGTCTTTCTTCTTGAAACTGTCTAACAATTCCAACGGTCCCGACGGGAATCGAACCCGCGATCTTCGCCGTGACAGGGCGACGTGATAACCGCTACACTACGGGACCTATATGGGAGTTAACGGGATCGAACCGCTGACCCTCTGCTTGTAAGGCAGATGCTCTCCCAGCTGAGCTAAACTCCCAAAAAGGAAGTACTCCGACTTCCTATCCTGCTAAGCGACTACCATATCTCACAGGGGGCAACCCCCAACTACTTCCGGCGTTCTAGGGCTTAACTTCTGTGTTCGGCATGGGTACAGGTGTATCTCCTAGGCTATCGTCACTTAACTAACTGAATTAACTTGCAATATCTTATTGCCTTGTCAACTCAAAATTGAATAACTACTCAAAGCTCACAATACTTGCCAAAAGCTGCGCTCAATGAAAATTGGATAAGTCCTCGAGCTATTAGTATTAGTCCGCTACATGTGTCGCCACACTTCCACTCCTAACCTATCTACCTGATCTTCTCTCAGGGCTCTTACTAACTTGCGTTATGGGAAATCTCATCTTGAGGTGGGTTTCACACTTAGATGCTTTCAGCGTTTATCCCTTCCCTACATAGCTACCCAGCGATGCCTCTGGCGAGACAACTGGTACACCAGCGGTAAGTCCACTCTGGTCCTCTCGTACTAGGAGCAGATCCTCTCAAATTTCCTACGCCCGCGACGGATAGGGACCGAACTGTCTCACGACGTTCTGAACCCAGCTCGCGTGCCGCTTTAATGGGCGAACAGCCCAACCCTTGGGACCGACTACAGCCCCAGGATGCGACGAGCCGACATCGAGGTGCCAAACCTCCCCGTCGATGTGAACTCTTGGGGGAGATAAGCCTGTTATCCCCAGGGTAGCTTTTATCCGTTGAGCGATGGCCCTTCCATACGGAACCACCGGATCACTAAGCCCGACTTTCGTCCCTGCTCGAGTTGTAGCTCTCGCAGTCAAGCTCCCTTATACCTTTACACTCTGCGACTGATTTCCAACCAGTCTGAGGGAACCTTTGGGCGCCTCCGTTACCTTTTAGGAGGCGACCGCCCCAGTCAAACTGCCCGTCAGACACTGTCTCCGATAGGGATCACCTATCCGGGTTAGAGTGGCCATAACACAAGGGTAGTATCCCAACAACGCCTCCATCGAAACTGGCGTCCCGATCTCATAGGCTCCTACCTATCCTGTACATGTGGCACAGACACTCAATATCAAACTGCAGTAAAGCTCCATGGGGTCTTTCCGTCCTGTCGCGGGTAACCTGCATCTTCACAGGTACTAAAATTTCACCGAGTCTCTCGTTGAGACAGTGCCCAAATCATTACGCCTTTCGTGCGGGTCGGAACTTACCCGACAAGGAATTTCGCTACCTTAGGACCGTTATAGTTACGGCCGCCGTTTACTGGGGCTTCAATTCATACCTTCGCGTTACCGCTAAGCACTCCTCTTAACCTTCCAGCACCGGGCAGGCGTCACCCCCTATACATCATCTTACGATTTAGCAGAGAGCTGTGTTTTTGATAAACAGTTGCTTGGGCCTATTCACTGCGGCTGACATCAGTCAGCACCCCTTCTCCCGAAGTTACGGGGTCATTTTGCCGAGTTCCTTAACGAGAGTTCTCTCGCTCACCTGAGGCTACTCGCCTCGACTACCTGTGTCGGTTTGCGGTACGGGTAGAGTATGATACAACGCTAGAAGCTTTTCTTGGCAGTGTGACATCACTCACTCGCTACTAAACTTCGCTCCCCATCACAGCTCAACGTTATAGGTATAAGCATTTGACTCATACCACGCCTCACTGCTTAGACGTACATCCATTCGTACGCACGAGTTAGCCTACTGCGTCCCTCCATCACTTCATACTCTAGTACAGGAATATCAACCTGTTGTCCATCGGATACACCTTTCGGTCTCTCCTTAGGTCCCGACTAACCCAGGGCGGACGAGCCTTCCCCTGGAAACCTTAGTCTTACGGTGGATGGGATTCTCACCCATCTTTCGCTACTCATACCGGCATTCTCACTTCTATGCGTTCCAGCGCTCCTCACGGTACACCTTCACCACACATAGAACGCTCTCCTACCATACCTATAAAGGTATCCACAGCTTCGGTAAATTGTTTTAGCCCCGGTACATTTTCGGCGCAGGGTCACTCGACTAGTGAGCTATTACGCACTCTTTGAATGAATAGCTGCTTCTAAGCTAACATCCTAGTTGTCTGTGCAACCCCACATCCTTTTCCACTTAACAATTATTTTGGGACCTTAGCTGGTGGTCTGGGCTGTTTCCCTTTCGACTACGGATCTTAGCACTCGCAGTCTGACTGCCGACCATAATTCATTGGCATTCGGAGTTTATCTGAGATTGGTAATCCGGGATGGACCCCTCACCCAAACAGTGCTCTACCTCCAAGAATCTCTATGTCGACGCTAGCCCTAAAGCTATTTCGGAGAGAACCAGCTATCTCCAAGTTCGTTTGGAATTTCTCCGCTACCCACAAGTCATCCAAGCACTTTTCAACGTGCCCTGGTTCGGTCCTCCAGTGCGTTTTACCGCACCTTCAACCTGCTCATGGGTAGGTCACATGGTTTCGGGTCTACATCATGATACTAAGACGCCCTATTCAGACTCGGTTTCCCTACGGCTCCGTCTCTTCAACTTAACCTCGCATCATAACGTAACTCGCCGGTTCATTCTACAAAAGGCACGCTCTCACCCATTAACGGGCTCGAACTTGTTGTAGGCACACGGTTTCAGGTTCTATTTCACTCCCCTTCCGGGGTGCTTTTTCACCTTTCCTCACGGTACTGGTTCACTATCGGTCACTAGGGAGTATTTAGGGTTGGGAGATGGTCCTCCCAGATTCCGACAGGGATTTCGCGTGTCCCGCCGTACTCAGGATTCTGCTAGGTACAGATTCTATTTTAAAATACGAGGCTCTTACTCTCTTTGGCTGACCTTCCCATGTCATTCTTCTATAAAATCTGAGTCCACATTGCAGTCCTACAACCCCGAAGAGTAAACTCTTCGGTTTGCCCTCCTGCCGTTTCGCTCGCCGCTACTAAGGCAATCGCTTTTGCTTTCTCTTCCTGCAGCTACTTAGATGTTTCAGTTCACTGCGTCTTCCTCCTCATCTCCTTAACAGAGATGGGTAACAGGTAGTACCTGTTGGGTTCCCCATTCGGACATCCCCGGATCTGCGCTTGCCCTACAGCTCCCCGAGGCATTTCGTCGTTTGTCACGTCCTTCATCGGCTCCTAGTGCCAAGGCATCCACCGTGCGCCCTTACTAACTTAACCTTATTTTTGACCTTTCAGTCTTAAACTCATTAATATTCACAGCGTTTCGGTTTATTTTCTTGTTACTATTTGATATAGTTATTCAATTTTTCAATGGACAAGTTTAGAATAGTCATCACTATCCTAATGGAGCCTAGCGGGATCGAACCGCTGACCTCCTGCGTGCAAAGCAGGCGCTCTCCCAGCTGAGCTAAGGCCCCACAAGACCTCTCAAAACTAAACATGACGACCAATGGCTTCCGTTTTTCCTTAGAAAGGAGGTGATCCAGCCGCACCTTCCGATACGGCTACCTTGTTACGACTTCACCCCAATCATCTATCCCACCTTAGGCGGCTGGCTCCTAAAAGGTTACCTCACCGACTTCGGGTGTTACAAACTCTCGTGGTGTGACGGGCGGTGTGTACAAGGCCGGGAACGTATTCACCGCGGCGTGCTGATCCGCGATTACTAGCGATTCCGACTTCATGTAGGCGAGTTGCAGCCTACAATCCGAACTGAGACTGGCTTTAAGAGATTAGCTTGCCGTCACCGACTTGCGACTCGTTGTACCAGCCATTGTAGCACGTGTGTAGCCCAGGTCATAAGGGGCATGATGATTTGACGTCATCCCCACCTTCCTCCGGTTTATTACCGGCAGTCTCGCTAGAGTGCCCAACTGAAATGATGGCAACTAACAATAAGGGGTTGCGCTCGTTGCGGGACTTAACCCAACATCTCACGACACGAGCTGACGACAACCATGCACCACCTGTCACCGGTGTGCCGAAGCAAAAATCCTATCTCTAGGGACGGGCACCGGGATGTCAAGACCTGGTAAGGTTCTTCGCGTTGCTTCGAATTAAACCACATGCTCCACCGCTTGTGCGGGCCCCCGTCAATTCCTTTGAGTTTCAACCTTGCGGTCGTACTCCCCAGGCGGAGTGCTTAATGCGTTAGCTGCGGCACTGAGTCCCGGAAAGGACCCAACACCTAGCACTCATCGTTTACGGCGTGGACTACCAGGGTATCTAATCCTGTTTGCTCCCCACGCTTTCGAGCCTCAGCGTCAGTTACAGACCAGAGAGCCGCTTTCGCCACCGGTGTTCCTCCATATATCTACGCATTTCACCGCTACACATGGAATTCCACTCTCCCCTTCTGCACTCAAGTTAAACAGTTTCCAAAGCGTACTATGGTTAAGCCACAGCCTTTAACTTCAGACTTATCTAACCGCCTGCGCTCGCTTTACGCCCAATAAATCCGGACAACGCTCGGGACCTACGTATTACCGCGGCTGCTGGCACGTAGTTAGCCGTCCCTTTCTGGTAAGATACCGTCACAGTGTGAACTTTCCACTCTCACACTCGTTCTTCTCTTACAACAGAGCTTTACGATCCGAAAACCTTCTTCACTCACGCGGCGTTGCTCGGTCAGACTTCCGTCCATTGCCGAAGATTCCCTACTGCTGCCTCCCGTAGGAGTCTGGGCCGTGTCTCAGTCCCAGTGTGGCCGATCACCCTCTCAGGTCGGCTATGTATCGTCGCCTTGGTGAGCCGTTACCCCACCAACTAGCTAATACAACGCAGGTCCATCTGGTAGTGGTGCATTTGCACCTTTCAATTGACTATCATGCAATAGTCAATGTTATGCGGTATTAGCTATCGTTTCCAATAGTTATCCCCCGCTACCAGGCAGGTTACCTACGCGTTACTCACCCGTTCGCAACTCATCCAGAAGAGCAAGCTCCTCCTTCAGCGTTCTACTTGCATGTATTAGGCACGCCGCCAGCGTTCGTCCTGAGCCAGGATCAAACTCTCATTAAAAGTTTGAGTTCTCACTCATTTCTGTCACTGACAGATTTATTGTTTTTTTCTTTGTTCAGTACTACAACTTATGTTGTAGCGCCCTGCACATTGGTTCGTCTTGTTCAGTTTTCAAAGGTCTTTATCGCTCTCTCAAGCGACAACTATATCAGTATATCACCTATCTACTCCCTTGTCAACACCTTTTTGAAATTTTTTTATCTTTTTTTCATCTTTTCTTCCTAACACCTCTAAAACCACCCATAACTTAATAGCTTAAAAGGGAAAGATTAACTCTCCCTCTTTACTCTGTTCCTAAATAATTATCTCAGAAAAAAATCTGATAAGTATGCCCCCCA